>Ga0160439_1000232_pt1 | contig 36913 bp, 35 predicted proteins | sample HID1975M_E0MG_FD_108201 | JGI IMG/M metagenome (GOLD analysis project Ga0160439, IMG submission 108201) | Enriched soil microbial communities from UW Madison campus, WI, USA - HID1975M_E0 MG | ecosystem: Environmental > Terrestrial > Soil > Unclassified | place: USA: Madison, Wisconsin... | reverse complement strand
CGAGTTCTCGGTCGCCACGGACCTGATCGTCGTGGGGTCGCGCGGGCGCGGCGGGTTCGCGGGCCTGCTGCTCGGGTCGACCAGCCAGGCCGTCCTGCACCACGCGCAGTGCCCGGTCATGGTGGTCACGAACCGGTGCGAGCCGGTGCGCGAGGGCGCGCAGAGCGCGTGAGGCTCGGCGTCCGCGGCCGTCAGGGGTGCTGGGGCACCTCGGGGCGGCGGACCAGCGCCGACAGCACGACGGTCGAGCGCGTGCGGGCGACGAACGGCTCCGCCGCGAGCCGCTCGACGACGCGCTCCAGGTGTCGCATGTCGCGAGCACGGACCTGGACGACCAGGTCGACATCGCCCGTGACGGTGCTGGCCGCGACCACCTCGGGGTAGTGCTCGACCGCCGCGCGCATGGTGGCAGGGCTGGTCGAGCCGTGGCAGAACAGCTCGACGAACGCCTCCGTGTGCCATCCCATCGCGGCCGGGTCGAGCCGGACCGTGAACCCGCGGATGACGCCGTGCTCGCGCAGGCGATCCACGCGACGCTTGACCGCGGGGGCGGAGAGCGACACCTGCTGTCCCACCTCGGCGAAGGTCGCGCGGGCGTCGAGCGCCAGGGCGCGCAGGATGGCGAGGTCGAGGTCGTCGATGTCGGGCACGACTCCATCTTGACGGACCGGGCCGAGCCGCACCGACCGGCGCGCTCGACGGCCGGCGTGTCGTTGCCCTGCGCATTCGTCCACATGTGTGACACTCACGCGCTTTGTGCTCAGTCGGACTCAAGATCGACCGAAGTGCTGCCGATCACCTGGTTTCCGGGCCCCCGCCGATGGGCCCCGGATCGCCGAGGGGAGCAGCATGCGCAGGTGGGACTCGCGTTCGAGGTCGGTCGCGGCCGTGGCTGTGGCGACCCTCGTGGTCGTCGGGGTGGGAACCAGCGCCGCGTGGAGTGACGGGTCAGCGCCCGACGATGCGGCCGCGACCCCGTCGGCGACGTCGACCCCGAGCGCCACCCCGACCGCGTCGCCGACCCCGACCGCGTCGTCGACCCCGACACCCGCGCCGACCCCGAAGCCGACCCCGAAGCCGACCCCGAAGCCGGTCGCCTCGAAGGCCCCGGCTCCGAAGCCGGCGACCGCGGGCTCCGGTGTCTCGTCGTCGGCGACGAAGGCGGCTCCGGCCGCTGCGAAGACCGCGGCCGCGAAGAAGGCTGCCGCCAAGAAGTCCGCGGCGGCGAAGGCTGCCGCGAAGAAGGCTGCCGCGAAGAAGGCTGCGGCGAAGAAGAGCGCATCGACGAGCCGGGCTTCGGTCAAGGCCCCGGCGAAGGTCCCCTCGGGTGGCCTCGTGTGCCGTGGGTCCGGTGGCCCGGGGGCTGGGGAGCAGCAGGTGTCGGCGATCGGCAAGGCCATCAACACCTATCGGGCCAAGCACGGGCTCAAGAAGCTCAGCATCTCGCGGTCGTCGACCCTGGTGCAGCACGCCAAGACGATGGCGACGACGGGCGGCATCTGGCACTCGGGCCACGAGAACATCGTCGCGTGCGTCAGCAACGACAGCGCGACCACGATGGTCACCGCGTGGTCGAAGTCGGCGCCGCACAAGGCTCAGATGCTGCGCAAGGACGTCACGCACATGTCGGTCGGCGGCGCCGCCAACGGGAGCTGGCTGTTCGGCGCGGTCCTGTTCACCTGACGCGAGCGCGTCCGTCGGCCGGCCGCATCACGCGGTGCCTGCATCGCAGGTTGAACGACACGCCGCGCTCGTCCCGATTTCGCGGCGCGTCGTTCAACCATCCATGCACCGTCAGACGGCGGGGCAAAGGGTGGGGAAGGGGCGGTCAGCGCAGGGCGTCGCTGAGGGCGTCGAGCGCGGTGTCCAGGTCGTCGGCGGTGATGGTCAGCGGCGGCGCGAGGCGGACCGTGCGGCCGTGCGTGTCCTTGGCCAGGACGCCGCGGGCAAGCAGGCGTTCGCACAGGTCACGACCGCTCGTCGGGCCGGCACCGGGTGCGACGTCGAGCCCGGCCCACAGGCCGAGCCGGCGCACCCGCGCGAGCGCACCGTCGGCGACGAGCGCGTCGAGCCGGGCGCCGAGCTGCTCGCCCCGGGCGCGGGCCGCGGCCTGCGGTTCGCCGGTGCTCAGCAGGTCGACGACGGCGAGCCCGACCGCGCACGCCATCGGGTTGCCGCCGAACGTGGACCCGTGCGTCCCTGCGGTCAGCACGCCCAGCACGTTGTCGCGCCCGACGACCGCGGAGACCGGCACGATGCCACCGCCCAGCGCCTTGCCGAGCGTCACCAGATCGGGCTGCACGCCCCACGTCTCGCACGCGAGCGTCGTGCCCGTGCGGCCCAGGCCGGACTGGATCTCGTCGGCGATCAGCAGCACGTCGGCGGCCGTGCACGCGGCACGCACCGCGGGCAGGTAGTCGTCGGGCGGGACGACGACGCCCTGCTCGCCCTGCACGGGCTCGAGCAGGACGGCGACTGTCGTCTCGTCGATCGCGGCCGCCAGCGCCGCCGCGTCGCCGTACGGGACGGTGACGAACCCGGGCGTGTACGGGCCGAAGTGGTGGCGGGCGTCGGGGTCGTCGGAGAACGAGACGATGGTCGTCGTCCGGCCGTGGAAGTTCCCGGCGGCGACGATGATCGTCGCGCGGCCGTCGGGCACGCCCTTGACCTCGTAGCCCCACTTGCGTGCGGCCTTGATGGCCGTCTCGACGGCCTCGGCGCCCGTGTTCATGGGCAGGACCAGGGGCGTGCCGGCGAGCAGCGGGCCGACCAGGTCGGACAGCGCCCGGGCGAACGGCTCCAGCAGGTCGTGGTCGAACGCCCGCGACGTGAGCGTGAGCCGGTCGAGCTGGGCGTGCGCCGCGGCGATCAGCGCCGGGTGCCGGTGGCCGAAGTTCAGCGCCGAGTAGCCCGCCAGCAGGTCCAGGTAGCGCCGGCCGTCGACGTCCGTCACCCACGAGCCCTCGCCCGACGCGAGCGTGACCGGCAGCGGGTGGTAGTTGGGTGCGAGGGCGGAGTGGTGCGCCGGCGCGTGCTCGAGGGCGGTCGTCATCGGATCAGGCCCGGATCTCGAGCGTGCAGCACTTGGCGCCGCCGCCACCCTTGAGCAGCTCGCTCGTGTCGACGGGGATAGGCGTGTAGCCGCGGTCGCGCAGGGCGTCGGCCAGGTCGACCGCGCCCGGGGCGACGATGACGTGCTCGCCGTCGGAGACGGCGTTGAGGCCCAGGGCGACGGCGTCGCGCTCGGTCGCCTGGATCGCGTCGGGGAACAGCTGCTCCAGGACCGAGCGGCTGCCGGCGGAGAACGCGGGCGGGTAGTAGGCGACCTGCGGGTCGGCGGGGTCGCTGGAGACGACGGCCAGCGCGGTGTCCAGGTGGTAGTAGTGCGGGTCGACGAGCTCGAGGGAGATGACGGGCCGGCCGAACAGCTCCTGCGCCTCGGCGTGCGCGCTGCGCTCGGTGCGGAAGCCCGTGCCGGCCAGGATCAGGTCGCCGACCACCAGGATGTCGCCCTCGCCCTCGTTGGTCTGCGCCGCGGTGTGCGTGACGTAGCCGCGGTCGGCGAACCACTTCTGGTACGCGGGACCCTCGGGCTGGCGCTCCGGGTAGCGGAACTTGGCGGAGTAGACGACGCCGTCGACGACGGTCGCGCCGTTGGCCGCGTAGACCATGTCCGGCAGGCCCTCGATCGGGTCGATCGTCTCGACGCGGTGACCCAGGTCCAGGTAGGTGTCGCGCAGCGTGCGCCACTGCCGGACCGCCAGGTCCGCATCGGTGTACCGGGTCTTGTCCATCCACGGGTTGATCTCGTACGACACCGTGTAGTGGACGGGCTCGCACATCAGGTAGTGGCGGTCGGTACGGCCGGGCGCGCGGTGCGTCATGGGGGCTCCTTGGGCGGCTTCGAGGGCGGTCAGGGGCCGGGTGCCCGCCGTCGCGCACACGTCCGGTTCGAGCGTACGAGTCGCGGTGGCGACGATCCGCCAACCCGCGTTGCGTGTGGGGGCGCGATCCGTTGCGCGTGGTGGGCCTCAAGCGTCGTTTCGTTGTGCGGCCTCGCGGGCGACGAGCGTGAGGACGCGGCTCACCATCGCGCGCAGGACCGGGCCGACGAGCGCCCGACCGATGCGGCGCGGCACGTGCGCCAGGTACACGTCCTCGTCCCACGTCACGCGCGACGAGTGCGGCCCGGCCGCCATGACCGTGATGCGAGCCTCGCCCAGCAGCACCGGGCCCTGCTTGACGAACAGCGCGACCCTCGTCGGCCCGGGCGGGTCCGCGCGGGTGACGATCATCGCGTCGACCAGGCCCGGCCATCCCCTCGTCGCGCCGGGTCCCGACACCGCGCGGACGCGGTCGCCCACCTGCGCCGGACCGCTGGCCTCGACGCGCGTCAGCGGGATCCAGCGCGCGTGGTTGCGGGAGTCCGTGACCAGGTCCCACGCCTCGTCGGCGCTCACCGGCAGCACGCGGGTGCTGCTCACGCGCGAGCCCCTGCCGGGTCCTGGGGAGTCATCCGCTCACGGTAGCGTCGGGGGCATGGAGACGCGTGTGCTGGGACGGACGGGACGATCGGTCGGGGTCGTGGGGCTGGGCTGCTGGCAGCTCGGCGGGGACTGGGGCGACGTCTCGTCGGACGCGGCCCTGTCCGTGCTCGGCGCGGCCGTGGACGCGGGCGTCACGTTCCTGGACACGGCCGACGTCTACGGCGACGGCCGCTCGGAGAAGCTCGTCGGTGAGTTCCTGGTGTCGCGTCCGTCTTCCGGCCTGACCGTGGCCACCAAGATGGGCCGACGAGCCGACCCGCACACCGCCCAGCAGTACACGCTGGACAACTTCCGGGCCTGGAACGACCGTTCGCGGCAGAACCTGGGCGTCGACACCCTCGACCTGGTGCAGCTGCACTGCCCGCCGACGTCGGTCTACGAGCGTCAGTCCACGTACGACGACCTCGACACGCTCGTGTCCGAGGGGCGCATCGCCGCCTACGGCGTCTCGGTGGAGACGGTCGACGAGGCGCTGACGGCCATCGCGCGCCCGAACGTCGCGACCGTGCAGATCATCCTCAACATCTTCCGTCGCAAGCCGCTGCTGGATGTGCTGCCCGCGGCGCTCGAGGCCGGCGTCGGGATCATCGCGCGCGTCCCGCTCGCGTCCGGCCTGCTGTCCGGCAAGTACGACGAGACGACGACGTTCGCCGACTCCGACCACCGCAACTTCAACCGCCACGGCGAGGCGTTCGACGTGGGCGAGACGTTCGCCGGCGTGCCCTACGAGGTGGGTGTCCGGGCTGCTCAGGACGTCGCCGCGTTCACGCCCTCCGGCGCCTCGACCGCGCAGCTCGCCCTGCGCTGGATCGTCGACCAGCCCGGCGTGTCCGTCGTGATCCCCGGTGCCCGCAACGCGGAGCAGGCGCGCGCCAACGCGGCCGCCGCGGACCTCGCGCCGCTGTCGGCGGAGACCCTGGCCGGCCTCGAGCGCATCTACGACGACCAGATCGCGGAGCACGTCGCCACCCGCTGGTGAGGTGAGCTTGCGGCAGGTTCAGTGGGAGAGTGCCGCCGTCAGGTCGGCCTCGAGCGCGGCGAGCGGGCGGTGCTGGACGTGGCCGGCTGTCCACGTGCGGGTATCGACGTCCCACGGGGTGCTCGTGCCGCGGCGGCGCAGCAGCACGACCCGGGTCAGGCCGGAGCTCGTCGGTCGTCGGACGGCCTCGATCGTGAAAGCGGCCGGGGCGAGGGCGTCATCGAACCGCGCGTGCAGCCGCGCGCGCATCTCGTCGAACGCGGCCCGGTCCCAGGCGTCCTGCCGGGTCACCGGCGCAGGCGCCACGACTTCTTGCTTTCCTTCGCCTCGGGCGCGGGCGGCAGGGCGGTCGGCTCCGAGCCCTCGACCTGTCGCGGGGCCGCGGGCTCCAGCTCGATGACGTGCCCGAACGTCGTCGGCGCCGGACCGAACGCCTTGCGGGCGCCCTGGATGACGGTGCGCCCCAGCGCTCGAGCGCCGGTGACGCCGACGACCACGCCGACGCCGTAGGGGATCAGGCGACCGAAGAACAGCCCGCCCTGTCGCGCGACCTGCTTGCGCACCATGCGCCGCGTCAGCGTCGTGTTGACCTTCTTCACGGTCGCGATCGGCATGCGGGTCAGCATCAGGCGCGCGACGCCGACCGAGCCCTGCCCGGTGACGTCGGCGACGGCCTTGGCCCCGGACTCGCCCAGCAGACTCGTGACCAGCAAGGCGGTGCGACGCTCGCTGTCCTCGACGTCGATCCCGTGCACGGAGGCGACCGCCAGCACGTACGCGGCGGACGCCCCGAAGAACGTCGCCACATCGCTCGCGGTCAGCGCCAGCGCGACCCCGGTCCCGACGGCCGGAGCGGCAGCGGCGGCACCGACGGCGCCACCCGCCCCCGCGACGACCAGCAGGTACTCCTTCTCCAGGAGCTGGATGATGCGCTGCGGAGAGGCTTCGGGGTTGCGCGAGCGGATCTTCTCGACGTGGGCATGGATGGTCGACGACGGGATCGCGACCGCGCGCGCCAGGGCCTCGTCGACGAAGGACGCCATCAGCGCTCCCCGACCACCGTGAGCTCGACCTCGGCGCCGGCCTTCAGCGTGCGCCCGACCGTGCAGTGCTGGTCGATCGCGCGGTGCATCACCGTCAGCAGGCGCTCGCGCTGGTCGGGCTCCAGGCCGGACAGGTCCACGCTGAACCGCTCGACGAGCTGCGGGTAGCGGTCCTCGTCGTCGTCCGCCAGACCCTCGACGTCGATCGTCACCGCGACGTCGTCGCCCAGGCGCCGCGCCACGGCGTTGTCCGCGGACAGCCCGCTGCACCCGGCGAGCGCAACCTTCAACAGCTCGCCCGGGGTGAACGCCTCGTCGTAGGAGATGTCACCGATCTCCACGCGCCCGCCGCGCGAGTTGTGGCCGACGTACCGGCGCGCGCCGGTCCGCTCGACCCACAGCCGCGTGCCGTTCGCGTTCTGCGGGGTGGTCGCCTCGGTCTGGTCCTGCGTCGTCATGCGTCCGATCCTCGCACGATGCGCGGATCGAAGCGGGTCGGGGCGTGCTTCGGCCGACGCCCGTGCGGCCGGTAGGCTGGCCCCGCGCCGATCTCGGTCGGCGACGCACGGCCCGGCTCCCGGGCCGCGCGCCTGTAGCTCAGGGGATAGAGCACCGCTCTCCTAAAGCGGGTGTCGGCAGTTCGAATCTGCCCAGGCGCACAGCACAGACAGACAAGGGCGGAGTGGCCCGCACCCGCTGCCGGAATCGACTGCCCTGTCCGATTGCGCAACGCCGTGCATGGACGGGTATGTGGACGCGAACGGGCCCCGCCCGCATGGTGCGAGCGGGGCCCGTCCATCACGTCAGTGGCGGCGCAGGATGACGACCTTCACAGTGGTCTGCGACGACGTGACGGTGGTGCTGCCCGAGTACTTCACGGTCAGCTTGTACGTCTTCGCCTTCCACGACTTCGGCAGGTGGATGGTGGCCTTGCCGTGCTTGACGGTGGCCTTGCCGACGTACGTCGAACCCTTGTAGACCTTGACGGTGCCCGTGGCGGTGACGTCCGAGTACACGGTTGCCTTCAGGGTCGCTCCCTTGCCCGCGGTGACCTTCTTGGCCGTCGCGCGAACCTTGGACCTGTCCTTGACGATCAGGCTCGTCGAAGCCTGGGAGGAGCCGAAGGCCGGGGTCCCGGCGTAGCGCACGGAGAAGGTGTGCTTGCCGCTCTTCATCGCCGTCGACGTCGTGTACGAGGTGGTGCCGTTCGACAGGGCGCGCGTGGCGACCTTCTTGCCGTCCTGGTAGATGTCGACCGAGCCGGTGGGCTTCGACTTCTTCGAGGCGAGCGTGACGTTGACCTTCGCCTTGCTGCCCTCGACGACCGAGGCCCCGGAGATCTTGGCCGTCGTGGACGCCTTCGGGTTCGCCTTGTAGGAGACGAGAACCTTGGCCGCGGTCGAGGTCTGGCTGACCACGCGGATGGTGACGTCGCCGCTCATCAGCGTGAGGGAGTCTCCGGTGCGTCCCGCCGCGTGGAACGTGCCGTCCGAGCCGGGGAAGGCGACCGTGTACGTGTCGCCCAGCGCGGGCAGCGAGACGGTGACGCCACGGCGGTACGAGACGGGGCCCTCGTAGTCGAACACGGATGCCGGGACGAGCCCGGTCTTGTCTGCCGCGTAGAACGTCCTCGCGTCCTGCGCGGCACCCGAGCGGTAGTCGAGGTAGAACGTCGGCTCGCCGTCGGCGTCGTTGATCACGAGGGTGTTCTTGCCGGACGAGGTCAGGGGCGCCAGGGTGTACTCGGCCGGGGCGGAGTTCCACCGCACGACCTGCTCCCGTGCCGACTCGCCCGGCAGGCCCAGCTGGGCGCGCCACGCGCCGTCGAGCGCGCCGGGCTCGTAGTCATAGGCCTGGAGCGCCTGGGGGCCGAACAGCCCGAAGTACTCGTAGAATAGGACGTCGCTCGACGTCTGCAGCGCCAGGTCGGCGTGGCCGAGGCCGAAGTGGTGGCCGAGCTCGTGGGCCAGGACACCCCACTCGTCGGCGATCACCTGGACGTATCCGCCCGTGGTCAGGTCGGAGCCGACGTTCGCGACGCCCGCGTAGTCGTAGTAGTCCTCGCACCCGAGGGGGCTGAACGCGACCAGGTGGTTGCCCGGCGCGGTGAAGTCGATGGCGGGGTAGGCGGCTGATGCCTCGGCCCAGATGGTGTAGTAGTCGTCGTAGCAGCTACCGGCGATCGCGAGCTCGGTGGCAGCCGCGACGGTGAACGACGAGATGCCGCCCTTTGCCTCGCGCTTCCAGTAGTTCGCGGCGTTGGTCGCGACCTGGCTCGCCTGGCTCGCCGTCATCGACCCCGACGTCGAGGAGTCCTGGATCGCGACGACGAAGAGGCGCTCAGCCACGGGCGCGGCCGACTTGGCGACGTTCGTCAGCGACGTGGTCGCAGACGCGAGCGCGCCGGCAGCGTCGCGGCCGCCGCCGGCAAGCAGCGCGCGGACGTCCTTCGAGCCCGTCGACGAGCGCACGTCCTTCTTGACCGGCACCACGCGTCCGTCGCCAGTCATCACGGCGTGGTCTTCGCGGCTGGTGGGGGTGAGTCCGTCGAAGTTGTCGACGCTCACGGTCGTGATCGTCCCGTCGACGGCCCCGTCACCGTCGTTGGAAGCGGTCGCGGGCAGCGCTGCGAAGATCAGCGCGGTGGTGGCGACGGCGGCCGTCGCAAGCGGTTTCCAGGTGAGCATGGGCGCAAGTAAACCGGCGGCAGCCGACACGGCGCGGACGCTGGTGAGCGGCCGGAATGAGACAAATACGCATGACGGGTCGGATTGCGACGTGCGATTCGGACGGTTCGGGAGGTTCCGGCGGCCGAAGTTCACCCGGTCGGCTCAGTCGATGTCGCTCGGGGGTGAGTGAGGGGCCGCCGGACGGCATCGTCAGCGTGGTCGCTGCGCCCCGCGCAACGGCGTCGCCTCCCGTGGGTCCTCCGGCCACGAGTGCTTGGGGTAACGACCGCGGAGGTCGGCGCGGACCTGCGAGTAGCCGGTGCGCCAGAAGGACTGCAGATCGGCGGTGACTGCGGCCGGGCGACCCGCGGGGGAGAGCAGGTGGAGCAGGACGGGCACGCGGCCGTCGGCCAGGCGCGGCGTCGCCTGCCAGCCGAACGTCTCCTGCAGGCGGACGGCGAGCACGGGCTGCTCACCGCTGTAGTCCACGCGGATCGTCGATCCGCTCGGCACGGTCAGCCGCTCGGGCGCGAGCTCGTCGAGACGCGCAGCCACCGGCCACGGCAGCAGCGAGCGCACCGACTGCAGGACGTCCACGCGGCCGAGGTCCCGAGCGCCCGACAGGTCGAGCCACGCGTCCAGGTCGGCGAGGAGCGCCTCGTCGGAGACGTCCGGCCACGGGTCGCCGAGGGCTCGGTGCAGGAAGGCAAGTCGTTGCCGCAGGGCGGTCGCCGCCTCGGTCCAGCGCAGCTGATGCAGACCGTCGCGCTCCAGGGCCGCGCGCATCGCGTGCTGGACGAGCGCGCGCGGGGGGTTGGGCAGCGGCGTCGACGAGAGCTCGATGGCGCCCAGGCGCCGGACGCGTCGCGCGACGACCGTGCGGCCGGTCCACTCCGCGACGTCCTCCGTGCGCAGCAGGGCGGGAGCGGCCTCGCTCGCGACGTCCAGGTCGATCGGTGCCGCGGAGCGGATGGTGGCGTCGCGGTGGCCGGGGCGTCGGTCGGCGTCGGCGACGGCGAGCCACGGCAGACCCGCCAGCGCCGAGCCGGCGGGGAGGACGGCGCCCGTGCCGGACGTCATCAGGTACGTCGAGCCGCCGGGGCGCAGGCGCGCGATGCGGTCGGGGTGGGCGAGCGCGACGACGAGGCCGACCGCGAGGTCGTCGGTGACGGTGCTGGCGCGGTCGACCGTCGCCGTTGCGGCCGGGATCAGCGTGCGGAGGCGGGCGGTCTGGGAGCGCCACGTCGCGGTCTGCGGGCTCCCGCGGCGTGTGGCGCGCAGGGCTGCGACCAGGTCGCCGCCAGGGGCGCGGCCGTCGTCGGACAGCAGAGCGACGATCTCCGCAGCCCGCTGCGCGCCGACGAGCGGGGCGCCGTCGACCAGGGCCCGCGCGAGGCGAGGGTCAGCGGGCACGGCCGCGACGGTCCGGCCGCGGGGAGTCACCGCACCTGACGCCTCGACCGCTCCGAGGTCGGCCAGGATCGTCTGCGCCGCTGCCATCGCGGCGTCCGGCGGCGGGTCGAGCAGCGCGAGGCCGGCGCCGCCCGGCGATCCCCAACAGGCGAGCTCGAGCACGAACGCCGTGAGGTCGGCGGTGAGGATCTCCGGTGCGGGATGGGGCACCAGGCGCGCGTCGTCGGCCTCCGACCAGCACCGGTACACCGCACCCGGTCCCTCGCGTCCGGCGCGTCCGGCGCGCTGGTCGGCCGCGGCGCGGCTCACGGACACGGTGACGAGGCCCGCGAGCCCGCGCCGGTGGTCCGTGCGCGGCTCCCGCGAGAAGCCCGCGTCCACCACCACCCGTACGCCCGGGACGGTCAGTGACGACTCCGCGACCGCCGTGGAGACGACCACGCGGCGGCGAGGGCCCGGCGTCAGCGCGAGGTCCTGCGTGTTCGCGGCCAGGCGGCCGTGCAGCGGACGGACGTCGACGTCCAGACCCGCGAGCCGTCGCGCCACGCCGTCCACCTCCCCCGCGCCGGGGAGGAAGACGAGGACGTCGCCGTCGCGCTCGCGCAGGGCGCGTACGACGGTCGACGCGACGTGGTCGAGGAACGCATGCGTCACCCCGCGCTCGTCGGTCCGGGCCACGCGCGCCGGGGGCGGCACCAGGACCACGTCGACCGGGAACAGCGCACCCGGGATCGTCACCACGGGAGCGTCGTCGAGGAGGGCCGCCGTCCGTTCGGCCTCGACCGTCGCGGACATCGCGACGACGACCAGGTCGTCGCGCAGGTTGGCGCGCACGTCGGCGAGCAGCGCGAGCGCCAGGTCGTCGTCGAGGTGTCGCTCGTGGACCTCGTCGAGCACGACGGCCCCGACGCCCGGCAGCTCCGGGTCGCGCTGCAGGCGCCGGACCAGAACGCCCGTGGTCACGACCTCGATGCGCGTCGCCGCGCTGGTCGCGTGCTCGCCCCGGACGGAGAACCCAACCGTCTGACCTGTCGGCTCGCCCAGCAGGTGGGCCAGCCGGCGCGCGGCGGCACGCGCCGCGATCCGGCGCGGCTGCGTGACGATGACGCGGCCCGTCACGCAGGCCGCGACCGCCGGCGGGACCAGGGTCGTCTTGCCCGTGCCCGGCGGCGCCTGCACGACGACGACACCACGCGACCGCACCGCGTCGGCGATCGTGCCCAGGCCGTGCCGCACGGGCAGGTCGGGCGGGTCGGCCAGCAGCCGGCCGATCGGGTCGTCGTCCACGGGTGGAGTCTGCCTCGGATCGGCCCCGGGGCACGACGCCTCTGAGAGCGGCGTGACTCGAACGTCACAGTGCTGCGTCAGCGGGCCACGCGCGGTTCACCCGGCCTGCGTCGGTACCGCCCGGTACAGTCCTGGGTAGTGGGAAGCACGTGAGGACGCCGTTGCCCAGCCCGGAGCGATGCCGCAGGTAAGCCGGGATGGATGATCACGCACTCGCCGTCGCGTGTCCTGCCGTGGTCCGCGCTTCGACTGGTCAGCGCCTCGACGAGGCGTCGTTCCCGACGAGTCGTCGGCGGACCCGACGGCGGACGCGGACCCACGTCGCGTCGCGCGGCGCCTGATCGGCGTCGTCGGCGCGAGAGCGTGAGCGCGCGTCGTCTGACGCCCGGCGCGGTTGCGTCGTCCGCACGGGCGGACGGCGGCTGAAGGAGGAGATGTGGCAGGAGCAGGGCAGCGCGGTCGTGGGCGCAGCTCGTCCGGGAACGGGCGGAGCACGTCCGGGAACCAGCGCCGTTCGGCGCGTCCCGTCGAGCAGGGCATCGTGCCCGTGCTCGCGGAGATCGCCAGCGAGGTGGACCGCATCGTCCGCCGTCCGCCCACCCGGCCCGAGCTGCGCACGAAGTTCCAGGTGGTGGCGCTGCTGGTGCGCGAGGAGCGCGCCCGGCTGCAGGCCGACACGACGTTGTCGGCGGGCAAGCGGGACCAGGAGATGAAGCGGCTCGACGGTGTCGCGACCCTGCTCGCCAAGACGGCCGCCCGGGACACGTCCCTGCTCGAGCTGCTGCGCGAGGACGCGCGCGTGTCCGACGCGGCGCGCCAGTACAAGGCGAGCCTGATGCGCGCGGGTGGCATGGAGGTGCCCGACGAGCCGGAGCCCGCGCCCCCGGCGCCGACGGCGGTCGCGACGACGCCCCAGGTGGTGCCCGTGTCCGTGCTCGCCCGCCAGCGGTCCAACCCGTTCCTGGCACCCGACTACGAGGCCGCCGCCGAGCGGCTGGCGAGCCGGCCCAAGCGGCTGGCGGGTTGGGAGCTGCTGGAGCCGCTGTTCCGGTCCTTCGAGTACGCGGCGGACGGTCGTCCGGCGTGCATGGAGCTGCCCGACGGCAGCGGCGTGTCCGCCCCCTTCGGCCGTCAGCTCATGCTGCACCAGGCACAGGTGGTCGCGGCCGCCGCGCGCGGGCACCGCACGTTCCTGCTGGCCGACGAGCCCGGCCTGGGCAAGACGGCCCAGGCGCTGCTGGCGGCCCAGGCCGCGGACGCTTTCCCGCTGCTCGTCGTCGTCCCGAACGTCGTCAAGGCGAACTGGGCCCGCGAGGTGAGCATGTGGGCGCCGCTGCGGAACGCGACGGTCATCCACGGCGACGGGGACGACGTCAACGCGTTCGCCGACGTCGTGATCGTGAACTACGAGATCCTCGACCGGCACGTCGGCTGGCTCGGCACGCTCGGCTTCCGCGGGATGGTGGTCGACGAGGCGCACTTCATCAAGAACAAGTCGTCGCAGCGCTCGCAGCACGTCCTGGCGCTGTCCGAGCAGATCCGGCAGCGCACCGCGAAGCCGCTGCTCATGGCCCTGACCGGCACGCCGCTGATCAACGACATCGAGGACTTCCGGGCCATCTGGCAGTACCTCGGCTGGATCGACGACACGGTCCCGCTGGGCGGCCTCATGACGAGCCTCGAGGAGACCGGTCTGACGCCGGCCGAGCCCGGGTTCTACGCGGCCGCCCGCCAGAGCGTGATCGACCAGGGGATCGTGCGGCGTCGCAAGGTCGACGTGGCCGCCGACATCCCCGCGCGTCGGGTCGCCGACCTGCCCGTCGAGCTCGACGGCGCCGTCGGTAGGTCCATCCGCGCCGCCGAGGCCGCGCTGGCTGCCCGGCTCGTCAGCCGCTACCGCGCGGCGCTCGAGGCGCGCGCCGCCGAGGGCGTCGGCCCCGGCATCGACCTCGACCTGGCCCGCCGCGTCGCCGCGGGCGAGCTCAAGGACTCGAGCTCGAAGGCCGGCGGCGAGAACGTCTTCACGATGGTCCGCCGCATCGGCCAGGCCAAGGCCGGCCTCGCCGCCGACTACGCCGCCCAGCTGGCCCGCAACGTCGGCAAGGTCGTGTTCTTCGCGCGGCACATCGACGTCATGGACCAGGCCGAGCAGATGTTCGCCGACCGTGGCATCAAGTACGCCTCGATCCGCGGCGAGCAGACCAGCCGCGTGCGGGAGAAGAACGTCACGGCGTTCACCGAGGACCCCGAGGTGCAGATCGCCGTCTGCTCGCTGACCGCGGCGGGCGTCGGCATCAACCTGCAGGTCGCGTCCAACCTGGTCCTCGCCGAGCTGTCGTGGACCGACGCCGAGCAGACCCAGGCCATCGACCGCATCCACCGCATCGGACAGTCCGAGCCGGTCACCGCATGGCGCGTCATCGCCGCCCAGACCATCGACGCCAAGATCGCCGAGCTCATCGACAGCAAGTCCGCGCTCGCAGCGCGGGCGCTGGACGGTGCGGAGGTCGACGACGCCGCGTCGGTCGACGTGCAGCTCGAGGCGCTCGTCGCCCTGCTGACCGACGCCCTCGCGGCGCAGGACACGGCCGTCGAGACAGACGGTCTGGGAGCCTGAACCGCCCGGTGGGGCTTGGCGGGGAGGCGACGCTCCGACAGGATGTCGACCGACAGCTCAAGAGGCGGGGGGACCATGGCGGAGACGACGGAGTCCGGGGCCGGCGACGGTAGCGCGGAACGTGTCGACCTGCGGAAGCCTGGTGGATCGACCGCCGGCGACGCCCCGAAGCGACCGGAAGGGCCGCCGAAGACGATCGCAGATCTGGTCAAGACGGCAGCTACGGCGCTCGGCATCTCGTTGGTCGCCGTGGCCGTCGGGCTCCTGGCACTCGACGGGCCTGGCCCGTTGTTCCTCGCCCTCGGGGGCCTGGGGCTGATCCTGGCGTTCGTGTGGGGAGCGCGGGCAGCGGTCATGGCGGCGGAGGTCCTGGACGGGCTGCGCGAGCGCGGCGAGGCGCCCGGGTCGTGAGGGGACGGCGCGGCACGCGCCGGCCGTAGCATCGCTGCGTGCCTCCCCGATCGCCGTTGCCGCCGCGGCACGGTCTGAGCGCGGCGTGGGTCCGCACGCCTGACCGTGTCGGGCCCCGACCGCAGGCCCACGAGCCCGCGACGATGGGCGGCTGGCTGCGCGACCGCCTGCCCGAGTTCGTGGACGTGACCGGCATGCTCGCGGACGGCCGGTTCGTCGACGAGGCCGGACGCGCGGTGCACGACGACGACCCGTACCGGCCGCACACGTTCGTCTGGTTCCACCGCGACCTGCGCGACGAGCCGGAGGTCACGGCCCCGATCCACGTCGTGCATCAGGACGAACGGCTGGTCGTCGTCGACAAGCCGCCGTTCCTCTCGTCGATCCCGCGCGGGCGGCACGTCATGCAGAGCGTCGTCGTGCGCATGCGGGCCGAGCTGGACCTGCCGGAGCTCTCGCCCCTGCACCGGCTCGACCGGGTGACGTCCGGGCTGCTCATGCTCGCCACCGAGCAGCGTTGGCGCGGGCCGTACCAGACGCTGTTCGAGCGCCGGGCGGTGGACAAGACCTACCGGGCGCTGGCGCCCGTGCGCGACGACCTGGACCTGCCGCTCGTCGTGCGCAACCACATCCGCAAGGAGCGCGGGTCGTGGCAGGCGCAGGTGGTGCCGGACGCGCCGGTCAACGCGGTGACGCGCATCGAGCTCGAGTCGGTGGTGGGGGACGGACCGGAGGCGCGCGGCATCTACCGCCTGACGCCGTCCACCGGCCGCACCCACCAGCTGCGCGTGCACCTGAACGGGCTCGGCATCCCGATCGTCGACGACCCGCTCTACCCGCTGGTGCGCGACGTGGACGTCGACGACTTCCGCCACCCCCTGCAGCTGCTGGCCGGCGAGGTGACGTTCACCGATCCCGTCGACGGGGCGACGCGGCGGTTCGAGAGCGTCCGCCGGTTGCCGCTGACCGGCTGAGGTGAAGGCCTCGACGTGGTGGCGTCGTCGTCCTACCGTCGAGGCATGTGCCGCAACATCACGACCCTGCGCGGGCTCGAACCACCGGCCACCGACGAGGAGGTCGAGGCCGCCGCGCGCCAGTACGTGCGCAAGGTGACCGGCGTCCAGAAGCTGACCGACACGACGCGCGACGCGTTCGAGGCCGCGGTCGCCGCGGTGGCCGCCGCGACGGCGAGCGTGCTCGACGACCTCCCGGAGCGCCGCAACCCGCCGACGACCGTCCCGCCGCTGCGCCGCGCCGAGGTCCAGGAGCGCATCGCGCGCCGGATGGCCGAGCGCGAGGAGCACGAGCGGATGCACGAGCTCGGGATCGCCCACACGCACTGAGGCGAGGGGGTCTCACCGGCGCGCGGCTCGCCCCTAGGCTCGGGTCATGGCGATCCTGCACACCTCCGTCCTGCGACCCACCAAGCTCGAGCTCGTCACCGACTGGGTTCCCCGGCAGGCGTGGTTCGCCGGCGACCCGTCGGCCACGTTCGCGCAGGTGGGCGCGTTCCGGTTCGACGACCCCGACGGCGAGGTCGGCGTCGAGACGCTGCTGGTCCGCGCCGGCGACGGGCCCGTCCTGCAGGTGCCGTTGACCTACCGTGCGGCCCCGCTCGACGGCGGCGAGCCGTGGTTCATCACCACCATGCAGCACTCCGTGCTCGGCGAGCGGTGGGTCTACGACGGCGTCGGCGACCCCGTGTACCTCGCGACGGTCGTCGCGACGATCTGCAGCGCGGGCGAGCAGGCCGAGCTGCTGGTGGAGTCCGGCGGTGAGCGTGTGCGGCGCGAGCCGACGGCTCTGGTTCGCGGGGGAGGCGCACGCGACGGCCGGGTGCCGCGGGTCGCGGGCGTCCCGTCGCAGGTGCGGGACGACGACGGCCGGACGCTGGTCACGGCGGGCGAGCTGAACCTGTCGGTCGCCCGTCGCCTGGACGCGACGAGCCCGACGAGCCCCGCCGGCGCGACGAGCACGCCGGCGGGATCGCTCACCGGGACGTGGGCCGGCCAGGACGACCCGGTGGAGCTGGTCCGGATCGTGACGCTGGCGGAGGTGTAGGGCTACCAGCCCAGCTCGCCCGCGTCCTCCTGGAAGGTCCCGGTCGGACCGTCGGGCCCGATGGTCGCGAGTGCCGCGACGACGCGCGCGCTCTCGGCGGCCGGGCGCCCGGGGTGGCTGCCGGGGTCGCCGCCGCCGAGCTCGGTCGCGGTGATGCCGGGCTCCACGGCGTTGACCTTGATCGCCGGGTAGGCGCGGGCGTACTGCACGGTCAGCATCGAGACGGCCGCCTTGCTCGACCCGTAGACGATCGAGACGAACCGCGACGCGGGCCGGGTCGGCTCGTGCGTCGCCCAGAACGAGCCCAGCGCGCTGGAGACGTTGACGACGACGGGGTTCGACGACTGCTCCAGCAGCGGCAGCGCCGCCTCCGTCACGCGGACGATCCCCACCGCGTTGGTGTCGAAGACGTCCAGGACGCTCGGCCCGTCGAGCGCCTCCTGCTGGCTGCCGCCTCCGCCGCGCTTGGCGATCCCGGCGTTGTTGACGACGACGTCGAGGCCGGTGCCGGCCTCCGCGATCGTCGCGAACGCCGCCGCGACGGACGCGTCGTCCGTGACGTCGAGCTGGACGAAGCGTGCGCCGAGCTCGTCGGCGGCCGCGCGGCCGCGGGACTCGTCGCGGGCGGCGAGCCAGACGGTGTGTCCCGCGTCGAGCAGGAGGCGGGCGGTTTCCTTGCCGAGGCCCTTGTTGGCCCCGGTGATCAGTGTGGTGGTCATGCCTCGATCGTGCGCCTGATCGGGCGGCGCAGGCAGTCGTCCCGTCGTCGTAGGACTGTCAGGACCAGGACAAGCAGCCGGACCCCGCGCAGACTGGGCGCATGAGCTCAGAGTTCGGCGCGGCCGTGCGCGGCTGGCGCGAGCGCGTCGCGCCCGAGGCCGTGGGCCTGCCCGCCGGCGGGCGCCGCCGAGCACCCGGGTTGCGCCGCGAGGAGCTCGCCGGCCTCGCGGGGATCTCGATGGACTACCTCACGCGCCTCGAGCAGGGCCGCGCGACGACCCCGTCGGCGCAGGTCGTCGAGGCCCTGGCCCGCGGGCTGCGTCTCTCGGACCCCGAGCGAGACCTGCTGCACGAGCTGGCGGGACTGTCCGCGCCGGGGCCGGACGTGGTCCCGACGCGGATCACGCCGGGCGTCATGCGCCTGCTCGACCGCCTCGCGGGCGTGCCGCTCGTCGTCTACGACGCGGCCTGGAACCTGGTCGTCGCCAACGCGCCCTACGACGCGCTCATGGGCGCGACCGCCGAGCTGAGCGCCGACGACCGCAACGGCGTGTGGCGCAACGTCGTCGGCGGCGGGTCGCGGGCGGTGCTGACGGCGGAGGAGCACGACGCGCAGGTCGTCGGGCTCGTGGCGGACCTGCGCACGACGGCCGCGCGCTACCCGGCCGACGCGGGCGTGCGGCGCCTCGTCGCCCGGCTGCGGGCCGCGAGCCCGCGGTTCGCCGAGCTGTGGGAGGCGCCCCCGGCGCCGCCGGCGACCGAGGGGTCGCGGCACAAGGTCGTCGACCATCCGGCGGTCGGCCGCATCGAGCTCGAGTGCGACACCCTGGTGGTGGCCGGCAGCAACCTGCGGATCATGGCCTACACGGCCGAGCCGGGCACGCAGGACGCCGAGCGGCTCCAGCTCGCGATCGTGCTGGGCACGCAGTCGCTGGTCGGGTAGCTACTCGACCCCGCGGTCCGGGCGGGTCATGTCGCCCGTGACCGGCGCCGAGCCGGTGGGACCCAGGCGGAGCTGGACCACGCCGGCGTCACCGGTCAGGGCCGGCTCGAGCAGCCGCAGCGTGGCGGGCACGGCACCGTCGGGGAACACCTTCTTCCCCTGCCCCAGCACGATCGGGTGCACCCACAGCGTGAGCACGTCGAACAGGTCGGCCGCGAGCAGCGTCTGGACCAGGTCGACGCTGCCGATGACGTGCACGTTCTCGTGCCGATCGCGCACCGCCCGCACCTCGGAGAGCAGGTCGGGCCCCAGCTGGGACGATCCGCGCCAGCCGAGCTCCGGCGTGCCGCGGCTCGCGACGTACTTGGGGACCCCGGCGAACTTCGCGCCGATCTCCCCGTCCGGCCCGGTCTCGTGCTGGGGCCAGTAGGCCGCGAAGATGTCGTACGTGCGGCGCCCCAGCAGCAGCGCGTCCATCGCCGCGATGCCCGCACCCACCCGCGCGCCGATGACCTCGTCGGCGAACGGCGCCTGCCAGCCGCCGAACGGGAAGCCGCCCGACGTGTCCTCGTCGGGCCCGCCCGGCGCCTGGGCGACCAGGTCGAGGGTGGTGAACAGGTCGATGTGCAGGCGGCCCATAACTGCTCCGATACGCGTCGTCGGGACGTCCGGCGCTCAGCCCAGGACGGTGTCGATCGCGCCCAGGAACTCGTCGAGGTCGTCGGGGTCGCGCGACGTGATGAGGGTGTACCCGCCGGCGTCGTCGACCACCACGGGCTCGTCCTTCCAGCCTGCGGCGCCGGCGTTGAGGATGTCGGTCTGCAGGGAGGCGTAGGACGTCAGCGTCTTGCCGTTGACGGCGTCGGCGGTGACCAGTGCCCACGGGCCGTGGCAGATGGCCGCCACCGGTCGGCCCGACGACGTGAACGACCGCACGATCTTCATCGCCCGCTCCGACAGCCGCAGCGCGTCGGCGTTGAGCGTGCCGCCCGGGATGAGCAGCAGGTCGTACTTCGCCGGGTCGACGTCGTCGAGCGTGACGTCGGGCTTGAACCGGTCGCCCAGCTCCTTGTCGCCGACGAGCGTCTGGACCTTCTTCTTCTTGACGGCGGCCAGCGTCACCGCGGCCCCCGAGCTCCGCAGGTGCGCGAGGGGGACGACGAGCTCGTCGTGCTCCACGCCGTAGTTGGACACGATGGTCAGCACGCGACGACCCGCGAGGGCTTTGCTCATGGGCACACGGTATGCCCCGAATCCGTGTGCGCGCTGCCGGAAGGTCCCATGTTCCGTGGCGAAGCACCTGAGCAACGCGTCGCGACTCGCCGGCTCACGACGACCGGCGTCGCCACACGTCTCGCAGCGGCGGGACGGTCACGCCGGCGGTGAGGAGGTCCGCTCGGGTGCGCCGGCGGTTGCGCAGCACGCCGGCGACGCCGATCACCCACGGCACCAGCAGCACCGAGAACGCGAGCCGGTAGGCGTCCAGGGAGTAGGACGTCGCGCCGGCGGGGGACGCCAGCTGCAGGGCCAGCCCGATGGCCAGGACCGCGCCGATGGTCGACGTGAACCCTCCCGTGTTCACGAAGCCCGTCGCCGTGCCCTGCAGGTGCGGCGGCGACCACGATCGCGCGAAGTCCATCCCCACCAGGGAGACGGGCCCGCCCGCCCCCACGATCACGACGAACACGAGCAGCTGCCACATGGGCCGCGGCGTCGAGGGCGCCAGCAGCGCGATCCACGCGACGAGCGTCGCCACGCAGCTGGCCAGCACCGACCAGGACCTGCGCAGCGGGTGGCGCGCGGTGAAGCGTCCGACGAGCGGCCCGGTCACCATCGCGGTGAGGGTCAGCGCCAGCAGCAGCGTGCTCGCCTCGGCCTTGCTGCGGTGCTGGGCCGTGACGAAGAACGGCACGCCCCACAGCAGCCCGATGACGTTGGCGCTGAACGGCGTGACGAAGTGCGACCACCAGCCCAGCCGGGTCCCTGCTGGTCGGGTGGACTCCCGCACGGCCTCGACGAACCGGGGGTCGGTCGTGCTCGCGGGCGTGCGGGGACGGGGATCCTGCCCGCCCAGCGGGCCGGTCCGGATGCATGCGAAGGCGAACGCGGTCGCGCCCAGGCCCACCGCGGCGAGACCGCCGAACGCCGCCGTCCAGCCGTAGGTGTGCAGGACCCACGCCACCGGCACGGCGGAGGCGAGCTGCCCGCTCTGGCCGATCAGGCCGGTGACCTGCACCATCACCGGCACGCGACGGGGCGGGAACCACTGCGCGACCAGGCGGATCGCGCTGATGAAGATCGCCGCGTCGCCGGCTCCCAGCAGCACGCGCGCGACGAGTGCGGTCGGCACGTCCTGCGCGAACGCGAGCAACAGCTGGCCGACGGCCATCACGAGCGACCCGGTGCCGATGAGCGCGCGTGCGCCGAACCGATCGAGCAGCCGCCCGGCGGGGATCTGCAGGCCCGCGTAGACGGTCAGCTGCACCACCGAGAACGCCGCCAGGCCCGTCGCGCTCAGCGAGAACCGGTCGATCGCCTCGACGCCGGCAACCCCCAGCGCGCTGCGGTGCGTGACGCCGACGAAGTAGGCCGTGACCGCCGCCGCGTACACGAGCGCGGCGCCGACCGGTGCGCGCGCACCGCCCGCTGGCGGTGGTGCGCCCGTCATGGCTGGGTCCCTCGGTCGGTCGTCGGCCGGGCTGCGCGCCCGCGGTCTCAGCGTAGGCGGTCCGCGCGGGGCGCCGCGCCGACCGCCGGACGGGCGGCATCAGGTCGCGGAATGGTCACGATTCACCCGCAAGGGTGACGTACTGCCCGCCGTTGCTGGTACGAAAGGTCTCCGGGGAGGCGACGCGGGCGTCGCTGCAGGAGGGGGCTCCACATGAATGACGTCATGCGTGCCGGTCGGGTGCCGGCGCTGACGGCCGCGACGGCCGCCATGCTCACTGCCGGTCTGCTGACGGCGACGTCCACCAGCGCGGCCACGTCGAGCTCGCTGCTCGCGCTGCTCGGATGGGCCGTCGCCCTGGTGGGTGCGGTGGTGCAGTTCCTGACGCTCGACCGGCCGACGAGCCGGCGCGGCCTGCTGGCCTCGCTGGTGTCGCTGCTGGCGAGCGCCGCCGTGTGGGGGGCGCTGGGCTCCGATGCGGCTGGGGCGCTGGCGGGGGTCTCGACCCTGCTGTTCCTGGTGCTCGCGACGGGAACCACGGTCGCCCGCGCGTCGCAGCCGCGCGTCACGGCCGGCTGAGGTCGGAGCATGCCCGCTATGCGCAACCGCGCTCCTGCGACACGCCGCAGCTTCGCCCGCGGGCTGCTCAGTGGCACGCGGGCCGCAAAGAACCGGGACTCGCAGGGGGTGGGCTCGAGACGTGAGTCAAGGGCGCTGCGCGTCGGCTACGCCGACTGACCCTTCGGGCCAGCCCTTGACCCACCGGCGGGTCACCGTGAGCCGGCTCCTAGTAGTCCCCGTGGCTCGAAGCTGGGCAAACAGCGCCCACCTTCGAGCCACGGAGAAGGCTCGTCGCCTCACAATCGCGGCGGGCGGGCGACACCGCCAGGGGGTGGCGGTTAGGCATGTCCGCGCGTCCGAGCCCATCTGCGTCTGCTCCACCAGCCCGCGACACGGCGGCGAAGGCGCCCGCGCGCATGTTCGCCTAGGTCCTCCGCGTCGTCCTGTCGCCTCAGCTCGGGCCCGAACTCAGGGTGGTAGTGCAGCAGGTGGATGCCGAGCGGCGAGCGAAGGTCTGTGAGGCCGTAGGTGAACACGACGATGGCGAGGCTGACGAGTAGTCCGCCAAAGATCCATGAGGACACGGCGTCTCGCTCCGGGGAGAGGTAGGCGCCGATGGCGTGGGCGAAGTAGGTCAGTACGCCTACCTGAAGCAACGCGGGTAGGAAGAACGCGACGATGTAAGCCATGCGAAGTGAGAACGCAGTGTCCTGTGCGGTCGTCTCGTCTACGTGCTTCTCGATGTAGCGGAGTCGCAGATGGGCTCGCCGCGCCCAAGCGACGTAGAACCGCTGCCAGCAGCTGAACGGAATGAACAGGGAGAAGAGCCCGCCCATGAGGAAGTAGGACAGCGGGTCGTCTTGTCCGGGCTTGGTCGGCGCGTTCCAGGCGAGGGCGAAGGCGAACGCCAGACCGAGAGCACAGCCTGCGATCGCGAGTATGTCGTTGCGCATCAGGGGTGGGTGGCGTGTCACCGCGACGAGCAGGTGCGCTCGTCGGCTCACGTCTGCTCGCAGCTCCGCTCTGGCGCCTGGGGGGAGCTTGGAGATCAGCTCGGCATCGGTGCCGAGGTCGCTCCGGAGGCGCCGGGCGGTAGAAAGGGCAGGCGCGAGAACCGCGGCGAGGCCGGCGATCAGTGCGGGGATCACGTAGGGGGCGACGAGCTGGATCACTTCCCATACGGTCACAGACGGAAGTGTGACAGCACTCTTCAGCGAACCATGGCGGGGCGCGCGGTTATCAACCGCTCCGCCGCCGGCGGTGCCGGGTCCCTGATCAGGCCGTCGTAGCCGCGGCCTCGACTACCGGGGCAGCCTCCTTCGCGGCCCCCGTCAGCGAGTAGAGGTTTCGCGTCCGCCGCCGGTCGAACACCGACGTTCGCCCAGGCACATCTGAGACCGGTTCGCGATGGAGGCGCAGGAGTCCCCGAACTTCCAGCTCACGGGTACCAGCAGCTCGCGTCTTCTGTGACAGCCGGTACCGCGAGGGAAAGGCCGTGACGCTAAACCACACCGGGCTCGGACCATCGGCCTGCTCCGCGAGAAGGATCAGCAGCATGGCGAGGCCGGGCGTCTCAAGACTCTGGATGTGTCCTTCGAGCCACAGCCGTGAGGGCACCTTGAAGTAAAGATTTCGCGCGCGCCTGGCGTCCCCTCGGTCTCCCTTCGGCGCCCGTGCGTACTCGGTTGAGGGAAGCAGGTACGGCGAGCCGTCGAGGCTTTCGTCGAGCAGGCCGACGACGCTCGGCTCGGCGGGCACGCGGCGGACCGTGACGAGGCCCAGCTCGCGCAGCGTCTTGAGGGCGGCCGCAATACGACGCGCCCCCTTAACCTCAGGGTCCTCGAGGCCAAGAAGCGTCGCCCAGGCGCGGTGGGGCTTGCTCGTCTCGAACGGCTCCCCGGAGCATCGCCAGATCAGGGCGAGGTAGAGCTTGAGAGCCACACCACCGCCGCGTCCCCCCACCTGCACTAGGCGGGCTAGAGGAGGGGCGGGGGCGTCTGGGCTCGCTGCACGGACGAAGATCTTGCGAACCGGGGTCGAGTTGCGGCGGCCAGAGGTCTCGTCGATTTCCTGCGCGGCCGCCAGCGCCCATGCCGGCACCAGCACCCGATCGTCGTGGAGAGCGTTCAGGAGCGGCACCCAGGAGCCGGAAGGTTCGCTCGCCTCCGCCGCGACCGCCGGTGTGCCAGACGCCGGAACCTCCACGTTATCCCGCGGCATCCATGGCCCTCCATACTTCGAACCCCAGCATGGGGTGAGTCCCATCTACAAGCGTCGCGCAATGGTATCCCCTAAGCATACTGAAGGCACAACCACAACCGTAGGGCAGGGCATGATAAATACTTGCTTGCATTTTGTCAAGTTCCATGTGCTATGCTTCTAAGCAGGTTGGCGCGCTGCTGAGACTTGGGAGCCGCGGGGCCCCGGTTCTACCGGGGGTGTGGCCGCGGGGGTCTTGTCCACCGTGCACCGGCTAGTAGTGGAGACATGTCGTGCCCGCGGCCGGTCTCAACGTGACCGCGCGGCAGGAGGTCCGAGAACGACAAGTGCCGTAGAGGTCACCACTATGCGGAGGGCGGCGACTCGTGGGGACGAGGAGCCGCCCTCTGTTCTTGCTTCACCCACGACGGCCAGCGCGCTGCTTGGACGGCAAGTCGGTCGCCCGTCCGAGCAGTTGGGCGTCAAGATAGCGGCGCAGGGACGACCGCGAGACACCTAGAGCGCGGGCGACAGAGGCGGTGGTGGCATCGGGCTTGGCCAGCAGCTCGCCGGCGGCCGCGCGCTTCTCCGGTGTCATCACGGTGGGACGCCCACCGACGCGCCCTCGCTCGCGGGCAGCGATGAGGCCGGCGGCGGTGCGTTCCCGGATCAGCTCGAGCTCGAACTCAGCCAGGCTCGCGAAGAGGTGTAGCAACAGCCGGCCGCCGGCTGTGGTGGTGTCGATGGCTTCGGTCAGCGATACGAAGCCGACGCCGCGCGCGTCGAGCATGGAAACGGTCTCGACGAGATGAGCGACGGACCGTCCGAGTCGGTCGAGACGCCACACGACGAGGGTGTCCCCCGCGCGTGCGTAGTCCAGCAGCTCGTCGAGCGCGGGCCGGCTCGCGCGTGCTCCGCTGACGTGGTCGGTCCAGGTGCGCGCGCACCCGGCAGCTTCGAGGGCGTCGAGCTGGAGGCCCGGGTTCTGCATCCCGGTCGAGACGCGCGCGTAGCCGAGTAGTTCCATGTCAGGACCGTACGAAACTCGTCGACGACGTCGCGGCCGACACTCAGGTTTCGGCCGAGCGTTTCGGCCAGAGCGGGCCGGGCGTGTCGTCGCCGGGCGTGGCGGCCGGCCGAAACCGACCGTTTCCGGCGGGCCAGAGTCCTATGCCGTAGCCGAGTGAGCAGGCTGGCCCGACTGGACATACGGGGGCGGCGCCCCGTGCCAAACTCAAGGATGCGAACAGGAACGCCAATGGTCCGTGCAGGTGGCGGCAACGACGAATACGGTGTGCGGGCCGGCGACCTCAATCAGTCGTTCATCGGCCTCGAGTTCGGCTACAACGAGCCGAGTGGCTCGATCCGGTACGCCCGCGTCGCATCGATCCGGATAACCCGCTCGAACGTACAGATCATGCTCGACGGCATGACAGCCAACTCGTCATCGCTTATCGAGGTGCCCCCAACCGAGATCCTGTACTTCTCTCACGCCTCACCTGCGGCGCAACTCCTGGCCGCCCTCGACCGACTGGCCGAGTAACCGACCGAGCCGGGCGGTGCCGGGCCATCGCTGCGCGGACAGGCCGAAGGGGATATAGGAGACACGCCCTAGTTGAAAGGTTCGCCGACCACTGCGAGGCTCGGCAGCTTGCACCACATCGGCGTAACTGCTAAGAATCGACGTATCGGCGCAAATAGGGCCGTATCGGTTGCGAGCGATTTTTGCTCTGACGAGAGGAATGGCGCATGAGTTCTGGTCATGAAAAGATCCGCCGCATTGTAATGGTCGGCGTTGTTGCGGCTGCGGTTTCACTTGGCGGAGTATCACTCGCGCCAGGTGCGACCGCGGCGTCGGTTCCCTGCGGCGCGTCGAAGGGCCAATCGAGTCCGTCTGGCGTCCAGACGATTCGGTACTACAACTGCTCGTCGATTGCTGTTAAGTTGAGGCCGCAGTTCAAGCTGTTCCCCGATGGCGCCTGCAAGGTGGTTTCGCCTTACGCAGTGCAGGAGTGGGATAGTTCGGGCCTTTGGACCGGGAAGATGGTCAGCTGCTAGGCACCGCGCTGACAGGATTAGAGTTGGAGCCTGTTGCCTAGATTCGCAATAGGTGCACCTCACCGAGGTCTGCCTGTCGCGTCGTTGGTGTACCCAACTAGTGCGACAGGCAGACCTCCACTTCGCGCCGCTCCACGCGTGCGCCACCTGCATCGGCTCGACTCGAGGATGAGCCGGCGGCTGGCACCGGCTCATCAACCCCACGAGCATCTGCGTCGAGGTTCCACGTCGATGATGGAGATGGTGCTCGTGTGCGAGGACGAGCACCTGACGTCGATCGCCCCCCCAGTCCAGGCCGCCACCCAAGCCAGAGATGACCTGGTGGCCGAGTAGGAGCGGCCGGCTACGGCGCGGCGCTGCTGAAGGGCGCGCAGGATGAGGCGACCCGCCGCGCGTAAACGGTGCCCTCTCCACACCCGTCCGGCAGATGCGCGCCGCGACGCAGCTACAGCGCCGCCGGTCGGCCCGGGAGGTCGGCGCCAACGTCCGGCTAGCGGCGGCGCGCGTCCTGGACCGAGAGCCAGACCCCGAGCGCGTCGCTTCGTGAGTCGCCCACAATCTCAACGAGCACGTCCCGGCCGGACCACGAGGTGGCCTTGGTCTCCAGCAGCTCGAGCCCGTCTCGCTCCCACACCAGCCACGCTGTAACCGGGATCGGGACCGGGAACCTGCGTTGCAGGTTGCCTGGTGGGATTGGTCGGGCGTTGAGGATCCCCTGCCGCACCCGCCGGGGCGCGTCCCACGACTGCGCATCAAGACGTGCGGACCGATCATCCACAGTCGAACAAGGGAACGAGACGATGATCGGCGAAGCCTCACCACGTCGCAGGGGGTGAGGCAAGGTGGGGCTCCGCCAGAAGACTAGCCCCGAAGCCTGAGACGGGCGGCCGGCCAAGCGCCGGCCGGAAACACCTCGACGTGGGCCACTTCGAGGGCGGGCGCGTAGGTCACCACCAGGGGCACCTTGTGGCTGCGCGAGACGAGGTCGTCCAGACGGCGCACGGCATCGGTGCCGCGGCCGGTCGTGGTGTAGTCGCCATCCATATATGTCCGCCCCTCGGGGGTGACAACGAGCCGTTCGACCCCTGCTGCGACTTCTGCGACAGCCGTGTTCTCACCTACCCCGATGTACATCTCCACCGGCAACGCCGTCTGGGCCTCGTAGACGCTGCGAGAAACCTGGTCGGCTGTCTGTTCCGGCGGGTGGACCGTCGACCGGACCCGCGCAGCGCGACGACGACGGCGAGGGGCCACAGCGCCTGCGCACCCGCGACGACCCGCTCGGTGAGCCCCACGGCGGGTCCGTCCGTCCGCAGCTCGACGACGAAGACCGCCAGCATGCCGACGAGTGCCGCCGACGCCGCCGCACCGACGACCGGGTGCAGGATCCCGCGCTGCCCACGCCGCGCCGACGCCGCCGGCCACAGCGCGAGCGCACCGAAGCCCACGGCCGCCGCGATCCCGTGCGCCCGCGGGTGCGCGTCGACGGGCAGGAGCGCGACCGCCAGCGTCGCGGCGCCGCCGAGCCCATGCAGGAGCCGCCCGCTGGTCGGCACCGGCCGCAGACCCGCCGCCGTGACCAGGTGCGCGGCGCCGGTCGCGGCGAGGCCGGCGGTCATGATCCAGGGCTGGTGCGCGGACGTCGCGGCCAGGTCGCTGATGGTCTCGCGGACGGCGTCGAACGACGGTTGCCGGGAGGCCGCGACCGTCCAGCCGCCGATCATCGCGACGGGCGCCGCGAGCGCGCTGGCGAGCGCCCAGCCAGGCACCTCGTCGGCGTGACGCGGTTCTAGTGGTGTGGTCACGTAGGGGGCCTTCCTGGCTCTGGGGGGCCGCGCGGGCTGCGGCAACCGTAGGGCAACGGCCTCGAGCGGGGTGAGGAAGGCCGCTGCAGGATCGTGGGGAGCGGGGTTGGCTGAGGGTCGAGCGACGCGCACGGACGGGCGTCGAGGGGTCAGAGCTCGACGGTCACGACGGCGCGCGCCCGCTCGAGATCGGCGCGCCACTCCGACGCCTCGCTGTCGGTCAGCGCGGTGGCGATGCGTACGGGCAGCGCCCGCGACCCGTCGGTCACCTGCTCGGCGAGCTCGCGGGTGACACCGCGGGCGCGCAGTGCTCGGGCGACCCGCGCGGGCGCGGGCCCCAGACCGACGAGCGTGACGCGTCCCAGGGCGTGGTCGTCGGCGTCGGGCAGATGGTCGATGGGCGTCGGCGGCCACAGGCGACGTTCGACCCAGCTGCCTGCAGCGACCAGCAGTGCCATCGCCGCCGCCCAGATGAGCCATGGGAGAAGGTCGGAGTCGAGCGTGTGGAGCAGTGTGAGGGTGAGCGGATAGGTCAGCGTGTAGGCGACGGCGACGATGAGTGCTCGGCGCCATCCGTGGGCGTTACCCATGCGGATCCCCTTCGTGCCGCGGCGCACGGGCGCCGAGCTGAATCGCTCCACGAGCCTAGCCATGCCTCCCTCGAGCCGCCTCTGACGTTCGGCTGTGGGTGGGATGGGGGAAGGTGGGGGCGTGCTGATCGTCGTCGTGCCCGGAGCGCCGTCGGCGGGCGGGGACGCGGCCGGGGACGCGGACGACGCGACGCCCGTCGTCGGCGTCCGGCGCGTCGGGCAGGACGTCGCGCCGCACGGCGTGGTCGGGGAGGACCGGGCCGTGCGGTGGGTGTGGGACGACACCGCGCACTGGTACTCGCGCCTGTTGGCCGACGGCGTTCGGGTGGAGCGTTGCCTGGACCTACGGCTCGCGCACCGCGTGCTGCGCGACTCGCTCACGTCGGCCGGCTCCGTGCTGGCCGGCCGCGCGCCCGGGCCGTTCGACGCCCCGGCCGAGCAGCCCGACGTCCTCGCCGAGCCCGACGCGCCGGCCGCCCTGTTCGAGGTGCGCGCACCTCGCGAGCGGCCCGACGAGGCCGCGCTGCTCGCGGAGGTCGCGGACCAGGACGCCGCGCTCGCGGGACCGGAACAGGGACCGGACGTGCGCGCGGCTGCCGCCGGCCGGGGCGCTGGTCCCGACGTCGGCCCCGCCCACGCGCGGCTGCGGCTGCTGGTCGCCGCGGAGTCGGCGGGCGCGCTCGCGGCCGCGGAGATGCGGCACGCCGGCTTGCCGTGGGACCGGGAGGTGCACGACCGGCTCCTGACGGACGCGCTCGGACCGCGGCAGGGCGACGCACGCCCGCCGCGGATGGAGGAGCTGGCCGTCCGGATCCGCGCCGAGCTCGACGCGCCGCGCCTCAACCCCGACTCGATGCCCGACGTGCTGCGTGAGCTGCGCCGCAACGGCCTGCCCGTCACCTCCACGAGCAAGTGGGAGCTCGCGGGCGTGGACCACCCCGTGGTCGAGCCCCTGCTCGCCTACAAGAAGCTGTCCCGCCTGCACACCGCCAACGGCTGGGCGTGGCTGGACCGGTGGGTGCCGGACGGGCGGTTCCGTCCCGACTACGTGGTGGCCGGCGTCGTCACCGGCCGGTGGGGCTCCAGCGGCGGCGGCGCCCAGCAGCTCCCGAAACAGGTGCGCCGGGCCGTCCGTGCCGACGACGGGTGGCGCCTGGTGGTGGCCGACGCGGCGCAGCTCGAGCCGCGCGTGCTGGCCGGGCTGGCGCGCGACGACCGGATGGCCGAGGCGGGCCACGGCCGGGATCTGTACCAGGGGATGGTCGACGCGGGCGTCGTCGCGTCCCGGGACCAGGCGAAGGTCGGGATGCTCGGCGCGCTGTACGGCGGGACGACGGGCTCGTCGGCCGCGGTGCTGCCCCGGCTGACGCGGGCGTTCCCCGCCGCGCTCGGCCATGTTGAGGCTGCTGCTCGTGCGGGGGAGCGCGGCGAGGCCGTCACCACCCTGCTGGGCCGCACGTCCCCCCGGCCGGGCGCGGGCTGGGCGCAGGTGCAGGCCGCAGCGCTCGGGGGAGCGCCGGGCGACGACGATGCCGGGCCCACGGGGGGAGGGTCCACCGACCCGGCCGGCCATGAGGCCAGAGCCCGCGCCCAGTCACGCGCGTGGGGCCGGTTCACCCGCAACTTCGTCGTCCAGGGCACCGCGGCCGAGTGGGCGCTGTGCTGGATCGCCGAGGTGCGCCGCAGGTTGTGGGCGCTCGGCGAGGCGGGGGAGCCGAGCCGGGCGCCGGCTCCCTTCGCTCGTCGTCCGCACCTGGTCTACTTCCTGCACGACGAGCTGGTGGTCCACGCGCCCGAGCAGCTCGCGGACGCGGTCGCGGTCGAGGTGCGCGAGGCGGCCGTCGCCGCCGGCTGGCTGCTGTTCCGCGACTACCCCGTGGACTTCCCCCTCAGCCTCGCCGTCGTCCGCTCGTACGCCGACGCGAAGGGCTGATGCTCAGCCGAACCGGCCGTTGACGTAGTCCTCGGTGCGCGGGTCGGCGGGGGAGCCGAACATCTGCGCCGTGGGACCGTGCTCGACGATGCCGCCGGGTGTGCCCTGCTCGGCGAGGAAGAACGCGCACTGGTCGGAGACGCGGGCGGCCTGCTGCATGTTGTGCGTGACGATCACGATCGTCACCTCGCCACGCAGCGCGCCGATCGTCTCCTCGACGCGGCGGGTGGAGGTCGGGTCGAGCGCCGAGCACGGCTCGTCCATGAGCAGCACCTGGGGGCGCACGGCGAGCGAGCGCGCGATGCACAGCCGCTGCTGCTGGCCGCCGGACAGGCCGCCGCCCGGGGAGCGCAGCCGGTCCTTGACCTCCGACCACAGCCCGGCGCGGGTCAGCGACTCCTCGACGAGCGCGGCCCGGTCGCCCGCGGAGACCCGCACGCCGGTGAGCGCGAGCCCCGCGGTGACGTTGTCCTGGATCGACATGGCGGGGAAGGGGTTGGGCTTCTGGAAGACCATGCCGATGCTGCGCCGGGCGTCGGTGACGCGGCGCGCGGGGTCGTAGATGTCCTGCCCGTCGAGCAGCACCTCACCGGCGAGCGACGCGGACGGCACCAGCTCGTGCATCCGGTTGAGGATCCGCAGGAACGTCGACTTGCCGCAGCCCGACGGGCCGATCAGCGCGGTGACGTGCCCCGCGGGCATGGCGAGCGACACGCGCTCGAGCACCTTGTGCGTCCCGAACCACGCCGAGATCGACCGCGCGTCGAGCGCCACGCGGGTCCCGAGGCCGGTCGGCGTGGGGACGCCCGTCGGGACGGGGAGCAGCAGCTGCGTCGCGTCGTCGGGCAGCGCGGGCACCTCGGGGGCGACGGCGACGAACGAGTCCACGGTCATGGACGGACGATGACGCACGGACGTGGCGTCAGGGTGAACAGCGGGCATCGGTTGGCCTTCACACCAGGTTGGGCAGGACGACGAAGACCTGCTGGGCGACGAGGGTGGCGCAGACGAGGACGAGCGGGACGCCGACGACCCACGCCTGCCACCGCCCCCACCAGCGGGACAGGAACGTGACGAGCACGGCGCTCGCGGTCAGGGCGGCGAGCGCGAGGACGAGCAGGGGCCACGCGCCGGCGTCGCCGGCGAAGGCGGCCTCGTCGTCGCCCAGGACGGTCCGCGACAGGACGGCGCGCGGGGTGGGGAAGGACTCGCCGACGAGCGTCGCGTCGACCCGCAGCACGCCCGTGGGGGCCCAGCGCGGGCCGGTCGCGCCGACGAGGGTGAGGCGGCCGCCGCCCGCGGGCAGCACGTCGGGCAGCGGGTCGCCCGCGCGGCGCAGGCCGGCGACGGCGTACGTCGCGGTGCCCTGGCCGGTGACGGTGGTGATGACGTCGCCCGCGCGGAGCTCGCCGATCCTGCCGAACACCCCGCCGTACGCCCCGTGCCGTCCCATCAGCACCACGGCGCCGGCCTGGCCCGGCAGCACGGTGTCGCGCCGGTGGCCGGGCCCGGACTGCAGGATCGTCGACGTCGTCCCCTCGAGGACCACGTCGTCCAGGTCGAGCCGGGGGATGGAGACGGTCGCGACCGGCGCGCCCGGTTCGATCAGGTGGTCGGCCGGGGTGACCTGGCCGACGGGTGCGGTGCCCGCGGCCAGCTGGGCGCGGAACGCCCAGCCGGCCACGTGCTGGTCCCGCTCGTAGCGCAGCGGGGAGAGGACCAGCGCATACGCCACGACGCCCAGCGCCAGAGCCGCGACGATCATCAGGCTGGTGCCCACCAGGCGAGAGCGCTCGCTGGCGGGGACGGGCCGGATCGCGGCGTCCAGGCTGGGCATCGTGGTCGTCATGTCAGCGCTTCTGCGTGACGGTCTTGGCGGCGGACGACTTGCCCGCGACCGTGGAGGAGCCCGAGTAGGTCACGACGAGCTTGTGCTTGCCGGCCTTCAGCTTGGGCAGCTTGACCGTCGCCTTGCCGTTCTTGAGCGTGACCGTCTTCACCGACTTCTTGCCGTCCTTGACGGTGACCTTGCCGGTCGCCGTGACGCCGGTCGCGGAGACCTTGACCTCCAGCGTCGCGTACTTGCCCTTGGCCACGGACTTCGGTGCGACGACCGAGACGCTGGGGGTCGCCTTGGCGGCCTTCACAGTCACGACCGAGCTGGTGCTGCTCTTCACGGTCGACGGGCTCGAGGACGTGAAGACGGCCTTGACCGCGTACGAGGTCTTGGTGGCCTTCCAGGTCAGCTTCGCCTTGGCGGACGCGACCTTGATCGTGCCGAGCTTCTTGCTGCCGTCGTAGAAGGCGACCGAGCCGGCGGGCGTCTTGCTCGCGGACACGGTGGCCGTGACCGTGAAGGCCTTGCCGACGACGGGCTTCGCGCTGACCGTGGCCTTGGTGGTCGACGCGACCGCGACGACGGGCTTGGTCGTGGCGGTGGGCGTCGGGGTCGGCGTGACCGGCGCGGTGACGGTGAGGTCCACGACCGGGGAGGTCGACGCGCCCACACCGGCCAGGTTCGGCAGGAAGACGGCCGACAGCGGCAGCGAGCCCGCGGTCTTCGTCGGGACCTGGACCGTGCCCGTGCTGCTGCCGGCGGCCACGGCGCCCGACGCGAGGAGCGTGGAGCCCGTGTAGATGCGGACCGTGCCGCCGCCCTGGCCGTAGGACGACGTGGTCACCGTGGCCGTGACGGACTTGCCGGCGGCGACCGAGGTGGCGCCGAGCGTCAGGCCGGTCTCCGAGGCCGACGCCTTGTAGGCGCGCAGCGAGTCGTCGCCGCAGCCGTCGCCCAGCAGGCCGAAACCGAACGCCGTGATGGTCGCGCTCTGCTGGCAGACCCGCGAACCCGTCCCGACGAACGTCTTGGCGATCTCCGAGGTCGGGTCGTCGGCCAGGACCGAGGGGACGATGTTGTAGACCGGGCGCGTGTACGCGTTGAACCCGGGGTTCAGGGCGTACGAGGTGCCCGAGCCGGTGGTGGCGACGTTGCCGTCGACCGCGTTGATGCGGACGGAGTCACGCAGGTCCGTCGTCTTGCCGTTGGCCTGGGCCACCCACTGCGCGATGGAGAACGGCGCGATCGCGCCGGCATCCTGCGCGGCCGTGCCGCTGACGAGCGCGCCACCCTGGTGCTCCTGGACGGCGGTGCCGGTGAAGTCCTTGTCCTTGAGGTTGGCGTAGGTGCCGGCGGAGATGTCCGACTCGGTGACGCCGACCTTGCCCAGCCAGAAGCTGCGCGTGCCGGAGCCCGCGGCCGGGATGAACGTGGTGATGTCCGTGACGACGTCGCCGGTCGCGGCCACGTAGGACGGACCCTGCAGCGTGGTGCTGTCGCCGTTCACGACGACCTTGGTCAGCTCGCCCTTGAAGATGGAGGTGATCTGCGCCTTGCTCAGGTTGGCCGGGATCACGCTGTTGGGTGCGGTGGCGTACGACACGGCGTCGAGCGCGAACGGCACGTAGGTGAGCACGCCGTCCTGGGCCACGTCGGCCGCGCCGGGACCGCCCGAGCTGCGGGCGAACTGGACCTGACCGGCGATCGCGGAGGTCGTGACGGGCACCGCTGCGCTGTTGAAGACGGGGATGTTGGCCGTCTCCGTCTGGCCGATGGCGACCCGCAGCAGGTCGCGGCCGCCGCCCGAGTTGTTGGCGCGGGGGACGGCCGTGCCGCCCGTGCGCGTCGTCACCGAGGCGCTGCCGGTCGCGTCGTAGGACGCGATGACGCCGCCGCCGATGGCCGTGGCGAGACCGCCGACGACGCTCTGCGTGGTGTCCGAGCCGAGGCCGGCGAGCGTCCCGAAGGACCCCGTGGCCGGGTCCGCGCTGGCGGGCGCGACGATGCTGCCGAGCGCGAGCGCGGCGAGGCCGGCGCACAGGCCGGCCTTCGCGAAGGCTGTGACCTTCATCTGACTGTTCCTCTCGAGGCAGGAAAAGATTGCGCGCGGGACCCGCGGCAGGGCCGAATCTAGGACTGCTGGGAAAACAGTCGACGACTACCGGAACAACACCGGCCGCCGGTCACGAGAAATCAGTTTCCAATTCGCCCTCATGCAATGCCTGGACGCGCGCCCGGCGCATCAGGACGGGCCCGGCCACCGCGCACGCGGCACCCAGCCCGGTCGAGCCCACGAGGCCCAGCCGCGCGGTGCCCACGTCGGTGCCGCCGGTGCGGATGGGGTCGCCCGCCGTGCTCTCGCCGGTGTCGGGGTCGGGTGCGGGGGTCGAGGCCGAGGTCGGCTCGGAGGGCGTCGTGGGTACGGGGACGGGCGCCGGGTCGGAGCCGGGGTCCTGCGAGCCTGGCGCCGCCGCGGGCGCGGACGGGGTCGATGTCGGTGTCGGGTCGGGCGTCGCGGCGGCCGTCGCGGTCGGCGTCGGCGACGGGGACGCGGTGGGCGTCGCGGTCGCCGCGGGCGGGCACAGCTTCGCGACGGCCTTCGGGTCGTCGAGCAGGTCCGCCACGGCCGTCAGGTCGTCCCGCTGCGAGGCGCCGAGCGGCAGGTAGCCGCGCGGGAGCGCCCCCTTGCTCTCACCGGGCACCTGACCCGTCGAGCCCGCGTACCGCAGGAACGTCGCGTAGTCGCTGCGCTGGTCAGCGCTGGCGGAGCAGACCGGGACAGCCGCGTAGTCGACGAGCGTGAGCGGGTAGGCCCCGCGCACGCGCGTGTCGGCGTCGGTGACGCGGACGCCGTCGACCGTGACCATCGCGTCGACGGCCGCCTGCATCGTGTCGTCGTCGGCCGCCAGGGCCTGACCCGCGGCGTTGACCAGCCGCGCGGTCCGCAGGCCGTAGCGCTGCGCGGACGCGAGGTCGGTCAGGGCCATCGAGAAACGGCTGCCCGGGAGCTGCGCGCCCGACGACGTGAAGCCCGGGGGAAGCTTGTTCACGTCCCAGACGATCTTGGCGCCCGCGTTGGCCTTCTGGGTCCGGCTGGCGGCGTCGGCCATGTCGTTCGTGTAGGGCCGCAGGTCGAGCGTGCCGTACCCGGGGGCGGGCACGCTGTCGTCCTGCCGGTAGGTGCTCAGGTCTGCCTTGGGGAAGCTGTCGAGGTTCGGGTCGTGCGTCAGGTCGAGGTCGGCGTAGACGGGGTTGACCGTCATGCCGTACTCGTCGGGCTCGCCCTGCAGGAATGCGCGCGCGAACGGGTCGGCAATGACCCAGCGCCACAATTGTGCGTAGGCGTCGGAGGTGCCGAGCCCGACCATCAGGCCGTCCGGTCCGGCGGTGTGCACGAATTGTTCGAGCTCGGGATTCAGGGCGATGAATTCCGGGTCGTTGACGATGCTGCGCGGATTGTCGATGAGGGGCTTTCCGGAGCCGCCGCCCGGGACGTCCGCGCGGTACGACTGCGTGAGCAGCTTGGCCACGAGGCGCGGGTTCAGCACCAGGTCGTCCAGCGCCGTGCCGTCGCGCTCGCTCAGCGAGCTGCCCAGCTTGTACTGCCGGTCGATCGTGTAGGCGATGACCAGTGCGGTCTGCACCACGGGTGCGTACCGGACCGGCTCGTCGGGGGCCGGGTCCAGCGGGGCGTTGACCACCGCCAACCGCGACGCGCCGCTCACCGTGCTCGTGAGCTGCGACCGGGCCTCGTCGTCGCCGATCTGCGAGTATCCGTACGTCGTCCCCGTGCCGCACAGCGCGGACTGCCAGGAGGTCATCGCGTCGGAGAACAGCTCGTTGCCCACCAGCCGCTGCTCGGCGTTGCCGAGCGCGCACGACGAGCCGATGGCCGCGAACTGCAGCGGGAACACCATGCGGTGCGACCACGCCGTCGCGGACAGGGGGGACCCGACGACGGACCCGCCGGGAGACTGCTCGGCGAGCGTCCCGTTGGCGTTGGTCTCACCACGCGGCACGACGACGAGCCAGCACGAGCGCGGTGCCCCCGACGCGAGCGCCTCGCCGCAGCCCAGGTGCGGCGCCTCGAGGGAGGTCTGGATCTCCATGTTCGCGGTGCCCGTGCCGTCCGTGCCGGTACGGGCCGCGGTGATCTCGTTGGTCGAGGCGGACGTGAAGTAGTCGGCCACGTCGGTCACGGGGCTCCCGCCGACCGGCGTGAACGGGACCGTGTACGCCTTGAGGTTGGGATTGGTCAGCGGCGGCGGGACCAGGTGCGCGGCGTCGTACGCCTGCTGCGGGTCCTCGCCGCGCTTGAGGCCGCGCTGCGCGGTGCGCTCGCCTACCAGGTTGTTCAGGCCCGGGTTGGGTGCACCCCACTGGCACTGGTCGGGCGTCGGTCCGGCCGAGTCGTCGCCCCAGCACTGCATGACCTGCAGGTAGTCGTACGAGAACTGGCCCGCCGACGTGGGCCGCCCGCCCTTCCAGTCCACCGTGACGCTCTGGTGGGACAGGTTGCGCGTCTGGCTGACCGTGACCTCGAGGCGCGAGAAGGCCGCGTAGTCCGGGTCG
>Ga0160439_1000231_pt1 | contig 36915 bp, 30 predicted proteins | sample HID1975M_E0MG_FD_108201 | JGI IMG/M metagenome (GOLD analysis project Ga0160439, IMG submission 108201) | Enriched soil microbial communities from UW Madison campus, WI, USA - HID1975M_E0 MG | ecosystem: Environmental > Terrestrial > Soil > Unclassified | place: USA: Madison, Wisconsin... | reverse complement strand
CATCGGCCAGAAGGGCTCCACGATCGCCGCCGTCCGCGGCGCGCTCGAGGAGGCCGGCGCGCTGGAGTACACGACGATCGTCGCCGCTCCCGCCTCGGACCCGGCCGGCTTCAAGTACCTGGCGCCGTACACCGGCTCGGCCATCGGTCAGCACTGGATGTACCAGGGCAAGCACGTCCTCATCGTGTTCGACGACCTGTCGAAGCAGGCCGAGGCCTACCGCGCCGTGTCGCTGCTGCTGCGTCGTCCGCCGGGCCGCGAGGCCTACCCGGGTGACGTCTTCTACCTGCACTCCCGTCTGCTCGAGCGTTGCGCGAAGCTGTCGGACGAGCTGGGCGCGGGCTCGATGACCGGTCTGCCGGTCATCGAGACCAAGGCCAACGACGTCTCGGCGTACATCCCGACCAACGTCATCTCGATCACCGACGGCCAGATCTTCCTGCAGTCGGACCTGTTCAACGCCGACCAGCGCCCCGCCGTCGACGTCGGCATCTCGGTGTCCCGCGTCGGTGGTGCCGCCCAGGTCAAGGCGATGAAGGCGGTCTCCGGCACGCTCAAGCTGGACCTCGCGCAGTTCCGCTCGCTCGAGGCGTTCGCGATGTTCGCGTCCGACCTCGACGCGACGAGCCGCGCGCAGCTGGCCCGTGGCGCCCGCCTGACCGAGCTGCTCAAGCAGGGTCAGTACAGCCCGTTCTCGGTCGAGGACCAGGTCGCCTCGATCTGGGCCGGCACCAAGGGCAAGCTGGACGACGTCCCGATCGAGGACGTGCGTCGCTTCGAGTCGGAGCTGCTCGACCACCTCAAGCGCAACACGGACGTGCTGACGACGATCGCGTCGACCGGCAAGCTCGAGGAGGGCACGGAGAAGGCTCTGGCCGACGCGGTCGACACCTTCCGTCAGGGCTTCCTCAAGAAGGACGGCTCGCCCCTGGTCGGCGGCGAGTCCGACGGTGAGGACGTCGACGTCGAGCAGGAGCAGATCGTCCGTCAGAAGAAGGCCTGATCGATGGCCGGTCTGCAGCGCGTCTACAAGCAGCGCATCAAGTCCACCCAGGCGCTCAAGAAGATGTTCCGGGCGCAGGAGCTCATCGCGGCTTCGCGCATCGGGCGTGCGCGTGACCGGGTGGCCAAGGCTGCGCCGTACTCGCGGGCGATCACGCGTGCGGTCTCGGCCGTCGCCACCCACTCCAACGTGACCCACCCGTTCCTGGTGGAGCGTACGGACACCAAGCGCGTCGCGGTGCTCGTGATCGCCTCGGACCGCGGCATGGCGGGCGCCTACTCGGCGAGCGTCATCCGCGAGACGGAGCGGCTCGTCGAGCGGCTCGAGCGTGAGGGCAAGCAGGTCGCCCTGTACGTCTCGGGTCGACGCGCGGTGAGCTTCTACACGTTCCGCGGTCGTGACATCGAGGGCTCCTGGTCCGGTCACTCCGACGCGCCGAGCACCGAGGTCGCCGGGGAGATCGCCGAGGCGATCCTCGACGCCTACCGGGCTCCCGCCGACGAGGGCGGCGTCGCCGAGGTGCACGTCGTGTACACGCAGTTCGTCAACATGGTCACGCAGCGACCCCGCGTGATCCGGCTGCTGCCGCTCGAGATCGTCGAGGGCGTCGCGCCCGCCGACGACGCCGAGACGCTCCCGCTCTACGAGTTCGAGCCCGAGCCCGCCGTGGTCCTCGACGCGCTGCTGCCGCGCTACGTGCGCAGCCGCATCTACGCGTCGCTGCTGCAGGCCGCCGCGTCCGAGCTGGCTGCCCGCCAGCGCGCGATGCACACGGCGACCGAGAATGCGGAGGACCTCATCCGCATGTACACCCGACTGGCCAACCAGGCTCGTCAGGGCGAGATCACCCAGGAGATCAGCGAGATCGTGTCGGGCGCCGACGCACTCGCCTCCTGATCCTCCGCACTTCCCCCGTATGACACAGCCAACGAAGCGAGGCCAGACATGACCGCCACCACCGTCGACGAGACGGCCGCCACCGCCGGCACGCCCGGCGTGGGTCGGGTCGCCCGGGTCATCGGCCCGATCGTGGACATCGAGTTCCCCGCGGACCAGCTCCCCGAGCTGTACAACGCGCTCACGGTCGACATCGACCTGTCGAGCCAGGGCGAGGGCGAGAGCACGTTCACGATGACCCTCGAGGTCGCCCAGCACCTGGGTGACTCGCTGGTCCGCGCGATCGCGCTCAAGCCGACCGACGGCCTCGTGCGCGGCGCGCACGTGACCGACACGGGCGCCGCCATCTCCGTGCCCGTCGGTGACATCACCAAGGGCCACGTCTTCAACGTGACCGGCGAGGTGCTCAACCTCAAGGAGGGCGAGCAGTTCGAGGTCACCGAGCGCTGGCCGATCCACCGCAAGCCCCCGGCCTTCGACCAGCTCGAGAGCAAGACGCAGATGTTCGAGACCGGCATCAAGGTCATCGACCTGCTGACGCCGTACGTCACGGGCGGGAAGATCGGTCTCTTCGGTGGTGCGGGCGTCGGCAAGACGGTCCTCATCCAGGAGATGATCCAGCGCGTCGCGCTCAACCACGGTGGTGTCTCCGTGTTCGCCGGTGTCGGCGAGCGCACCCGTGAGGGCAACGACCTCATCGTCGAGATGGAGGAGGCGGGCGTCTTCGACAAGACCGCCCTCGTCTTCGGCCAGATGGACGAGCCGCCGGGCACGCGTCTGCGCGTCGCCCTGTCCGCCCTGACGATGGCGGAGTACTTCCGCGACGTGCAGAAGCAGGACGTGCTGCTCTTCATCGACAACATCTTCCGGTTCACGCAGGCCGGTTCCGAGGTCTCCACGCTGCTCGGCCGCATGCCGTCGGCCGTCGGCTACCAGCCCAACCTGGCCGACGAGATGGGTCTGCTCCAGGAGCGCATCACCTCGACGCGTGGTCACTCGATCACGTCGCTCCAGGCGATCTACGTCCCGGCCGACGACTACACCGACCCGGCCCCGGCGACCACGTTCGCGCACCTCGACGCGACCACGGAGCTCAGCCGTGAGATCGCCAGCCGCGGTCTCTACCCGGCCGTGGACCCGCTGACGTCGACGAGCCGCATCCTCGACCCGCGCTACGTGGGCCAGGAGCACTACGACGTGGCGACTCAGGTCAAGTCGATCCTGCAGCGCAACAAGGAGCTCCAGGACATCATCGCGATCCTCGGTGTCGACGAGCTGTCGGAGGAGGACAAGACGGTCGTGGCTCGCGCACGCCGCATCCAGCAGTTCCTCTCGCAGAACACGTACATGGCCGAGAAGTTCACGGGCGTCGAGGGCTCCACGGTCCCCGTGGCCGAGACGGTCGAGGCGTTCAAGAAGATCGCCGCCGGCGAGTTCGACCACATCGCCGAGCAGGCGTTCTTCAACATCGGCGGGCTCGAGGACCTCGAGGCCAACTGGGCCCGCATCCAGAAGGAGTACGGGGTCTGACCCGCGGCGCTGCGCCGGACCCAGCCTCCGGCGCAGCGCTCGTCAGGCACCCGATGACGCCCCGCAGGGGCGTCGCACAGCAACCTAGGAGGAACCGTGGCAACGCTCGAGGTCGACCTCGTCGCCACCGACGGCAAGATCTGGTCGGGCACCGCCCGTCAGGTCATCGCGCCCGCCGGCGACGGTGAGATGGGCATCCTGGCCGGCCACCAGCCCGTGCTGACGGTGCTCAAGCCGGGCGAGATCCGCGTCTACCCGCCGGAGGGCGGTGAGGTCCTGCGCTGGACCGTGGACGGCGGTTTCCTCTCCTTCGACGCCAACCAGGCCACCATCGTCGTGGACGAGGTCGTCGAGCCGACGACGTCGCGCGCCGGGCACTGAGGTCGTCCGCGCGGTGCCTACGCTCGTCACGATCGCGCTCATCGGTGTGCTGGTCGTCGCGCTCGTGGCAGCCGGGCTCTGGTACTCGCGGACGCGCACGCTGGCGCACCGCGTCGGGTCGTTCCGCTGCGCGCTCGGCCGTTCCGCGCACGGCGCGTGGAGCGGCGGGCTCGCCCAGTACGGCGCCGAGCACCTGTACTGGTGGCGGCACTGGTCGCTCGCCCCGCGGCCGGGTCGCCGCTGGAAGCGTCGCGGCCTGACGGTCGTCGAGCGCACCGACGCGGGCTCCGGCTTGGTCGCCGTGACGTGCCGCGCGGTGGGATCCCCGGAGTTCTACCTGATGATGACGCGCGAGGCGTACGCGGGCCTCACCTCGTGGATCGAGGCCACACCGTCCCGGATCGACTCGGTGATCTGAGCCCGTGCGCCTGGTCGTCGCGTCCTGCGCCGCACGCTACAGCGGTCGCCTCAACGCCCATCTGCCCCGCGCCACCCGGCTGCTGGTGGTCAAGGCGGACGGCAGCGTCCTGCTGCACTCCGACGGCGGCTCCTACAAGCCGCTGAACTGGATGAGCCCGCCGTGCACGCTCGCGGTGACGGAGCCCGACGACGAGCAGCGCGCGGCCGGCGTGACCGCGGTGTGGACCGTTCAGCACCAGAAGTCCGACGACCGCCTGGTGATCGACCTCTACGACGTGCAGCACGACTCGGCGCACGAGCTGGGGGTCGACCCCGGTCTGGTCAAGGACGGTGTCGAGGCGCACCTGCAGGAGCTGCTGGCTGCGCAGATCACGCTGGTCGGCGCGGGGCACACGCTCGTGCGGCGCGAGTTCCCGACGGCCATCGGCCCGGTCGACATCCTGGCGCGCGACGCAGCGGGCGGCACGATCGCGATCGAGATCAAGCGCCGTGGCGACATCGACGGCGTCGAGCAGCTCACTCGGTACCTCGACCTGCTCAACCGCGACCCGCTGCTGGCCCCGGTGCGCGGCATCTTCGCGGCCCAGGAGATCAAGCCGCAGGCGCGTGTGCTGGCGACGGACCGCGGCATCGGTTGCCTGGTCCTCGACTACGAGGCGATGCGCGGCGTCGACGACGTCGACTCGCGCCTCTTCTGATCCGCCGTGGATCCGCAGGCCCCCGCCCTCGACCCAGCGGTTCGGGGGTCCGCCGCGATCGCGGCGCTGTGCCTGCGCTGCTTCGTCGTCCTGGCGGTCGGCAACCTCGGGGTCGCGGCCGCGACATCGCTCCCGGAGGCGCTGCACGAAGAAGGCTTCTACCCGCTCGGCCTTGTTGCCGTGGTGGTCGCAGTCGCCGCGGTGCCGATCGCCCTCGTCGGGTTCCCCGCCGGTTTGCTCACCTCGCACCTCCTGCGGTCGGTGCACCGAGAGTGGGTCCACGTGCTGGCATTCGCCCTCGTCGGCGCGCTGCTCGCGGGGGTGATCGTCGCGTGGGTGAGTCCCGATCGGCTAGGACCGGTCGGGGGCTGGGCGCTGCCCGAGGGCGCCGTGGGCGCCGGGGGTGCCCGCTGGTGGACCGGCTGGGCTCATCGGCGGCGCGCGTGGGTCCACGCGGCCCGGTCGAGCGACCGCTCCTAGGGCGGCGAGCGGTGCAGCGACCTTTCCGGGATGGCGGTTTGTCGCTAATGTCGCTCTCAGGCGCCGGTGGCATCGGCGTCGGAGGCGACACCAGGGGGAAACAATGTCGAGCCTGCCACCTGATCCGGATGACGCGACAACGCCGTCAGGAGCCTTACCGCCGTCGGGTGGCTACCCGCCCGCAGGCGGCGGCTACCCGCCCGCAGGCGGATATCCGCCGGCGGCAACCGGCTATCCGCCGGGGCCCGGCGGTGCGCCGGTAGGCGAGAAGTCCTTCGTTGCGACGTGGCTCTTCGCGTGGTTCCTGGGCTACTTCGGCGTGGACCGCTTCTACCTGGGCAAGGTCGGCACAGGGTTGCTTAAGCTCGTCACCTTCGGTGGGTGCGGGCTGTGGTGGCTCATCGACCTGATCCTGGTGCTCGCGGGTGCGCAACGGGACAAGGAGGGCAGGCGGCTCGCCGGTTACGACCAGCACAAGAAGGTGGCGTGGATCGTCACCGGCGTGCTCGTGCTGATCGGCGGAGTCACGGGTGCGATCACCGGGGTCGCAGCAGGCGGCTCGACGTCGGGCAGCTCGTCGTCCGAAGTGGTGGTGGACGACCCCGACGACGGGGTCACGTCGGCCTCACCGGACGCCGAGCCTAGTACCGAGCCCAGCTCGGCACCCGCGGCCGAGCCCACGTCGGAGGACGCAGCGAGCGAACCGGCGCAGGGCGCGGACGTCCAGGCGTGGGCGGATGACCAGTACGGCACGTTCGACGCCGTCTCGAAGAAGGGGACCGGTGACGACGTCGTCGTCCTGCCCAAAGGTGCGACGGCCGGGCTCGTGACGGCGACGCACAGGGGCACGGCGAACTTCGCGCTCGCGGTGCTGGACTCGGACAACCAGTCGACGGGCGAGCTGCTCGTCAACGTCGTCGGAAGCTACACCGGCACGACGGCCTATGGTCTGCAGGCGCTCGGTGACGGCGTGCGGCTGCAGATCAAGGCGGACGGGGCGTGGTCCTTGAAGATCAAGCCGTTGTCGGCAGCCCCGATGCTCCCGAAGAAGGGCGAGGGCGACGTCGTCGCGCTCTACGGCGGAGACGCGGGAAATGCTGCGGTGACGAACAAGGGGGAGTCCAACTTCGTGGTCCAGCAGTACACCGGCGACTTGTTCGATCTGGGACTGTTGGTGAACGAAATCGGGAGCTACAAGGGCAAGGTGCCGGTCAAGGCCGGGCCTTCGGTGTTCACGATCCAGTCCGACGGGAAGTGGACCATCCTCGTCGGGTGAGGTCTCGGGGCTGGACCCAGACCGCCTGATGTGCGCGACGGTGCGCGTCCGATGGCCCGAAGACCCGCGACGCTGGGCAACAATGTCAGCGTGAGTGACGTGAGCGAGGTCGTGTCGACGATTCTGCGTGGCCGGGTGGTCACCCCGCACGACGTGCTCGACGACGCGGTCGTCGTCGTCGAGGGCTCGATGATCGTGTGGGTGGGTGCGCCGCACGACGTGCCCGCGGAGTGGCGCGCCCAGGTCCCGGAGACGACGGGCAGCACCCTGCTCCCTGGCCTCGTGGACCTGCACGACCACGGCGGCGGGGGTGCGAGCTTCCCCGACGCGACGGACGAGGGAGCCGTGCGGACGGCCGCGGACGAGCACCTGCGGCACGGCACGACGTCGCTGGTGGCCTCCCTGGTCACCGCCCCGCGTGACATCCTGCTGGCCCGGACAGCTCTGCTCGCCGACGCTGCGGACGCCGGTGTGATCGCGGCCATCCACCTCGAGGGTCCGTTCCTGTCCGGCGCGCGCTGCGGCGCCCAGAACCCCGACGACATGTTGGTCGGCGACGCGCAGCTGGTGCGCGACGTCGCGGCCGCGGCGCGCGGTCACCTGGCCACCATGACGATCGCGCCGGAGGTCGAGGGGGTGGCGGACGGCGACGACGACGTCCTGGCGGCCCTGGTCGCGGCAGGCGCCGTCCCGTCGATCGGGCACACCGACGCGAGTGCCGAGCAGGTGGACGCGGCCGTCGACCGCGGCTTCGACCTGCTCGCGACGCACGACGCCGCGCGCAGCGGACGCCTCACCGCGACCCACCTGTTCAACGGGATGCGCCCCATCCACCACCGCGACCCCGGCCCGATCGCGGCGTGCCTGGCGGCCGCCGGGCGCGGCGAGCTCGTCGTCGAGCTCGTCGCGGACGGCACGCACCTCGCCGACGGGACTGTGCGGGCGGTCTTCGACCTCCTGAGCGCCGGCTCGATCGCGCTGGTCACCGACGCGATGGCCGCGGCCGGGATGGACGACGGCGACTACCGTCTGGGCCCCATGGCGGTGCGTGTCGCGGGTGGCGTCGCGCGGATCGTCGAGCCCGACGGCAGCGCGGGTGCGATCGCCGGCGGGGTCGCGCACCTGCTCGACGTGGTGCGGCACGTGGTCCGTGCCGGCGTGCCGATCGTGGACGCGGTGCGCTCCGCCGCGACGACGCCCGCCGAGGTGCTCGGACGCCACGACCTCGGTGCCCTGGTCGCGGGCCGGCGTGCGGACGTCGTCGTCGTGAGCAGCGACCTCGCGCCCCAGCGCGTCATGCGCGCGGGCGCCTGGGTCGCCTGAGCGGTCAGCGACCGATCGCCGCGTCGTCGTCGAGCGACTCGAGCTCCAGCGCGCGGCGCTGGGCCAGCCGGCGGTCGTGCAGCAGGCAGACGCCCACGGCGAGGAAGTACAGCGCCGACATCGGTCCGGCCACGGCGAGCATCGTGACGGCGTCCGGCGTCGGCGTCATGACGGCCGCGAAGACGAACGTGAGCAGGACTGCCCAGCGCCAGCCGCGCAACCACGTCGACCCGCGGACCAGGCGAGTGAAGTTGAGCGCCGTCATCAGCACGGGCAGCAGGAACGCGATCCCGAACGCGAGGGCCAGCCGCATCACGAACACCAGGTACGTCTGGACGTCGATGAGGTTGGACGCGCCGTCGGGCGTGAACTCGGTCAGCAGCCGCACCGCGTTGGGCAGCGCCCACCAGGCCAGAGCGACGCCCCCCAGGAACAGCGGCACCGCCGCACCCAGGAAGCCGAACGCGTAGCGGCGTTCGTTGCGGGTCAGGCCCGGCGTGACGAAGGCCCAGAGCTGGTAGAGCCACCACGGGCTCGACAGCAGGAGGGCCAGGAAGAGCGAGACCTTGATCCGCATGTCGAACGCCGTCGCCAGCCCTGCGAAGTTGAGGGCGACGACGTCGTGGCGGGCCCGGGCGACATCGAGCAGCGGCTCCTGCAGTGCCTGGAAGACGGGCGTGTAGAGGAACCAGCCCGCGACCGCGCCGACGAGCAGGCCGAGCGCGGCCCAGCCACCGCGGCGCCGGAGCTCGCGCAGATGGGCACTCAGCGGGACCGCGCCGGCGCGCTTGTGGGGCGCGTCGACCCGGGTGCCGTCGGCGGTCGCGGTCACGGGAGGATCAGGCGGCGGGCTTGGTGAGCGCGGGTGCCTCGGCGGCAGCCACGTACGGGGCGGGCGCCGCAGCGGCCTCCGCGACGACGGGCTCGACCGGCGCGATCGGGGCGACGGGGGAGGGCTTGCCGTCGTCGGCCAGGTCCTTGACCTCGGACTTCAGGATCTTGAGCGACTGGCCCACGCCGCGCGCGAAGTCGGGCAGCTTGTTGGACCCGAACAGCAGGACGACGATGCCGGCGACGACGAGAAGGTGCCAGGCGGAGAGGTTACGCAGCACGGTGTGCTCCTTGCTCAGGGGACGGGGTGGCCGCGACGGGGATGTCGGCGACCGGGGTGAGGGATGGTGCGGGAGGGGACTGCGGTGCGGGAGAGAACTGCGGTGCGGGAGACTGCGGTTCGAGAGATGGCGGCGTGCTCGCGGGCGCATCCTCGGCGAGGGCGTCACGGACGATGCGTCGGGGGTCGTACGCGCGGGGGTCGAGGGCGGCCCAGTCGACACCGGCGTCGGCGCCGAGCTCGCTCTCGACGCGGCCTCGCAGGTCCTGCACGAGGGTCCGTGCGTGCACGGCCCACTGCTTGACCTGGGCCACGTACCCCGGCAGCCTCGCGGGGCCGATGACGACGACGGCGACGACGAGAAGGATCCAGAACTCCGACCCGTTCACGTCGAACATGTCCTCGCCTCACTGCCAGGGCGCCACGTCATCGAAGCGCTTCAACGAGCGAATATGGCTCATATCCCGCGGCTCGTCAACCCCCGACCGCAAGTTCACGACGGGTCGTCCTCGAACCGCATCGACAGCACGACGGGCCTGGTGCCACGATGGCCGGACGCGCCACCGTGCTCGAGGAGGAGCCATGACCGCCATCCCGTATCTCACCGTCCACGACGCCGCAGCAGCCCTCGAGTTCTACGCCGCGGCCTTCGGCGCCACCGTCGGCGAGCGTTACGACGAGCCGGACGGCCGCATCGGTTTCGCGGCGCTGACCGTGGCGGACGCGCCCGTGTTCGTGTCGGACGAGGTGCCCGAGCTGGGTGCCGTCTCGCCGCGCACGGCCGGGTGCTCGACGGTCGGAGTCGTCCTGCAGGTCGACGACGTCGAGCAGGTCTACGCCGCGGCGCTCGCCGCGGGCGCGACGTCCGACCGTCCGCCGTCGCCGGGACCCGCGGGCCTGAGCGCGTGGCTCGTCGACCCGTTCGGCCACCGCTGGAACCTGGTGGGCTGACGGCCGGCCTGGACCGGCCGTCAACCCTGCCCGACCTCACCGCTCGAGCCGCACCTCCCGCAGGCGCGCGGCGCCGGTCAGGGTGACGCGCACGTCCCCGTGGTCGGGGAGGTCGACGACGTCGGCCGTGACCGGGACCCACGCGTAGCGGTCGTCCGTCGCGGGGACGTCGAGCTCGGCGAGGGTGTGCCAAGCGCCTGCGTCGAGCACGTCGACGCGCAGCCCAGCCGCGCCGTCATGCGTTCGGCTCACCGACGCGGAGAATCGTCGGGCGCCCCGCAGGTCGCCGTCGCGGTAGGTCGCGGAGCCCTGCGACCGGCGGCGCGCGACCTGCAACGCGTCGCCGCGCTCGCGGGTCGCCGCGGCGAGCTCGACGTCGTCGAGCTCGTCGGCGTCGACCGCGCGGACGGGACCGGCCCAGTCGCGCGGCGGGACGGGCTCACCGACCACCTCGAGCGGGACGGTCCCGGCCGCGACCGCGGACGACGGCCCGACGACCAGCTCGTAGGTCCCGGGCTCGACGACGAGCCGGTCGCGCGTGACGTCCCACGTGGCCAGGCGGTGCACAGCGACCGGGACCGTGACCGTCGTCGTCGTGCCCGGTGCGAGCACGGCGCGCGCGTGACCGACGAGGGGACGGCCGAACGGCAACCGGTGCGCGGGCGCCTGGGCGTACACCTGCACGAGCTCGTGCGCGGTGCGATCCCCGTCGTTGCGGACCTCGACGCGCACCTCGGCCTCGGCGTCGTCGGCCGTGACCGAGGGCACCGACGCGACGTCCCCGTACGCGACCGTGGAGTACGTGAGCCCGTGCCCGAGCCCGTACCGGGGGGCGTGGTGCGCGTACCGGCTGGTCAGGCCGCCGGCGATGACGTCGTAGTCGAACAGGTCGCCGACCTCGTCGGGCGACGCCGGCCAGGCCTGCGTGAGGCGTCCGCGCGGCTCGACGTCGCCGAGCAGCACGTCGGCCAGCCCGTTGCCCAGCTCCTGCCCGCCGTGCGAGGTCCACACGACCGCGTCGGCGCCCAGGTCGGCCGGCAGCGCGTACGGGTAGGACGAGACGACGACGAGCACCCGCGCGACGGCGCCGGCCGCCGCCTCCCACGTCGCGAGCATGCCGTCGGGCAGCTCGAGCGAGGGCCGGTCCTGCGTCTCGCGGCCGCCGACGTGCGGGTCGTTGCCGACGGCGACGAGGACGACGTCGGCCGCCTCGGCCGCCGCGCGGACCTCGGCCCGGCCGTCACGCAGGAGCTCGAGCGCGAACCGCTCGGCGTCGGCGAGCACCGCACCGTCGGCGACGAGCGTGCCGACCTCGTCGTGCTGCACGCGGAGCCACTTCCCGGACCCGGCGTGCTGCCAGGACACCGTGCCGTCGTCGTGCGTGTGCCGGCGGAACGTCTCCTGCGCCACCCAGCCGCCCACGCGCGTGGAGTCGGCGCGGACCACCCACGCACCGCCGGTCCACAGCAGTCCCGTCGAGGCGGGGCGCAGGGTCCACGACAGGTCGCCCCAGTCGGTCAGGTCGTGCTGCGCCGCGGGGTCGGCGTCGTCGCGGCCGTCGGCGGTCAGCGCGTGCGTGGGGCCCCCGACGCGGACCAGGGCGCCGGTGCTCGCCGCGCGCAGCGTGACCCGGTCGTCGCCGGCGGCGACCGTGAGGTCCGCGACGCGACCGGCCAGCGCCGTGCCGATCCCGACGAGGTACGGGGGAGTGCCCGAGTACCAGTCGTGCAGCACCCGGTCGGCGAGCGGCCCGACGACGGCGACACGGGCGGTCGGCGCGACGGGCAGCGCGCCGCCGTTCTCCAGCACGACGACGGAGGCGGCCACCGCCTCGCGGGCCAGGGCGCGGTGCTCGGGCAGGTCGATCGCGTCGGCGGCGACGACGAAAGGGTCCAGCTCGGGGTCCAGCTCACCCGTCGCGATCCGCAGCTCGAGCTGGCGCAGCACCGCACGGTCGACGACGGCCTGGTCGAGCAGGCCGCGATCCAGGGCGGCGGTGACGCGCTCGATCGTCGGCGTCGCGTTCGCGTCGTTGTCCGTGAACGAGTCGATGCCGGCGCGCAGCATCGCGGCGTGGGACCGGGTGTGGTCGTCGTGGAAGCGCTGCAGGTCCACGACGAAGCCGGGGGCCGCGGCGTCGGAGACGATCATGAGCGATTCCTCGGTCGCGGCCCGCAGCAGGTCGAGCAGCTCGCCGCTCAGGTGTGCGGGCCGGCCGTTGACGAGGTTGTACGACGCCATGACGGCGCCTGCCACGCCCGCCTCGATCGGGCCCAGGAAGGCGGGGAGCTCGTACTCGTGCAGCACGCGCGGCCGCAGCTGCGAGCTCGTCACCGCACGATCCGTCTCGTTGGAGTACCCGAACGCGTGCTTGAGGGTCGGGACGGTGCGCCAGTAGCGGGGGTGGTCGCCGCGCAGGCCCCGTGCGTAGGCGGTCGCCAGCTCGGCGGTGACCCACGGGTCCTCGCTGTACCCCTCCTCGGTGCGCCCCCAGGCGGGGTGTCGCAGCGGGTTGACGACGGGGGCCCAGACGTTGAGCGACACCGACGGGTCGGCCGCGTGCTTGGCCCGCAGCTCGATCCCCACCACCTCGCCGACGCGTGCGAGCAGGTCCGGGTCCCACGTCGCGCCCAGGCCGACGGGCTGCGGGAACGAGGTCGCCTCGCCGAGCCAGGAGACGCCGTGCAGCACCTCGGCGCCGGTGTGGAACGGCGCCAGCCCCAGCCGTTCGACGGCCGGCGCGTGCTGGTGCAGCATCGCGACCTTCTCGGTGTCGGTCAGTCGTGAGAGCAGGTCGGCTGCGCGTTCGGCGACCGGGCGGGTGGCGTCGCGGTAGGGGGCGTCGGCAGATGCCGCAGCTGTCGCGTTCGTCGGCGTACGGGGGTCGGACACGGGTACTCACTCCTCGTCGAGGTCGTCGTGCGGGCCGGTCACATCGAACCGTTTCGATGGTATCGCCGCGTCTCGCACGGCCGGCCCGGCCGCCGCGATCCTGCCACATCGTCCGTTCACCGCCGATCGCGGACGCCTCCTGATCCCGCCAATTCGGTCACGGACCGGTCTCGGACTGTGCTCGATGGTTGCGCCCGCAGGACGCCGACGCTAGGGTCCATCATCGAACCGCTTCGATGACGTGCATCACGGTTCGTGGGCCGTCCGCTCGATGGAGATCGGCGATCGGCAGGCATCGCGCCCCGCCGCTGCGCACCCAGCGCAGGGGTCCGTCCGCATAAAGGAGTGAGGACGTAATGAACAGCTCCACCACGCGCCCCCGCCGCGTGAGCGACTTCGAGATCGGCCGCCGCGGCTTCCTCGGCATGATCGCCGCAGGTGCCGCCGTCGTCGGCGTCCCGTCGCTCCTGTCAGCCTGCACCTCCGAGGGAGGCGGCAGCACGGCGCCGTCCGCCCAGGCCACGGTGTCGGCGGGCAACCTGCCCAACTACTACCCGGTCGAGTACGTGAAGCCCGACTTCCCGAGCGTGAACGGCTCGACGCCCGGCTTCTCGAAGATCCCGGCCTCGTTCGTGCAGTCGGTCAAGACGCCCCCGGGCTCCGGCAAGACCTTCACGGCCATGACGCCGCTGTGGGGCACGATCCCCCCCACCAAGGGCAACCAGTACTACGACGCCGTCAACGGCATGCTCGGCTCGAACATCAGCTTCCAGATCTCCGACGGCAACACGTACGGCGACAAGCTCGCCACGGTCCTGGCCTCCGCCAAGGACCTGCCGGACTGGGTCTGCGTCCCCACCTGGAACATGCCTCCCCGCTTCGGCTCGGAGATCGTCCCCAACCTGTTCGAGGACCTCACGCCGTACCTCTCCGGCGACAAGGTCAAGGACTACCCCAACCTCGCCAACATCCCCACGGCGGCCTGGCGGTTCGGCGTCTTCAACGACAAGCTCTACGCCCTGCCCTTCCCGGGCGAGATCATCACGGACACGACCTTCTACCGCAAGGACGTCCTGGAGAAGAAGGGCGTCAAGCCCGAGGTCAAGAACGGCGACGACCTCATCGCGCTCGCCAAGGAGCTCACGGGTGGCGGCGTCTACGGCGCCGAGGACCTGTGGGTCACCGCGACCTACATCTACGCGGTCCCCGCCAAGTGGAAGATGGACGGGGACAAGCTCGTCAACCGCGTCGAGACCGAGGAGTACCGCGCCGCGCTCGACTGGACCGCGCGCCTGTTCGCCTCCGGCTCGGTGCACCCCGACGCGGTCGCCGGCAACACCGCCGAGGCCAAGACCCGCTTCCAGGGCGGCAAGTCGCTCATCATGAGCGACGGCCTGGGCGGCTGGAACGAGGCCCTGCGCGACAACCTGGCCTCGAACCCGAGCTACGCGCAGCAGCCGTTCCCGGTGTTCCGGGCCGACGGCGGCAAGCCGGTCATCTTCCAGGCCAACCCGGTCAACATCTTCTCGTTCCTGAAGAAGAACAGCGACGAGGCGACGATCAAGGAGCTGCTCGCGCTGGCGAACGCCATGGCGGCCCCGTTCGGCACCACCGAGTACGACCTCATCAACAACGGTGTCGAGGGCGTCCACTTCACCAAGGGCGACGACGGCCTGCCGGTGCCGACCAAGCTCGCGGCCACCGAGCTCCAGCCCACGTACATCTTCCTGGTCGACCCGCCGGTCGCGAACACGAAGGTCCAGTACCCCGGCTTCGTCGAGGCGTACTCGACGTGGATGGCGGACGCGGCCCAGTACCTGCAGGAGCCGCTGTTCTTCGCGCAGCAGATCGTCGAGCCCGCGCAGTACGCGTCGCTCGGCCAGCCCTTCACCGACCTGGAGAAGGACATCGCGCGCGGTCGCAAGACCATGAAGGACCTCGACGCCGCGATCGCCACGTGGCAGTCCTCGGGCGGCGACCAGCTGCGCGCGTTCTACCAGGAGATCCTGGACGCGCAGTGAGTGACACCCGACTCACGGACGGAACCGTCCCCGGGGCCGACGAGGTCCCGGGGGTGGCCCCGGCCGGCAAGGCCCCGGCGAAGAAGAAAGCCAAGACGGTCGTCCCGCAGCGCAAGGTCTCGTGGACCGCGCGCCTCAAGCGGGACCGGTCGCTGCTGCTCATGACGGTGCCGGCGATCCTGCTGCTGGCGGTGTTCGCCTACATCCCCATGGCGGGCAACATCATCGCCTGGCAGAACTACTCGCCGTACACGGGTTTCCTGCACAGCCCGTTCGTCGGGTGGTCCAACTTCGAGCGGGTGTTCAACAACCCGGCGTTCCTGCACGCCGTGGAGAACACGCTGACCATCACGGTCTTCCAGCTCCTGTTCTACTTCCCGGTGCCGATCTTCCTGGCGCTGCTGCTGAACAGCGTGATGTCTCCGCGGATCCGCACGCTGATCCAGTCGATCGTCTACCTGCCCCACTTCTTCTCGTGGGTGCTCGTCGTGACGGTCTTCCAGCAGATCTTCGGCGGCGCGGGCCTCATCAACCAGGTGCTCGTCAACAACGGCGGGTCGGCGTCGGTCAACTTCATGACCAACCCGGACACGTTCCTGGTACTCATCACGTCGCAGTCGATCTGGAAGGACGCCGGCTGGGGGATCATCATCTTCCTGGCCGCCCTGACCACGATCAGCCCGGAGCTCTACGAGGCCTCGGTCGTGGACGGAGCGAACCGGTGGTCGCGCATGTGGCACATCACGCTGCCCGCGCTGCGGCCCGTGATCGTCCTGCTCCTCATCCTGCGCCTGGGCGACGCCCTGACGGTCGGGTTCGAGCAGCTGATCCTGCAGCGGGACGCCGTCGGCGCGGACGTCTCGGAAGTCATCGACACCTACGTCTACTACCAGGGTGTCATCTACGGCGACTGGAGCTTCGCGGCTGCCGCGGGCCTGGTCAAGGGTGTCGTGAGCCTCGCGCTGGTCCTCGGGGCCAACAAGCTCGCGCACGTGTTCGGTGAGGCGGGGGTGTACCAGAAGTCATGAGCGGAACCACTCCGGAGCTCTCGGCGGACGTCGCGGTGATGCCGCAGGACGTCGTGCGGGACGCCACCTCGGGATCGGGGGCGCCGCGGCGCCGCCGACGCAACAAGTACCGCCCCGTGTGGGAGGAGCAGCCGACCAAGGCGGGGCAGCTCGCCAAGGGGCTGACGCTCAGCGCGGTCGTGCTCGTCGTCCTGTTCCCGCTGTGGACGGTCGTCATCACGAGCCTGTCGACGACGGCGGCGACGAACGAGGCCGGCGGCCTGGTGATCGTGCCCCACGGCCTCACGTTCAACGCCTATGCGCAGGTGCTGTCGGGCGGCATCGTCACGCGCGCCGCGATGGTCAGCGTCGGCATCACGGCCGTCGGTACCACCATCTCGGTGGTCGTGTCGGTGCTCGCCGCCTACGGGCTGTCGCGCCCGGGCTCCTTCGCCCACCGCCCCATCCTGTTCATCTTCCTCATCACCATGTTCTTCGGGGCCGGCATGATCCCGACGTACCTGCTGGTGAGCTCGCTGAACCTGATCGACTCCTACTGGGCGCTGATCCTGCCGGGCGCGGTCTCGGCGTTCAACGTCCTGATCCTGCGCAACTTCTTCATGGCGATCGACGCGTCCATCCTGGACGCCGCGCGCATCGACGGCGCGGGCGAGTGGCGGATCCTGGGTCGCATCGTCCTGCCGATGTCCAAGGCCGTGGTCGCCGTCGTCGCGCTGTTCTACGGCGTCGGGTACTGGAACGCGTTCTTCAACGCGATGCTGTACATCAACGACAACGCGAAGTGGCCCCTGCAGCTGGTCCTGCGCTCGTACGTCCTGCAGGGCGCGACCCTGCCGGGCAGCGGGACGGGACAGGTGGACGTCGCGACCGGCGCCGTCACCGGCCTGCCGGTCAAGATGGCGGTCATGGTCCTGGCGATCGTGCCCATCCTGATCGTCTACCCGTTCATCCAGCGGCACTTCACCAAGGGCGTCATCTTCGGCGCGGTCAAGGGCTAGGCGCGGGACGTGTCGCAGGACGTGCTGCGCTTCGCCCGACCGGCGCGGCGGTGGGAAGAGGCGTTCCCGCTGGGCAACGGTCGGCTCGGCGCGATGGTTCATGGCGGCGTGGACGAGGCCCGCGTCCAGGTGAACGACGCGACCGCGTGGTCGGGTCGGCCCGACGGCCCCGCCGTGGCGCTCGACCGGCTGGTCGCCGCCGGGGTCGGCCCGGGGACGGTCGCCGACCTGCGGGCCGCGATCGACGACGGGCGGCACGACGACGCCGCGCGGCACGCCCAGCGACTGCAGGGCGACTACACGCAGGCGTTCCAGCCGTTCGTCGACCTCGCGGTGACGGTGCGGTGCGGACCCGGGGCCGAGTACGCGGGCCGGTCGCTGGACCTGCGCGACGGTGTCGTCGCCGAGCGTGTCGCGGCAGCGGACGGTTCCGTCGCGTCCGGCTGGTTCGCCTCGGCGGTCGACGGCTGCCTGCACGCTCGCTGGCGCTCCGACGACGGCACCTTCGGGCTGGAGCTCGCCCTGACCAGCCCCCACCCGGCAGAGAGCACCGAGCCGGCGGGGGGCCTCGTCGGGCGGCGCCTGCTGGTCGAGCTGCCCGACGACGTCTCCCCGACGCACGACCCGCGGGGCGTCCGGTTCGCGCAGGGGGCTCGGGACTCCGCGGCGGTCGGCTCGGCGGTCCTCCTGGTCGCCACCGACGGTCGTGCGGTCGGGACGGGACGGGGTGCCGAGGTCACGGGCGCGACGTGGGTGGAGGCCGTGCTCGCGACCGCGACGTCCTCGACCTGGCCGCGGCCGGGGGAGCTGCGGTCGGCCGACGTCGTGCAGGATGACGCGAGCAATCGCGCCGCCGCCGCCCTGCCGCGCGACGTGCGGGCGGGCGACCGCGCCCAGACGGCGCACGCCGACGAGCACGCCGGGCTGTTCGGTCGCACGACCCTGACGCTCGGACCGCCCGTCGACCTGCGGCTGCCGGAGGACCTCGACCGTGCTCCCGCCACGACCCTCGCGCAGGCCGCCTTCGCGTTCGGGCGCTACCTGCTGATGGCTGCGTCGCGGCCCGGCTCGCCGCCGGCCAACCTCCAGGGGGTCTGGAACCAGGACCGGCAGCCGGCGTGGTCCAGCGGCTACACGCTCAACATCAACCTCGAGATGGCTTACTGGGCTGCCGAGCAGGTGGGCCTGTCCGAGTGCCACGACCCGCTGTTCGACCATCTCCAGGTGATCGCTCGCCACGGTGCGGACGTCGCGGAACGGCTCTACGGCGTGCGCGGATGGGTCGCGCACCACAACTCCGACCTGTGGGGATGGGCGCTCGCGGTCGGGGCCGGCGTCGGTGACACCGCCTGGGCGTCGTGGTGGTCCGGGGGGACGTGGCTGTGCCGCCACCTGTGGGACCGGTACGAGCACACGCTGGACGAGCAGTTCCTGCGGGACGTGGCGTGGCCGCTGATGCGCGGCGCGGCGCAGTTCGGGCTCGACTGGCTCCGCCCAGTCGGGTCGGACCGGCTCGTCCCGCACCCGTCGTCGTCGCCCGAGAACTCCCGGGTCCTCGACGGGCGCGCCGTCGCGATGTGCGCGGGGTCCACGATGGACGTCGCGCTCGCCCGCGACCTGTTCGAGCACGTCGTCGAGGCCGCGCAGCTGCTGGGGATCGACGACGACGTGGCCGCGGAGTGCGCCGAGGCCCTGCCGCGGCTGCCGAAGCCGGTGGTCGGACCGGACGGGCTGCTGCGTGAGTGGCCCGACGGTGCACCGTCGACGGACCCGCACCACCGCCACCTGTCGCACCTCGTCGGGCTCTACCCGCTGGACCAGATCGACGTCGAGCGCACGCCGCTGGTCGCGGCGGCCGCGGCGCGGAGCCTCGCTGCCCGCGGCCCGGGCTCGACCGGGTGGTCGATGGCCTGGAAGGCCGCGCTGCACGCGCGGCTGGGCGACGCGGTCTGCCTGGGTGAGGTCGTGGCGGGTGCGCTGGTGCGCGCCCCGGAGCACGACTCCGGACCGCACCAGGGCGGTCTGCTGCCCAACATGTTCTCGACGCACCCGCCGTTCCAGCTGGACGGCAACCTCGGGTTGGTGGCGGCGATGGCCGAGGCCCTGCTGGGATCGAGCCGCACGGAGCTGCGCCTGCTGCCCGCGCTGCCGCCGCAGTGGCCCGACGGCCAGATCGTCGGCCTGCGAGCGCGCGGCGCCCTCGTCGTCGACCTGCGCTGGTCGCGTGGTGCGCTCGAGGAGGTGGTCCTGCACCCGTCCGTCGACGGCGTCCGGGAGATCAGGTGTCGCGGGCTCGTCCGTACCGTCGCCCTGCGCGCCGGTCGGCCGGTCCGCCTCGACGCAGGCCTGGTCGAGCGTGGCTAGGTCAGGCGCGCGGCGCCCCGCAGCTCCCGTGCTCGGTGAGGACGGGAGCGAGCAGCCGCGTCTCGACGGGCTTCGCGCCGTCCTGCCGCTCCACCGCCATCGACACGGCCGTGCGGCCGATCTCCACGCTGGGCACGTCGATCACGGAGAGCGGGACGGGCAGGTGCGAGGCCAGGCTCGACGGGCTGACGGCCAGCACGGAGACGTCCTCGGGGACGCGCAGCCCCTCGCGCGCGAGCGCCTCGAGCACGCCGGGCATCGCGGCCTCGTTGTGCACGACGATCGCGGTGAGGTCGTCCACCTCGGCGCGTGCCCGGGCGACGGCCGCGGCGGCCTGCGGGTACGACGGCTCGCTGGGCACCACGGTGTGCCGCATGCCCAGGCGGCCGGCCTCGGTGCGGAACCCGTCGATGATGCGGACGGCGTAGTTGGCGTGCCGGGCGATGGCGCTCTCCGGGGCACCGAGCAGCGCGATGCTGCGGTGGCCGTGGTCGGCCAGGTGCGCCGCGGCCAGCCGGCCGGCGGCGGTGAAGTCGAGGTCGACGCAGGACAGCCCCTGCGCGTCGCTGGGCACGCCGACGAGGATCGACGGCTGGCGCAGCGCGGCGAGGACGGGCAGGCGGGGGTCCTGCCGCTCGATGTCCATGAGGATCAGCGCGTCGACGCGCGACCCGGCCGCGAGGCGGTGGATGTCGGCGACGTCCTCGTCGGTCAGCACCAGCACGTCGTCGTCGTTCTCGCGCGCGGCGGTGATCACGCCCGTGACGATCTCCATGACGACCGCGGAGTTGGACTCCAGCGCGCGCAGCGGGACCACCAGGCCCAGCACGTTGGTCTTGTTGGTCGCCAGCGCCCGCGCTCCGGCGTGCGGGCTGAAGCCCAGGTCGCGGATCGCGCGCTCGACGCGTGCGCGGGTCGCCGCGGAGATGGGGCGTTTGCCGGACAGGACGTAGCTGACGGTGGACGACGAGACACCCGCGAGCTCTGCGACATCGGCGATCGTGGCCATGGCCGGAGTGTAGCGGTCGGGCGGCTCGGAAATCGGTACGTCGACACGCCCGTCGACCAAGCGGTTCGATTCGCGTTCGACGGCTTCGTCATGCTCTCGGCGTCGCGCGGCCTGTGTATACGCGAGGCTTGTGGACACCGTCGATCTGGTCTGACTACCATCGGACTCGTCATGCAGTTGAAGCGCTTCGACGATCCCTGGGCGACGTGGCCCGCGATCGCCGCCTGCGTGGCTCGAAGGGCGTGGGACGCCCACCCGACAGACCGGAGGTCGCGATGAGTGGGCTGGACGCGCTGACCGCGCGAGACGGTTTGCTGTACGGGGGCGACTACAACCCCGAGCAGTGGTCGCCGCAGGTGTGGCGCGAGGACGTCGAGCTGATGCGCGCTGCGCGCGTCAACCTCGTCACCCTCGGTGTGTTCTCGTGGTCGATCCTGGAGCCGTCGCCCGGCGAGTACGCCTGGGAGTGGCTCGACGAGGTGCTCGACCTGCTGCACGGCGCCGGCATCGCGGTCGACCTCGCGACGCCCACCGCCTCCGCCCCGCCGTGGCTCGCCGCACTGCACCCCGAGACGAGCGCGGTCGACGCACGGGGCGTGCGGATGAGCGTCGGGTCGCGCAACCACTGGTGCCCCAGCGCGCCCGCCTACCGCGAGCACGCGGTGCGCATCGCGTCCGCCCTCGCACAGCGCTACGCCGACCACCCGGCGGTCGCCCTGTGGCACGTCGGCAACGAGTTCGGTCAGACCTGCTGGTGCGACCTGTGCGCGGCGGAGTTCCGCACGTGGCTGGCGCGGCGCTACGGCGACGTCGACGCGCTCAACGAGGCCTGGGGCACGGCCTTCTGGAGCCAGCGCTACCGGGACTGGTCCGAGATCGTCCCGCCGCGCGCCGTGCCGTACCTGCACAACCCCGCCCAGAGCGTCGACTTCCAGCGGTTCACGTCCGACCAGATGCGCAGCGTGTACCGCGCGCAGGCGGAGGTCCTGCGCGCCGTGGGGGACACGCCGGTCACCACCAACTTCATGGGCTTCTTCTCGGGGGTCGACCAGCACTCCTGGTCCGACGACCTCGACGTGGTGGCCGACGACCACTACGGGGACCCGCAGGACCCGACCAGCCCGGCGCGCTCGGCGCTGACCCACGACCTCACGCGTGGCGTCGGACGCGGCGCACCCTGGCTGCTCATGGAGCAGGCCGCGGGCGGCGTGAACTGGCGACCCCACAACGTGCCCAAGACCACGACGCAGATGTGGCACGACTCGTTGCGCGCGGTCGCGCACGGCGCCGACGGCATCTGCTACTTCCAGTGGCGGGCGTCGAGTGCGGGGGCGGAGAGCTTCCACTCGGCGCTCCTGCCGCACGCCGGCCCGGACACGCGCCTGCACCGCGCGGTGCAGGCGCAGGGCCGCGGGCTCGAGGCGCTGCGGTCGCTCGCCGGCACGCGGGTCCGGGCCCGCGTCGCGCTCGTGTTCGACTGGCCGTCCCTGTGGGCGGGGTCGCTGCCCGCGCGTCCCAGCGACCGGCTGCGCGTGCTGGACCAGCTCGAGGCGTACCACCGGCCGTTGTGGCGGGCCGGCATCGCCACCGACGTCGTGCCGCCGAGCGCGGACCTGACCGGCTACGACCTCGTCGTCGTGCCCGCGCTGCCCCTGGTGTCCGACGACGACGCGGCGGCGATCGCGGCCGTCGTCCAGCGGGGCGGTGCGCTGCTCGTCGGCCCGTTCAGCGCGGTCATGGACCCGACCACACGCGTGCGCACCGGGCCGTTCCCCGCGCCGTGGACGCAGGTGCTCGGCGTCGCGGGCCAGGAGTGGCGACCCCTGCCGGACGCCGGCGCCCCGGTCCGCAGCGAGCGGTACGGCGACTTCCGGGCCTCGGTCTGGTCCGAGCTCGTCGACGCGCGCGGCGCCGAGGTCCTCGCCACGTACGGCGGCGCGGACCTGGACGGTGACCCGTGCGTCCTTCGTCGGGCGGACGGGGACGGCGCGGCCTGGTACGTGAGCGCGGTCGTCCCCGACGAGGTCCTCGAGCGGATCGTCCTCGACTGCGCGGCCGACGCCGGCGTCACGGCCCCTCTCGAGCACGTCCCCGGCGGCGTCGAGGTCGCGGTGCGCGGCGACGTGCTGCTCGCCCTGAACCCGACGTCGCGGGACGTCGTGCTCGACCTGGGCGCGCACGCGGACGACGTCCGCGACCTGCTCGCGGGCGCGCTCGTGGGCCGTCGTCCGACCCTCCCGGCCGGGGGCGCGCTCGCGCTGTGCGGCCTGCGGGCCGCCGACGGGACCGACCAGACCGACCACACCTCAGGAGGCGACGAGTGAGCGCCCCACGCATCGGCTCGACAGCTCGTCCCAGCACGCGTCCACAGAAGGCGGCACGATGAAGTTCACCGACGGTTACTGGCTCCCCGCACCGGGGGTGCAGATCCTGCGCCCGGCCGACGTCGTGGACGTGCGCGCCGACGACGACACGCTCACGGTGTGGTCGTCGACGGCACCCGTCACGACGCGCGGCGACACGCTCAACCGCCCGCTCGTCACCGTGACGTTCACGTCGCCCATGGAAGACGTCATCGGCGTCCGCATCGAGCACTTCCAGGGCGGCGTCGACCCCGGCCCGCACTTCGAGCTCGCGTCGTCGTCGCCGGACGTCAAGGTCGAGGTCGACGAGGGGAGCGCCACCGCGTCGCTGCACTCCGGCTCGCTGACGGCGACCGTCCGCACGAGCGGCCCGTGGGGCGTCGACCTCACGGCGGCCGGTCGGTCGCTGACCTCGTCGTCGGCCCGCAGCATCGGCATCATCACGGACGGCGACGGGCGCTCGTACGTGCACGAGCAGCTCGGGCTCGGGGTGCGCGAGCACGTGTACGGCCTGGGGGAGCGGTTCGGCGCGTTCGTCAAGAACGGGCAGTCCGTCGACATCTGGAACGCCGACGGCGGGACGTCGTCCGAGCAGGCCTACAAGAACGTGCCGTTCTACCTGTCGGACGCGGGCTACGGCGTGTTCGTCGACCACCCCGGGCACGTCTCGTTCGAGGTCGGCTCGGAGGCCGTCTCGCGCACCCAGTTCTCGGTCGAGGGGCAGGTGCTGCAGTACTACGTCATCCACGGGCCGACGCCGAAGGACGTCCTGCGCCGCTACACCGCGATGACCGGCCGCCCGGCACGGCTGCCGGCGTGGTCGTACGGCCTGTGGCTGTCGACGTCGTTCACGACGAGCTACGACGAGGACACCGTGATGTCCTTCGTCGACGGCATGGCCGAGCGCGGGCTGCCGCTGTCGGTCTTCCACTTCGACTGCTTCTGGATGCGGGCGTTCCACTGGAGCGACTTCGTCTGGGACCCGGCGACGTTCCCGGACCCGGAGGGGCTGCTCGAGCGCCTGCACGCCAAGGGCCTGAAGGTCTGCGTGTGGATCAACCCGTACATCGCGCAGCGGTCCGTGCTGTTCGAGGAGGGCAAGGCCGCCGGCTACCTGGTGACGCGCGCCGACGGGTCGGTGTGGCAGACCGACCAGTGGCAGGCGGGCATGGGCCTGGTCGACTTCACCAACCCGGACGCGGCGGCGTGGTTCGCCGGGCACCTGCGCCGGCTGCTCGGCCAGGGCGTCGACGCGTTCAAGACCGACTTCGGCGAGCGCATCCCGACGGACGTCGTCTGGCACGACGGCTCCGACCCGGAGCGGATGCACAACTACTACACGCACCTCTACAACCGCTGCGTGTTCGACCTGCTCACCGCCGAGCGCGGCGAGGGCGAGGCCGTGCTGTTCGCCCGCTCGGCCACGGCCGGCGGCCAGCAGTTCCCGGTGCACTGGGGTGGCGACTGCGAGTCGACGTTCGTGTCGATGGCGGAGTCGCTGCGTGGCGGCCTGTCGCTCGCGTCGTCGGGCTTCGGCTTCTGGTCGCACGACATCGGCGGGTTCGAGGGCACGCCGGACCCGGCGGTGTTCAAGCGCTGGCTGGCCTTCGGCCTGCTGTCGTCGCACAGCCGCCTGCACGGCTCGGACTCCTACCGGGTGCCGTGGGCGTTCGACGACGAGGCCGTCGACGTCACGCGCCGGTTCACGCACCTGAAGAACCAGCTCATGCCCTACATCGCGCGGCTGGGTCTCGAGGCGCACACCGACGGCATCCCCGTGATGCGGCCCATGGTGCTGGAGTTCCCCGACGACCCGGCCGCGGCCACCGTCGACACCCAGTACATGCTCGGCCCCGACCTGCTGGTCGCGCCGGTCTTCACGGCCGGCGGCGAGGTCGACGTGTACCTGCCGGCGGGCACGTGGACGTCGCTGCTGACGGGCGAGGAGGTCGAGGGGTCGCGCTGGGTGCGCGAGCGGCACGGCTTCGACTCGCTGCCGCTGTACGTGCGCGCGGGGGCCGTGCTCCCGTTCGGCGCGCAGGTGGACCGGCCCGACTATGCGTGGGCCGACGGCGTCACGCTGCGGCTGTACCGGTTCGCGGACGGTGCGAGCACGCGGGTCGTGGTCCCAGCGCTCGACGTTGGCGAGGGCGCGACGTTCGACGTGCAGCGTCGTGGCGGCGAGCTGCGGGTCCGGGCGCGTGGCGTGCGAGGGCCGTGGACGGTCACCGTCGAGCCGGGCGGTCCGTCGGTGACGGTCGAGGACGGCAGCGAGGACGTCACGCTCGAGCTCTGACGCACCGAGCCCGCCCGACCACCCACCTCGGTGGCCGGGCGGGCTCGTTCGTGCAGGTTCGCCCCGGCGGTTGCGGGAGCGTTTCCACGGCAGGTATCGTATCGTTTCGATCTGCTTCGACCGGTGCCGCCCGACGACGGGCCAGAGCCACCGAGCCGGAGCGCAAGACCCAACCGGAGGATCCATGACCACGACGCTGCCGTCCGGCCGCAAGTTCGCCCCCGACTTCCTGTGGGGCTCCGCCACGGCGTCCTACCAGATCGAGGGCGCCGCCCACGAGGACGGTCGTCTGCCCTCCATCTGGGACACCTTCTCCCGCACGCCGGGCAAGGTCCTGAACGGTGACACGGGCGACGTCGCGGTGGACCACTACCACCGCGTGCCGCAGGACGTCGCCATCATGAAGAACCTGGGCCTGCAGGCCTACCGCTTCTCGATCGCGTGGCCCCGCGTCCAGCCCACCGGTTCGGGCGAGTTCAACAAGCTGGGCCTCGACTTCTACGTCGACCTCGTCGACCAGCTCCTCGCCGCCGGCATCAAGCCGGTCGTCACGCTCTACCACTGGGACCTGCCGCAGCCCCTGGAGGACGAGGGCGGCTGGGCCAACCGCGAGACGGCGTACCTGTTCGCCGACTACGCCCGCAAGGTCGCCGAGACGCTCGGCGACAAGGTGTTCCTGTGGACCACGCTCAACGAGCCGTGGTGCTCGGCGTTCCTGGGCTACGCCTCGGGCGTGCACGCCCCGGGCGTCATGGACGACGAGGCCGCGCTCAAGGCGGTCCACCACCTCAACCTCGCCCACGGCCTGGCGGCACGCGCCATCAAGGACGTGCTCGGTGCCGAGACCCCCATCTCGATCACTCTCAACACCCACGTCACGCGGGCTGCCTCGGACGCGCCGGAGGACATCGAGGCCAAGCGGCAGATCGACACGATCGCCAACGAGGTCTTCCTGCGGCCGGTCGTCGAGGGCGTCTACCCGCCCGAGGTCTTCGCCGACACCGCGCACATCACCGACTGGTCGTTCGTGCAGGACGGCGACCTCGAGCTCATCCAGGTCCCGCTCGAGGTGCTGGGCATCAACTACTACTCGACCGGCCGCGTCAAGCGCGGCGTGGCCGCCGTGGGCAACGGTGAGCCCGGCCCGGACGGGCACAAGTCGGCGCCGCACACGCCGTTCGTCGGCGCGACGAACGTCGAGTTCCTGCCGCAGCCCGGGCCGCACACCGCGATGGACTGGAACATCGAGCCCCTCGGCCTGACCGAGCTCCTGCTCGACCTCTCGAAGCGCTACCCGTCGCTGCCGCTCGCCATCACCGAGAACGGGTCGGCCTGGTACGACACGGTCGTCGACGGCCGCGTGCACGACCAGGAGCGCGTCGACTACCTGCACGACCACGTGGAGGCCGTCGGTCAGGCGATGGACGCCGGCGCCGACGTGCGCGGCTACTTCGTCTGGTCCCTGCTGGACAACTTCGAGTGGGCCTACGGCTACGACCGTCGCTTCGGCGTCGTGCACGTCGACTACGACACCCAGGTCCGCACCATCAAGGACTCGGGCCTCTGGTACGCGAACCTGATCGCGAGCCGCACGATCGCCCCGTCGACCGAGGTCACCACGCTCGACTGAGATCTCACCGAGCGCGCCCGTCGTTCGTCGAGCGCGCCCGTCCCGGCGGGCGCGCTCGGCACGCGACGGGCGCGCTCGCGTCCGGGCGGTAGGAGAGGATGGATCCATGCCCAGCGGTCGTCGGTCCTCCAAGCGGCCGTACACGCAGGAGGTGCGGCCGCTCGACGTGGACCTCGCCACCGGTGGGCGGCGCAGCGAGACGGCCGACGACGGCGAGTGGGTCGTCCAGCGCGTGCGCGGGTCGGACCGGACCTTCCGGTGCCCGGGCTGCGACCAGGAGCTGGTGCCGGGGACGGCGCACGTCGTCGCGTGGCGGTCCGACGGGCTGTTCGGCGAGGCTCTCGACGACCGCCGGCACTGGCACACGTCCTGCTGGCAGGCGCGCGGCAGGCGCGGGCCGACGAGGCGCTAGCGTGGTCGGCGTGAGCGATGGTGCCCCCTGGCCGACGAGGCCACCGCGGCTGGTCGCCACCGACCTCGACAACACCCTGCTCGGCCCGGACGGCGAGATCGCGCCGAGGACGCAGCGCGCGCTGCGGGCCGCCGCCGGCGCGGGGATCCTGGTCGTCTTCGTCTCGGCCCGGCCGCTGCGCCGGTTGCGCGAGCTGTCCGCCCACGTCGCGGGCCACGGCGTGGCGATCTGCTCCAACGGGGCCGCGGTGCTCGACGTCGGCGCGGACGTGGTGGTCGCGGAGCAGGGGATGGCACCGGACGTCGTCGTCCGCGTGGTGACCCTCCTGCGCGACGCGTGGGGTGCCGACCAGGTCCACTTCGCCGCGGAGCACGCGGGCGGGTTCGACAAGGAGGCCGCGTTCACCGACTCGTACGTCGTCCCGACGGGGAGCCGGACCGCGGACCGGATCGAGGAGGTCCTGACGGACTCGACCCTCAAGCTCCTGGTCCGCACGTCGGGTCCGTGGGACCACACGTTCCCCGCGCGCGTCGCGCGAGTGATCGGCGACGAGGCGCTCGTCGCCGACTCCGGCGCGCCGGGCCTGGGCGAGATCTCCGCCGCCGGCGTCACCAAGGCCGTCACGCTCGAACGCTGGGCGGCCGACCGCGGCATCGGCCCCGACGACGTCTGGGCCTGCGGCGACGCCCCCAACGACCTGCCCATGCTCACCTGGGCCGGCACGTCGTTCGCCGTCGCGAACGCGTTCCCCGAGGTGCTCGCCGCCGCGACCCACACGTGCCCGTCCAACGCGGACGACGGCGTCGCCCAGGTCCTCGAGCACGCGATCTCCCTGACCACCCCCTGACCCCACAGTGACCCGACAGCCGAGACAGGCGTCTGCGGGTGAGGCAGACCCCTGCAGACGCCGGTCTCACCCGCACAGGTCTGTCTCGGTCGGCGGGGCGCGGCCGACGAGCGCCGATAGGCTCGAGGTGATGAGCACCTCCACCGCCGACGAGGCGTCGACCCCCATCCGCTCCCTGACCGTCCTGCCCGCGTACCGCGAGGACGTCGAGCTGCACACCGCCGACGGCCTCACGCTCGTCGGCGAGCTGGCGCTCCCGGCCGACGACGACGGCACGCCGCGCACGCCGGCCGCGACCCTCGTCACGCTGCACCCGCTGCCCACGCACGGCGGCTACATGGACTCGCACGTCTACCGCAAGGCGTCGTGGCGGCTGCCCGCGCTCGCGGACCTGGCGGTGCTGCGGTTCAACTCACGTGGCACGTCCAGCCCGCGGGGCACCAGCGAGGGCGCGTTCGACGAGGGCGTCGGCGAGCGGTTCGACGTGGCCGCCGCGATCGAGCTCGCGGAGTTCCGGGACCTGCCCCGACGGTGGCTCGTCGGCTGGTCCTTCGGCACCGAGCTGACGCTGATGCACGGGCGCGACCCGTCGATCGAGGGTGCGATCCTGCTGTCGCCGCCGCTGCACCGCGCCACCGACGCCGACCTGGACGCGTGGGCGGCGTTCGGCAAGCCGCTCGTCGTGCTCGTCCCCGAGCTCGACGACTACCTGCGGCCCGACGAGGCGCGGCGGCGCTTCGCCCGCGTCCCGCAGGCCGAGGTGATCGGCGTCGACGGAGCCAAGCACCTGTGGGTGGGGGAGCCCGCGGTCCGACGCGTCCTCGACGAGATCGTCGCGCACGTCCTGCCGGGCCACGCGCCCCTGCCGACGACGTGGGACGGGCCGAGCGAGACCGCGGCGGGCGTGCTGACCCCGGCGGTAGCCGCGGCTTCGGGCGGCGGTCCGAGCGGTCCGCTCGACGAGCTTCTCGACGAACGCGGCGACGCCCAGGAGGACGCATGACCCTGCACGTGTTCCGCGAGGGAGAGGGCGTTCCCCTGGTCCTGCTGCACGGCTTCCCGCTCGACCACCGCATGTGGCTCGCGGTGGCCGCGGGCCTGCCGGGCGACCACCCCGTGCTGGCGATGGACCTGCCGGGGACGCCCGGGCACGCCGACGACCTCCCGGAGCCGTCGATCGAGGCGTCGGCCGACGCCGTCGCGACCGCGATGGCCGAGGCCGGGATCGGGCGTGCGGTCGTCGCCGGCATGTCGATGGGCGGCTACGTCGCGCTGGCCCTCACGGAGCGCCACCCCGATCTCGTCGCAGCGCTCGCCCTGGTGGACACCAAGTCCACGGCGGACGCCCCGGAGGCGCGCGCCAACCGGCTGCGCATCGCCGACGAGGCCGAGCGGGACGACACCGTCGCTCCCGTGCGCCCGATGTCGGGCACGCTCGTCGGCGCGACCACCCGCGCCACGCGGCCCGCGGTCGGGGCGCAGATCGCCGAGTGGATCGAGGACCAGGTCCCGGCGGGCATCGCCTGGTCGCAGCGGGCGATGGCCGCTCGCCCCGACCGCGGCGACGTGCTGGCCCGGTTCACCGGCCCGGTGACGGTCGTCGTGGGCGACGAGGACGAGCTCACGCCGCCCGCGGGCGCCGAGCAGCTGGCGGCGCTGGCGCACGCCCGGCTCGTCGTCGTGCCGCACGCCGGGCACATGGCCGCCACCGAGCAGCCGGACGACGTCGCGGCGGCCCTCGCCGACCTCGTCCAGCGCGCGGAGTCGCACCGCGGCTGACGGGGGCCGTCAGCCGCGCAGCACGCGGTCCAGCGCGTCGCGCAGGTCGAGCGACTCGCCGTCCCGCCCACCCTTGCCGAGGACCAGCGGCGGGTCCGACGGCTCGGGTTCCACGCCACGCCAGCGCGCCGCGAGGCTCGGGTGCGTGCGCAGCACGTAGAAGTTGCCGTCGACGTCCACGCCGACGCTCTCGTCGACCCGCAGGTACCAGCCGGTCAGCGGCGTCCGGTACCGCGCGCGACCGTCCGACGACCGCGCGCGCAACGGCTGCGCGGGCGGACCACCGGCCGTCGCGCGTGCGACGAACTCGGCGATCATCACGCGCGCCTGGGCCGACTCGGCCTGCTGACGTCGTGCGAGCGCGTCGGCGTGGGCGGCGGCCGCCTCGCGCCGCTGCTGGCGCCACGCGGCCGCGTCGTCACCGGGGGTGCTCGAACCTGGTGTGCTCGACCCTGGTGTGCTCGAACCTGGCGTGGTCATGACATCTCGATGACGGGTCGACCGGGTCCGGTGCCGCTCAGCGGGCCGACGCGGGCTCGCCGTCGCGTGCGTCCGCGTCGCCCGCCTCGGGAGCATCGGACGCGGACGTGTCCTCGTCCGCCTCGGGGCCCCCGTCGGTCGACGCCTCGGTGGGCTCGACGTCGGCGGCGTTCGAGTCGGCTGCCACCTGCGCACCCGTGGCCTGCTCGCCCTGCCCGACGTCCTCCTGCGCGACCTCGTCCTGCGCCGGCTCGTCCTTCGGCGCCTGCTTCGGGTCGTCGTCCTTGGGTGCCTCGTCCTTGGGTGTCTCGTCCTTGGCCGCCGCGGCAGCCGCGGAGACGGGCGCAGGACGCGCCTTCGTCGTGCGACCCTTCGCCGCGGGCTTCGCGGCCGGCCGGGCGGGCGGTGCGGACTCCTTCTCCTGCTCCTTGTTGAACGCGGCCTCGGCACGACGCGCACGCTCCAGAGCGGCGCGGTCCGGGTCGTGGCCCAGGAGGTTGCGGAGCTCGTCGAGGTAGGTCGTGATCGACTCGCGCTGCCGGTTGAGGTCCTCGACCTGCCGGGTCGCGGTGGTGCGCTCGCGCTCGGACTCGGTCATGGCGTCGGAGATCTGCTTCTCGGCGTGCTCGCGCGCCTCGGCGACCACGCGGTCGGCGTTGCGGCGCGCGTTGGACAGCAGGTCCTTGGCCTGGGCCTCGGCGTCGACGCGGACCTTCTCGGCCTGCGCGAGCGCCTTGGTCACGCGCTCCTCGGCCTCGGCGGCGTGCGCCTCGGCGTCCTGCACCAGGCGCTCGGTCTCGGCGCGGGCGGTCTCGTGGCGCTCGGCGTCCTCGCGCTCGGACTGCTCGCGCCGCGACGCGATCGACAGGTCGGCGTCGGACAGGCGGCGCTCGGCCTCCGCGGCCAGCTCGTCCGCGCGGGCCTTGGCGTTGGCGACGTTCTCGCTGGCCGCCCGACGAGCCTCGGTGAGCACGCGCTCCGCGTCCAGGCGCGTGCGCTCGGCGAGCTCGCGCGTCTCACGGTCGGTCGTCGCGCGCAGCTCGGCGGCCTCGCGGTCGGTCGTCTCGCGCAGCTCGGTCGTCTCGCGCTCCGTGACCGTGAGGAGGTGGTCGGCCTCGTGACCCGTGCGCTCGCGCAGCTCGGTCGTCTCGCGGTCCGCGGTCGCACGGACGTCGGCCGCGTACTGCTCGGCCTCGGTGCGCATGGCGGTGACGGTCGCCTCCGCGTCGGATCGGGCGGCGGCGAGCTCGTCGGCCGTGGTCGCGCGCAGCTCACCGGTCTCGCGGTCCGCGGTGGCACGGACGAAGCCGGCGTACTGCTCGGCCTCCGTGCGCAGCGCGGCCACCTCGGCGGCGACGCGCTGCTGGAGCGCGGCGACGTCGCGCTCGGCGTTGGCCCGGGTCGTGTCGGCGAACTCCTGCGCGGACGCGCGCAGCGACGTCGTCTCCTGCGCGGCCTGCTGGCGGGCGGCGTCGATCTCGAGCGCGGCCTGCCGACGAAGCTCGGCGACCTCTCGCTCGGCGTCGGCGCGCAGGGTCGCGGCGTCGGCCTCGGTCTGCTGCCGCAGCGCCGTCGTGTCGGCATCCGCCTGCTGGCGCAGGTCCTGGTCGTACCGCTCGGCGGCCTCGCGCTGGGCCGTCGTCTCGGCCTCCGCGCGGTTGCGCAGCTCGCTCGCGGTGCGCTCGGTCGCGACGCGCAGCTGCGTGGCCTCGTGCTCGACGCTGGCCCGCAGGGTGCCGAGCTCCCGCTCGAGCGACGAGCGGCGCTCGCTCTCCTCGGTCGTGATCGCCGACTGGATGCGGGCCGCCTCGCGCTCGGCCGACCCGACGAGCTCCTCCGCGCGGCGCTGGGCGGCAGCGGTGTTGCTCTCCGCCTCGGTCGCGGCGGTCGTGCGGACCTCGTCGGCCTCGCGGCGGGCGGTCGCGACGAGCTCGGCGACCTCGTTCTCCGCGCGCGCACGCAGCTGCCCGGCCGACAGCTTGGCGCGGGCCAGCGAGTCGGCCGCCTGCGCGTTCGCCTGCGAGACGACGTCGGACGACTGCTCCTCGGCCGAGCGCAGCAGCTGCTCGATGCGCGACCCCAGGCCGGAGTACGTCGGCCGCTCGGCCTCACGCAGCTGGCGGTGCGCCTCGGACAGCTCACCGGCGGCCTGCATCGACTTGGCGTCGAGCGCCTCGACCTGCTGCCGCGTCTCCGCGAGCGCGCTCTCCAGGGCAGAGATCCGCGCGTCGACCGCTTCGCGCTCGTAACCGCGGAAGTTGACGACAGGGAACGTGGGCCGGGCTTCGGGCACGAGTGGGTCCTCCAGTGCGGGTGGCTCCGCGCGGGCGACCTCGGGCGAGGGGCACGTCGCGAGTTCGGAGCCGCGAAAAGGATACGCGGTCGGCCTACGGGTCGGTCCAGGACCTGGGGCCCGCCGTCCCGGACGTCCCGGTTCGGGTTCCGGCGCCGCCTCTGCCTATCCTGGGGTTCTCGTCCCGAGAGGATCCTGCGTGCCCCAACGAGTCATCACGGCCTCCGTCGGCGTGGCCGGACTGGTCGTCATCGGCCTCGGGGTCGCCTCGGCGACCGTGTGGAAGGCCGACGACGTCCTCGTCGCGACCGCTCCCGCCGGCAGCTCCATCGTCACCACCGCACCCGGTGTGCTCGAGCTGGGCGGCGACCCCGTCACCGTCCGCGCGACGACCGCCGGCGGCGCCCCTGTCGTGCTCGCGGTCGGTCGCGAGAACGACGTCGAGGGTTGGGTGGGGTCGGACGCGCACGACGAGGTCACGGGCCTGTCCGGCTGGCACGACCTCGCCGTCGACGCGGTCGCCGCCGGCAGCCCGACGACGGCGCCGTCGGCCGGCGCGTCGCCGGACGCGACGTCCTCGGCGAAGCCCAGCGCCTCGGCCAAGCCCAGCGCCTCGGCGAAGCCCAGCGCGTCGGTGACCCCCAGCCCCTCGCAGAGCGCGGCGACCGGCGCGGCGGCCGATGCCGCCGCCGTCCCCGACCCGACGGACTCGGACCTCTGGGTCGCCCAGGCGACGGGCAAGGGCGGCGCTCAGCTCGTCTGGCCGGCGCAGGACGGTCGCTGGAGCCTGATCGCGGTGGGCACGGGCGGTGCGGCACCGGTCCTGGAGATGTCGTGGCCGCGCGTCGTGACGACGCCCTGGCTGTGGCCGCTGGTGATCCTGGGCTCGCTCATGGTCATCGTCGCCGGCGTGCTGCTGGGACGCGACCTGTACCGACGTCGGACCGGGACGCAGGACCCCGAGTGGCACGACGTCACGACCGGCACCATCGCGCTCGTCGGCGAGAACGGCGCACCGCTCACACGTCGCCAGCTCCGCGAGGCCGAGCTGGCCCGCAGCGGCCGCCCGCGGACGGGTTCCGTCCCGCGGGTCCAGGCGCCGACGTCCGCGCCGACGCCCGCCGTCGAGCCGGCACGGGAGCACACCGCCGCGGGTGCAGCCGACACCGGCGCCGCCACGACCGGCGCCGCCACGACGAGTGCCGCCGACCGCGCGAGCCAGGTCGCGGCGGGGCCGCCCCGAGCGCGCGACGACCGGCCAGGCGCCGGCGCCGGGTCGCCCGCGACCGCGTCGACTGCCACGAGCCCGGCGACCGCGCCGACGGCCGCCATCCCGACGACACGTCGTGCGCTGCGCACCGGTGCCATCCCCACGGTCGCGGCCGGCACGCCGACGCGACCTGACGACGCACGCCCCACCGCGGTCGGCCCCGGCGGCGGCCCCGGCCAGGGTCTCCCGAGCGATCAGCAGCCTCCGACGTCCGCGCGGCGCACCGTCTCCGCGCCGGGCTGGCTGTCCGGAGCGGGTCGCCGCCGGGTCGAGCCGCCCGCGCAGGCTCCCACCGACCCCGGCGCGCCGGACCCCTCGTCGGCGCCGACCGCCGCCAACCCCTCGACGGGCTGGACCCCCGTCCCGTCGAGGACGCCCGGCACGGCTGGCGCTCCCGGCACGCCCGGCGCCCCGGGCCCGGCGAGCACGCAGGGCCGGACGAACGCCGGTACGCCGGGCACCCCTGGTGCGACGGGAGCGCCCGGCGGTACGCCTTCAGCCGATGCCGCACGCGGGACGCACCGACCCGCATGGTTGGCCACCGGCGCACCGACCCCCGCACCCACCCCCGCGCCCGAGGCGGCGCCGGGCGACGAGGCGGCCACGGGTGCGCCCGCCGGTCAGGCGGGTTCTCGCGCGGACGCCTGGCGGCGCGCCTGGGGCCTGCCGGCACAGCCGGACGACCCACCGGCGGACCAGGACGGATCGACGACGGAGGTGGACCGATGAGGCGCCGTCCCGTCGCGATGACCGGCTCGGCGGTCGTCGTCGCGCTCGTCCTTGGCGCGTGCGCACCCGCGGTCCCGACGCCCGAGCCGGCGCCGGCGCCCGTCGTCGCGCCCGCCGCGCTGACCCCGGGCCAGTCGAGCCGGGTGCTCGAGGACCTCGGGACGGTCCTGGCCGCGGCGGACAAGAAGCTGGACGAGGACCTGCTCGACCCGCGCGTCGAGGAGCCGGCACTGTCGATGCGCGGCGCGGAGTACGTGCGCGCCGACGCGACCGACGGCGACCGCGCCCCGACGACGCTGCCGACCACGGCGGCCGCGACGATCGTGCCGCGGACGCAGGACTGGCCGCGCACCCAGCTGGTCGTCACCGAGCAGCCCGCCGACCTGCAGGCGCCGCGCATCCTGGTCCTGCGGCAGGACGACCCGCGCTCGCAGTACAAGCTGTGGGGCTGGTCGCGTCTGCTGCCCAGCACGTCGATGCCGCGGACGGCCAAGCCCGAGGTCGGCAGCCCGGTCGTCGCCCCGGACTCCGACGAGCTGACGGTCAGCCCGCAGGACGCGATCGACCAGTACGCCGACGTCCTCACCAAGGGCAAGAAGTCCTCGCACGACGACGCCTTCGAGCCCAACGCGTCGCGCGACGAGATCGAGGCGCTGCGCTCCCGCAACGAGAAGGCGGTGAAGGGCTCGGGCACCTACGACGAGTCCTACACGCCGGAGGGCGACCCCGTCGTCAGCCTCGGCACGATCGACGGGGGAGCGATCGTCGTCGGTCAGCTCACGGCGCTCGCCAAGACCACCCTGACGCTCGACGGCGCGACCGTGCCGATCTCGGACAAGTTCTACCAGGCGCTGTCGGGCAAGAAGACCGCCAAGAAGAGCTTCGTGCGGACGTCCACCGACATCGTCGTGCTCTACGTGCCGCGCAAGGGGTCCGACGAGAAGATGTCCGTGCTCGCCTTCGAGTCCGTGATCACCGCGGCCAAGGCATCCTGAGGCTCGGCCCCGAGCCTCGAATCGCAGCAGAGAAGGAACGTCCATGACGCAGCCCCCCGGCCCGCAGCCCCGTCTCGACGTCCGCGGCGCCGTCGACCTGTCCGCGCTGGCGCGCCCCAAGACCCCCGCCCCCGGGACGCCCGGCGGCCTGCCGCAGGGGTCGGCGTACGTGGTCGACGTCGACGAGGCAGGTTTCCCCGACCTGGTCCAGGCCACCACGCGCTTCCCGGTGGTGGTGGTGCTGTGGGCGGGGTGGAGCGACGTGAGCAAGCAGGCGGTCGCGGATCTCGCGCAGCTCGCCGAGCAGGACGGCGGTACGTGGCAGCTCGCACGCATCGACTCCGAGGCCAACCCGCAGGTCGCCGCGGCCTTCCAGGCGCAGTCCGTCCCGACGACGGTCGCGGTGCTGGCCGGTCAGCCCCTCCCGCTCTACCAGGGGGCGCCGCCGATCGACCAGGTCCGGGGCGTGATCGACCAGGTGATCGCCGCTGCTGCGGCCAACGGCGTGACGGGCCGCGTGCCGGCAGCCGACGAGGCTGCGCCGGAACCCGCACCGGAGCCCGAGCTGCCCCCGCTGCACCAGGCTGCCTACGACGCGATCGAGCGCGACGACCTCGAGACGGCGGTGGCCGCGTACGAGCAGGCCCTGCGGGAGGACCCGCGCGATGCGTTGGCGAGGGCCGGCCTGGCCCAGGTCCAGCTCCTCGTCCGCACCCGCGGCGCCGATCTGCAGGCAGTCCGCAAGGCTGCCGCCGACTCGCCGCGGGACATCGGAGCCCAGCTCGCGGTCGCCGACCTCGACGTGCTCGGCGGCAAGGTCGAGGACGCCTTCGAGCGCCTCGTCGACCTGCTTGCGGTCACCAAGGCGGACGAGGTGCGCGTGCGCCTCGTCGACCTGTTCGAGGTGGTCGGCGCCGAGGACGAGCGCGTCGTGCGAGCGCGACGCGCGATGGCGAACGCCCTGTACTGACGCCCGGAGGCTCGAGCCGGCGCGTCTGTGCAGGTCAGCGAGCCACGAAGCGGTGTGGCGGCCGTCACCACGTCCGGGATTTGCCAGCAGCGGCCGGCCCTGCGTAATGTTCTCTTCGTCGCCCGGCAGGGAGGAACGGACACCAGGGATCGAACCCGGTGGCCAGTCCCCCAGGCGGCCACCCCCGATCTTCCTCGCAGGTGCTTCGTGCGCCTCGAACCGATCGGGGACCTGGAGCTCGGCTCCCACGGCACAGATCGCCTGACAAGGCGGTTTGACGCGAGGGACTGGCTCCGCTAAGTTAGAACGGTTGCCTCCGGGCAGGTCGAAAGGCCGAAACGGATGCGCGTCTGTTCCTTGAGAACTCAACAGTGTGCCAAGTAGTCGATGCCATATGGCCTGTCTTTGATGGGTCTTGGTTGAGACTGAAGGATCGGTCCCACCCCGTGGGGTTGCCGGTTCTTTATAT
>Ga0160439_1000230_pt1 | contig 37271 bp, 34 predicted proteins | sample HID1975M_E0MG_FD_108201 | JGI IMG/M metagenome (GOLD analysis project Ga0160439, IMG submission 108201) | Enriched soil microbial communities from UW Madison campus, WI, USA - HID1975M_E0 MG | ecosystem: Environmental > Terrestrial > Soil > Unclassified | place: USA: Madison, Wisconsin... | reverse complement strand
ATTCCTGGGCTGTGATACGAACGATCTCGGCAAGCCACTCACGGTCATCCCACTTTTCCGCGTCGATCAGGAGACAGGGCTTTGCACCGGGATATGGTGGGGCTTCTTCCGCACCGGCAGCGATTGCCCGCCCTCCAACCGTGGGCTTTACAAACAAGTGGTCGTCGCACACCAATGCGACCATTTTCCCGTCGCAATAAATGCCGAATTCGCCAAACATCGCCTTGGCTGAAACGGTGCCCCCGCCTGCCATCTGCTCGACAAGAAATTCAACAGTTTTGCGATCGGACGCCATAACGCGATATCGCTGGTCCTGATGAAAAGGTCGAGGGTCAATCGACCCATTCCCGCCATTTAAATGATTGTTCGTCCCGGCTATCAGTTGACATTTTGCATTCTAGCGCGACCTAGGCCCTCAAGATGGCCAGCTCGAATTGGGAGTTGCACAGCGCATCCGCTCTCGCTTACCCTCGTGCCAATATTGACCTACAGGGAAGACGCCTGCCAGCCGCCGCCCAATGAACGGTAGGAAGCGACAGCCGCACGCGCCACCTCGACTTGCGCCTGGACGCGTGCGTCGCGCACCTCGAGTAGCCGGCGGTCGGCATCCAGCACCTCGATCAGGCTGACGACGCCGCCCTTGTAGGCAGCGAGTGATGCCGCCTGCGCTCGCGTGAGCGCCGTTTCGCCCCTAGCCAGAACCTGCTGCTGTGCTTCGCGCTCGACGAGCGCAGAGAAGGCATTTTCGACATCTTCCGACGCCCGTAGCACCGCCACCCGATAAGCCGCCAGCGACTCCGCGTTGGCGCCTTTGGCCGCCGCGATTTCGGCATCGACCCGCCCGAAATCGAACAGGCGCCAGCGCAGTCCCAGCATGCCCTGAGCCTGGTTGGCGCCGCCGGTGAACATATTGCCACCCACGGTTGTCGCCGTGCCGATCAAGCCGCCAAGCGAGAATTTGGGAAAATACTCCGAGACAGCGACGCCGATCCGCGCATTGCTCGCAGCCAGTTTGCGCTCCGCGATGATGAGATCGGGCCGGCGGCGCAGCAGGTCAGCCGGGCTACCGGTATCAACGATTGCCGGCGCGCTCGGGATGGCGGTTGTATCCGAAAGCATGGCGCGATGTGCGCCAGGCTGGGTCGCAAGCATAATATCAAGTGCATTCATCGCGCTATCGCGCGCATTTCGCAGCACCGGAACGCTTGCCTGCACCTGTGCCAAGGCACCTTCTGCCTGTCGCAACTGCAGTTCGGCGGCGACCCCCTTGCCATATTGAAGGCGCACGATCTCGACCAGGCGCGCCTGCGTATCCGCCTGCTGCTGGGCCACCGTCAGCCGGGTCTGCAGCCCCCGGATTGCAATATAGATGTCCGCCACCTGGGCCGCGACCGACAATTGCGCGGCAGCGACGCCCACCTGCGAGGCCTGATAGTCGGCCCGAGCCGCCTCCTGGCCCCGGCGCAATCCGCCGAACAGGTCGATCTCCCAGGCTGCGCCAAGATTGGCGTCATAGAGATTACCATCGCGCTGGACGCCGGGCACCGTTTGAGCGAGCCGGCCCGTCGGTGTCTCGATCGACTGGTGCGCCGTCGCTGCGGAGGCGGACAGGCTTGCAGACGGCAACAAGGCGGCGTCCGCGCTTTTGAGGGACGCCCGCGCCTGGCTGACCCGCGCAACAGCCTGGGCGATGTCGAGATTTTGTGAGAGGGCCTCGTCAACCAGTTGCGTCAACACCGGATCATTGAACCGTGCCCACCACAGGCGCTGATCCCCGACAGGCATCGATGTGCTGGCCGGTCGCGCCGCGAGTGCTTCGCTACCCATGAAGGCTGGCGGCGCAGCTATGTCGGGCCGGTGATAATCGGGACCGACACTGCATCCTGCCAGCGCACTGGTAGCCAGGAAAATGGCGAGCGATTTCTGATAGACGCGCATGACAGCCCCGATGATCAACGAATGTGTGACCAATATACGTTTTGGTCACTTGTTGTCAACGGGGCCTGCGACCGCTATAGTCCGGTCATGAACGACATGACTATCGCAACCACCGGCTTTCGCGGGCCAGCCGAGACCGAAAAGCGCGACGCCATCGTCGCGGCTGCTAAGGATCATTTCAGCCTCTACGGCTATAGCAAGACGACCGTATCGGACCTGGCCAAGGCGATCGGTTTCTCCAAAGGCTATATCTATAAATTCTTTGAATCAAAGCAGGCTATCGGCGAAGCCATCTGCAGCGACTGCCTCGCCAACATCCTGTCTGCAGTGAATATATCGGTCAGCGATGGCACCAGTGCAACGGACAAATTCAGGCGTCTTTTCCGTACTATAACCGAACAAAGCGCTGAACTTTTCTTTGAGGATCGCAAGCTTTACGACATCGCTGCCGTATCTGCCGGCGAGTGCTGGCCCTCCTCGCAACGCTATCTGGAACAGGTGGCCACGCTCCTCCAGCTGATCATCTTGGAAGGGCGCGAGGCGGGTGAGTTCGAGCGCAAGACGCCCTTGGACGAAACCGTGCGGAGCGTCATGCATGTCATGCAGCCTTTCATGCACCCCTTGATGCTCGAGCATAATCTGGACGCCTTGCCGGTTGCAGCCAATGAGGTAGCCAGCCTCGTGCTGCGCAGCTTGGCACCCTGATCAAATTTATCATTTCGTGACCAGTTGACAAATTGGTCACTCGATGCAAATTGGCGTGCATTCTCTCCTGAGGTGCACCCATGCCTTATGTCCGCCCCATCCTTTCGCTGCTCTTCGCCAGCAGCCTGAGCTTCACCCTCGCTGCCTGCGGGCAGGCCGAAGCAGATCCGCGCAATGGCCCGCCGCTGGTCCGCGTGGCGACAGCAGGCACCGCCGGACAGGTGGCACACAGCTTCACCGGCATTGTGTCTGCCCGCGTTCAGAGCGATCTCGGCTTCCGCGTCGCGGGCAAAATCGTCGAACGTCTGGTCGATACCGGTCAGGCGGTGCGCAAGGGCCAGCCCCTGATGCGGATCGATCGCACCGATCTGGCGCTCGCGACCATTGCCGAGGCAGGCAGTGTCGAGGCCGCCCGCGCCCACGCGATCCAGACCGCAGCCGACGAGCGCCGCTATCGCGATCTCGTGTCAGCCGGGGCGATCTCGGCTTCGGCCTATGATCAGGCCAAGGCCGCAGCCGACGCGGCCCGTGCGCAACTCGCCGCCGCCCAGGCGCAGGCTGGCGTTGCCCGCAATGCGGCGGGCTATTCGGTCCTGGTTGCCGATGCGGACGGTATCGTTGTGGAGACGCTGGCCGAACCCGGACAGGTGGTCGCTGCAGGGCAGGCGGTCGTGCGGCTCGCGCGTGCGGGTGCGCGCGAGGCGGTGATTGACCTGCCCGAAACATTGCGCCCCGCGATCGGTTCGACCGCCCGTGCCACCACCTTCGCCGGCAACCGGTCCGGCACCGCGCGGCTGCGCCAGCTATCGAATGCAGCCGACCCCCGCACTCGAACCTATGAGGCACGCTATGTGCTGGAGGGGGAGGCCGCCCAGGCGCCTCTTGGCGCCACTGTGTCGGTCGGACTGACCGAGGCGAAAGGGCCCGATATCCAGCAGATTCCACTCGCAGCCATCCATGATAATGGCAAGGGCCCTGGCGTCTGGGTAATTGGTAACAATATCGTCCATTGGCGCCCTGTTCAGCTGGCTTCGCTTGGCGACGAGTCGGCAGCGATCAGCGCCGGCCTGCGTCCCGGAGAGCGTTTTGTCGCACTGGGTGCGCATATGCTGCACGAAGGCCAGGCTGTACGGGTGCACACGTCTGGAGCTGGGCGATGAGCGGCTTCAACCTGTCCGCGCTGGCGGTGCGGGAACGGCCTGTGACCCTGTTCCTGATCATCGCGATCACGCTCGCGGGTCTCTATGCGTTCCTCAATCTGGGCCGGGCCGAAGATCCCAGCTTCACCATCAAGCAAATGACCTTCGTGACGACGTGGCCCGGTGCGACGGCGCAGGAGATGCAGGATCAGGTCGCCGAGCCGCTGGAAAAGCGGATGCAGGAACTGGACTGGTACGACCGGACCGAAACCTTCACCCGTCCCGGCCTTGCATTCACCACTATGTCGCTCAAGGACATGACCCCGCCCTCGGCTGTGCCCGAGCAATTCTACCAGGCCCGCAAGAAGCTGGCTGACGAGACTGCAAAGCTGCCGCGCGGCGTTCAGGGGCCTTTCGTCAACGACGAATTTGGCGACGTGTCCTTCGCCCTTTACGCGCTCAAGGCCAGGGGCGAACCGCAGCGACTGCTGGTCCGCGAGGCAGAGCAGATCCGCCAGCGCCTGCTCCATGTCCCCGGCGTCAAGAAGGTCAACATCGTCGGCGAACAGCCCGAACGGATCTTCGTCGAATTTTCCTATGAAAGACTGGCGACGCTGGGCGTTTCGGCGCGCGACATGTTCGCGGCGCTCAATGACCAGAATATTCTCACCCCGGCCGGCTCCATCGACACGGCGGGACCGCAGATACTGGTCCGCCTCGATGGCGCCCTTGACGATTTGCAGAAGATCAAGGACACGCCCATCGTCGCGGCCGGCCGTACGCTCAAATTGTCCGACATCGCCACGGTGCGACGCGGCTATGAAGACCCCGCCACCTTCCTGATCCGTAATCAGGGCGAGCCCTCGCTGATCCTGGCTGTGGTCATGAAGGAACGCTATAATGGCCTGCAGCTCGGCCGTGACCTCGAAAAGGAAGCCACCGCAATCGCTGGCGAGATGCCGCTGGGCCTCAGCTTCACCAAAGTGACCGACCAGGCGGTGAATATCGCCGAGGCCTATGACGAATTCATGCTGAAATTCTTCGTCGCCCTGGTGGTGGTGATCGCCGTCAGCCTGATCTCCATGGGCTGGCGGGTCGGCATTGTCGTTGCCCTCGCAGTGCCCCTGACCCTGGCCGGTGTGTTCGTCATCATGCTGGCGACCGGCCGCGATTTCGACCGCATCACGCTGGGCGCGCTCATCCTGTCGCTCGGCCTGCTGGTCGATGATGCGATCATCATCATCGAAACCATGGTGGTGAAGATGGAGGAAGGACGCGATCGCATCTTCGCCGCCAGCTATGCCTGGGGCCATACCGCCGCGCCGATGCTGGCGGGGACTCTGGTGACGGTCATCGGCCTGATGCCGGTGGGATTCGCCAAATCGAGCGCGGGCGAATATGCCGGCAATATCTTCTGGGTGGTGGGTTTTGCCCTTCTGACGAGCTGGGTCGTCGCGGTCGTCTTCACCCCCTATCTCGGCGTCAAGCTGCTACCCGACTTCAAGCCGGTCGAGGGTGGCCATGCCGCCATTTATGATACGCCACGCTATCGCCAGTTGCGCGAGCTGATCGGCTGGACGATCGCCCACAAGAAGCTGGTGGTGCTGGGCACGACAGCCGCGTTCTTCGTCGCCATCTTCGGCATGGGCTTCGTAAAGCAGCAATTCTTCCCGATCTCCGACCGGCCCGAAGTGTTTGTGGAGGTGCAGATGCCCGAAGGCAGCAGCATCGAGGCAACCAGCGCCGCCACCGCCAAGGTCGAAGCTTGGCTGAAGCAACAGCCGGAAGCGAAGATCGTCACCAGCTATATCGGCCAGGGTGCGCCGCGCTTCTACCTCGCCATCGCGCCCGAACTGCCCGATCCCAGCTTCGCCAAGATCGTGGTGCTGACCCCGGATGCCAAGGCACGCGAAATACTCAAGCGCCGGGTGCGGCAGGTGGCGGCGCAGGGACTGGCACCCGGCGCGCGCATCCGCGCCACCCAGATCGTGTTCGGTCCTCCCTCGCCCTTCCCCGTCGCCTTCCGCGTCATGGGACCGGATCAGAACAAGGTCCGCGCCATCGCCGAGCAGGTGCGCAGCGTCATGCTGAAGAATGACAGCCTGCGCCAGGTCAACACCGACTGGGGCGAGCGGGTGCCGACCGTGTATTTCGTACTCGACCAGGACCGGCTGCGTGCCATGGATCTCTCCTCGCAGGATGCCGCCCAGCAGCTCCAGTTTCTGTTGACTGGCGCCCCGGTGACGCAGGTGCGCGAGGATATCCGGACCGTAGACGTGGTCGCCCGCAGCGCCGGGACCGATCGGCTCGATCCAGCCAAGCTGCACAGCTTCACCCTTGTTGGCGCGGCGGGGCAGCATATCCCGCTCGATCAGATCGGCCGGATGGAAGTGCGCATGGAGGATCCGATCCTGCGCCGCCGCGATCGCTATACGACGATCACCGTGCGCGGCGACATTGGCGAGGAATTCCAACCCAACGACATTTCGATGGAGGTGATCAAGGATATCAAGCCGATCGTCGAAGCCCTGCCCACCGGCTACAAGATCGAAACGGCAGCCGCGCTGGAGGAAGCGGGCAAGGCAAATGTCGCGCTGGCCGCCATATTCCCGATCATGATCGTGCTGATGATGATCGTCATCATCTTCCAGGTCCGATCGATGGCGGCCATGGCAATGGTGCTGCTGACGGCGCCGCTGGCACTGGTCGGCGTGGTGCCGACCTTGCTCATCTTCCATCAGCCTTTCGGCTTCAATGCGATCCTCGCGCTGATCGCGCTGGCCGGCATCATCATGCGCAACACCCTGATCCTGGTGGGCCAGATCCACATCAACCAGCAGGAGGGGCTCGCCCCCTATCATGCGGTGGTGGAGGCAACGGTCCAGCGATCGCGGCCGGTGATCCTTACCGCGCTCGCCGCTGTGCTGGCCTTCATCCCGCTGACCCTGTCGGTTTTCTGGGGGTCGCTCGCCTTCACCCTGATCGGCGGCACGATCGGCGGCACGGCGCTGACCCTGGTGTTTCTGCCGGCGCTCTATGCAATCTGGTTTCGCATTCGGGCCGATGGCCGCGATCGGCATTCCCCCGAGCCAGGAACGGCAGCATTGGCCTGATTCAACTTCTCCGCAGGGCAAGGCGTGCTCCATCCCCGCCTGCCCTGCGGCGAGACCTTGGCCAGCCTGCTAGGTGCGGACCCAATCGCTGCGCCGTCAGGTGGTTGCTTAGGGTTCATCCCATCGGTGCATTCGCATCGCATGGGATAGGCACCAGGCAGACGACCCCTTCACCGATAGTGCTCCGTTCCAATCACTGCGCAATTGGATCTCGCTCCCCCGGGAGGAGACAGCCTTTCTTCTGGTCATGTGCGGGCGGCGAGGCCAAGTACGGCGCGACGGTTTCGGCCGAAGGAGAGTGGAAACTGGTTATTCCCGATCCTGCCGTTTGCAACGCGAATTTCAACGACGAGCCTCTATCGGAAAGATTAGCAGGGTCGAGGTCGCCGAAGCGCATAGTCTGCCGCTTGCATCGATGAGCTTTGCCTCGGAAAAGCCGACACGGCGCCCCAGCGACACCAGCTTTCCTTCCGCACGAACGGGCCCGCTCGCTTCATCAAGAGCCCGGTGGTAGGCCAATTTCAGTTCCAATGTGGTATAGCCCTGCCCTGCAGGAAGGCTGGAATGTACTGCGCAACCGCATGCACTGTCGAGCAGGGTTGCCGCATAGCCGCCATGCACCGACCCGATCAGGTTGAACACCTTGCGCGAAGGCGATCCCTCGAACACGACGCGCCCGCGCTCCAGTTCCACCAGATAGAATTCCAGCGTTTCCCCGATCGGCGGATGCCGGTTCGCCGCCATCAGGGCCGCAAGTTGATCATGACCATCCAGATCGGCCAGTTCATGGGATATGTTCATGCCGGCATCCTCGCTGCTGCGGTATCTCGGGCAAGCCAGGCCCGCGTGGCGGTAAGCAATTCGTCCGACAATGCCGGATCATCGACCGAGCGCGACAGGACGACTGCGCCGACCATTGCCGCCCACCGGCCGATGGCCTCGTTGCGACGGTCGCCTTCACTCCCGTCCGCAAGTGCGGCCGTAAACCGCGCTATCTGGGTCTCCAATCCCTTCGCCATCGCTTCGCGTGCCGCAGGTGTTTGTTGACGCATCAGTCCGGCAAGGCTTGCAGTAGGGCAGCCCTGCTCGGGATGATCGCGATGCAGCGGCGAAAGATAGGCATCGGTCCAGGTCTCGAGATCAGCCATGCCGGTCCCCTCACCCGTCAGGGCCTGGGTCACCGTGGCTGCGATGAGGTCATCCTTGGATGCAAAATGGCTGTAGAAGCCGCCATGCGTCTGGCCAGAGGCCTTCATCACGTCCGCCACCGTCACCGCTGCGAAACCATGTTCACGGAACAGGCGACTGGCCTCCTGCAGGATGCGCGCCCGGTTCTCCACCATCTGCTCGCGACTGACTCTCATAAAAAAACTCCACCGCTCCCATTGACACTTTCATGATGGCCATCACATTTAACGAAACGTGACGACCATCATGAATATAATGATCCTCTGTAAAAGGACAATCCTGTGACCAAGCCTACCATTCTCATCACTGGCGCCTCGACCGGCATTGGCGCCACTTACGCCGACCGTTTCGCCCGGCGGGGCCATGATCTGGTGTTGGTGGCCCGCGACGAGGTGCGGATGAAGGCACTCGCCGACCAGCTGCGTTCGGAGACAGGCGTTGCGATCGATATCCTGCCCGCAGACCTGACCCGTGCCGACGAGCTCGCTGGAGTGGAAGCTCGGCTGCGTGACGACGACAGGATCGGCATCCTCGTCAACAATGCCGGCGCGGGTCTGGGCGGGCGCTTCATCGACCAGTCGGCGGATGCGATCACGCAGCTCATCGCTCTCAACACAACTTCGGTCGTACGGCTCGCAAGCGCGGTCGCGCCGCGTCTGGCGGCGCGCGGCGACGGCGCGATTATCAACATCGGGTCCGTCGTCGGGCTGGCGCCAGAACTCGGCATGTCGGTTTACGGCGCGACCAAGGCCTTTGTCTTGTTCCTCTCGCAGGGCCTGTCACTCGAACTGGGACCACAGGGCGTCTATGTCCAGGCCGTCCTTCCCGCCGCAACCCGCACCGAATTGTGGGGCCGCGCAGGCGCAGATGAGGCAAGTTTGCCACCGATGATGGACGTGAACGACCTTGTCGATGCCGCGCTGGTCGGGTTCGACAAACGCGAAGACGTCTCCATCCCGCCGCTTCATGACGGCGCTTTGTGGGATGCCTTCAATGGCGCCCGACAGGCGATGTTGCCGGGCTTCGGGCAGACGCAGCCTGCACCGCGTTACGCCGCCTGATCCCGAACTCAGTTCACGCAGAGAGAAAATCCATCATGACCGATACCACGCTCTTTTCGACCTATGATCTGGGTGGCCTCACGCTTTCCAATCGCATCGTCATGGCGCCGCTGACCCGCAATCGCGCGGGTCCGGGACTCGTACCCAGCGAATTTGCGGCGGAATATTATGCGCAGCGAGCCAGTGCCGGGCTGATCATCACCGAAGCGACCCAGGTCTCCGCGCAGGCACAAGGCTATCAGGACACCCCCGGCCTTTACACGCCCGAACAGATCGCTGGTTGGAGAAAGGTGACCGACACGGTTCACGCCAAGGGCGGGCGTATCTTCGTCCAGCTCTGGCATGTCGGGCGCGTCAGCCATGTCGACCTTCTGGACGGTGCCGCTCCGGTTGCCCCGTCCGCCATTCGAGCGGAAACGCAGACCTTCGTGAATAACGGGTTCGCGCCAGTATCCGAGCCGCGCGCGCTCGAAATCGATGAAATCGCCGCCATCATCGACAGCTTCCGCCAGGCAGCGGCCAATGCGATCGCAGCCGGGTTCGACGGCGTGGAGGTACATGGGGCCAACGGCTATCTGCTTGACCAGTTTGCCAAGGACGGGGCCAACCGGCGCACTGACAGCTATGGCGGTTCGGTCGAGAACCGCGCCCGCTTGATGATCGAGGTGACATCGGCAGTCGCGCAAGAAATAGGCGCAAACCGCACCGGCATCCGCCTGTCGCCCGTCTCGCCTGCGAACGGCATTTCCTCGAGCGACCCGCAGGCGCAGTTCGACTATATCGTTGCAAAGCTGGATGCGCTCGGCATCGCCTATATCCATGTTGTCGAAGGGGCCACGGGCGGGCCACGCGATATCGCTCCGTTCGACTTCGCAGCGCTGCGCAAGTCGTTTCGCAACACCTACATCGCCAATAACGGCTTCGATCACACACTCGCTCAGGCCCATCTGCAAAGTGGGCAAGCCGATCTGATCGCCTTCGGGCGCCCGTTCATCGCCAATCCCGATCTGGTGGAACGCCTGGCATCTGGTGCAGCGCTCGCCCAGATCAATCCTGCGACAATCTATGGTGGCGGCGCAAAGGGCTACGTCGATTACCCAGCTGCAAACCAGGATGCGGATGTCTGATCGGCCGCAGGGAGAAGATGCCATGAAAGCATATATACTGGACCGCTATGGCAAGGGTCAGGCTCTTCGCCTTGGCGAAGTAGAGGAGCCCGTTCCGGCCTCTGGCAAAGTCCTCGTCGAGATCCATGCCGCCGCGCTCAACCAGCTCGACGGCAAGATTCGCGATGGCGCATTCAAGCCAATCCTGCCTTACAAGCCACCCTTCTTACTGGGCCACGACCTGGCGGGCATGGTCGTCTCGGTTGGTGCCGGCGTGCGCCGTTTCAAGGTGGGTGACGCCGTCTATGCCCGCCCGCGCGACGGCCATATCGGTACTTTTGCCGAACGTATCTCGGTCAATGAAGCCGATCTGGCGCTCAAGCCCGAAAATCTTTCAATGGAAGAGGCGGCATCCCTCCCGCTGGTCGCCCTCACCGTATGGCAGGTGCTCGTCGAACGGGCCGAGTTGAAGGCCGGCCAGAAGATCCTGATCCATGCGGGATCGGGTGGCGTGGGGACGATCGCGATCCAGCTTGCCAAATATCTTGGCGCCAGCGTTGCTACGACCACGAGCGCCGCCAACGCTAATCTCGTCCGCAGCCTCGGCGCGGATGTGGTGATCGACTATAAGACTCAGGACTTTTCGACGATGCTCTTGGGCTATGACGTCGTACTCAACAGCCTCGATGCCAGGACGCTGGAGGCTTCGCTCAAGGTGCTGAAGCCGGGAGGCAAGCTGATCTCCATCTCCGGGCCACCTGATCCTGCCTTCGCAAAAGCGCAAGGTCTAAATGTTGTTTTGCGTCTGGTCCTGGGCCTGATGAGCGCGAGTATACGCCGCAAGGCGAAGCATGCGAATGTGGACTATTCTTTCCTGTTCATGCGCGCTGATGGCGGCCAACTCAGGAGGATCGCAAAGCTGATCGAGGACGGGACGGTCCGCCCCATGATCGATCGCGTCTACCCGTTCCAGGAGCTCAACGCTGCCATGGCTTATGTCGATAGCGGGCGGGCGAAGGGCAAGGTCGTCGTCTCCCTCAAGAACGGATCGGGATCATGACACCTATCGGGCCGGATTGGTCCAGGGCGCCGACACGCTACGTCGAAGCTGCCGGCACGCGCTTTGCCTACCGCTTGCTCGGGGCGGAGAAAGCGAGCGGAAACAGAAGCGTACCTGTCATGATGCTCAACCATTGGGGCGCAAACCTCGACAATTTCGATCCGCCAATCGTTGAGGGATTGGCCGCGGAGAGGCCCGTCTATACGATCAACTATCGCGGGATCGGCAGATCGGGCGGCAAGGCGCCTTTGAGCGTTGCTGCGATGGCAGAGGACATGATCGCGGCGATCCGCGCCCTTGGTCTCAACGAGATCGACCTCATCGGCTTTTCTCTTGGCGGCTTCGTCGCTCAGCAGATTTTGCTCGATGCCCCGGATCTGGTGCGACGTGTAATCCTGGCGGGCACCGGCCCTGCAGGCGGAGTGGGCATCGACAAGGTCGGTGCAATCTCATGGCCCCTGATCCTCAAAGGCCTGCTCACCTTTCGTGATCCAAAGACCTACCTGTTCTTCACCGCCAGTGCGACCAGCCGGCGCGCCGCCAAGGCATTTCTGGGCCGGCTGAATATACGTAAAAATGACCGCGACAAGGCGGTTGGGCTCGGCGCGTTCGAACGACAGTTGAAGGCAATTGAGGCATGGGGGCGACAAGCGCCGCAGCCACTTGAGACGATCGGCCAGCCGGTCCTCATTGCCAATGGCGATCATGATATCATGGTGCCGAGCGAGAATTCCCGTGGCCTTGCCCGCCGCATTCCGGGCGCGGAGCTCATTCTCTACCCCGATGCCGGGCATGGCGGCATTTTCCAGTTTCACGAGGCTTTCCTGAGCAAGGCCAGAGAATTTCTCACTGCCTGAAAGCAGACACGGAGATATGACGATGGATTATACGACATTTGGCCGTACCGGCCTGCAGGTCTCGCGCCTTGTGCTGGGCACTGGCAATTTCGGCACCGGCTGGGGCTATGGCGCAGATGTCGATACTTCGCGCACGATTTTCGATGCCTATGCCGAGGCTGGCGGCAACTTCATCGATACCGCCGACGTCTATCAATTCGGACAGTCTGAAGAGATTGTCGGTAATCTCCTGCAGGGGCGCCGGGAGGATTTCGTGCTGGCGACGAAGTTCGCCAACGGGGCTGTCCCTGCGCCCAATCGCCTCGTCACTGGGAATAGCCGCAAGGCGATGGTCGCCTCGGTCGAGGCCAGCCTCAAGCGGCTGAAGACCGACCGGATCGATCTGTTCTGGGTCCATCATCCCGACACGGCCACACCGTCCGAGGAAATCGTGCGCGGCCTCGATGACCTCGCTCGCGCAGGCAAGATCCTTTACGCCGGCCTCTCCAATTTTCCCGCATGGCGACTTGCTCACGCAGCCGCTCTTGCCGAACTGAAGGGAGCCATTCCGATTGCGGCAACGCAGTTCGAACACAGCCTGGTTCATCGCGCTCCGGAAGCCGACCTGTTTCCCGCCTGTCATGGATTGGGTATTGCACCAGTCACATGGTCGCCGCTTGGCGGGGGCGTCCTCAGCGGAAAGTATCGCAGAGGTGACACCGGTCGAAGGGAAGGCTTCGGCGGCCGTGTCTTCCAGCCCGAGAATAGTGAAGTTCGTACGACTACGCTCGATACGGTATTGGAAATTGCGCAGGAGCTGGGCACCGAACCTGATCGCGTTGCCATTGCCTGGGCAATGGGACATGGCGCAGTACCGATCATCGGTCCCCGCACGCTGGCGCAGGCGCAAAGTAATCTCGGAGCGACAGATATCACCCTTTCAGCGGAACAGCTTGGCCGTCTCCATACAGCAAGCGTCATTCTTGACGATAGATAGTCGAGCAGTCAGCCTTCGAATGCTTTGAGCTTCCTGACACTCACTTCTTGCAATAAACCTGAAAGACGCTGAATGCTCGTCTTTGCCTTAGTCTTTGTATTTGCCTTCGTATTTTTCTTCGTCTTAACCTTGCCTCGCCAAGGCTGTTTGATTTCATCAATGGCGGCTTTCGAAAGGCAATGTTGGATGGATCGAAGAGCGGCAATGAGCGCGTTCTGATTGACGTCGGAGTCGACCCAAATCAGACCTACGGGCGCTAATTTTCCTTTCCCAGGTGCGGTCCGTCTGCTTTCCCATTCTAGTATGCCCAAGACTGGCCGGTAGGCAACAGTCCGGTTTGGAGCCGGGTCGCTGGGATAGCTGACATTCGCGCGGCGTGGGCTGCCGACCAACGGCTGTCCTTCAGTTACCGTAACGGGGGCGACCGGTCTTCCCAGAAGCAGTCATAGAAGTGCTGGAACGCTGTTACGAAGGTCAACTCGGCTGATAGTCCGTTCGCTCCAGATCATCGATCAATCCCGGCCCAATCGGCGTCCAGCCAAGACGAGCGCGCGTCCACTCGCTGGAAGCGCTCATGTCGAGTTGCGCGAACATCGCGAACCAGCCGAAAAAATCCTTCGCCTGCTCCGATGTAATCTTTTGAACCTGCCTATCGAGACCTTGGCCCACGGTTTCCGCGATATGACGAAACGGTACACCTTCTTCCGCGACGGCGTTGTAGCGCTCTCCGGCCTGTCCCTTTTCGAGCGCCAGGCGGAACAGCCGGGCCACGTCGGCGACCGGTGCGGCCGACCAGCGATTTATTCCTTCCTCAACGTAGGCGACGGCCCCTTTGCTGCGACACAGTTCGATATAGGGCGTGATCAGTCCCTGCTTCGCGGTGTCGTGAACCTGGGGGAGGCGAACGACACGAACATCGACGCCGGCCTCCAGCATGTCGTTGCCTGCAAGTTCCGAGACGATCCGCGGCACAGAATGATCTCGGTTGAGGACAGCTTCGATTGCAGGCTCGCCCTTTCCGCGTTCGCCCATTCCAACCGCCGACGTGATGATGAGCGGTCTATTCGAGTCTTTAAGCTCAGCGCCCAGTGCCTCAATCACCCGCCGATCCTGCTCGCAGTTGGCGACGTATTTGCTGAAGTCATGGTCAAACGCTGTGTGGATAACGGCATCCGCTTGAGCAGCGCCGGCCCTAATCGCCATAAGGTTTCCAAGATCCGCGTGATGAACGTCAACTCCAATCCCCGAAAGCGCCGCAGCGCCCGTCTCCGATCGTGTCATGCCCAAAACGTCATGGCCTGCGCCAACAAGTTCTCGCGCGACTTGCGCGCCGATGAAGCCGGTAGCGCCCGTGAGAAAAACACGCATCTGAATATCTCCGTCATTGCTGTCTTTACTATCTCAGCGCATTATTCATCGTGTTAAAGTAGTGAGATTATCATGGTATAAATCTCAACAGGATGAGCATGATGGACGATATGAACAGCCTGGGCGCCTTCCTGCGCGACCGACGCGCGCGCATCGACCCAGCGAGTTTCGGCCTGCCCGGCGCCCGGCGACGCACCCCAGGGCTTCGGCGTGAGGAAGTCGCCCAGCGCGCGAATATCAGCCCGACCTGGTACACTTGGCTGGAGCAGGGACGCGGCGGAGCACCCTCAGCCGATGTGCTCAATCGTATCGCCAACGGGCTCATGCTAACGCAGGCCGAGCGCGAGCATCTGTTCATGTTGGGGCTAGGCCGCCCACCGGAAGCACGTTATCTGCAGGCGGACGGCGTTTCGCCGCGGCTGCAGCGCGTACTCGACGCGCTGTCTACGAGCCCCGCGATCATTAAGACGCCTACATGGGACGTTCTCGCATGGAACAGGGCAGCGGCGCTGCTCTTAACCGACTATGCGAAAATTCCAGTCAGGGAACGGAACGTCCTGCGCCTCATGTTCAGCAATTCCCGCGTGCGCGCGGCCCAGGACGACTGGCATAGTGTCGCCCGGTTCGTGGTTGGGGGACTGAGGGCCGACGCGGTCCGAGCCGGCGCTAGTACCGAGGTCGCGCAACTTGCCCAGGAACTCTCGCGCACAAGTCCCGAGTTCGCTGCGCTGTGGAATGACAATGATATCATCGGTCAGGGCGATGGCCTCAAAAAGCTCCACCATCGGGAGATCGGACCGATCGAACTCGAGTTCTCCACCTTCGCGGTTGATGGGCGAACGGACCTCGCGATGGTCGTCTATAATCCGGCAACCTCCGCAACCGCCGAGCGCATCGCCGCCTATCTGGCCCGATGACAACTCGCACCGGTCGCCACGAAATCAGGCTGATTTTCAGCATTTCGCGGGCTGTCGGGATCGATTGCTATAGCAAGCCGTACAATCTTGACTCTTTGCATGGAACCTAACAATATTGTTAGATGGCAAGCAACCTCGATAATTCGAAGCATGGTGCCGTCGCGGCTTGGGCTAAGCGCAGCTATTTTGCGGGCCGTGCGGTGCTGGAGACGCTGCTGCGTCCTTACGGCATCGGCTCGACCCAATGGTATGTGCTCTACCAGCTGGCGCATGACGGTCCGACGATGCAGCGTGACTTATTGCGCTTGCTGCAGGTCGAGCGCGCAACACTCAGCGGAGTCGTGGGGGCGTTAGTGCGGAGCGGCCTGGTCGTGCAGATCGCGGACCGGATCGACCATCGGCAAAAGCGGCTGCAACTGACTGCGGCGGGGACCGCGCTCTGGGGCACGCTTCCTGATCCCATCTCTCTCATTCATCACTCCGCGTTCGATGGCATCGACGATGCCGATCTTGAGATCGCAGCGCGCGTCCTGCGGACCGCAACCGAGCGGCTGGACGCGCTGTCCCGGAAAGGAAACAAAGAATGACCGTCCTCGTCACCGGCGCGACTGGTCTGGTCGGCACGCGCCTTCTTCCGCGCCTTGTCGGGCAAGGAGTCGATTGCCGCGCACTGCTGAGAAAGGGGAAGGCCCCGCCCATCGAGGTTGCTGTTGCCGAAGGCGACCTGCTTGATCCCACGACATTGGACGACGCGCTGGCGGGTGTCAGCGCGATCATCCACCTCGCGGCACTGTTCCGCACGCCCGACACCGACCTGATCTGGAAGAGCAATCTCGACGGCACGCGCAACCTGATCGCGGCGGCAAAGGTCCAGGCCCCGGATGCGCGCTTCATCATGGCGAGCACCAGCCTTGTTTACGACATGCACGCCTTGCATCCCGGGCGCGAGGACGATCTGTCGGAACCCAAGCAAGCCTATCCGGCGAGCAAGCTCGCTGCTGAAGATGCCTTGCGGCAAAGCGGTCTCACCTGGTCGATACTGCGCTTCGCATTCGTCTATGGCGACGGCGACGGCCATCTCGAAGCGTTGCCCAGACTGGCGGCGAATGCGGGCTTTCATCCCGCACAGCGCATGAGCATGATCCATCACCGTGACATCGCCATTGCCGTGAAGCTGGCGCTCGACGGGGCGATGGATGGTCATGTCGTCAACCTGGTCGATGAGGCGCCGACGTCGCTCTACGAGCTTTGCGATATGCTCGGCGAGGCGATGCCGCCTTCGTCGGAGCCGCTCGCAAACCCCTGGTACATGCAGGCGGACGGCGCGCGGGCCCGAAGCCTCGGCTTCCGACCGACTATTCGGACGGTCCACCAATCCATCCAAGAGGGCCTGATGTAACAGGGAGCGGCGACTGTTTGTGCGAGACGGCTTTGCCCGCATCTTAGGCAATCCCGGTTATGTTGGAGGCACCGTGTCAGCAAAAGGGTTGCCTGTCATTTCCTCCGAAATCTCCCACAGCCGGCCAGCCACTGTCTGGTTCTGGGCCTGCGGCGGGATCTTTGAAGGGGCGGGAAAACCGCGTATCTCTCCCAGGCCATCGGGGCCGTAATAGCCGCCACCCTTTGCTTGCGGTGCGGTCGCCGCGAACAATGTCGGCAGAGCTCCCCGCGCCGCGGGCTGGAACAGGAACCAGAGCAGCGAGCGGGTAATACCGATCGCACTGCGCCGCCCCGGCGCATTGTGGAGCAGGTCGGTGCGCGAGACGCCGGGATGGGCCGCCATGCTGGCAACGCCCCAGCCGTTCGCTACGCTCCGTCGCTCCAGCTCGAACGCGAACATCAGACAGGCAAGCTTGGATTGGCTATAGACCGACATGGAGTCGAATCGGTCCTTGGCATTGATATCGTCGAGGTTGATCTTGCCTTGCCGCGCGGCGACGCTCGACAACATGACGACCCGTGCGTTCTGGCCTTCCATAAGCAAAGGCATCAAAAGCCCGGTGAGCGCGAAATGGCCGAGATAGTTGGTGCCCAATTGCAGTTCGAACCCTTCGGCCGTCGGCTGCCATGTCGGCGGCCGCATGACGCCGGCATTGTTGACGAGGATATCGAGGCTGCCTCGCAGGTCGCGAAGCCGCGCCGCGAACGCGGCAACCGATGCAAGGCTCGCTAGATCGAGCGTCTCAAACCGGATGTTTGCCCCGGGCGCCGCCGCGCGGATTTTATCGATCGCCTCGACACCCTTTTTAGGGTTGCGGCCGGCGACGATCACCTCGGCGCCGGCGCTTGCGAGCGCCAGCGCCGTCTCGAAGCCAAGCCCGCCGGTGCCCGTAACGACGGCGCAGCGGCCATGCTGTGAAGGGATGTCGGCGGAAGTCCAACGGGTCATGCAGTGTACCTCTTAATCAGTGCGGATCCTGATTGAAGAGGTAAATCACCAGCCGCGTCACCGCATGCCCGAACCCGGGAAAAACCTGCCTAATTCTGCGAACCCATGGTCGTGAACCCATGCTCGTGAACCCAGACTATCGGCGGCCACCGGCCCATAGCTGAAGCGGTGGCCGCCAGCCGGTCGCTCCTAAGCGGCGCCGACCTCAATAAGCAGCGCTTTTCGTTCCATGACATCGCGCTTGGGCGCCACGCCGAACGCGCGACTATATTCGCGACTGAACTGCGAGGCGCTTTCATAGCCGACCTGATAGGCAGCCTCGGTGACATTGGCGGCGTCGGCGATCATCAGGCGCCGCGCTTCCAGCAAGCGCAACTGTTTCTGGAACTGCACCGGCGTCATCAGGGTCAGCGCCTTGAAATGCTGGTGGAAGGAGGACGGGCTCATCCTCGCTATGTCAGCCAGCTGCTCAATCCGCAGCGTCTGCGCAAAATTCTCCCGCATGACTCTTATTGCTCTTGTTATGCGCTCCAAATGGGTTTCAGGCAGGACCAGCTTGCAGATATCTCCGCCATGCGGGCCGGTGAGCAGCCAGTAGCAGATTTCGCGCATCACCGACGGAAAGAGGATCGGGATGGCTTCGGGTGTCTGCGCCATGCGAAGCAAACGAACCAGACAGTCAGCAAAATGGTCGCCAACCCTCGTGACAAACAGGCTCGGGCCGTCATGGCCTTTTGGCGCTGGCATGTTCGGCAACTGCTCCAGGACACTGCGTATCATCTCGATGTCCAGTTCGATCACCATGCCAAGAAACGGCTCTTGCGGACTTGCGCCAACGATGCGCCCGGTGGCGGGAATCTCCATGCTGACGATCAGACATTCCATTACGCCATACTCGAGCGACTGGTCACCAAACTCGATCTGCTTCAGCCCCTCCAGTACGATGCACAAGGAAGGCCTGTACATCTGTGGATTGGCCGGGACGTGGCGCATCGCGCGGATCACGTTGACGCCGCTCATGGGCAGGGGAAACAGCCCTTCTCCACCTCCCAATGTATCGACATGCGCGAATACGCTGTCGAGCAGCGCGGCAGGCACGCAGGGTTCGGGGGAGGATGACGGCAAGGGCTGAACCCGCATCGGCGCGACACGTCTTTCATCATTTGTAGGAAAAGGCAAAATTCTTGCGGTTTCCGGCATTCTGCTCATTGGACACTCCTTCTAGCGTGATGGTGCCAATCAGCTCAGGAGCGCGCTTATCATGCCAGTCTCCATTACGGATGCAATAGACAAATTCAGGGGGAGGCCCGGCAAGATTGCGTCGTATAACAGCATGGTGCCTAATAAACTGCGCGCTGCAGCCTTTATTGCCATATTGTTTCTAACCAGCATATTCTGTCAAGTTGATCGGATCCTTCCTTTCATATTGGCAGAGGCCATCAAGAAGGATCTGGATCTTAGCGATACACAGATCGGCCTGATGACAGGTATAGCTTTCGCAGCCTGTTACACGCTTCTGTCGCTGCCACTCGCCCGTGCTGCGGACCGCGGTTCGCCACGCCTTGTTCTTGTATCGTGCATATTGGTCTGGAGCATGATGACCGCGATGGGCGGCTTCGCGGGCAGTTTCGGCCTCCTTGCAGCAACCCGCTTTGGCGTCGCGCTGGGCGAAGCCGGCGCCATCCCCTCAGCGCACGCGCTTATTGGCCGTCGGATCGGTCCGAAGCGCCGTGGTATGGCCATCGCCATTTTCTCAATGGGTATTCCGGTCGGAACAATGGTCGGGTTTGCTGCGGGCGGCGCGATCGCCGATAGCCTGGGGTGGCGTATGTCACTGCTGGGCGCAGGTGCGGCTGGTGGAGTAGTTGCATGCCTGGTCTGGTTCGTCACCGGGCCGACGCCGTCTCTCTCGCCCGCTCCCTTGATCAAGGAGCCAGCCTTTCAGATCAGTCGCAGGCTGGTCGCCATGCCAGCCTTCCGCTGGCTCATTCTGGGTAGTACTGCCCTCGGCTTTGCTTCGGCGGCTTTCTACGCCTTTACAGCGCCGTTCCTCATACGCACCCATGGTTATAGCGCTGGCGAGGTCGGCATGTCCTTTGGCCTGCTGCAAGGAGGAATGGGCATAATCGGCACGCTCGCGGGCGGACGCTTTTTCGACCGGGCGGTGCGGGCGAATAGTCCCCGCCTGCTGGGGCCCCCATCCATCCTCCTTATCCTGGCCGGCGTCACCACCACGGCGGCGCTCTTCGTATCGACCGGTCCCCTGTCGATCGCGCTCTTCGTGCCCGGCATGCTGTCTTTCGCCTTCCTGCTGCCTGGCGCGTTCGGCGCGGCGCATCTGATCGCCGGGGCTGGCCATCAGGCGGTGGCATCGAGCCTCTTGCTCATTGGTTCGGGCCTGTTCGGTCCGGCCATTGCTCCATTGTTCGTCGGCATGGTGAGCGACTGGGCAAGTGCCAACGCCATACCGAACGGCCTGGGGCTGGGGCTGTTGATCGCGCCTGTCGCAAGCGTGCTGGCAGGGTTGGCGATGCGCGTCGCCGATTGGCGGATTGGGCAAGACAGTAGAATCAGTTTGTCGAGATCGGACCAGGGGCCCCCTCCCCCTCGGTCTGACGAGAGGTCGCCGCCATCTACCCCATGCCCGGGCGGCCTCCATCAGGCCGCCGAGGAGTAGCCCGGCCAACGGGCACCTTCGGCGGCCACATCCTTCCATTTCACCAAAAGGATTTTCCATGCGTTCCCTCATGTTGATCCCGTTGGCCTTTCTCGCGGCCACGGCTGTTACCACCAGTTCCACAGCGCACGCCCAGCAGGCGCCTGACGACGGCGCGCCGCACGGCATGGTCGCGATCGGCGCGGGCGTCGTTCCTGAGTTCGACGGTTCGGGCGATGTCCGGCCATTCCCCTTCGCAACCGCCGACATTCGCTGGCGCGGTATCAATTTTCAGGTCCGCGGCGCGGGCGCGCGCGTGGACGTCGTGTCGGACCCGCGGCTGGCGATCGGCCCCGTCATCGGCCCGCGCCTGCCCCGGCGCGATGCCGATGGCCGCATTGGCCGCCTTCCAGAAATCGGCACCGCCATCGAGGCGGGCGGATATATTGGCTATCGCCTGGGCGGGAATCAATTCGGGCAGGGCGCGGTTCAGCTCGACCTGACGATGGTTCACGACATTTCCAACACCCATAATGGCCTGCTGGCGACCGGCAGCGCCAGCTATGCAGCCGTGCAAAATCGCGACATCTTCCTATCTTTCGATCTGCAGACGAGCTGGGCCAGCGCGGACTACAGCCGCACATATTTCGGGATCGACCAAAACGGGGCAACAGCAAGCGGGCTGGCCGCGTACACACCGGGATCGGGTTTTCGCGATGTTGGCGGCGGGGTGACGGCGGGCTACTGGTTCAGCGAGCGGTTCGGTGTGATCGCGCGGGCCGGAGCGACATATCTTGTTGGAGATATCGCCGACAGTCCGATTGTGGACGAAGGCAGCCGCTGGCAGCCCGCAGCGGGCCTTATGCTCTCCTTTCGCTTCTGAACAGCGTACTGCCCGCAGGATCAGGCAGGCTTTTTGAAGGATCGGGTGTTCGCGCGGCGGACGAGCGGAGTTAGGTTCAGGCCCATGGCTTTTACTCTTTCCATCAATGGTCGCACGCATCGCGTGGAAGAGGACGGCAATACGCCGCTGCTCTGGGTTCTGCGCGATACGCTGGGGCTGACCGGCACCAAATATGGCTGTGGCGTCGCCCAGTGCGGCGCCTGCACCGTGCATATCGATGGCAAGCCTGTACGCTCCTGCGTACTGCCGCTGGACGCTGTCGGCGCGGCGCCGGTCACGACCATCGAAGCGATTTCCGGCCCAGAGGCAGATGCGCTTCGTGAGAGCTGGGTGGCGCGCGATGTGCCGCAATGCGGTTTCTGCCAGTCAGGCCAGATGATGAGCGCGCTCGCCCTGTTGCGGACGATTCCTGCGCCATCGGACGCAGACATCGACCAGGCCATGAGTGGCAATATCTGTCGCTGCGCCACCTATAACCGCATCCGCGCCGCGATCCACGACGCTGCCACCAAGGCTGATGGGCGTACGCGCACATGACAGGACGCAAGCCTCGCCACAGGCCGCGTCGTCGACGGTTCGGATGCCTGCCGATTCTCGCGATAGTGATCGCGGTCGTCGCCCTGCTGGCCGCAGTCTTTCTGCGCTCACGGGCATTGCCTGAGAATGAGCCGCTGCCATCGGTACGCGCGCCGGTGCAGCAGGTCGATCTGCGCCCGGTTTCGGACTTCGCTGCCATCGCTGATCCGGCCGAACGTTCCGTGGCGCTGTTCAAGGAAGCTGGTCGGGTGATCCAGCATCCACGCTGCCTCAACTGCCACCCGCGCGGCGACCGTCCGACCCAGACCGATGCGATGCGTCCCCATAACCCTGCTGTGCTGCGCGGTGGCGACGGGCATGGCCTGTCAACATTGCGTTGCACGACCTGCCATCAGACGCAGAATGCCAAGGTATCGGGTGTTCCGGGCAATCCGAAATGGGCGCTCGCGCCGGTCGAAATGGCCTGGCAGGGCAAGAGCCTTGGCGAGATATGTCGGCAGCTGCTTGATCCCGCCCGCTCGCACATGACCCGCGACCAGCTGCTGCATCACATGGCGCATGATGAACTGGTCGGCTGGGCGTGGCATCCAGGTGGCAAGCGCTCGCCAGCGCCGGGCACGCAGGCGCAGTTCGGAAACCTGATCCAGTCCTGGATCGAGACAGGGGCGCAATGCCCCGCCTGACCAGTTCCCGCACAAGGAGCCGCGCATGACGCAGATTGAAACACCGGACCGCCGTTTCCGCATGACACGCCGCCGGATGATCCTGGGCGGGACTTTGGTCGGTGGCGCGCTGATCGTCGGCTATGGCGTCACCCATCCGATGGATGTCGGCGGCGCCTTGCTGAGCGGTGGCGGCACCGATCCCGAACCGAGCGCCTTTGGCCCTTTCATCCGCATAACGCCCGACGGGTGGGTAACGATCGTCAACAAGCAGCAGGAAATCGGCCAGGGCATCCATGCCGGAATCGCCGCGTTGATCGCCGAGGAACTGGATGCGGCCTGGGACCGGGTCCGCGTGATCGACTCGCGAGGCAATTTCCGGGCCTATGGTATCCAGATGACCGCAGGATCGAACGCGATTGCTTCCAACTTCGACGCCATGCGGACCGCAGGCGCCGCCGCCCGCGCCATGTTCGTCAATGCAGCCGCCCTGCGCTGGAATGTTCCGCCCAGTCAGATCGAGGTCCGCGACGGGATCGTCTCGCATCCCGGCTCGCGGCGGTCAGAACCTTTCGCCCAACTGCTGGCCGACGCCGCCCGCCAGACGCCGCCTCAGAAACCGGTCCTTAAACGGCCCGAGCAGTACCGCCTCGTCGGCACCGACCGGGTGCGACGCAAAGACAGCTTGCCCAAGAGCACCGGCGCGCAGGTATATGCCCAGGACATCCAGCGCCCCGGCATGCTGGTAGCCATGGTTGCACATAGTCCGCGCTTTGGCGGCCAGCTCGCACGATTTGATGACAGCGATGCGCGCAAGGTTAAGGGCGTCGTCGACGTCTTCGCGATAGAGAGTGGCGTTGCGATTGTCGCCGAGACAACCATCGCCGCGCGCCGTGGACGCGATGCGCTACGCATCGAGTGGGATGACACTGACGCTGAAAAACGATCGACGCCTGATCTCGTCCGCTGGTATCACGACATCGCGGCTGGACATGGCGATCTCCATCCAGCCGATTTCGCGATGAAGGGCGAGGACCCCGGAACTCCGTTCAGCGGTGATGTGGCGCAGTTCAGCTTCGATTTCCCCTACCTTGCCCATGCGCCGATGGAGACGATGGATTGCGTCGCGCGGGTCGACGGCTGGGACGTGTCGATCACATCCGGCGCGCATCTCGTCACTGTCGATCAGGTTCAGGCCGCGCTCACCGCGCGCACCATTCCCGGCAAGGTCGATATTGAGGTCGTCCCCGCTGGCGGCTCTTTCGGGCGACGCGGCGGCTTGTCATCGGATTATGTCGTCGAATGTGTAAGGATCGCGAAGCGAACGAACGGCCGTCCGGTCAAGCTGATGTGGACGCGCGAGGATGAGATGGCAGCCGGCTATTATCGGCCGATGTCGCATCACCGCATATGGGTGCAGTTGCGATCGGACGGGCTTCCCGCTCGCTGGCGTTTCCATAGCGTTTGCCAGACGCTGCTTCCCGTTGGCCCGAACACGACAGCTACGGAAGGCATCACGGACTCGCCCTATTTCTCGACCGCTTCCACCGTCGACGGCAAAATATTCACACCGGCATTGCCGGTCCCGGTCAGCTTCTGGCGATCGGTCGGCCATTCACACACCGCCATGGTTATGGAGCACGTGGTCGATCAGCTTGCCAGGCGTGCCGCGCGCGATCCCGCCGATTACCGGCTGGCCTTTTACCATCAGGCGAACGATAAGCGCAGGATGGCGCTACTCGACAGGCTGCGTCGAGAATCCGGCTGGGATACACCGATCGAGAGCGGCTGGGCACGTGGCATGGCAGTCCATGAGGCGTTCGGCACGCTCGTCGGGCAGGTTGTAGAAGTCCGGCTCGACAATGTTCGTCCGATGGTGCGCCGGGTTGTCGCGGTCGTCGACTGCGGCATTGCGGTCGCGCCCGATCAGATCGCCGCCCAAATAGAAGGCGGCATCGGGTTCGGGCTTTCTGCCGCGTTGTTCGGGGCGGTGACGCTCAAGGACGGGATCGTCCAGGAGACAAACTTCGATAATTATCCCGTGGTGCGCATGAACGAGATGCCGCACGTCGAAACACATATCATCGCGTCTCACAACAAACCCACCGGCATGGGCGAGCCAGGGGTCGCGCCGATTGCGCCTGCCGTCGCCAATGCGATATTGGCGTTGACAGGAAGACCAACCGCAGCCCTTCCAATCCTTGCCGGATCGCAGGTCAGTAATGCCGGGCTGCGCAGCTGAAAGGCGGGAACCTCATGGCTATTCGACATATAGGGAGGATGAACTGGACAAAGACCGCGGAATTCAGAGACGCAGCCCTCACCGAGGGAATGAACCCTTCGTACAAGATGGCCTATTGCGAAGATCGCCCAAATGACCGCTTTTGGGAATGAGGCGCACTGCCTTGAATGGCAGACAAGGGCGCATTGCTGCTAGTCGGCTCACATAAAGCCGACCTCGCTAAGGTTGGCGATCGCTCAAGGGTTCGCTGGCCGCTGATCTGCGTGTTGCGAAATACTGGGCCGGCGTGGCGCCGGTCGCTTTCCTGAACATGGTGATGAAGGCATTGACCGACTCATAACCCAATGAGCCTGCAACATTCTGCACCGCCTCGCCGCTGGCCAGTTCGCGCAGGGCAATGACGAGATGTAGCTGCTGGCGCCAGCGACCGAAACTGAGCCCCGTTTCACGCAGCATGAGCCGGCCAAGCGAACTCTCGCTCATCGCCACGCGCCTGGCCCATTCACCCAATGTGCTGCGGTCAGCGGGGGCGTTCGTCAGTGCGTCGGCGATCATGCGAATCTTCGGATCGCCAGAAATCGGCAGGTTGAACCGCTGGCGCGGCATTTCGGCCAGTTCATCCAGCAGCACCCGGGCAAGCCGGGCCTCATGGCCTTCGCGCGGATAGTCGCCACGTTCGCGAGCGAGCCAGTCGATCATCTCCCGGATCATCGGCGATATCGACAGTGTGCAGCATTCCCCAGGCAGGGCAGCCTCGCCGGGTTCCACGAATAGATAATTGAGCCGGGCGTTGTGGGTCGCGCGGGCGCTGTGCGAAACCCCGCCAGGGATCCAGATACCGCAATCGGGCGGGATGACCCATATCTCGTTTCCGGCGTTGCACGTCACCGCGCCATGCGAGGTGATGATCAACTGCCCTTTGCGATGAATATGGGATGGCACCTCGGCCGCATAATCTGCGAAGTCGACACGATGTGCGACGGCGGGAAGGCGCGTCAGATCGGGATCGAGAGCAGATATAACGGAGGCGGAGCTGGACATGATTGACGTGATATAGTGATTTTCTGACAGGATATCGAATTTATTCGATCGCGCGATGCGGCGATATCCAGGCCATGTGCATTGCCTATCCCTCACTATCCAGCCTCGCCCAGGCCAGCGCGGCGCTGATCCGCAAAGGCCCGAAGGTAATGCGATCGCCGGTGATCCGAGCGGATCGGGATGCGCTGGCCTTTTCGGCGAAGACGTTCACGGCGGCGATGCTGGCCTATTACATTGCGCTGCGCATCGGCTTGCCCAAACCCTATTGGGCGATCCTGACGGTCTACATCGTTTCGCAGGGTTCGGCCGGCGCCTCGCTGGGGCGCGGCGTCTATCGTCTGTGTGGAACAATAATCGGTGCCGCCGCAACGGTCGCGATCGTGCCCAACTTTGCGAATGAACCAGTTCTGTGCAGCCTGATCCTCTCCTGCTGGATCGGCCTGTGCCTCTACTTCTCGCTGCTCGACCGGACACCTCGCGCCTATGCTTTCGTACTGGCGGGCTATACCGCGAGCCTGATCGGGTTTCCGGGTGTGGCCGACCCCGGCGCCATGTTCGATACGGCGGCGGTACGCGTGCAGGAGATCTTGCTCGGCATAGGCTGCGCCGTGCTGATCCATCGTTTCATCCTGCCCCGGCCAATGACGGGCCAGTTTACCGGCAAGCTTTCGGCCACATTGAAGGATGCGCGCGGCCTGGCCCGCGAAGCCCTCAAAGGCCTGCCCGATGTACAGGGGCGGCATGCCCGGGCTGCGCTGGCGTCAGACCTGCTCGCGCTGAACGGTCTTGCAACGCACCTGCCTTATGATGCCGCGACAGTCGCAGCACCGCGAAAAGCGTTGGACCGTGTCCACGACCTTCTCGCACGCCTGATTCCTCTCAGCACCGAGATTGAAGATCGTCTGCATGCTCTGCACCCCCTTAGCGATGCGGAAGCGGACATGCACTGCCTGCTTTATGACATTGACCATTGGCTCAGGGCGGGCACGCCTTCTTCCGACGAACTGGTGGAACGTGCTCGACGGCATGGCGCGTCTGGGCTGGCCACCAATCTTTGCGGTCATCTTGCCGAGCTGATCGAACTGCTCGACACCTGCGATCGGTTGGGTGCGCAGATCGTGGACGGTGCTCGTAGACAGCGAGACTATAGTCCCGACGCACATCCGACCGGCTACGTCTATCACCGTGATCGCTGGATGGCCGTACGCGGTGCGATGGGGGCGATTGCCGGCATCTTTGCCGGTTGCCTCCTGTGGATCTGGTCGGCCTTGGCTGACGGTGCATTGGCCCTCTCCATCGTGGGCGTGGCCTGCGCCCTGTTCGGGAATTTCGACGCGCCAAGGCCGTTCGTCATCAAATATCTGATCGGGTCGCTCTATGCCGTCGCGATCAGCCTTGCCTACAGCTTCGTCATTTTGCCGCGTGTCAGCGACTTCCCGGTTCTGGTGGCTGTCCTCGCACCCACGCTTTTGCTGGCGGGATCAATGCAGGCACGCCCGCCAACCACGATGCTGGCGCTGGGCATCACGCTCAGCTTCCCAATCCTGACCGGGCTGGGCGCCAGCTACACCGGCGATTTTGCGGTTTTCCTCAACAGCACGGTGGCTCTGGTCATCGGCACCGGCTTTGCGGCGGTCAGCATGACGCTGTTCCAGACTGTGCCGGTCAAAACAGCCATCGACCGACTGCTCTGCGCAAGCCGCCGCGATGTGGCGCGGCGGGCAAGAGGGCATGCCATGGACGAAGCGCGCTGGACCAGCATCATGATCGACCGCACCGCGCTTCTGATCCCCCGGGCAAAAGCGGCAGGCAAGGTGCATCTGCCCGACACCATCCTGATGCATCTTCGCGTGGGCCATGCGGTTGGCGCTTTGCGCCACCGCATCAGTGACCGACCCGATCAGCCGTGCGAAGCCCTGCACACGCTGCTCGCCGGAATAGGCCAGGCCTTCTCCGAGAGCGACGAGCCGGAACATGAAGCTCTGATAGCGCAGGTTGATGCTGCCGCAACACGGATCGCGGACAGCGCAGCGGACGACGTTGGCGAAATTGCCGATCGTCTCATCGACTTGAGGTTCGCCCTTATGCCCGTCAACGCCGGAGGCAGCCGATGATTGCCGACATCGCTATTGGCGGAGTGTTCATCCCTGGCCTGCTGGTGCTCGGCCTGCTGGCCGCGGCCTGTACCTTTGCCGTGATGCGCTTGGCTGCGCTGACCGGCCTTGACCGGGCCATCGCGCGCAAGCCGCTCGTCGAGCTTGCCTGCTTCATCATCCTCTTCTGCCTGCTCGTGCAGTTCCAGCCTCTCACCGGATTTTTGCCATGAAGCCAGTTCTCTCCATGCTGGGGCGCTATGCCCTGACCCTGACCGTGGTGGTGCTCGCTGCACTTGTCGCGTTTCAGGTCTGGCGCAGCTACGAACGCACCCCGTGGACCCGCGATGGCCATGTACGGGCGGACGTGGTGCGCGTTTCCACCGACGTAGGCGGGCTGGTCACGCAGGTCATGGTCCATGACAATCAGACCGTTTCTGCAGGACAAGTGCTGATCGTGCTTGATCGCCCCCGCATTACTGCCGCGATCGAGCGGGCTGATGCCGCGATCGCGCAGGCCCGGGCGGAACTGGAGCAGGCCCGTAGGGAAGCCCGGCGCGACAGGGCGCTGGGCGATCTTGTCGCAGCCGAAACACGCGAGCAGAATGCGGCGAAGGTCAGCACCCTGGAGGCGGTCCTCAAGAGCGCGCTTGCGGAGCGCAATGTCGCCAGTGTCGATATGCACCGTACCGAAATCCGCGCCACGGTGGCGGGAGTCATTACCAATCTCGATATTCATCCGGGTGATTATCTCGCGGCGGGCGCGCAGGCGATGGCGCTGGTCGACACCGCCTCGCTCCGGATTGAAGGCTATTTCGAGGAGACGAAGCTGAACCGGGTCGCGATCGGCGATCGTGCGCGCATTCGCCTGATGGGCGACGAGGCCGAGATCACCGGCCATGTCGAAAGTATCGCCGCCGCCATCGATGACGATCAGCGCGGGCAGGCGCACAATCTCCTGCCCACGGTCGCGCCTACCTTCTCATGGGTCCGGCTAGCCCAGCGTATCCCTGTTCGGGTCCATATCGATCATGTTCCGCCCGGCACCAGACTGATCGCCGGCAGAACCGCAACGGTTGAGATCATTCCCGATAGCGAGCGGATTGCAACGCCGGACACGCCGAAGGTACGGTCATGAGGTGCGTGCTTGCCCTTTCCGCTGCGCTGCTCGTCGCAGGATGCGTATCCGGACCGGATTATCATGGACCACAGCCCGGAGTGGCCGGGACGCCAGCGGCGCAGGGCGCATTCATCGCGGGACATGATGACGCCTTCACACAGGCGCCGCTTCCCGAACACTGGTGGCGCCTTTATGAGGATCCGCGCCTCGACGCGCTGGTCGAACAGGCTCTTTCCGCCAACGCAGATTTGCGGGCCGCCGAGGCCAATGTCCGCAAGGCGCAAGCCGTGCTCCGCCAGACGGCGGGGGCGCGTGCAATCAGCACGAGCGTGAACGGCCAAACCGCGCTGGAACGGGATTACTCGGCCAGTTCCACTGGTGCCGCTTTGCCGGGTGTCGCCACCTATGGCCTCGGATTGTCTGCGGGCTATCAGCTGGATCTGGCAGGCAAGCTGCGGCGTGCTATCGAAGCGGGGGAGGCTGATCGTGACGTTGTCGAGGCCGCCCGCGATGCCGTGCGGATCAGCGTGGCAGCGTCGACTGCCCGTGCCTATGCCGGTGTCTGCGCTGCCAACTTCCAGATTAAGACCATCCGCCAGGTGATCGCCCTGCAACGGCGCACGCTTGACGCCACCGCCCGCTTGGCACGCGGCGGACGCGGAACGGCTTTCGATATCACCCGCGCGAGAACGGCAGTGGAAACCAGCGACGCCGGTGTACCGGCATTGGTGGCCCGGCGGCAGGCATCGCTTTTCCTGCTGGCAACACTGCTTGGTAAGGCGCCTGCGGATTATCCTCGGGACGTCGAGGCCTGCAACGAATTGCCCAAGCTGAAGCAAGCATTGCCGGTTGGTGACGGCACCGCGCTGATCCGGCGCAGGCCCGATATCCGTCAGGCGGAGCGAGCCATCGCAGGCGATACCGCACGCATCGGCGTAGCCATGGCCGATCTCTATCCTAGCGTAACTATGGGAGGGAGCGTCAGTGCGGGTGGAAAGGTCGAAGAACTGGGCCGTTCCCACAGCTTTGGGTTCAGCCTTGGTCCGCTTCTGAGTTGGAGCTTTCCAAATCGCCCGGTCGTCACAGCAAGGATCGCGGCTACGCAGGAGCAGGTTGCCATTGATGTCGCCCGGTTCGATGCCACCGTCCTTGACGCCTTGCGCGACACGGAAACCGCCCTCGAAACCTACGCGCGGAACCGGGATCGGGCAGCATCACTGCAACGTGCGGCCAGCAGCGCCGAAATGTCAGCCGCCCAGGCCAGCGCCCTGTTCCGCTTTGGGCGCAGCGACTTCCTCAATGTTCTGACGGCGCAGAGCAGTCTTGCAGCCGTGCAAGTCGATTATGCGGCGGCCGAGGCGTCCATCGTGGACGACCAGATCACAGTGTTTTTGGCATTAGGTGGAGGTTGGCAATGAATTAGCCTCTTCAATTCGGGATGGAGGTGAACGGCAGCTTACAGGGCAGCCTTGGACCGCTCCGTCTTACCGGAATGGGCGCGTCTCTGACGCTTCCGCGGTCGGTAGAGTCAGGAAGTGGCGCGGTGTCGTGCGGCGCGCCTGTGGGGCTTGCCAGACGGTCCGTTTCCACTCCCTGCTCATCGAACCGGACATGCAGATCTCCCGCATCCGGCTCTCGGACAAGACATCACGCCTTCACACACGGCGGGCTGCGGCCACGTTAGCCAGACGCACGAGGCCGAAGCGCTCGTATAGCTCAGGGGCGTGATAGGCTCCCTCTCGCCGTCGCCTGGTCTTGTATTTGGCGCGCAGCCACCGACGCAACCGCACCGCTGTGTAGCTGTCGATGGCCCGGTATGCTCTGCTCGTAGTGCCGACCGAGAAGTAGTTGGCCCATCCGCACAGCACCCGGTTCATCTTGGCCACCAGATATGTGGTATCCTGCCATGTACGCGCTCGGTCTGTCAGTTCGTGGATCGTTGCGATCACGCGCTGAATGCTTTTCTTTGATGGCCGGTGGCCCATGTAGGCTTTGCCGGTTTTCGCGGAGTACATCCGACCGAACGTGTATCCCAGAAAGTCGAACGTCTCGTCCGGCACCTTGCAGATGCGTGTCTTGTCCTCATTCACCGTCAGCTTCAGCTTCTCCATGAGCCCGCGCATATGATCGAGCGCGGCTTCCGCGTTGCCCTTTTCACACAGGATCACGAGGTCATCAGCATAGGTGATGAGCCGCGAGCCGAGGCGTTTCCCAAGGCCGAGCTTCCGCCATCCCAGCACAAACCGGCGCATGTAAATGTTGGCCAGCAGCGGTGAGATGGGTGATCCTTGCGGGATGCCGCGCCGCTGGTCACGGGCCTGCGTCGTTCGTTTCTTCCGGCCCTTGTCGTCCGTTTCCTCGACAGCGCATGCCAGCCAGGATTTGATCAGATGCAGCACGCGCGGATCGACGATCCGACGCGACACTGATTTCATCAGTTCCAGGTGAGGGATGGTGCCAAAGTAGTCGGCAAGGTCGGCGTCCACGACATCCGGTCGGCCACGGAACAACTGCTCCTCCACCTCGATCACGGCCTGCTGGGCGTTGCGCCCGGCGCGATAGGCATAGATTTCCGGTGGAAGGTCGGCTTCGAAGATCGGTTCGAGCACCAGCATCGCTGCTGTCATGCAGACCCGATCCCGCACGGTGGAAATGCCCAGCGGCCTGAGTTTGCCGTTGGCTTTTGGTATGTAGACACGTCTGATCGGTTCCGGCCGGTACGTCTCCTCCCTGAGCGCAAGCGCCAGTTCCGCCAGCCACCGCTCGGCGCCATATTCCTCGATGTCCGCAAAGTCCTGTCCATCCACACCCGGCGCGCCCTTGTTGGAGCGACACTGGGCATAAGCATGGGCCAGAATGTCATCGCGGCTGATCTTGTCGTACAGCGCGTAGAAACGATAGCCGGCTTCTGTCTTCGCTTTCGCGTGCAACGCCTTCTGCAGCTTCTGGACGCTTTTCGGAGTTGATAGGTTTCCCAATCTCCTGCCCCTCACCACTTGTTGCGTTCATCTTGAACTGAGGCTCCTTCCCTCCACCGGCATTACCCGACTTCCTCGGTACTACGGGCCTCTCCGCCACCCCATCGCGCCCGTCCCATCCCTCGCGGGCGTCCGGTTGCCGATCCCTCGGCACGCCATGGGGCTTCCCGTGTTGCGTGCACTTTCCTTGCGTACATGCTGTCGCCACTACCCCGGTGCAGCAGACGGGCTCCAACGTCGCTCAAACTCGCCCGTCCATATCAACCTTCCCCGTAAGGGTTAACGGGTCGGCCTGCACATCGTCCTTTTCGAGGATTGCTCAGCGTTCACTCACGTTACGGCCTGTACGCTCGCACGGTCACCTACGTGACCGTCATCCGGGGACTTCAGACATTTCGTCACCTCCATGCCTGCCCCGGTTGCTTCCGGCTGGAGCATCGCCGGGCGGGCCTTTCACCCGCTAGAAAGTGCCGCCTTTGCACGGCGCACACCCTTTGCGGCCATTCGGCCGCGATTTGTCGTCTATCATTTCCCGTCGGTCCGCTTTTTTGCGTTGTTCTCGATCATATGGCTGATGGCGACCATGTGGATTGTGAGCGTCAAGAAGGAGATGGACGTCGACCGCCTTTCCATAACCACCTTTTCGACCAACAGCATTGCCAGCGCTCATCAATTGACTACATCTGTAGTCAATTGATGAGGAGGGGGTATGTTGCGTACCGTGATAGCCGCTGGCGCGTTGTGCATGCTGACGACAATGGCGTCGGCCTCGCACAAGATGAATGGCCAGTGGGTGTTGGTGGTCGATCGATGGGGAAATCCGGAGTATTCGACACTCAACCTGTCGATCCTGCAGGATGCAGTTTCCGGCGACTGGGACGGCGATCGTGTAGCAGGGACGCTTGCTGGCAAGGCTTTGCATTTTTCGGTGACCGACAAGCGCGGAGCCGAATATCGGTTCGAGGCGCGTCTCGAAAAAGGCCGGCTGTCTGGTACCGCCAATTACCCTGATAATAATTTCCCGGATAGGCGGCAGGCATTTGCCTTCTCCGCCCGACCGGTGCCCGAGCGTCCGACGGCTCAGCCGCGCGTGATAGACTATGCCCCTCAATCCTTCGCCAACAGCTTCTCGGCTGAGCGCGATCCGGTCCTGACGATCTGGCCTGGCGATATCGTTCGAACCTCGACAATCGATTCCGGCGGCATTGATGCAAATGGCGTCACGCGCGCATTGTTCGGCAATCCGCAGACCGGCCCCTTCTTTGTTGCGGGAGCACAGCAAGGCGACACGCTCGCGATACACATCCGCAAGCTGACGCCCAATCGAGATTGGGCAGATAGCCTCGACACGATCGTGACACGCGTACTGGGGGCGGGCTTGAGTGCAAAAGCGTCCGATCTTGGCCGGCCAGTGCGATGGCGCCTTGATCGGGAGAGCGGATTTGCAACGCTCGAGGAGCCTGGAGATCGATTGAAAGACTATCGCGTCCCATTGCGACCAATGCTCGGCGGCGTCGGCCTGGCGAGTGGCTTTGCTTCTCCTCCACTATCGACAGGGGATACCGGTCGTGCAGGCGGCAACATGGACTTTCCCGAGGTGGTTGCGGGCAACACCGTCTTTTTGCCAGTCCAGCAACCCGGCGCGTTGCTGTATCTGGGTGACGCACACGCGCTCCAAGGGGACGGCGAAACCTCCCAATATGCGCTCGAAACGTCGATGGACGTCGAATTCTCGGTCGAAATCATCAAGGGAAGCGCCATCATGTTGCCCAGGATTGAATCGCCTGATGCGATCATGGCGTTGGGGCAGGCCGGCTCGCTCGACGAAGCCACGAGGGCCGCAACCACAGGTTTGATACAATGGCTGCTGCAGGATTATGGGTTGAGCCTGTCCGACGCGGCAAAGGTGCTCGGCAGCGCGGTGCGCTATTCAATCCCGAACCTCGCGGGCCGAAGTGTCGGCGTGGCAGCGCGCATCGACAAGACCTTGCTTCCGGCTCGAAAACAACCAGCTGCAGGAACGGATTTTTAGCGAGCCACGGTGCATAATTGCCGTCGCAGCTTGGGGAGCGCAGCGGCCATCTCCGCTGTCGACCCAAATCGGACCTATGGGCGCTAATTTTCCTTTCCCAGGTGCGGTCCGTCTGCTTTCCCATTCTGGTATGCCCAAGACTGGCCGGTTGCACCCTGTCTGCTTTCGGATCCGCAACCCGCGATAGCGGCCCTTCCGCCCACTGCCACTTGACCAAGAAGCCTCTCAGGTCAGGGCAACGCTTCGCGGAATGCAGCTGAAAGGGGTCTAATGAGGCTATCAAGTCCGCGCGCTCGACGAGAGGGAAATAGCGTGCCTCGCTTGCGATCTGAGCCGACCGGACTTACGGTCTTCAAGCTCCAGGGAGCCGGTCGGCGGACGCTCCTCGTGTATCGACAAATGCTTCCAGTTGACCCGCCAGTGATATTCTTCGACGCGACCGCGACCATGTTGAACTCGCTCCTGGCTGTGAGGAGCAGGGGATCGGCCTGTGGCGTTGGACGTAGCAGATCACGTGGCAAATGGTTGCCATTTTGTTCCCTTTTGCTAAGTTGCCGGAAACAGATGGAGCGGACATATGGCATTACGCGTTTCCTCGCTAACCTGTGTCGGATTTTACCTTAATTCTCTGATCCAAGAACATCCGGGCGACCTCGAATTTGACGAGGTCTATCGAATGATCGAGGCAGGATCGGTGCTTGAAGATCTGGCGGCCCGATATCCTGGCGAAACCGACTTCAGTTTGTTTGGTCCTACAAGTGATCAGCGCGGGCCGCTTATCGCTGCCCTTCAGGATGCGGCCGGGGGGCTGGAGGGTCGAGAGCGTCGTAAGGTCGGGATTGATCGTTGCGGCTTGAACCTTCTGATGGCCTTTGTCCTGGAAGCAATCCAGCGAGTGGGCCGCGAATAACCGGTTACGCTGTTCTCTTGCCTTGGTACGGCCATAAGCGCTCAACAGCGCCGCTTGGCTTTCCGTTTCCATCGACATGCATGAGGTCGCCAGCGTCGAGGCGCTCTATTTATACGAAGCCACGGCCAATCGCCGTTATGTTCCGAAAAGGAATGGGAGGTTTGAGCAGATGCCGTCACGTTTTCCTTGGAAAGGGAACTATCAGAAAGTCCCGCCGAATGTCCGAGCATCTGTTGATGCCATCGCCGGTGACCTGATCGCGGTTGCAGCGACGAAGAAAATATCCCGCGATGATATCGCCGCAGGCCTGTACGCTCATGTTGGCTTGCGGATCGAGAACGGCGAAGTTGTTACATCTGGCACGGTTCCGCCCCCTGCTGACGCTGGTAAATGGTCGGAACGAAATGCTTTAGGCTGGGATCGCAAGCGCCAAGACTGGCCTATGGTTCAAAAGACATGGACCTTTGAGTCACCGAATTTTGGCGATGGCGCACGCAATGGGTGGACGATGCGTTCTTGGACAAAGGACGTTTATCAACACCAGATTTTCGAGCCACAGGGAATGACGGTTGAACCAAGCGTACTTGAAGATCGCGGCGGCAATGCGGTCGTGGTGAAGTTCACTCTATCTCCGATGCTAGAACGGGGAATGCCTGAGTTCGACCTGATGTTACTTTGGTCGATCAACGTACTCCAAGAAAATACCGGGGTTACCGGTGCATTCGCGAGCGATGCGAGCAGAGAGGAGTACGCTGCTACAATCACACTCGACTGGCAGATATTCCCGCCGGGTACGGCTGATGAGGTTGTGGCGCGACTGGTAGGATCGGCGCACCCAGCCAACGCACCAGATTTCGAGAAGCACGTGCGAGAGCGGGTGCGACTGTTCGAGGAGTTCCGGCCGCAGGCTTACATCCGTGGACAAGGTGGCTTCGGATCTTATTTCGGAGCTCAGTTTGCCGACGATTTAGTCGTGTTCGAGAACTTGAAGTATGGCAACGCCATTTATCTGCTCTACCAGGATTGGAGCGAGATATCCCAACGATCGCGTCTTGACCTTCTCCGCGACCAAGACGCTCACTTCGATCGGGTCGTGCATACGGACGGATGGCCAGCGCGGCTGACTGCTCTGCTCCATGATAAGCTGTTCGAGCGCGGATTGCGAAGGCGACGGAACGGTTACCGCCCAAAACGTCGCGGTCGATAATGATTGGAAGCACCAGACCGGATAAAAACCCGCATTGAACGATTGGCTTTAAGTAACCACCTCAGCGCGGACGTATATCAACAAGAAGGGGGCAACTTCGTATGGCAAGATGTACAGCGCCGACTAGAGGGCACCGTTCAGCGGCAGCGGCAGCCGATTGTCCTGCCTGTGGTGGTCGGTCGAGAGGTTATGGTGGATACGGCGGTTACAGCGGCTACGGAGGCTATAGCCCCACCCCATCCCCCTCTTCATCCGGTGGCACAGGGCGGCGCAGCTCAAAGCCGCGTTGGTCCCCATCCGGGTCCGGCGTGTGGTATACCCCCGAAGAGGTACGGGCGCTAACCCCGGTTCGAGAAGAGGTTGAAAGTCTCGCCGTTGCGCAACCTGACCTTCGAGACGTTTTCCTATGCCACGCTTGGGATGATCGTCAGGGGGCAGCGAAAGACCTTCATGACCTGCTTGAGGCGCGCGGCGTTCGGGTGTGGTTTAGCGAAAAAGACCTCGGCCTTGGCGTGCCGATGATGCGGGCGATCGACAAGGGCTTGGTGAACTCTCGTGTTGGGATCGTGCTCGTGACACCCGCGATGCTACGCCGGCTTCCGTCAGAGGGTGTTGCTGACAAGGAGCTATCGGCTCTACTGCGCCGGGAGCGCCTTGTTCCAGTCGTGCATGGGACGACCTATGAGGAGCTTGAAAAGGTCAGCCTCTTGCTCGCATCTCGGGCTGGGCTGAGCACCTCCGAAGAGTCAATGGCAATGGTTGCCACTAAGATCGCTGAATTAGTCGCAGCTTAGCCTGATGGGATAAATGCGCGTCTGCTTTTAGGAAGCGGAAAGGCAGTGCTCAATGGCGGAATATGGCGCATTGCCGATGAACCGTCCCAGCTAAGGGGCGATCGTCATTCCGTTGGCGTAGCAATGCGGCCGTTGCACTTGGTAGCGAAGATCATGCTGTTGATTTCCACTGAGAAGTGACCCGGGTTTTCCATCGAGAAGTGACCCGTCTGCGGATTATGTTTCGGGTGTCACGGGTGGGTCAACCCGTGGTTTTCTCCTTTGGGTTCTGGCCTGCT
>Ga0160439_1000228_pt1 | contig 37559 bp, 28 predicted proteins | sample HID1975M_E0MG_FD_108201 | JGI IMG/M metagenome (GOLD analysis project Ga0160439, IMG submission 108201) | Enriched soil microbial communities from UW Madison campus, WI, USA - HID1975M_E0 MG | ecosystem: Environmental > Terrestrial > Soil > Unclassified | place: USA: Madison, Wisconsin... | reverse complement strand
TAAAGTGCTGACAACACCCAAGAGTGGCTAAGGGAACGTATCGAATCTTCGCATAAGTGCGTAAAATCGGAGACAGACTCAATTCACGGATAAGCTGCCATGACCGCCCGCGTCGACATCGTTTCCCGATCCCGCAAACTTAGCGTCATGGGGCTGCTGCTGGCCGGTACGGCACTGGGTGCTGCAGGGTGCGCCCAGCAGAAAACCGAAGGCTATTACGATCCCCCGGTTGAAAGCACCGTGACCGACGCCCAATACCAGGGTTCGGGCGCGGGTTACCGCAGCGTCATCCGCGCGCCGTCGCAGGTGCAGATCGCCCTGAAACCCGACGCCCGCAAGCCCCAGAACCAAGCCTCGCAAGCCACGCCGGCCGGCCAGACCACCGAAGACGGCCAAGCCGTGCCGGAAGGCGCCGACAATGCGGCTGCAGCCTCGGCCCCCGCACCTGCGCCCGCGGCCCCGAACGCCGCTGCGCACAGCCTGGTGCCGCAACCGCAAACCTACATGGGCACGCTGCCGTGTTTCTCGCCCGCCATGCAATGCACGGCGCAGCGCGTCACGCTGACCCTGGCGCCCAACGGCCGCTGGCGCGGCCGCACCGCCTATCTTGAAAACGACCCCCAAAAGGGCCCGGCCGTGACGGAGCAAGGCTGCTGGGACGCCACCGACGAGCGCCCGCCGCGCGTCATCCTGATGGATGGCAAGGGCAATGCCCGGGCGGAATTCGTGGTGGCTGCCAACAACGTGCTGCGCGTGCGTTCCGTCGCCGGCCAGACGCCCAACCTGAACTACAACCTGACCCGCCAGCCGGACCTGGATCCGATTGACGAGCTGGCCAAGGCCCAAGCGCCCCAGTGCCCGTGATGGCCTCGAAGGTTCTGGGCCAGCCCCAAGGCAAGCCCTGAACCCTCTGCCCAATGAAATGCCCCGCCGGGCCTGGCGAACACCCCGTTCGCCAGGCCCGGTTTGCCATTGGCGAGGCGTCACAGGCGGAGCCGCATTGGGAAGGCAGCAACGGGAAGCCCCTCGTCGGCCGGCGTCCCGCAGGCACGCAGCGACGGCACCCATCAAGGGTCTGACGGTTTACCGTCCGGCGGGCCCGGCCCGTAGGACGGCGGCGCCGGGGCGTGCAGCACGTGGCGCGGCGCCTGGGCGGGATCGCCACGGTCGGGCGGTTCATCGTAGCGGGCCGCGCCGTGAAGCAGGGGCGAAGCGCCCGAGCGGCCATGGGCGCATAGCTGGCAGGCCAGCTGCATGGCATTGCGGGCATCCAGCTTGGCGAAAATGCGGGCGCGATGGGCCTCGGCCGTGCGTAGCGAAATGCCCAGATCGATGGCAATGACCTTGTTGGGGCGGCCGGCCGCCACATAGCCGACGATCTGCCGTTCGCGGGGCGTCAATGCGGAAAGCACCGCTTCAAGATCGGGACGGGGAGCTTGCATGGGCGACTCTTTTTGCAATGTAGGATTACATCGAGTCTGCCCGGCCGCCCAAGGCGGCGGAAGCTGGCAAATCTGACAGGGGTCGGGGCGGCGCGGTGTCCGCGCGCCCCGTCCTGCCCGCCAGGATCAGGCCGAGTAGGCCAGTTCCAGGTTGTCGATCAGGCGGGTCGCGCCCAGCTTGGCGGCGGCCAGCACCACGACGGGCACGCCGGCCTGCAGGTCGGCGGCGTCGGGGCGCTTCAGGTCTTGCTGGCGGCGCAGGGCCACGTAGTCCACCTTCCATCCGCGCTGCGTCAGGCGGTCAGCGGCCTCGCGTTCCAGGGCCAGCGCATCGCGCTCGCCTTGCGCAAGCCGCTGGCCGATGTGCTGCAGTTCGGCATACAGCGCCGGCGCCTCGGCGCGTTCGCCTTCAGTCAGGTAGCGGTTGCGCGAGGACAGCGCCAGGCCGTCGTCGGCGCGCACCGTCTCGTGCGCCAGCACTTCCACCGGCAGCTGGAACTGGCGGCACATGTTGCGCACCACCATCAGCTGCTGATAGTCCTTCTTGCCGAACACGGCCACGCGCGGCTGCACGCAAGAGAACAGCTTCAGCACCACCGTGCTGACGCCCTCGAAGAAGCCCGGGCGGAACTCGCCTTCCAGGATGTCGCCCAGATCGTCCGGGGGCTGCACGCGGTAGTTCTGCGGCTCGGGGTACATCTCGCGCTCATTCGGCGCGAACAGCACATAGACGTCGCGCGCCTGTTCCAGCTTTTCGATGTCGGCCGCCAGCGTGCGCGGATACTGGTCGAAATCTTCATTGGGGCCGAATTGCAGGCGGTTCACGAAGATGCTGGCCACCACGGGGTCGCCGTGCTGGCGCGCCAGCTTCATCAGGGACAGGTGGCCTTCGTGCAGATTGCCCATGGTGGGCACGAACGACACGCGATTCTGGCCGCGCAGGTGATCGCGCAATTCCTGGATGGTGTGTACGACTTTCAAGGGGACTCTCCGGGGTTGGGGGCAGCCCGGTCAGGATCAGGCCGCGACCGCCGCCACGCTGGTGTAGGCCAGGCGCACGTAAATGGGTGCATAGGGCTCCGCCTGCGTGATCTCCAGCAGGGATTCGCGGGCCAGCTCCAGCATGGCGATGAAATGCACGACGACAACCGCCGCGGGTGCGCCTTCGCGGACGCGTTCCATGAACAGGTCGCCGAATTCCATGAAGCGCACGTCATTCAAGCGCCGCAGGATATGCGTCATGTGATCGCGCACGGACAGCTGTTCGCGCGTGATGTGGTGATGCTGGTTCAGCTTGGCCCGCTTCATGATGTCGGCCCAGGCCTGGCGCAGATCATCCACGCTGACTTCGGGCATCATGCGTTCGACGCTGAGGTCGGCCACGGCCTGGCTGCTGACGAAGTCGCGGCCCAGTTGCGGCAGCTTGTCCAGCTTCTGGGCGGCCAGCTTCATCTGTTCGTATTCGAGCAGGCGGCGGACCAGTTCGGCGCGCGGATCTTCGGGCTCTTCGCCGGTGTCGGTCTTCCTGACCGGCAGCAGCATGCGCGACTTGATCTCGATCAGCATGGCCGCCATCAGCAGGTACTCGGCGGCCAGCTCCAGGTTGGTGATGCGGATCTGGTCCACATACGACAGGTACTGCCGCGTGACATCCGCCATCGGGATGTCCAGCACATTGAAGTTCTGCTTGCGGATCAGGTACAGCAGCAGGTCCAGCGGCCCTTCAAACGCTTCGAGGAACACTTCCAGCGCGTCCGGCGGAATGTACAGATCCGTCGGCATCTGGAACAGCGGCTCGCCGTACAGGCGCGCGAAGGCGACGCTATCGACGGTATCGGGCGTGCTGTCCACGGGAGGCGCCACTAGCTTGGCCAGTGCCTCGCCCGGGACTGAAGGGTTTTGGGACATGTCTGCCGCAATGGGATCAGTCTGCCGAATAGACGTACGGGCGCTGCGGCACGCGGGCCGCGCGGAAGCCTTCCAGCAGCTCCGAGTCCTGCGGTTTGTCCCAAAGACGGGCGCGGCCTTCGCGCTGGCGTTCTTCGGTGCCAGGGTGCGACTGCTTGAAGTCTTTCAGGAAAAGGGTGATCTCGGATTCGTAGTTGGTCGCCATGACACCAATTTCAGTGGGTTTCGGATCCCCGGAGTTTACTTCACGCCGGGCGAACCCCCAGCGTTACAATCGTCAGGCTCCCAACGCCCCCTCCCGCCATGTCAGCAGAATCCGCAGCAGCAGCCAACCCCGCTCCGCCCTCAAACCCGGACGCGCTGCGCGCGGCGCGCATGATCCCCTTCATTGTGGGCTGTGCGCTGTTCATGCAGATGCTGGACGCCACCGTCGTGGCCACCGCCCTGCCGGCCATGGCCCGGGCCCTTGGGTCCACGCCCGTCCGGCTGAATGTGGCCATTACGTCCTACCTGCTGTCCGTGGCCGTCTTCGTGCCGGTCAGCGGCTGGGCGGCCGACCGTTACGGCGCCCGCCGGGTATTCGTGGCCGCCATCGGCCTGTTCACCCTCAGTTCGGTCGCCTGCGCGGTCTCGCAGGACCTGCCCCAGCTGGTCGTGGCCCGGATCATCCAGGGGATGGCCGGGGCGATGATGGTGCCGGTGGGCCGGATCATCCTGCTGCGCACCGTGCCTAAGCAGGATCTGCTGAAAGCCATGTCGTTCCTGTCCATTCCGGCGCTGCTGGGCCCGGTGATCGGGCCGCCGCTGGGCGGCTTCATGGTCACCTACATGTCGTGGCACTGGATTTTCCTGATCAACATCCCGATCGGCGTCCTGGGCATCGCGCTGGTGCTGCGCTACGTGGCCGAGATCAAGGAAGAGACCGCGCCGCGCCTGGACTGGCTGGGTTTCCTGCTTAGCGCCGTCTGCCTGGCCACGCTGGTCAGCGGCTTTGAAGCCATCGGCCGCGACGTCATGCCGCTGCCCATGCTGCTGGGCATGATCGCCGTGGGCGCGGCCTGCGGCTTCCTGTACGCCTGGCACGCCCGGCGCGTCGAACACCCCATCATCGACCTGTCGCTGATGCGCATCCCCACGTTCGCCATTTCCACGCTGGGCGGCAACCTGTGCCGCTTCGCCGTGGGCGCGACGCCCTTCCTGCTGGCCATGCTGCTGCAGGTGGGTTTCGGCCTGTCGCCGTTTTCGGCCGGCCTGATCACGTTCGCCAGCGCTGCCGGCGCGCTGCTGATGAAGTTCGTGGCGACACCCATCGTCCGGCACTTCGGCTTTCGCCGCGTGCTGACCGTGAACGCGCTCTTGACCGGCGTCTTCATCATGGTCTGCGCCACCTTCACCCCGGCCACGCCGGTCTGGCTGATGATCGCCATCCTGCTGGTCGGCGGCTTCTTCCGGTCCTTGCAGTTCACCGGGGTAAATACGCTAACCTATGCCGATATCCCCCCGGCCAAGATGAGCCGCGCCAGCAGCTTCGCGGCGATGGCCCAGCAGCTGGGCATCAGCCTGGGCGTGGGGGTGGCCGCAGTCACGCTGAACGTCAGCATGGCCCTGCGCGGCGCCGAGACACTTGCAGTCAGCGATGTCGTCGCCGGCTTCATCGTCATCGGCCTGATGTGCATGGCCTCGACCTTCTCCTTTAGACGCCTCGAGCCGCAAGCCGGGGCACACCTGAACGGCGCCAAACAAAGTGACGACGAATGAATTTGTCCTAGCCCTGGACCAGGGCACGACCAGCTCCCGAGCCATCGTATTCGACCGCGACGGCGTGGTGCGCGGCGTCGGCCAGCGTGAATTCCGCCAGCACTACCCGCGTCCGGGCTGGGTCGAGCACGACGCCAGCGAAATCTGGCACACCCAGCTGGACGTGGCGCGCGAAGCGCTGCGCAACGCGGCTGCGACCGCGGCCGACGTGGCCGCCATCGGCATCACCAACCAGCGCGAAACCACGCTGATCTGGGAACGCGCCACGGGCCGTCCGCTTGCCCGCGCGATCGTCTGGCAAGACCGCCGCACCGCGCCGATGTGTGATCAGCTGCGCAGCGACGGTCACGCCGACTTCCTGCAATCGCGGACCGGCCTGGTGCTGGACGCGTACTTTTCGGGCACCAAGCTGGCCTGGCTGCTGGACCACGTGCCGGGCGCGCGCCAGATGGCCGAACGCGGCGAACTGGCGTTCGGCACGGTGGACACCTGGCTGATCTGGCAACTGACGGGCGGCGCCGTACACAGCACGGACCCCAGCAATGCGTCGCGCACGATGCTGTTCGACCTGCACACGCAGGACTGGAACGACGAAATCCTGGCGCTCTTGAAGATCCCCCGCGCCGTGCTGCCGCAGATCGCGCCCAGCAGCGCGGTCGTGGGCAATGCACTGCCGGAATGGCTGGGCGGCTCCATCCCGATCGCGGGCGTGGCCGGCGACCAGCAAGCGGCCACGTTCGGGCAGGCCTGCTTCAAGCCGGGCATGGCGAAAAACACCTACGGCACCGGCTGCTTCATGCTGATGAACGTGGGCGAAAAACCCGTGCAGTCGAAGAACCATCTGCTGTCGACGGTGGGCTGGGGCCTGCCCCAGTCCGGCCAGGACAGCTGGACCCCCACGTACATGCTGGAAGGCGGCGTGTTCGTGGCCGGCGCGGCGGTGCAATGGCTGCGCGACGGCTTGGGAATCATCCAGCGCTCGGAAGAAGTCGAATCCCTGGCCGCCAGCGTGTCGGACACGGACGACGTCTTCATGGTGCCGGCCTTCGCCGGCCTGGGCGCACCGCATTGGGACCCCTACGCCCGCGGCATGCTGGTTGGCCTGACCCGCGGCACCACCCGCGCCCACATCGCCCGTGCGACGCTGGAATCGATCGCGCTGCAAAGCGCGGAACTGCTGACCTGCATGAACGGCGACAGCGGCATCGCACTGACCGAACTGCGCGTGGACGGCGGCGCCGCCCGCAACGACCTGCTGATGCAGATGCAGGCCGATCTTCTGGGCGTACCGGTCGTGCGCCCAAGAGTGCCGGAGTCGACGGCGCTGGGAGCCGCGGGGTTGGCGGGACTGGCGGTAGGGTTCTGGTCCGGGTTGGATGAGTTTGCGTCGAAGTGGCAGGCGGAACGGACGTTCGAGCCGGGATGGCCGGAGTCGGTTCGTGCGGCGCGGATGGGGAGGTGGAGGCAGGCAGTGGAGCTGTCTAAAGGGTGGGCGGCGGGGGGATCGAAGTAGCTGTTTTTTGGCTGTCTTCGGTCTTTGTCGGTTGCTCGTTGGTTGAGCTTCGTTCGTCGTTGGATCTTCGTGGGTCGCCCGTCGATTGAGCTTCGTCGGTCGCCCATCGTCGCTGTCGGCGTGACGGGGCGCGGCTAGGTCTCTGTTTGCTGACGAGTGCTACGGAGCCCGCCGATTGCCGCCGGCCGGGGCGCCGGCAATCGGCATATGCATTGTGTGTGGGTGGGTCGGTGATCGCTTGCGCGTGGGTGGGGGTGGATTACTAGTGGCCCCTAGTCACCGGGTAGGTTGAAGCGACGGGTGACGCGCGGCAGTCAGACAAGCGCCCGATCACGCGCATCGCCCGGTCGAGCAGCGCGCTGTATCGGCTACTGCACACTAGTCCGCAGTTGTGTGGGCGAAGCATCCAGCACCATCTTGTGCGGGAAATTCTCCCAGGAGACACCCAGCGCTTGCGTGTTTGGATTACCGGTCTTCGCAAAGGCGGCAAGGCTTGCGATCATCGCATCGGACAGTGCCTCGCGCCCCGCCTTGTTCTCATTGCTGTACGCGAAGGAGAAGGCGTTCGCGCCGAAGTTGGAAAAGATGAAAGGAAGATCCAACGAATGTGTTGCGCCGTACACCGTGTTAAATGGCGCGGGCGACTGATTCCAGTCGAAACGGTAGTACCAGACCTTATCGGGTTGCTGCTTGGCCAGTGAAATGATTGATGGTGTGACCACCCGAAAGAAAATGGCATTGGTGGCAAGCGCAGCCATCGCATTCCACCCGTGCGGCGATGCCGTCACCGGCAGATACGGGGCATTGATCAGGTCGGCCTCGGTGAGCGAGCCAGGCGCATCGGGATCGAAATCGAACTGCATACCGAATCGATCGTAGTCGTTTGGCTTGAAGCCCGAAACACCGCTACCTGAACTCTTGCCGAACATCTCGGCGAATAACGTGCCTTCATCCTTAGTATTGCCGATGAGCATAGGCACCTTCTGATACCGCCCAGCCGCAAGTTTCGCGGCGGAGTTCACCGGCAGGACAGTGCCGTCCTCGATTGCCGCACGCGCGAGGCCCAGTTGCGGGTTTGAAATCATCGCCATGAGGAGCTTGTCGGCTGGAATGCCGCGCAGGTATGCGGCGACTTGTGCGCGCGATTGTGAGGCGAGCCAGGCCCGTGCGGATGTGGCGTCCGTCGCCTTGCCGTCTGAGATGACGATCGCCGTCAGCAATGCCCGCGAGTAGGCCTGTGCGTCCATCCGGGATGTGGTCACGAGCCCGCCGCTTAACGGCACGGCCTTATGTAACAGCCCGGTCGACAGCGGTGAAACGAGCAGGGCCCACACATTGACCGCGCCAGCGGATTGCCCCATCACCGTGACGTTGTTGGGATCGCCGCCGAACGCTGCGATGTTGGTTTTCACGAACTTCAGCGCCTGCAGTTGATCGAGCAGTGCGAAGTTGCCAGAATCGGCGAGTGCGTGACCGGTCTTGAGATGCGGCAAATCTAGCCAGCCAAGGATTCCAAGGCGGTAATTGATCGTGACGACAATCGCATTAGCCTTCTTCGCAAGCGCTTGGCCGTCATAGACGGGATCGGCGGAATATCCGGAGACGTTGCTGCCGCCATGTATGAAAAAAATCACGGGAAGCGGACCGCTCGCCGCCGCCGGACTCCAGATGTTCAGTGTCAGGCAGTCTTCGTTGCCCACCGGCTTGCCGAAACCCTCACGCACCGCCAGGCCATAAGGTGCCTCATTCGGAGCGGGACTGAAGTACACGCCACCCTGCGCGCACGAACGCCCGAACTGCTGCGCGGCGCGCACGCCGCTCCACGAGGCGGGATCGACGGGCGGCCTCCAGCGCAGCTCACCGACCGGCGGCCGCGCATACGGAATACCAAGCCAGGCGTAGACACCCGTGGTGGCACTGCGATCTAGCCCGTTGACGATGCCGGCGCTCGTGCCTCGCAGTGTCGGCGACGGCTCTGCGGCGCGGTCGGAAGGCGAATGATTGCCAGCGCACCCGGCAAGCGATACTGCCAGGGTCAACGTGAGGATCCTTACCGCCATACGCGGAATCGAGGCCATGGATTGATTCTCCTTCTTGGAATGCATTGAGCCTATCGATGACCTTCCGGCCGGAAACCGTTTGATGGGCGTCGTCGAACGGTAGCGCCCTGCCAGGTAGCCATTGGTGCCAGACCCAAGTCGGCGATCCACGCCATCAATTGGGCCCGTGCGGTGAGCATCAGCGCTGGGCAGCTTCGTAGTCCACGGGTACGTGGGGACTGACGCGTGTTTGGATACTGAATGAGAATTTTTAAAATTCTTTTAAGGCCAGCTATCCCAGCACCACCAGGTGGGGAGAGGGACACTCCCACATACCTTTCGCGGAACTAAATCTCCTCCAACCGATCAATTCAGCTTTGATAAGTTTTCTATCCCCCTGTCGAGGATAAGCTGCGCTATGTTTGGAATAGGAATATCTCTCGTGGTGCTCAGCGCAGTTTGTTTCTGGGCCGCTCTCAGCTCTCGCAAAGCCGGATGTGACCGTCGCGATACCTTCGTGCTATCAGGATTTGGTGCACTCTCGGCCACAGGCGGTCTTCCTTTTCTGTTTTGACGCTTCGGCTATCGGAGATTTTTCCCCCAAAAGCGTGACCCGATTGCGTCCGGCGGCCTTCGATGCATACAGAATCCGGTCGGCGCATTTCACGACTGTACGAAGCGATTTGCCGTGCAACGGCCATAGCGCCACGCCCATTGACACCGTCAATTGACCAACTCCGTTCGGCATTTCGGCACGCTCGACGTCGGCGCGAATGCGCTCGACCGCCCGCAAGGCGGCGTGGACTGATGCGACAGGCACGATCACGATGAATTCCTCACCGCCCAAACGGAAAGGACTGTCTTGCTGCCGCACGCTGTCCCAAAGCGTCTTAGTCATTGCGATCAGGACCTTATCGCCCACCGGATGGCCGAATACGTCGTTGATCCGCTTGAAATAGTCCAGATCCAGTGCGATGACCGCAAAATGCGCCCCAACGGCCATCAGCTCCTCGAACCGAAGCGCCAGGGCGCGATGGTTCATCAGACCGGTTAGGGAATCGGTCACTGTCTGCGTGCTCAGGCGCCCGACGTCGTGGCGATGCTGCGCCAAGGTGGCGAGCAAGGCTTCGCGCGTCTTGTCCGCTTCGAAGTACCAGGTTTTCAGCAGACTGGCTTGGTGGGGGCCTTGCGCGTCGACAGACTCAGACGTGTCCATGGCCCGCCTAAGCCTGGCCAAGGCCCGCGCGATAGCGTAAGAGGGAGTGTCATAAATTTTGTGTTTGCGGCCTATCGGAACGCACTCCACCCATCCTACGAAGACGAACACCCCCACCTACCTGAATCGTCAACCGTAGGATGGGTGGAGCGCGGCAAAGCCGGCATCAGAAGGGGAAAGTCCATCGCGCGTAACCCATCGTCGTGGCATGCTTCGCGAGGGTTTACCAACGCGACCCGCACAGAATCCAACCAGCATTCTCACGACGCAAGACAACGCGTAAGCTCCCAAAATTAGACCACTACAGCCGGCCGGGAGCGGGCCCCGCAAGATCTTCCACCCCTCCCCGCCGTGGAGAAGAACCCTAAGCACGCCGCCCTCCCCGCCGGGCGTCTAAAGAACTCACACTCAAATCAACAACACGCTCACGCCGCCCGCACCCCAATCGCCACCACCCGAGCACTGAACTCCCTCAGCAACTCCTCCCGCTTCCCGGCAACCTTCTCCATCGCCGCCTCCTTGATATGTCCGTAGCCCCGGATCTCCTCCGGCAACCCCGCTAACGTCACCGCCTTTTCCAGATTCCCGCGGTTCAATTTCGACAGGATCGCCGTCATCGTCTCCCGGTACTCCCGGATCAGTTCGCGTTCCGCGCGCCGTTCCGCGGTATAGCCGAACACATCCAGCCGCGTCCCCCGCAACCGCCGCAACTTCGCCAGCACGCCGAACACCTTCAGCATTCCCGGTCCGTAGCTGCGCTTGATCAGATGGCCTTGCTTGTCGCGTCGGGAAAACATCGGAGGAGCCAGGTGAAAGCGCAGTTTCCAATCACCTTCGAACTGCTCGCCGACTTTCTTCACGAACTCGCCGTCCGAATACAGCCGCGCCACCTCGTATTCGTCCTTGTAGGCCATCAGCTTGAAGGCGTTGCGCGCCACGGCCATCGCCAGGCGGTTCGTTCCCGTGGCTTCCTGTTCCGCTCGGGCCACCTTGTCCACCAGGTCCGTGTACTGCTTCGCGTAGGCCTCGTTCTGGTATTGCGTCAGGAACGCTTTGCGCACCGCCACCAGCTGCGCCAATTCGCCGGCGGGTTTCTTCAGTTCGGTCACGGGTGCGGCGCGTGGGCGTTTGATTTCGATGATGTCTTCGGGCGGGGCAATCGGCATGCCGCCGTTGGCCAAGATCCGCATCACATCGGCCATGTCGTGCGCGGCGCGGCGGCCCCAGGCGAAGGCGGCCTGGTTGTTCGCCACTTGCTGGTCGTTGAGCTCGATCGCGCGCAGCAGCGCCTCTTGCGACAGCGGGATCCAGCCCTTCTGGTACGCGTAGCCCATCATCAGCGGGTTGGCGTAGATGGCGTCGCCCAGCAGCACCACCGCCATCGCAGCCGCGTCCACCGTGTGCAGGTTTTCCTTGCCGCAGGCCGCCTGCAGGTCGGCGGTCAGGTTGGCGCCGGGCAGCGTCCAATCAGGATTCGAGACGAAAGCGGCAGTGGGCGCGTTGTCGCGGTTCAGCAGCGCGCGGGTGCGGCCCGGGCGCAGGCGCGCCATGCTGTCCGCGCTGGTGGCAACCACCAGGTCGCCCGCCAGCAGCAGGTCGGCCTCGCCCATGGCAACCCGTGTATTCATCAGATGCTCGGGCGATTGCGCCAGCACCACGTGCGAATACACGGCGCCGCCCTTTTGCGCCAGGCCGGCCATGTCCAGCACCGAACAGCCCTTGCCTTCCAGGTGCGCCGCCATGCCGAGCAATTGGCCGATGGTGACAACGCCCGTGCCCCCCACGCCAGCGATGAAGACGCCGTAGGGCTGATCCAGCGCGGGCGCGCGCGGGGCGGGCACGGCTTCGTCGATGACCCCTTCCTGCGACAAGGCCTTGGGCTTTCTCAGCTTGCCGCCTTCCACCGTCACGAAGCTGGGGCAGAAGCCCTTCAGACAGGAGAAGTCCTTGTTGCAGCTGGATTGGTTGATGGCACGCTTGCGGCCGAATTCGGTTTCCAGCGGCTCCACCGACAGGCAATGCGACTTCTGCGAACAATCGCCGCAGCCTTCGCAGACGCGTTCGTTGATGATGACGCGGCGCGCCGGGTCGGGATAGGCGTTGCGCTTGCGGCGGCGGCGCTTTTCGGTGGCACAGGTCTGGTCGTAGATCAGCACCGACACGCCAGGATGCTCGCGCAGTTCACGCATCACCGCGTCCAGTTCGTCGCGGTGCATCACCGGCACGCCCGGCGCCAGGTCGGTGACGTCGTTGTACTTGTCGGGGTCGTCTGTCACGACGACGATCTTGTCGATGCCTTCGGCGGCCATCTGGCGGCTGATCATCGGCACGCTGATCGGGCCATCGACGGGCTGCCCGCCCGTCATGGCGACGGCGTCGTTGAACAGGATCTTGTAGGTGATCGGCACCTTGGCTGCCACGGCGGCGCGGATGGCCAGCAGCCCGGAATGGAAGTACGTGCCGTCGCCCAGGTTGGCGAAGACGTGCTTTTCCTCGGTGAACGGCGCCTGGCCCACCCAGGGCACGCCCTCGCCGCCCATCTGGGTATAGACCTCGGTGTTGCGGTCCATCCACCGCACCATGTAGTGGCAGCCGATGCCGGCCATGCCGCGCGAGCCTTCGGGCAGGCGGGTCGATGTGTTGTGCGGACAGCCCGAGCAGAACCAGGGCTTGCGCTCTTCGACGACGCGCGGGCGCGCCAGGGCCTGTTCGCGGCCGCTGATGAAATCCAGCCGGGCGAGGATGCCGGCGCGCACGTCCTCGGGCAATTCAAACCGCAACAGGCGCGCGGCGATCGCCTTGGCGACCATTGCCGGCGAAAATTCGTAGTGCGCGGGCAGCAGCCAATTGCCTTGCGGCACCGACCATTCGCCGCCGTCCTTGTCGTCGAACTTGCCGGCCACGCGCGGAATCTTCTTGCCGCTGCCGATCCAGCTGAACAGCTCTTCCTTCAACTGGTATTCCAGCACCTGGCGCTTTTCCTCGACGACCAGGATCTCGTCCAGGCCTTCGGCGAACTGCTGCATGCCGGTGGATTCCAGCGGCCACACCATGCCCACCTTGAACAGGCGCAGGCCGATGCGCTGGCAGACGGCTTCGGACAACCCCAGGTCGGACAGCGCCTGGCGCGTGTCCAGATACGCCTTGCCGGAAGTCATGATGCCGAAGCGCGCATCACGCTCGGGCACATGCCAAAGCTCGCGGTTGAGCTTGTTGGCGCGCGCGTAGGCCAGCGCGGCGTACAGCTTGTAGTCCAGCAGCCGGGCCTCTTGCTGCAGCGGCGTGTCCGGCACCCGGATGTTCAGGCCGTCGGCCGGCATCAGGAAGTCTTCGGGCAACTGAATGCGCACGCGGTGCGGGTCTACGTCCACCGAGGCCGACACTTCGACGATGTCGGTGATGCATTTCATGCCCACCCACACGCCGGCGTAGCGGCTCATCGCCCAGCCGTGCAGGCCGAAATCCAGCACTTCCTGGACGCTGGCCGGAAACAGCGCCGGGATCATGCAGGCCTTCAGGATATGGTCGCTTTGGTGCGGCAGCGTGGAGGACTTGGCCGGATGGTCGTCGCCCGCCACCACCAGCACGCCGCCGTGGCGCGAGGTGCCGGCCGCATTCGCGTGCTTGAAGACGTCGCCGCAGCGGTCCACGCCGGGGCCTTTGCCGTACCACATGCCGAACACGCCGTCGTACTTGGCGCCGGGAAACAGGTTGACCTGCTGCGACCCCCACACGGCGGTGGCGGCCAGGTCTTCGTTGATGCCGGGCTGGAACTCGACGTGGTGGGCCTTGAGGTACTTGGCCGCCTTCCACATGTTCTGGTCCACGCCGCCCAGCGGCGACCCCCGGTAGCCCGACACGAAGCCCGCCGTGTTCAACCCCGCCCGCACGTCCCGCACGCGCTGCATCATCGGCAGGCGAACCAGGGCGTGGATGCCGCTCATCCACGCTCGGCCGGATTCCAGGGTGTATTTGTCGTCCAGCTGGACGGATTCAAGCGCGGCGCGCAAGGCGGGCGGCAGGGGGGCATTCATGTCTCGACTCCAAGATCTGGATGCCCCCACCAGCTTCGCGTCGCGCGCCATGCGCGCCCGCGGGCCAACAAGGGCCGTGAAAGTGAAGTGATGGCGCTTTCGCGCTCTAGGTAGGGCCTGGCAACACCCAAAAGCGCGTTGCACAGGCTCTTAGTTGTAACCGGTCGCCCTGACCCCGGCAATAGGGCGATGCGATAATGAGCGCCATGGAATTCGCCCCTCGTATCGTCGCCTGGCAGCGCCAGCATGGCCGCCATGATCTGCCCTGGCAAAACACGCGTGACCCGTATCGGATCTGGCTGTCCGAGATCATGTTGCAGCAGACGCAAGTGGCCACCGTGATCCCCTATTACGACCGCTTCCTGCAACGCTTCCCGGACGTAGCCGCGCTGGCCGCCGCCGCGCAGGAAGACGTGATGCCGTACTGGGCCGGACTGGGCTACTACGCCCGCGCCCGCAACTTGCACCGTTGCGCGCAGGAGATCGCGCGCGACTGGAACGGCCGCTTCCCGCCCACCGCGGAAACCATCGCAACCCTGCCCGGCATCGGCCGGTCCACGGCGGCTGCGATTGCGGCGTTCGCCTACGGCGAGCGTTCGCCCATCCTGGACGGCAACGTCAAGCGCGTGTTCACGCGCCACTTCGGCATTGCCGGCGATCCCGCCAAGCGGGAAATCGAAACGCGGTTATGGGCGCTGGCCGACGCCCAGGTCGAGGCCGCCCCCGGCCTGGACATGGCCGCCTACACGCAAGGGTTGATGGATCTGGGCGCCACGCTGTGCACGCGCGGCAAGCCCGCTTGCGACAAATGCCCGGTGGCCGACAGCTGCGTCGCCCGCCGCGAGGGCCGCCAGGCCGAACTGCCCACCCCCAAAGTGCGCCGCGCAATACCGGAACGCGAGACCTGTATGTTGGTGCTGCAACACCAAGGGGCTTTCCTGTTGCAGCAACGGCCCGAACCCGGCATTTGGGGCGGCCTGTGGAGCCTGCCCGAATTCGACGTGGCGGGCGACCCCGACGCCGCATCGCGCGCGCTGGGCCTGGAGCCCGAACAACGCTTTGAACTGGCCGCCTTCGCCCACACCTTCACGCACTACCGCCTGCACATCCGGCCATGGCTGGTGCCCGTGCGCGCAGCCAGCCTGCGCGAATCGGCGCTGCCGGAACGCTGGGTCCATGCGGATAAGCTGGCATCCATGGCGCTGCCCGCGCCGGTCAAGAAGCTGCTGCAGGGGTTGGTGGACGCGGGGATGCAGGACAGCTTGTTTCAAGCCGGCGAACGATAACCGCCGCGCTCGCGCGCGGCGGCAGTTGCAAGCGACTCAGTTGGTCATGCGCGGCAGATTGGCGGCCTTGATGGCCCGGCCCATCTGATCATAGGTCGTGTCGACCATCTTCGCGTAGTCCTGCCCCGACATCCACACGGGATCCACGCCCAGCTGCTTGTACGTCTGCTGCAGGCGTTCCGAAGCCACGGCCGCCTTGGCCGATTGCTCCAACCGGGCGCGCACGGCTTCCGGCGTGCCCTTGGGCACGGCCAGCCCCAGCCACGAATCGATCTCCACGTTGTAGCCCGCCTCTTTCAAGGTGGGCACATCGGGGAATTCCGGCCATCGGATCGGGCTGGCCGACGCCAACAGGCGCAAGCGGCCCGCCTGGATGTAGCTTGCGACATCCGAGGGGTTCTGGACGATGGCGTCGACCTGCTTGCTCAGCAATGCCGACACGGTTTCGCTGCCGGACTTGTACGACACCTGCTCGAACTTCGCGCCCGTCGCCCGGCCCAGGTCGAACATGGCCAGGTTATTGGGTGCGGACGGGGCGCCGAAGAAGATGCCCGGCCCTTGCTGGCCGGCGGCAACCAGGTCGGCCACGCTCTTGTAGGGCGAATCCGCGCGCACGACGACGCCGTAACGGTAGCGGCCATAGGCGGCCACGAAATCGAAATCGCGCGCGGCGTAGGGAATGGTCATCAGGTGCGGCATGATGGCGATGGACGACAACGTCACCACGCCGACGTTGTAGCCGTCGGCCTGCTGCTTGGCTACATAGCCGGGGCCGATGGTGCCCAACGCGCCGGGGCGGTTAAAGACCACCACGGCGCGGCCCAGGTCCGCCTCCATCGCGCGGGCCAGCTCCCGGCTGGCAACGTCGGTATTGCCGCCGGCGCCGTAGTTCACCGTCAGCGTCACCTCCTTGTCGGGCCACGCCAACGCGGGGGTCGCCGCCATGCTGATCGCGGCGGCGGCCAGCGCCGCCAGCATCGATGCTGCTTTCATGTTTGTCTCCTTGTGGTTTTTTATAGGGGCAGCATGCTCAAGGCATGTAGAAGCCGCCATTGATATCGAGGATGGCCCCGTTGATGAAGCCCGCCTCCTCCGCGGCCAGGAACACCATCGCCGCGGCCACCTCTTCGGGCGTGCCCAGGCGGCGTACGGGGATCTGCGCCGCGTAGTTCTCGTTGACCGACGGCGCGGCCTGTTGCGCCATTTCCGTCAGAATGCGCCCCGGCGTAATGGCATTGGCCGTGATGCCGTGCGGCGCCATCTCGGCGGCGATGGCCCGGGTCAGCCCCAGCACGCCCGCCTTGGACGCCATGTAGCTGCCGCCCGCGACCAGCGACTTGGCGCGGCCCGCCAGCGACGACACATTGACGATGCGCCCCCAGCCCTGATCGCGCATGCCGGGCAACACCATCTGGCACAGGCGCAGGATCGACGTCAGGTTGACCTGCAGCACCGACTCCCATTCCGCAGGCGTGATGTCCAGAATGCCGGCGGAGTTTCCGTCCGCCTGCTTGGGCGAGATGCCCGCGTTGTTCATCAGGACCGACACCGGCCCCCATTGCTCGCGCGCGCTGTCCACCAGCGCCTGCATGGCGGCGTAGTCGGTGACGTCGGCCCGCTCGGTGCGCAGTTGCGCACTGGCGCCGCCCAGGCGTGGCGCCTCCACGCCCTCGCGGCTCACGGCCAGCACGCGGTAGCCCTTGGCCAGCAGCAGGCGCGCAACCTCCAGGCCGATGCCCCGGCCCGCGCCGGTCACCAGCGCGACTTTGCTCGGATCCTGTTTCATGCCTGGTTCGCCGTAAAGAAGGTGATGGGAGGGAAAGCGTTTTCGTCGCACATGACTTCGATCAGCGTCGTCAGGTCGGCGTTGCGCGCGTCGCGCAGCGCGCCGGCCAGATCCGCGGGCGCCTCGATGCGCACGCCCAGGCATCCCGCCGCGCGCGCAACCGCCGCATGATCCACCGGATGAAAATGCACGGCTGACGTATGCGCGCCGAACTTCACGTTCTCGGCATGCTTCTGGAAGCCCAGGATGCCGTTGTTGATGACAACCAGCGTGACCTTGATGCCCATGCGGCGCGCGGTTTCCAGTTCCGACCACACGTGGCCGAAGCCGCCGTCGCCCACGACGCACACCACGTGCGCCTCGGGACGCGCCACCTTGGCGCCCATGGCCATAGGGAAGCCCCAGCCCAGGCCGGCCAGCCCGCGCGGCGTCAAAAAGCGCATCCCCGGTGCCAGCGAGGTCAGGTAGTTGGCGATCCAGATCGAGGAATAGCTGGCGTCCGCAACAACGATCGTGTTTGCGTCCACATCGTGGCGGATTTCCTCCAGCAGGCGTTCGGGGCGGATGGGTTGCTGATCCGAAAGGCGGACGGCGCGCGACGCCTCCCAGGAAGACGCCTTGCCCGATTCGATGGCGGCCTCCAGGCCGGCGCGGCGCGCCTGGGCGGCGGACAGGTCGCGGCTGGCCAGTTCGCGGTCCAGTGCCAGCAAGGTTTCACGCGCGTCGCCTGCCAGGCGCAGCGCTTCGTAGTTGCGGCCGATCTCGGCGCCGTCGACGTCGATATGGATGTAGCGGGCGTTCTTGGGATACAGCTTCCAGGAGTCGGTCGCGTTCTGGTTGGTGCGCGTCCCGACCAGCAGGACGACGTCGGCATCGGCGATCAATGGGCGCAAGTCGCGGCTGGCGCCGTTGGGCCCCATGAAGTAGCCGACCACACCGAGCGACAACGGGTGCCGTTCGTCGGTGGCGCCCTTGCCCATCACGGTGGTGCCCACGGGAAGATGCGCCGTTTCCTGCAAAGCCGCCAATGCCTGGCTGGCGCCCGACACGTGCACGCCGCCCCCGACGACCACGACCGGCCGCTGCGCACTGGCCAGCAAGTCCGCCGCGGCCCGCACGGCATCGCTGGCGGCCACGCTGCGGTCCAGCGGGAAGTGCCCCAGGCTGGCATGGCGCTGCGAGGCCGCGGCGGCCTCGTTGAGCAGGTCGGCCGGCAGCATCAAGGCCACCGGGCCAGGACGTCCCGAGCACGCGATGGCGAACGCCTGGTCTACATAGTCTTCGACCCGCGACGCCTCGGTGACGCGGCGCACCCACTTCGTGCACGACGCAAACAGGGCAAGGTGGTCAAATTCCTGAAACGCGTTCTTGTCCGTCTGATCGCGGTTGACGTCCTGCACCAGCGCGATGACGGGAATCGACACCTTCAGCGCCTCGGCCAGCGGCGGCACCAGCAGGGTGGCCGCCGGTCCGTTCTGCGCGGTCACGATGGCGGGCTTTCCGGTGATGCGGGCGTAGGCGTCCGCCATGTACCCACCCGCGTTCTCGCTGCGGTAGGCGACCTGGGTCAAGCCCAGTTCCTCGCAGGCCAGGTGCAGCATGCTGGGCAGGCTCTGCCCGAACACATGGGTGACGCCATGGCGTATCAACGCCTTGGCGATCAAGTGCGCCACGGTGCCGTGGTTGTTCAGGCCGGGTGCGTTCAAGGGATGCAGCGTGGACATCTCGTCTCCTGTTTATATTTTATAAAATATAGGCTGGGGCAAAGATCCGGGTCAATTATTTTATTTTTTATAAAATGTAAAATGCTAAGTTTGGGGACGGTAGAATCGCGCTACGCGAGCCGCCCTCCCACGCCGGGCATGCGACGGCCCGGCAGACCAGGAACACAGGATGACCATCAATTTGGCGCCGATGCAGCGGGAAAACATGACCGCCCGCATCTACCGCGAAATCAAGCAGAAGATCATGATGGGCGAGCTACGCCCGGGCGATACCATCACCCTGCGCTCGATCACCGACACGCTAGGCGTGAGTCAAACGCCCGTGCGCGAAGCGCTGCTGCAACTGGTGTCTGAACGCGCGTTGACGCTAAGTCCCGGCAAATCGGTGAAAGTGCCTGAACTGACCGTGGCGCAATTGCAGGAACTGCGCAGCATCCGGCTTGAGCTCGAGTGCTTCGCCGCCCGGCGAGCCGCCCCGCTGGCCACGCCTGCGCTGATCGACGAACTGCGCGGCATCCACGCCAACCTGATGGCCAGCCGGCAACAGCAGTTGATGGCGCCGGTGCTGGCCCGCAATTTCGACTTCCACTTTGCGCTGTATTCGGCCGCGCAAATGCCGCATCTGCTGTCGATGATCGAAAACCTGTGGGTGCAGACGGCGTCTTACCTGTCCTATCTGTACACCCCGCCGTTTCCCACCCTGCCCGGCGTGCATCCGCACGAGGGCATCATCGCGGGCCTGCAAAGCGGCGACACCGAGGCGGTCGTGCGCGAAATCCGCCGCGACATCGAAGGCCACGGCGAATTCCTCATCCGTTACCTGACCGAGCACGGCCTGGCGAAGTAGCCCGCCCGTGGGCCGCTCACGCCTCGGCCTGCGCCGCCCCGCTCAGCAGCATCACCAGCTTCAGGTCCGGATGGGTCGCCAGGCGGAACGTGATCTGCTGGAAGGCCAGCTTGCCGTCCCGGGGGTGCTGGAATTCACGCAAGCCCCCCTCGCGCTCCACCACGGCGTGGCGCGTCCACCAATGGGCGAACACGGGGCTCTGGCGGCTTAATGTGTCCAGCAGGCCCAGCACCGCCGGTTCGTCCAGGTGTGCGCCGGCGTCCGCGCGAAACTCCGCCACCACGCGGCGGGCGCGCTGGTCCCAATCCACCACCAGTTCGCGCGCGGCCGGGTCCATGAAGATGTAGCGCAGCAGGTTCGGTTCGGGGTCGCGCGTGGGCCAGTCGTCGAACAGGTCGCGCAACGGCTCGTTGTAGGCCAGCACGTTCCAGGCGCGGTCCAGCACGTAAGCGGGCGCGTCGATGGCGTTCACGCATTCCTGCAGCGGACCGGGCGCGGCGCCCGCGTCGTCGCGCGCGTGTTGCGGGTCGGCGCAGTCGGCCAGATCGAACAGGTAGGCCCGCTCGGCGCGGGCCAGCTGCAGCACGCCGGCGATGCGTGACCAGACCGAGGGCGACACCGAAACTTCCCGCCCCTGCTCGATCCAGGTGTACCAGGTGACGCTGATGCCGCACAGTTGGGCGACTTCTTCGCGCCGCAGCCCCGGCGTGCGGCGGCGCATGCCTTCGGGCAGCCCGGCCATCTGGGGGGTGATGCGGGAACGGGCGCTGCGGACGAATTCGCCCAGCGCCTGTCGGCGCAAGGGGGAACCGTCCTGATTGGCGGCGCCGGCAAGGGGGGAAGTAGTCATACCAGGATAAGCAATGGGCTTGTACGTGTATACGGGCCCGCCTATCTTAGCGCCTGCACCCGTTGTTCCGCACCCAGCCCCTTGAGGATATCCATGACCGCCAGTACCCACGACGCCGCCGTCGACCGTCAATTCAGCCCCCGCGCCACCGCCTACCTGACCAGCGCCGTCCACGCCCAGGGCGAAGACCTGCAGCAAATGGCCGGCATTGCGCGCCAGCACTCCGATGCGCGCGCGCTGGACCTGGGCTGTGGCGGCGGCCACGTGAGCTTTCACGTCGCGCCCGAAGTCCGCCACGTCACCGCCTACGACCTGTCGCAGCAGATGCTGGACGTGGTGTCGGCCGAAGCCGCCAAGCGCGGCCTGGGCAACCTCGTCACCTGTCAGGGCAAGGCCGAATACCTGCCGTTCGCCGACGGCGAATTCGACCTGGTGATGTCGCGCTATTCCACCCACCACTGGCAGGACGCCGGACGCGGTCTGCGCGAAGCCTTCCGCGTGCTCAAGCCCGGCGGCATCGCCGTGTTCGCCGACGTGGTCTCGCCCGGCGAACCGCTGCTGGATACCTGGCTGCAAACCATCGAAGTACTGCGCGACACCTCGCACGTGCGCGACTACTCGGTGGCGGAATGGACGCGCATGTTGACCGAAGCCGGCTTCACCCTGCAAGGGCTGTCGCCGCGCCGCCTGCCGCTGGAATTCCAGACCTGGGTTACGCGCATGCGCACGCCGGACACGTTGGTGGCGGCGCTGCGCCACATGTTCGGCATTGCGCCGGACGTGGTGCGCGCGCACTTCGACGTGCAGGAAGACGGCTCCTTCACCAGCGACACGGCCACGATCGTGGTGAAGAAGCCGGGCTGATCCGATCCCGGATCAGCGGGGTGTGGAGGCTGCCAGCGCGGCCAGCGCGCCGACCACGCCCTGGCTGCGCAAGGACTGCGCCGCCTGCGCCACGGCCCGCACGAAACGCGGGTCCTGGCCCAGATCCCCGAACACAGTCGCCAGGCTCGTCCACGACCCGGCCCAGGCCAACATCGCCGCCGGCCCCTCCCCCGATCGTTGCGCCGCCTGTTCCGCCAACGCGTACTGCTGCGCCAGGCGGTCGGCCATGGGGTCCTGGATCTCGTAGCGGCGTCCGGCCTGATCCACGCCCCGCAAGAAGTGCAGCCACCCCGCCACGGCGAGCGCCAGGCCGGGTATGGGCAGATCCGCCGCCAGCCGCGCGCGCACGGTGTCCAAGAGGCGCTGCGGCAGCTTCTGCGAGCCGTCCATCGCAATCTGCCGGGTCTGGTGCTTGAGCGCCGGGTTCTGGTAGCGCTGCAGCAAGCGGGCTTGATACTGCGCCAGGTCCAGGCCCGGCAACGCCGGCAGGGTCGGCACGATCTCGTCGCCTATCAGCGCGGCCAGGTAGGCTTTCAAGGCAGGCTGGGCCATCGCCTGGTCCACCGTCTCCCAGCCGGCCATCACCGACAGATAGGCCAGCGCCGAATGCGCGCCGTTGACCGTGCGCAGCTTCAGCGTTTCGAAGGGCGCGGCCTCGGCCACGAAGCGCGCGCCGCCCGCCGTCCAGTCCGGCCTGCCGGCGGCAAAGCGGTCTTCCACCACCCATTCCAGATACGGCTCGGCCAGCACCGGCCAGGCATCGTGCAGGCCCAACGCATCGGCGACCGCGCGACGGTCGTCGTCCGTCGTGCGGGGCACGATGCGGTCCACCATCGAACACGGAAACGCGCAGGACGACGCGATCCATGCCGCCAAGGCGCGATCGACCTGCTCGGCAAACGCCAGCACCATGCCGCGCAGCAGATGACCGTTGCTGGGCAGGTTGTCCAGCGACATCAGCGTGATGGGTCCAAGCCCCGCCGCGCGCCGCTGTTGCAAGCCCCACGCCAGAAAGCCGATCGTGCTGCGCGGGGCCAACGGCTGCCCCAGGTCGTGCACGATGTCGGGGTGGTCCAGGTTCAGCCGGCCACTGGCCGGATCATGGCAATAACCCTTCTCGGTCACGGTAACGCTGACGATGCGCGTGTCCGCATGCGCGATGCGCGCCAGCACCGCCTGCGGATCTTCCGGCGCGACCAGGGTTTCCAGCAGGCAGCCGATGACCGCGACGTGCTGGCGCGGCTGGCCCGCTGCATCGGCGCTGCGCAGGGCCAAGGCGTACAGCCCGTCCTGCGGCGCCAGCGCATCGCGCGTATCGGCCTGGCGCAGCGAGACGCCGCAAATGCCCCAGCCGCGATCCGCGCCGGCATGCAGCGCGGCTTCGTTGACCGCCGCCAGATGCGCGCGTGCGAAAGCGCCCAGCCCCAGGTGCACGATGCCCGCGCGCAGGGCGGCCCGGTCATAACCGGGGCGCGCCACCGTGTCCGGCAGCGCGGACAAGCCCGCGGGCGACAGGCGCGCCGCGCCGGCGGCTACCAATTCCATAGCGTCCCGTCCTGCTGCAAGCGGTTCACCGGCAGGTAGGCGCGCTTGTACGGATACTTGGCGGCCAGCTTCTCGTCGATGTCGACGCCATGGCCCGGCACGTCGCCGGGATACAGCATGCCCTGGTCGAACGTGTAGGCGTGCGGGAAGACGGCATCCGTCTCGTCCGTGTGGCGCATGTATTCCTGGATGCCGAAGTTGGGCACCCACAGGTCGAAATGCAGCGCCGCGCCCATGCAGACGGGCGACAGGTCGGTGGCGCCGTGGCAGCCGGTGCGCACCTGATACAGCGACGCCAGGTCCGCGATACGGCGCAGGTGCGTGATGCCGCCCGCGTGCACCACGGTGGTCCGGATGTAGTCGATCAGCTGGTTCTGCACCAGGTCCTTGCAGTCCCAGATGGAATTGAAGATTTCGCCCACGGCCAGCGGCGTGGTGGTGTGCTGGCGGATCAGGCGGAACGCCTCCTGGTTTTCCGCTGGCGTCGCGTCCTCCATCCAGAACAGGTTGTAAGGCTCCAGCGACTTGCCCAGGCGCCCGGCCTCGATGGGCGTCAGGCGGTGGTGCACGTCGTGCAGCAGGTGGTGGTCGAAGCCCAGCTTTTCGCGGATGCGTTCGAACAGCTGCGGCGTGTGGCGCAGATACTTCTCGGTGGACCAGTCGTGCTCGCTGGGCAGGTCGGCGTCGGCGGGTTCGTAGAACAGATTCCCGCGGCCCACGCCGTAGACCTTGTCCAGGCCCGGCACGCCGCTTTGCGCGCGAATGGCGCGGTAGCCCATGTCGGCGTAGCGCAGCACTTCGTCCACTGTGTGCTCGATGTCCGACCCGTTGGCGTGCCCGTAGACCATCACGCCGCTGCGGCTCTTGCCGCCCAGCAGCTGATACAGCGGCAGGCCGGCCGCCTTCGCCTTCAGGTCCCACAGCGCGGTGTCCACGGCGGCGATGGCGGTCATGGTGACCGGCCCCCGGCGCCAGTACGCGCCCTTGTAGAGGTACTGCCAGATGTCTTCGATCTGGTGCGCGTCCCGCCCGATCAGGCAGGGGATGACGTGTTCGGTCAGGTAGGCCGACACGGCCAGCTCGCGCCCGTTCAGGGTGGCGTCGCCGATGCCGGTCAGCCCCTGGTCGGTTTCGATTTTCAGGGTCACGAAATTGCGGCCCGGCGAACAAACGATCACGCGTGCGTTCGTAATTTTCATTTTAGGTTTCCGTAAAGACAGGAAAAGGTCTTAGGCCCTGTTGATGCCAAAAGGAGCCCCGTTCAGGCCCTAGCCCTCCCAGCCCAGATGGCTGAGGAAATCGCGGGTGCGGGCGACTTGCGGGTTGTCGAAAATCTGCGTGGGCGGGCCTTGCTCAAGAATGGCGCCGTTCTCGAACACCACCACCCAATTGGCCACGCGCCGCGCAAAGCTCATCTCGTGGGTCACGACGATCATCGTCATGCCTTCCTGCGCCAGCTTCTTCATCACGTTCAGCACTTCGCCCACCGTTTCCGGGTCCAGCGCCGACGTAGGTTCATCGAACAGCATCACCTCGGGTTCCATCGCCAGCGCGCGGGCGATCGCCACGCGCTGCTGCTGGCCGCCGGACAGGTTGGCGGGGAAGTTGCCCGCCTTGGCGGCCAGGCCCACCTTTTCCAGCAGCGCCATGGCGCGGGCGCGCGCCGCCTCCGGCGCCATGCCCAGCACCGTGATCGGCCCCATCGCCACGTTGTCCAGCGCGGACTTGTGCGGGAACAGCTCAAAGCTCTGGAACACCATGCCCATGCGCTGGCGCACGCGACGCACCTCGGATTCGGATTCCGGCAACGCCACGCCGTCCAGCAACACGCGCCCGCCATCCAGTTTTTCCAGCGCGTTGGTGCAACGCAAAAGCGTGGACTTGCCGGAACCGGACGGGCCGATCAGGCACATCACCTCGCCCTTGTTCACTTGCAGCGACACGTCGGCCAACGCCACGAAATCGCCGTAGACCTTGCGCACGTGTTCATAGACCAGCACGGGCGGCTGGTCCGCGCCCTTGCGCGCGGCCGACGCCGTGCGCGCCATGGCGGGCTCTTGCTCCAGGATCATGTCGTTCATTCCTTGACTCCGTATTTGCGATGGATCCAGTCGACCAGCTTGGCCTGGGGATAACCCATCAGCCAATAGATCACCGCCATCGCGGTCAGCATTTCCAGCACGCGGAAGCTCTGCGCGCGCACCTGCATCGAGGCGTAGGCCAATTCGCTTACCGCGATCACCGACACCAGCGACGTATCCTTGAACAGCGAGATCCAGGTGCTGGCCAGCACCGGCAGGATGCGGCGGCCGGCCTGCGGGATCAGCACCTTGAACATGGCCTGCCGGCGCGACATGCCCATTGCCAGCGCGGCTTCCATCTGCCCCTTGCGAATCGAATTGATGCCGGCGCGGAACGTTTCCGAGTTGTAGGCCGACACGTTCAGCACCAGCGCCACCAGCGCCGTGGTCACCGCCGAGAACTGCACATCCAGCGCCATGGGCATCACGTAGAACGCCCAATAGATCACCAGGATCAGCGGCAGGTTGCGGAAAAACTCCACGATGGCGACGGCCACGCCGTTGGCCAGCCGGTTCGACGACAGGCGCATCAGCGCCAGCACCATGCCGCCGGGCACGGCAAGCGCCATCGTCACCACCGTCAGCATGATGGTCATCGCGGCGCCTTGCAGCAGCGCGTCGCGCGAATCCCAGATGATTCCCCAGTCCAAGTTCATGAGCGCCCCAGGTGTGCGTAGCGTTGGTACAGCCGGTCCACGCCGCGGGTGACCGGGAACAGGATCACGAAGTACGCCACGATGACGGCGGTGAAGACTTCGATGGGCCGGTAGCTCTGGCCCGCGATGGTCTCGGCCTTGTGCATCAGTTCAGGCACCGCGATGACGGTGGCGATGGCCGTGTCCTTGATGGCGACCGTCAGCACGGAGCCGAAGGCCGGCAGCATGCGGATGGTGGCTTGGGGCAGGATGATCTTGCGCAGCGCCTGGGCGCGCGACATGCCCAGCGCCAGGCCCGCGCGCATCTGCCCCGGCCGCACCGATTCGATGCCGGCGCGGATCACCTCGGCCGAGTAGGCCGCAATGTGCAGGGTCAGCGCCACCAGCGCCGCCCAGAAAGGCGCGAAGTTCACGCCGGCCAGCAGCGGGAAGGCGAAGTAGATCCAGACCAGCACCACCAGCACGGGGATGGCGCGCATGCTGTCGATGTAGAACACCAGCAGCCCGCGCAGCCAGCGGGGCCCATACAGGCGCAACAGCGCGATCACGAGGCCCAGCAGGATGCTGGACACCGCCGTGACGGCACTGAGCGCCACGGTGACGCCGAGGCCGCCGGCGAAGAATCGCCAGTTCTCGACAAGCGGGGAAAAATCGAAATCCATGAAGTCTCCGGGGGACTAAGGGCGCGTCAGAACGTCACCATCACTTTCATGGCCTGGTGGCGGTCGGCCGCCAGCGCGAACGCGTCGTGCACGCGGGCGACCGGCACCGCGGCCGTCAGCAGCGGCGATACGTCGAGCACGCCGCGGCTCAGGTAGTCCACGGCCCAGGCGTATTCGTCGACGAAGCGGAAACTGCCGATGACCGACAAGCTCTTGACCATGATCTGGTTGAAAGGGCATTGCTCGCTGCTGCCACTGAGCGTGCCCACCGTCACGATGACGCCGCGCGGCCGCGTCGCGCGGATGCAATTGGCCAGCCCGGCGTAGTTGCCGGAGGCCTCGAAGCACACGTCGACCGAGCCCTTGCCCGCAGCCAGTTCCTCGATGGCGCCGGGATCGCGGGCGGCATTGATGGTGCGGGTGGCGCCCACGCGGGCGCAGGTGGCCAGCGTCTCGTCGACGATGTCCACCACGATTGCCTGGCTGGCGCCGGCCAACCGCGCCGCCATCAGGATCAGCGCGCCGATCGGCCCGGCGCCCACCACCATCACCGTCTTGCCCAGGAGGCTGCCTGCGCTTTGCACTGCATGCAGCGCCACGGCCAGCGGCTCACCGAACGCCGCCAGCTCGAACGACAGGCTGTCCGGCACCGGCAGACACTGCTTTTCCTGCACCACCACCTGTTCGCGCATCGCCCCCTGCATGTGCGGATAGCGGCTGGCGCTGCCGAAGAAGAACACGGCCTCGCAATGGTTGGAATCGCCCTGGCGGCAATAGCGGCACACCCCGCAGGTGCGCGCCGGATCCAGCGCCACGCGATCGCCCGGCTTGACGGCGGTGACAGCGGCGCCCACTTCCAGCACTTGCCCCGACGCCTCGTGTCCCGGCGTCAGCGGTTCGCGGATGACGAAGTCGCCCACTTTGCCGTGGCGGTAATAGTGCAGATCGGACCCGCAGATGCCCACGGCCTTGACACCCACCCGCACTTGCGTGGGGCCCAGCGCCTCGGGCTGCTGTTCGTCCAGGCGCAAGTCCTGGGCGCCATGAATTGCGCAGTTCAACATGGTGGCCGCCTTATTTCAGGGTTTGGGTCATGCGGAGCTCTTCAGCCGCCAGTTCCGGATGCATGCGCGCCTCCACCTTGCGCAGCCAGTCCAGATAGACGGCCTGATCCTTGGCGACACCCATGCCCGCGTCGATCGCGAAGATCTTGCTGTCCTGGCAATCGTTCTCTTTGGGGAACACGGCCAGGCCCTTGACCTTCTTGCTGATGTTGGGCCACAGCATGCGGTTCAGCGGCGCCACGTCCGAACGGCCGGCCAGCACTTCCTCGATGGGCGCGACCGAGCCCGAGTTCGTCACGCCGCGCAGCTTGGCGTTGGGAAAATTCTGCAGCACCAGCGGCTCTTCGCCCGCGCCGGAGAAGTAGGCCATCGTGATGCCGGGCTGGTTGAAGTCCTCGACCTTGGTGGCGTTCGTGAATTTCGGATTCGACGCCAGCCCGAACATGCAGACGCTGGTGTTGGAAAAGGTCACGAAATCGATGATCTTGGCCCGCTCGGCGTTCTGGTTCAGCGGGCCGATCATGATGTCCATCTGATTGGCGATCAGCGCGGGCACCTTGGTCTCGTGGCTGACCTGCACGGGCACGATCTTTACCTCCAGCAGGCGCGCGAACTCCTTGCCCAGCAGCCACGACGACCCCATCCACGGTTCACCCGACCCGGTGGTGTTCTGCACCAGCCAGGGCGGGTTGTTGACCACGCCGACCCGCAGCACGCCCGCCTTGCGGATGGCGTCGATGCGGGGGCTTTCGCCAGGCGCGGGCGGCGTCTGGGCCTGCGCCGTGGCCGCGCCCGCCAACAGCGCGGCGGACAGGAACAGGCGGGCGGCGGGAAGGCGCGAGGAAAATCGGGGTTGCATGCAAAGTCTCCTAGAGGGAACCCGGCCGTCTGCCGCCGATGGCGGCACGCCCGGTACCGGCGTGTTCAAGCACCGGCGGTATCGCCAGATCCGCACGCGCCAGGCGCGTGCCGGTTGAAAAGGGGAATGGCCGGACGGCCTACTGGGTCTGTTCGATGATGCGCATTTCGTCAGCGTCCAACGCGGGCTTCATCGTTGCCGCCACCTGCCGCAGCCAGGCCAGGTAGTCGGGTTGGTTCTTGTCGATGGCCAGGCCAACGGGCGAGGCCTTTTCCGTGCTTTGCTGGCAATTGGCTTCGGCGGGAAACACCACCAGGCCGCGCACCTTGTGGTTCAAACCCACCCACGGCACGCGGTTGATCGGCGCCGCGTCGGCGCGCTTGGCCATGATTTCTTCGATGGGCGCAGTGGCGCCGGAGTTGGCGACGGCGCGCAACCGCGCCTTGGGAAAGCGCTCTTTCACCCAGGCCTCTTCGGCGCCGCCGGTGAAGTAGGCGATGGTGATGTCCGGCTGGTTCAGGTCTTCGACGGTCTTGGCGCGGGCCAGCTTGTCGTTGCCCGCGCGGCCGAACATGCAGACGCTGGTGGCCGAATACAGCACGAAGTCCACCACCTTCAGGCGTTCGGCGGTCTCGGCCAGCGGGCTGATCGTCATGTCGACTTGATTGGCGGCCAGCACGGGCACCTTGGTTTCGTGCGACACAGGCACGGCCGTCAATCTGACGCCAAGCTGCCTGGCGTATTCCTTGGCCAGCAGCCAGGCGGGGCCGCTCCACGCTTCGCCGCTTTTTCCGGACAGATCCTGGATCAGCCAGGGCGCGTTCTGCAATACGCCCACGCGAAGCTCGCCCGCCTTGCGGATGGCATCGATGCGCGGGCTCTGCCCCGGCGCCGGAAGGCCGGCCGCCGTGGCGCCGCCTTGGGCGGATACCGGCAAGGACATCGCCAGCACCGCAGCCGCGGCCCACCGGGCCAACACACGGCTCCCCTTGTTCTGTTGCTGCATTGCTTGTCTCCTGAACTTGAAAAGCCCGGATCCGGGGCGCGGTATCTTCCGCGCTCTGCCGAGGGGCCGCCTGCCGTACTGCCCTGCGTTACCGCGTCACCGCCACCCCTGCGCGAATTCGCCGATCACGCGTTCAAGGTGAGCGCGCATCGCCTGCCGCGCAGCCTGCGCGTCGCCCGCCACCAGCGCGCTGAAAATGCGCTGATGGTCTTCCTGCGACGCCTGGCGCAGATCCTGCGTATGGAAATGCTGTTCGATCTTTTCCCAGATCGGCCCCTGGGCCTGATCCCACATCGACGTCACCGTGGCCAACAACACGCTGTTGCCGGTGGACTGCGCGATGTACAGATGGAAGCGGCGGTCGGCCTCTTCGTTGGCGGCCTTGTCCATCATCTGCTCGCGCATCGTCGTCAGCGCTTCGAAGATGCGGTCCAGGTCCGCGTCGTTGCGGGTCGTGGCTGCCAACGCGGCGATTTCGGATTCGATCAGGCAACGCGCGCGCAGCAGCTCGAACGGTCCCGCGCCGGCTTCCTGGGCGGCCGGCAAGCGGGCGATGCCGGGCTTGGGCTCACAGACGTAGATGCCCGACCCGCCGCGCACTTCCACGACCCCCTGCAGCTCCAGCGCGATGATGGCTTCGCGCAGCGCGGTGCGGCTGACGTCGAAGCGCTCGGCCAGCGCACGTTCGGCCGGCAAGCGCTTGCCGACGGCGAATTCGCCTTGCGCCACCAGGGCCTGGATCTGGGCGGCCAGCCGCACATAGGCGCGGTCCGCCACCGGCTTGCTGGCCGGTTCTTCGGGTTTGGGGATCAGTTGCAGTGTCATGGATCTTAAAAGTGGTTAGACCAAATCATAAGTGGTTTACCAATTTCCACCATAATGGTTTACCACTATCGAAGTGGTAAACCATCGTTGCATAAGGTGGGGCCAAGGCGACGGCCGGGCTCGACAGCGGCGGCAGGAACCCTGTATAGATGGCGGTCCAACAGCATTCATCCGTACAGGTGAGAAAGCGCCATGCCAGAGACGTCCCAACAGACATTGTCCGCCAAGCCCCAGCCGCGCCCCGCGGGCGACGACGCCCTGACGGCACTGACCGTCGCCGAAGCCGCCGCCCAGATCCGCGACGGCCGCCTCACCAGCGTGGCGCTGACCCAAGCCTGCCTGGACCGCATTGACGCCCATGGCGTGCTCAACGCCTTCATCACGGTGGACCGCGACGGCGCGCTGGCGCAGGCCCGCGCCTACGACGCCGGGCAACGCCCAGGCGGTCAGGCCGGGCCGCTTGGCGGCGTGCCCATCGCCATCAAAGACAACATCCACGTGGCCGGCCTGCCCAACACCGCCGGCACCCCGGCCTTGAAGCACTTCCGCCCCGCCGAGGACGCGCCCGTGGTGCAGCGCCTGCGCGCCGCCGGCGCCGTCATCGTGGGCAAGACCCACATGCACGAACTGGCCTTCGGCGTCTCGGGCTACAACACCGCCTTTCCCGGTGCGCATGGCCACGGCACGCGCAACGCGTACGACAGCACCCGCATCGCCGGCGGCTCGTCCTCGGGCAGCGGCGCGGCCGTGGGCGCGCGCCTGGCGCCCGCCGCCCTGGGCACCGACACCGGCGCCTCGGTGCGCCTGCCCGCTGCGGTCAACGGCGCCGCGGGCTTCCGGCCTTCGGTCGGCCGCTACGACGGCGCGGGCATCACGCCCATCTCGCACACCCGCGATACGCCGGGGCCCATCGCCAACAGCATGCAAGACATCGTGCTGCTGGACGCCGTGCTGGCAGGCGACGCGCAAGCGCTGGCGCCCCTGCCGCCCTCGGGCGTGCGCCTGGGACTGGCGCGCTATTTCTGGGCCGACCTGGAACCATCGGTGCGCAGCGTCATGGATGCCGCGCTGGCCAAGCTGCGCGAGGCCGGCGTGCATTTGGTGGACCTCGACATGCCTGACCTGCCGGCCGCCAACGCCGCGGTCGGCATGCCGCTGTGCCTGTATGAGCAAAAGCCCGACCTGACCGCGTACCTGCAGCGCTACGGCACGGGCGTGAGCTTCGACGACGTGGTGGCGCAGATATCCAGCCCCGACGTCAAAGCCATTTTCGACGGATTGATCGTGCCTGGCGTACTGCCCACGCCCGATGGCCAGGTCCTGCCGCTGCAACCGCTGTACGAACGCGTCATCGCCGTCCAGCGCGACGAACTGATCGAGGTATACCGCCGCGCCTTCCGGGAACACGGCCTGGACGGCCTGCTGTTTCCGACGCTGCCCATCCTGCCGATGGCCGCCACGCCCGAGGCCAGCAGCTTCGAAAGCTTCAGCCGCCTGGCCCGCAACGTCGACCCCGGCAGCAACGCGGGCCTGCCCGGGCTGAGCGTGCCGGCGGGCCTGTCGCCGGAAGGCCTGCCGGTGGGCCTGGAGATCGACGGACTGCCCGGCGACGACCGCAAGGTGCTGGCAATCGGCGTGATGATCGAAGACGTGCTGGGGCGCATCGCGCCGCCTGCGCGCTAAGCCAGCCCGCAACCGGCGGCGGCGAAAAAAAACCGGCCTCCTGGCCGGTTTTTCATCGCGCGCCACGCGGGCGCATCACCCCAGGTTCGGGGCCAGCGTCCGTTTCAGGTCTTCGATAGTCCGTCCGCTGCGCTTGGCGTAGTCTTCCAGCTGGTCCTCGCCGATCACGCCCACGTTGAAGTACTGCGACTCCGGGTGGCTGAAGTAGAAGCCCGACACGCTGGAGGCCGGGTACATCGCGTAGCTATCGGTCAGCATCATGCCGATGTCGCCGCCGTCCAGCACACGGAACATGTCGGTCTTGACCACGTGCTCCGGGCAGGCCGGGTAGCCGGGCGCGGGGCGGATGCCCACGTACTTCTCGGCGATCATGTCCTCGTTCGTCAGCGCCTCGTCGGGCGCATAGCCCCACAGGTCCTGGCGCACGCGGGCGTGCAGGCATTCCGCGAAGCCTTCGGCCAGGCGGTCGGCCAGCGACTTGAGCATGATGCTGGAATAGTCGTCCAGGGCCTTTTCGAATTCGGCTTCCTTCTTCTCGATGCCGATGCCCGCGGTGACGGCGAACATGCCGATGTAGTCCAACTTTCCCGACGACTTGGGCGCGATGAAGTCGGACAGCGACTTGTTGCTGACCCCTTCGCGCTTGGCACCCTGCTGACGCAGGTTGCGGTACGTGAACAGCACTTCGCTGCGCGTCTCGTCCTTGTAGATCTCGATGTCTTCGTCGTTGACGCTGTTGGCCGGGTAGAAGCCGACCACGCCGTTGGCGGTCAGCCAGCGGCCTTCGACGATGCGCTTCATCATGGCCAGGCCGTCGGCGTAGACCTTGCGCGCCTGTTCGCCCACCACCTTGTCGTCCAGGATCGCGGGGAAAGGCCCGAACAGGCTCCAGGTCTGGAAGAACGGGCCCCAGTCCACGTACTTCACGATCTCGGCCAGGTCGTAGCTCTTGAACGTGCGACGGCCGATGAACTTCGGACGCGGCGGCGTGTAGTTATCCCAGTCGATCGCCGGGCGCGAGGCGCGCGCGTCCGCCAGCGGCAGGATCGGCGTGGCCTTGCGGTTGGCGTGGCGGCGGCGCACTTCCTCGTATTCCTGGGCCAGTTCGGCCAGATACGTTTCCGACTGCTCCGACATCAGGTTGGTCGCGACGCCCACCGAACGGCTGGCGTCCGGCACGTAGATGACCGGGCCTTCGTAGTTGGGCGCGATCTTCACGGCGGTGTGCACGCGGCTGGTGGTGGCGCCACCGATCATCAACGGCAGCTTGCGGCTGCGGAAGTATTCGTCGCGCTGCATTTCGCTGGCCACATACGCCATTTCTTCCAGGCTGGGCGTGATCAGGCCGGACAGGCCGACGATGTCGGCGTTTTCTTCCTTGGCCTTTTCCAGGATCTGCGCGCAGGGCACCATCACGCCCATGTTCACGACTTCGAAGTTGTTGCATTGCAGGACGACCGACACGATGTTCTTGCCGATGTCGTGCACGTCGCCCTTGACCGTGGCGATGACGATCTTGCCCTTGGCGCGCACATCGCCGCCGGCGGCCGCGATCTGGCGCTTTTCCTCTTCGATGAAGGGAATCAGGTGGGCCACGGCCTGCTTCATGACGCGGGCGGATTTCACCACCTGCGGCAGGAACATCTTGCCTTCGCCGAACAGGTCGCCCACGACGTTCATGCCGTCCATCAGCGGGCCTTCGATCACTTCGATGGGGCGGCCGCCGCGAGCGAAGATCTTCTGGCGCACTTCTTCCGTGTCTTCCACGATGAAGGCGGTGATGCCGTGCACCAGCGCGTGCGACAGGCGCTTTTCGACTTCGGCGTTGCGCCAGCTCAGGTCTTCTTCGCGCTTGGCGCCCGAGCCCTTGACCGTGTCGGCAAACTGCACCAGGCGTTCGGTCGGCGTGCGCTCGTCGTCGGCTTCGGTCTTGCCCACCGGCTCGGCCCGGTCCAGCACCACGTCCTCGACGAGGTCGCGCAGCTTGGGATCCAGGTCCGCGTACACGCCCAGCTGGCCGGCGTTGACGATGCCCATCGTCATGCCTTCCTTGACCGCGTAGTACAGGAACACGGTGTGGATGGCCTCGCGCATCGGCTCGTTGCCACGGAACGAGAAGCTGACGTTGGACACGCCGCCCGAGATGCGCGCGTACGGCAGGTTGTCGCGGATCCAGCGGGTGCCTTCGATGAAGTCCACCGCGTAGTGGTTGTGCTCGTCGATGCCGGTGGCGACCGCGAAGACGTTCGGATCGAAAATGATGTCTTCCGGCGGGAAGCCTTCTTCCTCGACCAGGATCTTGTAGGCGCGCGCGCAGATTTCCTTACGGCGTTCCAGCGTGTCGGCCTGGCCCAGTTCGTCGAACGCCATGACGACCACGGCGGCGCCATAGCGACGGCACAGCCGCGCATGATGGCGGAACGGCTCCAGCCCTTCCTTCATCGAAATGGAGTTCACCACCGGCTTGCCCTGCACGCACTTCAGGCCGGTCTCGATGACCTCCCACTTCGAGCTGTCGATCATGACCGGCACGCGGGCGATGTCGGGCTCGGAGGCGATCAGGTTCAGGAAGCGGTGCATGCAGGCCACCGAATCCAGCATGGCGTCATCCATGTTGATGTCGATGATCTGCGCGCCGTTCTCGACCTGCTGGCGGGCAACGGCCAGCGCCTCGTCGTACTTTTCCTCGCGGATCAGGCGGGCAAACATCTTGCTGCCCGTCACGTTGGTGCGTTCGCCCACGTTGACGTACAGCGTCTCTTCGTCGATGTTCAGAGGTTCCAGGCCCGACAGGCGGGTCTTGACCGGAATGTCCGGCACGATGCGCGGCGTCAGCGCGGCGACCTTGTCCGCGATGGCGCGGATGTGGTCGGGCGTCGTGCCGCAACAGCCGCCCGACATGTTCACCAGCCCGGCGCGCGCGAATTCCTCAAGCAGCGCGGACGTGTCGGCCGGCGTTTCGTCGAAGCCCGTTTCGGCCATCGGATTGGGCAGGCCGGCGTTGGGGTACACGCAGACATAGGTGTCGCAGATCTTGGAGAGCTCGGCCACATAGGGGCGCATCAGCGCTGCGCCCAGCGCGCAGTTCAGGCCGATGGTCACCGGGCGCGCGTGGCGCACCGAGTTCCAGAAGGCTTCCACGGTCTGGCCCGACAGGATGCGGCCGGACGCATCGGTCACCGTGCCCGAGATCATCACGGGCAGGCGGATGCCGCGCGCCTCGAACACTTCTTCGGTGGCGAAGATGGCGGCCTTGGCGTTCAGCGTGTCGAAGATGGTTTCGATCAGGACGATGTCGATGCCGCCGTCCAGAAGGCCGTTCAACTGTTCGATATAGGCCACGCGCAATTCGTCGAAGGTAACGTTGCGGGCGCCCGGGTCGTTCACGTCAGGCGAGATCGATGCCGTCTTGGGCTGCGGGCCCAGGGCGCCGGCCACGAAACGCGGCTTGTCCGGCGTGCTGAATGCGTCACAGGCCTCGCGGGCCAGCTTCGCGGAAACCAGGTTCAGTTCGTAGGCCAGTTCCGGCAGGTCGTAGTCGCCCTGCGCGATCGTCGTGGCGCCGAACGTGTTGGTCTCGATGACGTCGGCGCCCGCTTCCAGGTATTGGCGGTGGATCTCCGAAATCACGTCGGGCCGCACCAGCGACAGCAGCTCGTTGTTGCCCTTGACGTCCTTGCCGTGGTCGGCGAAACGCTGGCCGCGGAAGTCCGCCTCGCCCAGCTTGTAGCGCTGGATCATGGTGCCCATGGCGCCGTCCAGGATCAGGATGCGCTTGCCCAGCAGGCGGGCGAATTCGCCGCCTTGGGTATAGGCTTCGGGCGGGTACGGCAGGCGGGGATACGACACGGGCAGGTCCGGCTATAGGTTGGCTTCAGTGGCGAAGATGTGGCTAAAACGCCAAAACCACTGGAAAAACAAGCCCTGATCGTAACAAAACCGGCCCCCTCGCGCCCTCCGGTGATACAGTTTCGGCCCCGAACCGGTGCTTTCGGCGCATCGGGCTTGCAAGAACGCAACACTTGCCAGCCGCGCGCGAAAGGTAAACGGGAAACAGGAAGACGGCCCCCGGGCCGCCGCGCCGCCCACAAGGCCGCGTGGCACGCCCCCGCCGTCCAGCCTGTGCTGCCCCCGCAACGGTCCCCATGCGCGCGTGTCTGCGCCCATGGCAGCCCGATACCGGCCAGTTCGCTCGTCAGGAAGTCCACGCATCGCCGCCGGGCCGACCGGCCCGCTGCGCGTGGGCATCCTCCCCATCGTGAATGACCTGCGGGGTCGCGGGTCGCATCGAGGTTACGTAGATGAAAGCCCGCTCCATCCGGCGTTACGCCGGCGCCCTGCTCTGCTCCGCTCCGGCCATCGCCGCCGCCCAGCAAACCGCCTCCGCCACCCCCGAGCTCGAAACCGTGACCGTCACCGCCCAGCGCGTGCCGACGGACGGTCGCACGCTGCCGGTGTCCATTTCGGTCATCACCGCCGAAGACATCGCCGCCAGCAGCGCCCGCACCATGCAGGACCTGCTGTCGACCCAGGCGGGCATCCACCTGATCAACACCAGCAGCTCCAGCGACAACGCCATCGTCGACCTGCGCGGCTTCGGCATCACCGGCGCCAGCAACACGCTGATCATGATCGACGGCGTCAAGCAGAACACCAACGACCTGTCGGCCCCGGGCCTGGGCGTGGTGCCGCTGGACCAGGTCGAACGCGTGGAAATCGTGCGCGGCAGCGGCTCGGTGCAATACGGCGGCGGCACGACCGGCGGCGTGGTCAACATCATCACCAAGTCAGATTTCTCGAAGGAACCGGTGACCGCCCGCGCCACCGCCACCTTCGGCAGCTACGGCCTGCGCCAGTACGACGCCGCCGTGGCGATGAACAACGAGAAGGTCGGCGTCGATGCCTACCTGCAGTCGCTGCACACCGACGGCTACCGCGACCACAGCGGCGAGCGCCGTGAAGGCGGCGGCGGCGGCATCACCCTGCGCCACGACAACGGCTCGATCCGCCTGTATGGCCGCACCACCACGCAAAAGCTGGAACTGCCCGGCCCGCGCCTGATCAGCCCCTCGACCGGCGTGAACGAATTCCAGGACGACCCGCGCGGTTCGAAAAACGACGTCGACTTCGTCAAGACCACGAGCACCACCTTCGGCCTGCAAGTCGAACAGGCGATCGGCGCCGGCACGCTGTACGCCGACCTGTCGACCCGCGAGAAGAAGCTCAACGGCCTGTCGTACGATGGTTTCGGCGACACCCTGCGCGACCAGAAGCTGGAAGAGAACATCGCCAGCGTGCGCTATCGCCTGCCGATCAACGGCGGCCACAGCCTCGTCTTCGGCGCTGACGCGCAAGAATCCAAGACCACCGCCGACCAGAACGCCTACTACGACTTCGAGCCGTCCAAGTGGCAGTCGCGCCAGCACCAGTACGGTCTCTTCGCCGAAGGCCAGATCCGCGCCACCGACACCACCTATGTGACCGCCGGCGTGCGCCGCCAGTATGCGTCCGACGACCTGGACGTGCTGAGCGGGTCGGGCACCGCGTCCGACCGCAGCAACCACCTGACCGCCTGGCAGCTGGGCGTGCGCCAGGACCTGCCCGCCGGCTTCGGCGTATACGGCAAGGTCGGCCGCAGCTTCCGCCTGCCCAACGCCGACGAACTGCTGTCGGTGCAGAACCCGCTGGCCCCGCAGACGTCCACCGACAAGGAAATCGGGGTGACGTGGCAAGCGGCATCGAGCAGCGCCCGCCTGTCGTACTTCCGCTATGACCTGACCAACGAGATCCAGTACAACCCGCTGGCCGACGGCATGTGGGGCCCGGGCACCGGCGCCAACACCAACCTGGACCCGACCCGCCGCCAAGGCATCGAACTGGAAGGCCGCAC
>Ga0160439_1000227_pt1 | contig 37583 bp, 39 predicted proteins | sample HID1975M_E0MG_FD_108201 | JGI IMG/M metagenome (GOLD analysis project Ga0160439, IMG submission 108201) | Enriched soil microbial communities from UW Madison campus, WI, USA - HID1975M_E0 MG | ecosystem: Environmental > Terrestrial > Soil > Unclassified | place: USA: Madison, Wisconsin... | reverse complement strand
CCGGAAACCCCGGGCGAGGGCATCCCGGTCACTTACGTGCCGGCCCGCAACACGGTGTTCCTGTCCCTGGCGCTGGGCTGGGCGGAAGTGCTGCAAGCACGCGATATCTTCATTGGTGTGAATGCCGTGGACTACTCCGGCTACCCGGACTGCCGCCCGGAGTTCGTCGAAGCGTTCGAGCGCATGGCCAACCTGGCCACCAAGGCCGGTGTCGAAGGGCAGGGCTTCCGTATCCAGGCGCCGCTGCAGAACCTGAGCAAGGCGCAGATCGTGCAGGCGGGTATTGCGCGTGGTGTCGACTACAGCCTGACGGTTTCCTGCTACCAGGCCGACGACGAAGGTCGCGCCTGTGGCAAGTGCGACAGCTGCCGCCTGCGCGCGGACGGCTTCAAGGCTGCCGGGGTAGACGACCCAACCCGTTATTTTTGAAAAAAGTTTTGATGGGGTGTTGATTTCTCGTTAGAAATCAGTATTATACGCGCCATCCAACGGGTCGTTAGCTCAGTTGGTAGAGCAGTTGGCTTTTAACCAATTGGTCGTAGGTTCGAATCCTACACGACCCACCACTATTCACAGCGGTTCGTGATGTACTAGGAAGGGGGGCTTGCCAGCCAGTTTCTAGTCTTGCAGCCGTCTGGAGCGAACCTTAGGCTCGCTTCGGCGTGATGTCAATATGGAATAGCCCGCCGTTTATGGCGGGCTTTTTCGTTTCTGGCCCAAAAAACTCAATGACTTAGCGGATTTGCGGGCTACTCAGCTCCGCGAAAGCTCATCTCGAGTGGCTCCCAAAACCCGCGCAGCCAAAGGCATAGCGCCAGTTTCCTAGCACCAGAGACCTGGGACAGTTCTGCCCTATTGGCGCTTAAATCAGTTCAATGTAGTGGCTTATTGCCATTCGTCGACTCATGGCTTCGGGGAGGCACGTGCGTTGTAGACCGTGCCTGCGTCAGCCGAATGAGATCGAGCAAAGGGTGTAGACCCTGTCGTCGATGCCATCAGGCTGAATAGAAGGCTGGGTTGAAAGAGATCTTCGGGCGGTAGCAGAGCACTGGCACAGATCTGCTTGAACTCAATCAGCAGATGTCCTGGTGCAGGGGAGCTACCTCCTTCATGATCCTGTTCGATCGCTCTTCGTTGACCAGGCTCTATGCGTTGTTCGCTTTCACCTGTACGCGAGTTTGGTGCAGCACTGTCATCCACCCGCCGTACGAGACGTAACGCTCCCTGTTGCATGCTCCGCTCGTGCAACACGTCTCGCATGTGGTCATAGTCGGCCTCGATGTAGCTCATCGTGGTAGCGATGTTCGAATGGTTCAGCAGATTCTTGGTTAGGTGGATGTTTCTTTCTGGCTGCTTCATCAGATCGGTTGCAAGCGTGTGCCTGAACCGGTGCGGAGTCATTCGAACCCCGAGCTTGACGATCAACTTCTTGTACATCGCCTCGACTTGGTCGGAGTTCATTTCATGCCGCTTGTAATAGCGGGAGAAGCGATTGACGTTGAAGAGTTGGTCTTCGGCGGCGAAGCCAGCTCGACCGGCTTCATCCAACAACCGACGCATATGAGGCGCGAGGCCATCCATAATCGGGATCCGAAATTCCCGGTGGGTCTTTTCTGTTTCGCCTCGTACTAGGATGAGCTGTCGATGCCAGTCGACATCCTTCAACCGAATGCACAGCAGCGCGTTCAGTCGAATGCCGGTGTAGTAGAAGAGCTCGAATGTGACGAGCCAGAACCAACCAGGCGTGATTTTCGCTCGCTCGCCAGTCGACTCTTCCTGGTCGGCCAGACTTGTGAGCCATCGCCGCGCACGGACGATCGCCTCGCCGGCAACGATTTTGCTTGGTCGCTTCGGGGCGATTACCGCCGTCTTCTTGAATGGATTAACATCGGTGTTGGGAAGAATCCCGTACTCAATGCCATACCCCCATATGGTTCGGAGGTGATTGGAGTAGGTGTTCCAGCTGCGCTTCGATAGACCTTCGGCAATCAGCTTGGTCCTCAATGCGAGAACGCCCCGTCGATCGATAGATTCCACATCGACAGCTTTGCCAAAGTTTTTTTCCAGCTTCTTCATCGCCGCGCCGTAGATTTTTGCACTGGCAGGCCGGAGGTCGTGATCGAGCAGGTATTCCCGGAGCAGATTCTCGGGCGTCATTCGGCGGCCCCTTCCGTCACCCGTCGCAAGCTTGGGTTGTTCATGGGCTGCTCGGGGAATATCACCTTCGGGTCAAGAAGTAGGTAGCCCCTTAACTGCGTGGTTTTCCTTGGACCTACTACATCGTAGGTCCAGATGTTTAGGTGCTTGCTGGTCTTCTGGTGGCTCTTCTCTTTCTCAAAAGCGCGTTGAACATGCTGCCAGGCCGCTGTCCCAGGTTTACCGACGATCTTCTCAAGCTCCGGGTGCTCCAGCACGTATCGCTTGAAGATCCCTGGGGTGACGAGCATTGCTGTGTCGTCGACGGTGTGAATCAGGGCCTTGGTGTCATTGATGATCAATTTATGGGAGGCGACACCTGCTTTTACCCAAGCGATGAAAGCCCCTCCCAACGAACTACTTGTAGGCATTGTGGTTACATCTTTTTGTGCAGCATTCCTTGCTATGGCTGCTAGAGAATCGTCAGCCGGCCCTTCCTCGTCTAGTCCTTGATGGGGAGGGGAGGCGGCTGCTGAGCCTTGGCTAGCACTTAGCTCTTCTGGTGGCGTAGTGATATTACTATACAGTGACAGTAGTTCTTCACGCTCCGATGATTGGATTCCTTGGCTTGGAGCTGGCTGTATCAGCGCTCGGGGCCGCGCCGGCGGCTGAGGTGTGTCACCATTGGAGTCGACGGGCTGCTGCGGTACCGCGCAGACAGTTTCTCCATTCATACTCGGCTGCGTTGCTGCTTCCGGTTCCTGCTCTAGGGTGAGGGTGCCAGCGTACTGTGTCGGGCGATCGTCTGGATTGGGCCATACGAGAGCCGGCGAGATCTTCAAGAAGGTGAAGCTATTCTTCCAGCCGCGACCATTATCGATGGTGGCTTTCCAGATCGCTTTATCCTGCGCGTTGGTCTGGATGATTGCCTGGTCCTGCAGCATGTTGAAGAACGGGGCATTGGAGGTTGGCACTCCCTCAATACCCTGGGTCAACATGTATGCCCGGAGTTGATCTGCTGCAGGCTTACTCACCAGCCAAAGCGCATCCTGAGTCAGCCAGCCATCTGCAGGTCCGTCCTGGTGATTGAGCTTGAGTTTCTCCCGCACCAGGAAACGCAGGCCGTCGGCGAGTTGCCGCTGCAGTGATTGTTTGGGGGCTGTCAGCGCGCGCTCTGGATTTCCTCCCAGTTGCTGGGCAACGGAAGCTTTGTCTGCCTGGACCACAATTTCGCCGAGGATGCCGGCGTGCTCGTATTGACCTGCGAGGAGGTAGATCAGCTGCCTCCATAGTTCAGGAAAACCACTGAGCCAGTCGAGAATCCCGCTGTCCAGGACCTGCATGTACACCAGGGCTGAAGCAGCACCGTGTAGCTGGTACTCCCTGCCTTTGACGTACTTGAACCGGTAGGGACGGCTGATCGGTCCATGCCAGGGGTGCCACGCTCGGCCATCCTCCAGCTCCACGCGGAGGTCAACAGCGATCTTTCCCAAGTCGTGCAGCAACGCACCGTACGCTGCGGCTGCGGTCCATGCCTCAGCTTGGGCCGACTGCGACTCCGGTGGCGCTCCGATCGGCAGAAGGTGCGTCTGACGGATCTTGAGGGCGTAAGCCATGATCTCCAGGCCATGGTCCAGGAGGCCCCCAAGGTGGGCATGGTGATGGTTTTCAGAAGCAGGGAGCAGCTGCACCAGCTCTGCGTAGCGCTCGAGCGGCTTGAGGTAGAGGGTGTTGAACTGAGCTCGTGAGAGCGAAGCCCGGCGCCAGATATTCTCCAGGAGCTGCTGGCGGAGGGGGCTCTGCAGCAGAGCAGTAGCCTTCGCCGGCAGATGGAAGCCATGCGGTGAGGCTTCTGGCGTTGGTTTGGCCGAACGACGGCCTAACCATGATAGGAGGTGCATAGGGTGCTCCATGGGTGTGCATGGAGCGGGCTTTTCTCCTAATGCCAAGATGGCATCAACGGAAAAGGATATGTGAGAGGCTCTAGAATTCGTGGCAATGCGCCATCACTGCATGCCGCGTGGACTGAATGATGGACTTGAGTTAGGGGAGTTACGTGGAGCAGGTGGACCAGGTTTCAGTTCATGCTTATATTGTTCAAGGCTGAGGCTTCCAACAAGTTTTCCCGCCGGCGAAACACCTAGTACCGTTAACATACTTTCGGGGGAGACGTGACCACCTCCGCCGCGCCCATCTGCACTCCTGTAATGTTGCAGTTGTTCAAGGTAGTTCATGAACTCAGGGTGAGTTATTCCCATGGAAAGAATATCAGCAAGGTCGGCGGACCGAGCATTCGGGTCAAAATATTTCTGGCTCCCGAGTCCTAATTTTTGCTCATTGGTTAGGCCTCCATATACAATCCAATGGTGGCTGTAGTGCTTCAACTGATTTGCAGCTGCGTCGTAGTCTGTGAAGATTGTTTTCTCTGCTGCGATCTCTGACTTGTCTCTCTTGAACTCTACAAGTACCAGTTTTTTATCTTTTCCGAAAATGCCATCGCCTGATGAGCGCTCATGTCGGCCTGCAATCGGCGCTGCGAAATCTAATCGGCCGGCTGCGTTGAGTCTAAGGATGAAACCGTACTCGACTGTTTTTCCCACCAAGTTGCTTGCATATTAAGCTCCTAACGTTTCCTTTTATCGGACTACGTCCGCCCTTTCGGGTAGGGCTTTTACCCTTGTGATCCATTCCATTATCCATTCAAGCCCATTTGCTGTTGAGCCATTTACCCTTTACTGATGATGCAGATGTTTCAAATTCTGTGTGACCTCCATAGCATCGTGGAGGACTCGTAGTATCTCTACGACTTGATCTGTCCCAGTTCGGTAGAACACGATATGTCGAGGTCTAATCGCGCGGCCGTCAGTCATCTGCAGCACGTTGAATGACAGATGCAGGCTGCGAAGGCCCGGCGAAAGCTCATCGCGCATTTTGCTGTCTACCGGCGTCGGCTCTTCAGCTAGGGCGAGGAACGTCTCCTGTAGCAGGTCTTGATACCGATTCCTGACGGACTGACCGAGCCTCACCTCAGTGAAGCGAAGCGTATCGGCGATGTCGATGCATGCCTGGGGTGACATGCGAACCATGACCCTACTCATGCTTTATCGCCCGCTAGTCTTCCAAGATTCTCCAGGTAGGCTGCCAGATTGATCGGATCGATTTCATCGTACTGACCTGCTTCGACCTGCATGATGCCCACTGATGTTGCGTTCCGCAGCGCTTCGAGCCTGGCTGCCTCAGCTGCTTCATGCTCAAGCAGCATCCGGATGCCTGCACGCACGACTTCGCTGAAGTTCTGGTACCGGCCAGTGTTGACTAGATCATCAATGGACTGCTCCATCGGCTTTGGAACGACGACATTGTGGGTAGCCATGGATGTGAACCTGATGAGTGGTGATGGCGTTTTATGCCATACCTCTTGCGAAAAAGCCAAAGGTGTCGTATATCTGATGGCAAGGTGCTCTCACAGAGCAAGGAGATGGAACATGACCTCAGCAGCCAAACGATCGATTGCCTTCCGCTTGGGCCGGGCCTTTGGTGCAGTGGCACGCTTCTGCCTCTTCGACAAGAACACTCTCATTCGTTGGGGAAAAAGAGTGGTGGTTTTCGGCACACTGGCACTGATCCTAACGAACTCGTTGAGCGCCATTATTGGTTCGCTATTGACCTTTGGTTGTATTGGACTGTTGCTCTGGGCTTTGTCAACCGGGAAGTCCAGCTTGCTTTCAGGCATGTTGAAGGAGGACGCTCATGTTCGCGGATCCGACGATGATTCGTACAGAGCACCTTTCTATGGTGAGCACGAGCATCCTGATTACAACATGCACTTTAAGGATTGATGTAGTCATAGGTTATGGCCAGGTTTCTGGCCATATCCATCTATGTTGAGGCAGATTTTATAGCGTCCTTAGCAACACTTGCCCCTTGCCCCCCAGCCTGTTGAATGTCTTTCGTTCCGTTGGTAAGTCCTCCGATAATGTTTCCCGTTTGAACTCCTGCCCAGCCGAGAGCAACTACCCAGAATGTTGGGAGAATGATGAACATCGAACCCATTACGAAGTTAAGAATCGCGTCTTGAGTTGTGGTGTTTAAGCCCATAACTGGGTCAAAGGATAAGTGCGGCGAGCCCGAACCATACAAAACGTCGATGATTGTGCTGTCGACCCATCTTGCCAGTTGAAACCAGAAGTCTACAAATATTAAAGCAAACATTGTTACTGACATGGTCATGGCAACTTTTAATTGATACGCGCCGATTATTAGTACCAGTGGAATGCTGATGACCATGGCCATCTTGAGGAAGGCCACTACCATCGGTAAGGCTTGGCGCACCATGTCCATAGCCGGGAAGAAGGCCAGCGAGCCTACGGCGACCCCCAGTGTTCCCCCTGCACGAGCAAGACCATTCCAGACGGTTCCGTCGATCTGTCCGCCATAGTCGTTGTAGACGTCGCCGTTGACCTGGCTGGATGGCGACACGAGCTGGCGAATCATCGAGTCGGTTACTTCCTCCTGGGACAGCCACTTTGCCCATCCGAGGAACTGGTTCAGCAGGCTTGGATCGACCTGGGCTTTCAGTCGGTCCCGTAGGCCGATGCTCCCATCTGACCACCACTGCTTGCAGGTGGGGTACCCACCACCCCCGGTCACCTGAGGCATGCCATCATCTCGTTTCGTGTCATACGGCCAGGATGTACGTGGTGTTCTGGAGTAGTCCGTGTCGTAGTAACCAGCGGTATTCAGCAAGTAGTGGGACCCGATCCAGTTCAGGTCCTGCAGGGCCTTCTGGTCTGTGGCGATCGACCCAATGTCGGGCTGACGCATGAACAGGCGCGCGCGGGAAGGACCGAAGCAATCATGGGTGAAGTCTGCCACCTCCTGCGCGAGCAGGGGATTGCCGATCCTCATCGCGTCGACCTCCATGCGCATTTGCCTGAGATCAGTACCGCAGGGGATTGCTGCAACAGCACCGCTATTCAACCCCTTGGACAGCGCGTGTACGAGCGCCCACCACACCGGCACCTTCGCGCTCTTGCCGGCCAACGAGCTGAAGGTGGTGTTCCAGCCTGTCTCCGAGGGCGCCGGCGTCAGCAACTGGCACTGCTTCCCTCGCGCCTGGTCGAACTGCAGCGTGTCAAACCCCACGGAGATGGCTGGCACAGCACACAGTGAAACGACCACATACCCGACGTACAGCTGGGTTTCAATGCGAGCCAGGGACAGCACACCCTTGTTGCCTTCGTCGGCACCTTCTCCTCGTACCTTGATCCACTCACGGGCCACGATGATGATGAAGGGCAGGGCGAACAGCCCCGTGTCGGAGATCATGTCCCAGATCCCATTGTTGATGATCCAGCCTACCAGGGTGAGGTAATACTCCAGGTAGTCGTTCGTATAGAGCGTCATAGCACCTCCGACCAAGTGATTGGCGCCTTCGAGATCTCGATGATCACGAACAGCAGGAGCACCAGGAGCTCGATCCGCTGGGTACCCTTTGATGGTTGACCGCCCTCCACCTCGGGCAGGCGCGCCTTGAGCTTCACCCATGCGAAGACGATGCTGCCGTAGAGGGCAAGTCGCCATAACAGCAGTGGCAGGTAATTGCCCTCACGCCACTTCAACCAGGTGTCGAATACGCCCAGATGATTGACCGCGACGATGCCGAGCAACACGCTCAGCAACAGCAGCGCCACGCTCAAGACCACACCTCCCAGCAGGACTTTCAGGGGGTGGACTTTTTTCTCGACAACTTCGGACATGGTCACTCCTTGCCGGCAGGCTTCTGCAGCTGAAGCAGGCGATCCTGTTCAGGCGCCGCGTCGTAAATCGAGCGAGAGTTTTCGGAGCGCGTCTTGCCGCGCTCGATGATCTTCGTCGGGGAGTTGTTTGCGAGCTGCTGCCGCATGTCCAGCTCTGTCTTGAGGTTGGTGATGAGCAGTTGAAGGTTATCGACCTGCCCCAATACTGCTTCGACTGCCATCTTGTTGATGTTCACGTTAGGCTCTCTACTGCCGGTAATCAGCATGCGCTGCAGTAGCAGTGCCTTCTCCAGTACATCAGCTAGAGCGACTTCGGATGCCAGACGGGAGGTCAATACCGCCTGATCCCGCTCGTCACGAAGGGCTGTAACGACACCACGGGTGATTGGGAGGGAGTCGCTGCTTGCCTCCCGCAGTTTCTCGGAGGTGATCTGTGTTCCCGGCTTCAAGAGCTCCTGCAATGCCGCGAGCTTCTTGTCGTATGTTTCCTGGATCAGTGGCGTCAGGCCCACACCGGGAGTCGAGGTGGTGGTGCAGCCTTCACAGGTCTGGAGCTGCTGCTCACCCAGGACCCGGTTTGCGAACTGGGCAGCTTCGGCCGGAGACTCCCAACTGCCGCATACCAGACCGTTGGAGCAGCTAGACTGCGGAATGCTCGAGGTGTCCTGGACAGAGCGGTTGTTGAGGAGGTTGTAGCCTGCTTTGGCGACGTCCCCAACCACTTTTATGGGCTGCTGCCCATTGCCACCGGCCTGTTTCCCGCCTACCCATGTTACGCCATTGGATCCTGGTGCTTCCTCGACCTTGTCGACCACTGCAACGGCATCGTTGCTGGATGCCAGCGCTTGTCCCATCTTCTGTCCCTCGGCAAGCTTACCCCACCCCATCTGGCCACCCGCGATGTCGGCCATCCGTTCGGCCATGGCCCTGCAGGTTCCCTTTGATCGATCGTAGTCAAGGCGCGCCTGCAGGATCCCGTTCGTCAGGAGGTTGTAGAGGGCGGGATTGGCCCGCTGCAGGATCAGTGCCGGCAGGGACGTGACAGCGCCGGTCGCGTTCTGGATGACGCTGCCCATGATCTGTTGGAAACCCTGCGTTGCGCCGTTCAGCTGGTTCTGCAGCGTGTTGCTGAGGTCCATGTTTCCGCAGACCAGGTTGTTCTGCCAGCCGGCACCGACGGTGATGCTCTCCATCTGGCCAGCGCTGCCCATCTGGACAGCACTGCCACCACCGATGCTGTAGAGCACGTCGTCTCCGATGACGCTGCCCTGGGATTCGACCTTGATCGGGTCGGCGGCCTCGGCCATGCACCAGGTGCTGGTCATGCCAACTGCGAGAATGATCGCGATGGTTAATTTATTCATTGAGCTCTCCAGTCATATCTCATTGGAAGTCAGTGCTTCCCAGGAAGGTTTGGCCCTTACGCTGGCAGCATGAGTAGGGCCGCCACAGAGCCCACGCATAGGCTTCGTCGACAGCGTCGGCATTAGGGCCGGGGGAGGGGAATACGGCGCAGGTGAGGCTCATGGTTGGCGTGAGTTGCTGCCATTTTCCTGTGCTGGCATCGCCTTCTTTCAGCTCGCCGGCAGGCCAGTAGCCTGGTTCTGCAAGACCGCGCATTGGCAGGTATATGTGGGGTTGACCGACACGGGTGGTGACGTCGCCGGCGCGCTGGGCGACGACAGCACCGGCCTTAAAATCGTCGACCTGGTGGATGAAGCCGCTGCGTGGGTAAACGCTTCCCCACATGTCTGCCGATAGAAGGCCGCCGACTTCACGCATGCCCGGAATCAGGGCCTCTGGGTAAACGGACTCGGGTACTCCGTACCGCCATGCAAGGGTGTCCAGCGTGCTGAGCATGTATGGAACGTAAGGCGTGGTCGCGCCGTGGCAGGAATAGCCAAAAGAACTGGCGAACCGGCTGAACAACGCAGCTCCAGGATGGCCAATAACGTCTGCCTCCTTGAACTTGGCGATGTTGTTCTCGGCGTTGTGGTTGGTTGTTCCATCATTACCGGCTTGCGCTGCCGCATTCGGCGCTCCCATGGGGCTCACCTCTGTCCAAGGGTTTTCCCCGGTATTGGCGTAGGCAGATACCACCGCGTCCGGGATGTAATGCCGGACTTTGGTGGAGGTTTTGACCGTGCAGCCAACAGGGGTGCAGAGCAGCCAGTAGCAGATGCCGACCACTTTGTACTCAAGGCAGGTAGGTGAACTGGTGGAGGCGATAATCGCCGCCGAGCTGATGGCCGCTGATGCTGTGAACGGGAGTGCTGCTGTAAGAAGACTGGTCAGGGTGAGTCTGGAGATTCGCCTCATCATTGCCCCCTTGCACGGTTGATGGTCAGCATGGCTGCTGCCACGTCGGGTTGGCCGTACACCACATACCGGCGATCGACGACCACCGCCGGCACCTTCGAAACACCGACACTCCAGGCATCAGCATTTCCCTGCTGGGCGGTGGCCAGCTGCTGCATCAGTGCGGCCCCTGCCGGGGTGCTCATCAGCCGTCGTGCGGCGAGAGCGGCCTGGTGAGGGTTAGGTGGCAGCTCCCGGGACAACTGCTCCTCGATGCGCTGTTGGTCATCGAGCTTGATGACACGCACATCTGCTGGTACGGAGGTGAGTGGGTGCGCTGAGTCTGTTATGGCCCAGATCTCGGCATGGGCGGTGCCGGTGGCCAAAGCGACAACGAGCAAGGGGACTGCTCCCCATGAAGGCGGGGGGGGATTGAACATGGGACTGCACCTGAAGTGGGGACCGATACAGGAAAACGGATCGGACCTCCAGGCGCAGTAGGAAATAGATATCTGAGGGTGCTTGGATTTCTCGGGGAGTTAGGTCGGGGGGAACAGGCGGAGCGCTTTTGCCGTGGCAGTCTTGTCGACATGGCTCATACTGCCTGGATTGTCACTCACGCTGGGACTGGACATGCGCGACAGAGGTAAAATTTTCTGGGAGTGGGCAGATCCCGATCTGCACTTCAGAAACTTCGATGAGCGGATGGCGCCCTCATTAACATCCAAGTACGGGTCTCAAAGGCGAACCAGACTCAGCTGTTTCTCGGGATTTATGCCCAAGATGGTGAGTTGCTGCTCGAGGAGGGCTATGTGGACTGCAAAGATCATATGATGACTACGGCAATGACATGGGCGCTTCAGCGCGCTCACTCCTGGATGACAACGGGCAAACTCTCCGACCGATAGACGGTTGGTGGCAGTTCAATTGCGCTGGAGTATTTTGCAACATTGGTAAGGCGCAGGGAGGCAGGTTGGTGATGGACGGCATACCCACCAACCCAGAAGTGGCGGCCATTCTCGGCATAGATGAAGCATCGGTTGAAGAGTTTCGCCAGGAAACCCATCGGCTGAAGGATGGCGCGTGGCTAGTGCAGTTTGCCTACTGGATGCCTCAGGAGCTGCGACAAGGTCTCACCGGGAGTTTCACCCTGACCGTTACACCTCCTCGAGATCCTCTTGATCGCCGAGAGTCTGAGTGAGTTGTGGTCAATCGCTCGGTGAGGACCTGGTCCCCGGAGCCGGTGATCTGGAACGGAGTATTACTGATTCCATGACATCCCGCTGCAATTCGCAAATGTCGTCGTTGAGTTGCGTGACTGACGCCGAAAACCCCACGATATCGGGAGAGCCGGACAGCCGCTGGTAGAGCTCTTCAAGTTGGACGCTCAAGTAGCTGTGTCGGCTTGCGAATCCTTGTAGTTTCATCATCCACTTCACTCGATATCATCCCTGCGGGTGACTGGGTGAAGGGATATCCGTTCCCTCCGGATGTTGGTGGACCTCTAAAATGTGAACTAGTAGAACCATTCCGCGTCGTCTGGATCCTGTTCCTCCAAAGTCATTTCGCGCTGCAGGTTCAGCTCGAGCACGGTCCCCGGCGCTGGCGCATACCAGTCGACGATCACGAAGCGTCCTTTGCCTGTGGCAGCGTCGTACTCCATGAGTACGCAGTCGTCATTCCACTCCTGGAGAGCCCAGCTTAGCTCAGAATGTGAGGGTAACTCTTCCCCTGCCGGCTCAAGCTGAAACCATCCATGGCCAGAGCCTGCGCTTGGAAAGAACCTGCTTGGCAGGTTGCTTTCTTCTTCATTGTTGTCGTTGCGCGAGACCGTGAGTTTGATCATTACCTGGACTAGTCCTTGCGCAGTGGGGCCCGGGCGGCGAGGGCATCGATGACCGACAACAGCGCGGCGCTGTCCACGGGGCCCTCCAGGCGCATACTGTGCCCCGTCAAACTGTCGGTGACCTCAATCGTAGGGGTAGCGGCAATGCCGCGGCTCTTAGCCACAGCAATCTGTCCCTCAACAACTCCACGAATTTCCATGTTTGCTCTAGCGCAACTGGAAAGAGCCTCGGTGGACACACCGGGCACCTCCAGTTCCTCAGCGAGTCCTTGTCCATCACCCCGTGTGCGCAGCAGAACCAGTTCGATCGCCTGCCAGAATACCGCTGCCCCCCCTAAGTACCCTGCGCATTGAACGAGTCGCGCCTCCGATTGTGCGGCAACTCCGTGGAGATCGAGGGGGAAATGGTGCCACGCGAGCTTCACGTTCTCTTGCCCGCTCACCCAGTGCTTCAGTTGCGGGGTGTATGCCCTGCAATAAGGGCATTCGAGGTCGGCGTACTCAGTGATTACCCATCTAGCATCCGAGGGCCCGAAGTACCAGGTCTCATCGGGGCTTCTGGCATTCGAGTTCGTTGCGAGCTGCCACCAGGCGCCTAAGCCCGCGATCACCATGATGACGACCAAGATGAGGTTAAGCCTAAGCTCAGGCATGCTTTCCTCCCAACTCACCTGGATGAGTTCCAGGGCGGCCGAGTTTCTGCAAGGCGACTTGGAGATCCTGGATGGCCCCGTCAGGTTGGGGATGCTGCTTCAGCCACTCATCCAACACGGACTGAACCAGTGGAATGATGTCGCGACGATCGAGGGCGTTATTTTTGATCTGTTGCAGCTCGTCAATGAGCACTGGTGCGCAAACCGACAGTGACTGGAGTGTGTCGTGCCCCGGCTCTTTGAGCAGCTGGGTCAGGCTATCAATGATGTTCTGGGTCAGGGTATTCATGACTCTCATGCCACGCGCTCCACAGCCTTCTTTTGTTCGGGAAAGGTGATGGGGAAGGGGGTGATGCCGCGTTTGCGGTCCAGGTCCGCGGCCACCTGCAGCGCGGCGTGTAATTCGTCGCAGCCGAGCGCTTGCATGGTTTCATAACGTTGCCGCTTTTCTTCTGGCTCGGTCATGGCCAAGGCGAGGCACAAGCTGGGCGGCACTACCCGGAACAGCATCTCGATCCGCTTGGCCAGGACGATGCCCTCGGTGAACTTGCCGTTCTCCTTCCTTGCCGAGAGCATCATCGTCTTCTGTGCCGGCGTGAGCTCACGGAAGCGCGCGATCTTCTCCACCTCGTCGGGCGGCATGTTCAAGCAGATCCACCACTCGATCATGTTGAGCAGCGCGGATGCTTCTGGGGGGATGTCGTCGACGTTCTGGGTTGCCATCCAGTACCAGGCACCCAATTTTCGCCACATTTTGGTGATCTTCACCGAGTACGGGGAGAGCAGTGGAACTTTCAATGGGATGTGGCCTTCGTCGGTGAAGGCAATCAGTGGTCGACCTTTGAACTGGTCCCGCTCCGCGATGTTGTTGATGGTGTTCAGCAGTGAGATGTAGGCGATAGCCATCTGGGCCTGATAGCCCTCACGCGCGTAGGTAGCCAGGTCAACGATCGTGATGTCAGCTTCCGGCCATGCGGTACCAGGACGGTTGAACATCTCGGCTTCTGTACCCATGGTGAACATCCCCATGGCCTCGGCCATCTCCATGAATCGGTTGCGCCGGCTTTCAGGGAGTTTGTCGTCGCTGGCCATCGCTTGCAGCGCTGCGCTGATGTCTTCAGTGAGCACTGGACGGCTCTCGCTGACACACAGTTCAGCCGCGTTGAGGATGCACTGGCGGATGGCACTGCGGTCAGCCCGAGTGAGTCGAGCGTCTTCCTTGGACTCGCCGCCTGTGATCATCAATCGGGCAGTGATCTCCAGTTCGCCCAAGATATCCCGCTGCTCGTCCTCCATCCCCGCCAGGGCATCGGCCAAGTGTTGGTCCGAAGCATCCACGTCCGCCGCATTCAGAACCTTGACCTGGTCCTTGTTTTTGACGAGTTGCACCGCGTCGACGAACGGGGCGAGGCTCACGCCGCTGCCGGGGGCGAGCCGCACTCGGTTTACGGTCAGGCCGAACCGCTTGGCGAAATCACCCAGCAGGCCGAAGCTGTTGCCAGCCTCGATGATGAAGAACCTTGGGCGGTAGAGTGCAATGGCTTGCATGATCAGGTAGTTGGCTGTTGCAGACTTCCCCGCGCCGGTGGGACCAAACAAGAACAAGTGGGCGTTCATCTGGCGATCGAGCTTGTTCAACGGGTCGAAGGTCAGCGTTGCCCCTCCCCTGTTGGACAGCGTGAAACCGGGGTTACCTGTTCCAGTGGAGCGCCCCCATACAGGGGCCAGGTTCGCGATGTGCTGGGTGAACATCAACTGGGTGTACCAATCCAAGGCACGGTTTTCATTCGGGTCGAAATTGCACGGTAACCACCGCAGGTAGCTGTTCAGAGGAGCTACTTCGTCCTGTGGCTGGACTGGCTGCATGCCGGCGCCGAGGAGGACGTTGCACAAGCTGGTCGTGCGCTCCTCGAGCACGGCTTTATTCTGACCTCGGAGGAAGAAAGCAACACTGCCCCTGTAGAGCTTGTGCTTGCGACCGAGGATGGAGCGTGCCGTTTGAACGTCATCCCGGGTGTGGCTGGACGCCTGGGTGTCGCCGATGGCCTTCCTGGAGAGTTGTTCAAGATGCCCTTCCAGCAGATCCTGTGGCGTCGGGACCATGGTGATGCACAGCACGGTATCCTCAGGCAGGCGGTCGAATAGCGAGTTCAAGGAATCTGCCTGCTTGGTCTCACCGGTCAGGTGCCCGGTGAGGGGAGCATTTTTCAGGCGATCGAGTATCACAACTCGGTGCGGCATGCCGTCGAACGACCAAAGGCCGCTGTCGACATCCGAACGCGGCTCTCGGTAGAACAAGTTCTCCGAAAAGTCGGTACCGCTGGCCACTGGAAGCTCACCCTCATCGAGCTCGCGGGGTGGTTGGCAAACTGTGTCATAAAATCGACGAATATCGCGGTCAGTCGAGCCCAGGTGATCAGGGTGCGGGTTGAACCAGCCCACGAGCCAGCGCTTGATTGCGTGGCCATCCATACGTTTGGTTGTAACGCCGGCGTTGGCCAGGGATCCTTTAAGACGATCACAGATTGACTTGAGGTAGGCGGCAGGATCCTGTCCGCGAACCACGAGGTCCTGTTTCTTTACCCGGCGGTACACCACCAGGCGGACTTTCCGGGTCTGTCCACGCCACGGGAGATTGCTGACTGCCGTGTCGACGAACAACCCACCCGGCTTGGAGATGGACTCGAGGTGATGGCGGAACAGCGCGAGATACAACTTGGTGAAATCCGTGTTCTCAGCCCGCGGCTGGACGTAGGCCTGGAGTCTTTGCAGGTAGTCACCCCAGTCTGTTTCGTCCTGGGCGTAGAGCTGGACTACCCAGTGGGAGCTTTCCAGCTCGTCGAAGCTGTCCTGCAGGACACCCTGCAACGCATCTCGGGCTTGTTGAAGCCAGTTGTCGGAACGCCCCTCGGTGCCGATCGGGACCAGCTCGAAGAACGCGGCCCTGGAGATGCCATCCTCGAGAAGCATGGCTTCCTCCTCGGGCAGGTATTCTGCCCATGGCAACATGTCCACGAACGACGGGTTGACCTCGTACATCCTCGACACGTCCGCTTTTGTCGCCGGGCGACGTTTGGGGTTCTGCCAGTCGATGGGGGACGGGATGCCCATGGATTCCAGGCGGGTGATGTACCGGTCAGTCGCAGCCTGGCGGTCCTCCTCGCTGAAGGTCGTACTGGCCGTTGTGGGACAGTCGTCGACGGGCTCGTGCCTGGCAGTTGTCTGGACAAGCACGGGCTCGATCGGCGTTACAGGGGCTTTACCCAGCCATTTGCTGATCATCTGCATCAGTATTCCTCCGTGCGCTCGCCTGGCATGGCGTACTGCACCCGTTGATACATTGGGAACACCGTGGTGTAGCCCGGGACCGGTACCGGGTCCGTTCCAGCCAGGTGCGGGAACACGTACATCACCAGGTCAGGATTTGGCAGGCGCTTGAACTGGCTGTAAATCTCGTTCTGGGGCGTGCGAGTGAAGGCGTCAGCACCTGCCTGTTGGCGAACCACCTGCGCCTCATCGAGCGGCCGACGAAGCTCTTGGCGAGCATCCAGCAGCATTCTGCTGTTGGAGCTGCCAGAGCTCCCGCCAGACGTGCCGTGTTGCCAGACGTCCATCATGTTGGCTTCCCCGTGGGGCAGCAGCTCGTCTTTGTCAGTCGTGCATCCGCCGAGAATGAGGGCGAGCACGAGCCAGGCCCCGGCCTGCAGGTGGGGCTTAGTCCAGGTTTGCGGATACATGGTTGGCTCCGGCGTTGTAATCGACCTTGCGGCCTTTGATCTCGTAGTCGATGGCGAGCTGCTGGTCCAGATGGACGGCGACCTTTGCCCCGGGCTGGACGTACACGGCGGCGAATGCTTCGCCGTAGAGCTTGTTCATCCAGGAGCGGATGTCGCTGACCCCGCCGGTGAGGATGGCACCCATGGCGGAGTTCCCCGAGGAGCCCGTAGTCCCGAAGGATGTTCCGCCACTGCTGAAGGTCGTCGAGCTGTTTTGCTCATCAGCCTTCAACAGTTTGGCGATGCCGGCGCCTGCGGCCGTCACCAGGGATTGGTTGGTCAAGTACTCCTTGGCGTTGGATCGGCGCTCGCCGGAGATGCAAGGGATCCCGTAGGAGTCGCTGATCCAGCCGAGTCCGCCCTGGATCGCAGGTTGCCCGTTCCCGTTACTGCTGTTCTGGTTGTTGTTCTGGCTGCCGTTGGTCTCCTCTGCTGGGGCAGGGAACGAACGGACCGTGCCGTCAGCGAACACAAAGGTCAGGCTCCGGACTTGCCCGCGCACGCAAGACAACGTCCAGTCGCCCGAGGCGGTACCGCTGGCGACTGCGCCGACGACGTCAGGAAGCTCGATGCCGTTTGCGGTTAGGTTGTCCGGGCCGATCATGACCTTAAATGGGAAGGGATCATTGACCGTTCCATCGATCGGTACGCGACCAATGAGCGCCGACATGGCCACCGACCCCATCAAGGTCGAGTTCTGAGGCAAGGTATAGGCTTTGCGCACTTGCTTGCGGGTATCCTGGGGAGATATCTCCGCACCGACGTTCTGCGCCGTCGCGCTGAGAACTGTCTGACCTTTGTCCAGGGTGTTGCCAAAGCTGGTGGGGAAATTGAAACCGCTAGCCGCCTGGGCGGAGCCGGGCTGAAGTGGTTTACCGCTAGCGTCCACGGCAGTGGCGTCGGTCGGCTCCACCCACACGAGGCCATTGGACTTCGCACCCTTGTCGAAACCTGCGCCGTCACCAGGTTGCACGCCAAGCCCGATAGGCAGGTCTTGCCCAGCGGCATTGGGGTTCTGCGACAGGTTATCCAACTGACGCTGGACCTGGTCCAGTAGGCCCAGGCTCTGGTTTTTAACCTGCTCCTGCAGCTCGCCCTTCGCGGCGTTCAGCTTGCTGTCGACATTCTGATCTATGCGCGAAAGCCGCTGCTGGAGCTCTGCATTCTGGCCTTTGAGTTCTTTGTTGTCGGTCAGCACCTTCGCGATCTGGTCTTTAACCTCCCGACTTTCAGCGACCACTGTGCGCAGGGTGTCGGCCGGGGTATCCCCGTCCACCCCTAGCTTGCGGGCGGTGTCGCCGCCGATGATGATCGGCTCATCTTCAGGAGCCTTCACCTCTTCTTTTTTACTCCCGCCCTTGAACAGGATGATGAGCACGACGATCAGCACGGGAATGAGCAGGTACTTGAGGAGTGGATTACTTTTCAGACTGCCCACGGCGCCCTCCTGCTTGCGGATCAATTTGACTGACCGAGGACGGCAGCAGAGCTTCTTTCAGCCCTTTGCCTTGGGTGACCAGGTAAAGCGTGGTGGTATCGCTGGCGTTTCCGCGAGCCCCAAGGTACGGGTGCTGGAATGTCGCTGTGGTGAAGTTACCCATCAGCTCTGTGGCATTCATCGTCAGCTGCTGGGCGCTCAGGTTCCTCAGCTTGACCGCAGTGACGTAACTGTTGTCGAGGCGCCAAGCCCCCAGGATTGATGCCTCCACCGGCAACACCGGCAACAAAGTGCTCAGATCCAGGGCCCGGTCAACACGCACCTGGCTGATGCCGGCGACAGGCTCAACGGTCCGAAGTGGGGCGTACAGCATTTGTGCCGCATAGCGGGTCAGGGCCACCGGCGCTGGAGTCTCATGGCGGGGTGCCGGCGGAACATCCTCTTCCTCCTCCGACGTCGCGGATCGCTTCGTCGGAGTTCGTGCGGAGGTGGTATCGCCGTAGTAGGTGGAAGGGGCCGCACCGGCGACGATCTTGGCGGGCTCGAGCTTGGCTTGGCCCTCTGCCGCCGGTGTCGCGGCAATATCCACCAGCATGATCTCGCCGGTGGCCACGTTCTGCAGCTGGAGCCGGGTCGGTGGTATTTCTTGGCTGGCCAAGAGGTAGACTGCGCCACCGGTGCTTTGGACGCGCAGCATGCCGACAAGCTGGGGAGGCATCCCTACGCGCACGTTTTGGTCGACGAACACAATGCGCTCTTGCCCGACAATCAGCGGGATTGCCATGGGGATACGGTCCCACTGCAGTAGCTCTACCGCTTTCACATCGGCAACTGCGAAGAGGCCCAGAGCAAGGAGCCAGGCACGCAGATTCATGGCTTCACCCCGGAGGCTTGCAGATCAACCTCGATGCGTTGCGGGTTGGAGGCGTAGCAGTTCCACATCAACCCGAACGGATTTTTCTCTGGGTTGACGTCGGCACGGACAATGGACAGTGGGTAGCGGGTCATGGCGCGCTTGACCCGCTCCCCGTTCACCGACTCGTCAGCGAGCAGATCCAGGTTGACTGTCCAATCGTTGATCCCGATTTCTTCTACGCGCAGCACGCCAGGGTCGGTCAGCCCATGGCCCGGGATTTCCGAGACGTTCCGCTCACGGCGACGCAGCTCACCGGCGTTACGGCGCATCTCGTAGTCTTTCTTCAAGTATTCCTTGCAACCAGGGGTAACGTAGGAGGCCAGGCGTTCGATGTTGTCCTGGTAGTCGTCGTCCCCATTCTTCTCCCAGCGCTGCATCTGCTGGAAGATATAGAACCCGAAGGCGTACACGTTCTCTGGTGGCACTTCCCACCATTTGCGAGTGCTGCCGGAGCGGAGGTCCGGCGGCACATGCACGGTCAGGTCTTCGGGGGCTTTGTGCCAGCCGTAGAACGCAAAAAGACTGACTGCGCCCAGCACAATGACCGCGATTCGCAGGCTAAGGATGTGTGCCTGCTGAGCATCCACTCGTTTTCGAAAACTCATGAAGATCCCTACTTTCCTGTACGACGGCATGTCCACGCACCCTTCCGGGTGACCAACTGGGGGCCACCGAGGAAGGGGAGGTGTTGAGCCTTGTAGAACTGGAGCTGGCGGTAAAACCATGTGTCCGGCCGGCCGCGCTTCATCTTCCGGAGGATTCGGCTCGCCACGGTCAAGCCCAGAGCTCCACCTACAAGAGCGCAAGCGATGAAAAGAGCTGGGTTGCCGAACAAGAACGACACAGGGATGCCCAGAATCACTCCGCCCCCCCCACAAACACCGACCGTTCCCCACATTTCATCAGCAGTGAGGCCGCCCATGACGATGGGCTGCCTATTCAGGTTGTGGGGAAGGAAATCGAGCGTTCCATCCTTCAGGTAAGTGGTCTCAGCCATGTCGCATCACCAGTTAGAGGACGCCAGTAGCTTTGGTGACCATGAAGATGCCAACGCCGATCAGGCAGATCCCGACCACGGCGGTGAGCCCCAGGTCCCGCCACTTTTTCTTGCCTTCATGGATATCGTGGTAAACGCCGTAGGCATGGGAGGCGACCCCAACCATCATGCCTCCGAGCAGTAAGAGCCCGATCAGCATGAAACCGTCGTAGCCGTAGTTCTGGATGGTTTGTAGCCAGCTCGTTCCCTCGCCTCGTGTGGGGGCTTGGGCTCCTGGTAACGCGGCAGCGGCAATGACTGGGTGCAGACCCATGATCAATGCGGCGGCGCCGGTGAATGACTTGGTGATGGTGCGGATAGACATCGGTTAGCTCCTTGGCTAGCTGAGAACGAGTGCGGAAAGGATCAGCAGCAAGACGATGACTCGGACGGTCGACGATCCTGCAATGTGTTTGTCAATGTTCTGAGTCGCCCAGCCCCGGTAGATGCTGTACAGCGCCCAGGCACCCCAAAGGGTCGACAGTGCGATGACCGTACCTACGAACAGCACGGTGCTGGCCTGCGGGGTGATGCCGCTCGCAGCGTTGAAGGCTGCGACTTGAGTGCCGCTCATGCTCATGGCATCCGCCCGCCGGTTAGGGTGTATTTGCCCGACAGCTCTGCCGGATCCCGCGGCTGTGCGCGACTTGGGGTCAGGTACTCTTGCAGGCCCTGGCGAACGCGCTGGATATCGCCGGCCAGACGTTCATAGTCGAAGTAGTAGCGCTGGCCAGGTTCGCTGGCGATCGTGGCGCTGCGCCGCGCCGAGTCCTCCAGCGCGTTCAGCTGGCGGATCATCACCTCGATGTTGGCTTGTTCGGATGCGCCGGCCGCCAGGGCGGTGGGCGTGAGAGGAAAGCCGCCGCTGACGCTGATCAGCGCGCCAATCAGGATTCGGCGAGGAGATGCAAGGAGGAGGGATGGCTTATTCACTGCTGGACCCTGGCAAGACTGACTGTGGGCGTCAGGATGCCCAGACCAAGAGCTGGCGTGCCTCAAGAAATACTTATCTCAGTGTCGTAGAATTTTTTTGCGGTAAGAAAAGCCTTGCGCGTTTGAGGAGATCAGAATGCCGCATCGAAAACCACAATCACCGACAATCCGTAAGTGGATTGCGGATTATCTGGGGGTCAATTTCCGGGATGAGGGGTGCTACGACAATGCAATCCAGGCAGCGGATCAACTGTATGCCGATGGGCTGGTGAGCTCAGCGGAGCTGGTCGATATGATCAAGCGAGCCAATGTGTCGCTGCTCCGTCTTCACGGTTAAGGCAGGTAGCGGCCTGGGACGCTTGAGGCAGCTGTATCAGGACGGGGTGTGATTTTTTGAAACCACTGAAAACTCGGCCACGAATGCGACTGCTTTTGGGTTCACCGTTTCTGCGTCGATTTCGACGTGACTTTTCGTCAACCGATTTTGGTTGACGACGAATGATACGATCGGCATGATGATCTCAATCGCGCCCGATCCTCTGGTGCTGGCTTAGTCCGGCATTACGTTCGGGCCTTCTTATTTCTGGGAAATGGATTTTGCTGGCTCCGAAACCCTTCCGAACCTATCCAGACCTCGTTGCTCTCATTCAACAGCGCAATATGCTCGTAGCAGATCCTGTTCGAGCAGAGCGCAAGCTGGCTCAGTTGGGTTACTACCGCCTAAGCGGCTACTGGTATCCAGCACGTGAATTCGATGTTGATCCGGTGACCAACCAGGCCAAGATTTGCCCGATCAGCAGCAAGCCGCTTCGTCAGGACGTCTTTGCAGCGGGTGCATCCTTCGATGATGTGGTTAGCCTCTACAGGTTCGACAAGCATCTTCGCCTTCTGATGCTAGATGCGATCGAGCGGTTGGAGGTCAACCTGAAGACGGTCATCGCTCACGTTGTGGGATATCACGACCCGATGGCGTACACGGACGTCAGCTATATCCAACCTAAGTACGCCAAGAACTTCACTTCTCATGGCAAGCCTCGAAACAAGTGGAACGAGTGGGCGGCGAAACAGCAGCAGCTATTGGACAGGAGTACCGAGGACTCCATCCAATGGCACCGTCGTTCAGGTAGACCCATTCCGTTTTGGGTTGCTGTGGAAGCGTGGGATTTTGGTGCTCTATCTCGTTATTTCGAGATACTTAAGGGCACTTATCAGAATCAGATCCTTTCAAGGTTCGGCTTGACTGATGCAAGGGTTTTCGCCCGCTGGTTGCAAGAGATCAACCTACTACGCAATCGCTGCGCGCATCACACTCGGATCTGGAACCAGGTTACGCCCAACCCATTGTCCGCGTTGACATCGGACCCATACTTCGCTGCCTTGAACTTAGACGTCAATGCGCTCAGTAGGCTTTACGGCCTGGTATCCGTTGTTTGGTACCTACTCAAGAAGCTCGCGCCTAGCTCGGACTGGATCCGAAAGGTTGCGGATCTGCTTGACAGCAAACCAGGGTTACCAGGGTGCACGTTCGGCTCGCTTGGTCTTCCAACTGAGGCCGGATTCCCCCGTGCGGCCTTTGGGATCTAAAGGTACTGGTCAGCAGCTAGGTGGTCGCAATTCACGGACGCGCAGCATGAAGAGGTTGTTCAACTTACTTCACGCTTGAAAAAGATCAGATATCCGACCGGCATGGGGAAACCGTAGGACCAGGCCTGGGCATTTTGATTGCCCACCTTGATCTCCCCCCGGCACACTGGCTGCGTGCTGACGAGTTCCCAGCCATCGGCGCCGAGTTCTAGCATCTTCCTCAGCAGCGGCTCGTCTTCGGATAGGAGAGACGCAACATCGGGTTCCAACGTCTGCTCCGTGCTCTTGAAGATCCATGCGCCGCTAGTCGTGTTCTTGAATGGGATAGCGACAAACTCAGCGCGGTGTTCGAATTTCTTGCTCATGGTTACTCCTTTACTTAATCAGCCGCGCGCTTGACGTGCCCCGGGGTCGAGCGCGTCGACGTAGCGTTCCATAATGGACAGCACCAGACTGTTGATCGCCAAGATCTTCATCGCTCGGGTGACGGCCACATACAGAAGGTTCAGCTCATCGTCTCGTCGGCCTTGATCGATATCGGGTGAGAGCGGGTCTGACGTGAAGTCGTCGAAGAGCCCGACAAAATCCCACTCCAGGCCTTTCGACTTGTGGGCAGAGGTCAGGGTGATACTTGCGTCAAGCTCCTTATCCACCGTGCATGAGCGTAGAGCCAAGATTCGCTGGGGCAGATCCGGATACATGTTGATGATCTTGATCGAGCGGATCATCTCGCTGTCCTGGCTCACCTCGGCGATTTCTACGTATTGGGCATAGTCCCGGTAGTCACGGAGCAGTTTTTTGTTCTGGACCAGGTCGCGCTGCTGTCGACTGAAATAGAACAGGTCCTCGAGGTCGCGCACGGAGTAGCTGTCGATGCCGCCAACCCAGTAGATCTTGGGTTTCTCGGTGACCAGGCAGAGAGCGTTTTCAATCACCCCTATGACGGTCCGATGAATGTACGTCCTGTGCGGCAGTCCGGCCGGCAGCGCTTTTTTCACCAATGTCTTCTCGCCCAGTCCCTGCAGCTTCCTGGTTTCTCCCTTGTAGGACAGGATGATGTTGGCGACATGGGCGACTGCCGGCCCAAACCTGAAGCTCTGGGTCAGGTAGTGCTTCTCAGCCCCGGCCATCCAGCTGGCATTGAGAGCATCTTCCGCCCCTCGAAAGCGATAGATCTGCTGATGACGATCACCCACTGCCACCTTACGAATGCTCTGAATGCGCACAATGTCTGCGATCACGGGGTTTACGTCCTGCCCCTCATCGAGCAGAACACAGTCGAAGCGCTGGCTCAGATCGGGTTTGCTCAACTGGTACAGCTTCAGGTAACCGTCATGCGTGATCTGCACCGCTGTGTCCTGCAGGTCAGTCATTCGTTTCCAGACGCCCATCGCTGCTGCGAGCGCTTGCTTCAGGTAGCGCTCCTGGGCGGAGGTAAGCATCGGCCGGTCACGGAACCGCGGAAAGTGGCAGCGTTCGATAAGATCGTCGGCGCTGGCCATGTAGTTGTTGAGGGTGGTCAGCACGTCTCTGACCAACTCCCAGTCCTGCGTATCGATCGCGCGGGCGATGTCGGTCAGCCGCAAGTTGTTGGTCTGCTTATGGCTGAACTGTGTGCCATAGACGGCGTAGGCCAGGCTGTGTGCGGTTTTGTTCACCACGTTGCGCGGAAAGCGTCCCCGTGCGGCGATCTCCACCGACTTGTTGTAGCAGAGATAGAGAATCCGCAGTCGGGAGTGATGTTGAGCGTATCCCACCAGCGTGGTGGTCTTTCCACTGCCGGCGCCGGCCTGGATGAGGAGTTTCGGGGCCTCCGACTGGATGATCGGCGACTGTTCGTGGGTCCATTGCATCGTGCTCTTCCTCACAAATACTTCTTGAAGCTCGCGGCCGTGATGCTCACGGACACACCGAGCAGGGCGGCGCAGGGGAGCAGCACCAGCATGGGACTGATGCTGATCGGGAGTGCCAAGTAGAAGGTCCAGGGGAAAATAGCCAACGGCATGATCGTTGCGCGGGCCTTGTGATAGAGGTAGCTGGATTCGCGACCTGCGCCGAATTTGCGCAGATCTCGGCGCACCAGGCCGTCGACCAGACCCGTCAGTGCCGCCATGGCGAACAGCGGTATGGTCATCAGCAGCACGACCAAGCGGACGCAAAACACCAGAACGGTGAAGAGAGCCGCCAGCACATAGTTCTGGACCGTTGTGACGCTTTGCGCGGCCCAGTAGCGCATGTCCAACTCGTTGCGAGGCCCGGCGTGGGCGATCGACTCCATCCCCTGGACCCAGCTGAGCATCCCGGTCTTCACGATCAGCCAGTCATAAGCTTCGGTGACCAGCCATGTCGCAGTGCGCCCCGGCTCTTGGACGATGGCACTGTGGACCAGGCCTTTGGATAACCAGCTGACCTCGCTGACCAGCATTTGCTGACCGTGTCGCCATCCGGCTTCTGGCCAGAAGAAGTACAGGCATACCCAGTCGACCAAGATGGCGACGAGCAGCGAGCCGAACATCACTCCGAGAAAGTTGAACGGGAACCAGAAGATCTTGCTGAACAGCGATTCCTGTCGCTCCTGCTGCTGTTCGGCCTTCTTTGAAACGTCGTCTGCCATGGCCTACACCTCAAGCTGCGTCGTCGGTGGCCACCTGACGGAAATCTTCCACCAGGTCTTCGGGCAACGCAGATTTCAGTTCCTGGTAGCCCGGGGCTTCCCACCAGTCGCTTGAGGACGCCGCCGAACGTCGCATGCCTGCGGCCAGGTCCTGCAGATTGCCCGGCATGACCTCATCGGGGTCGTTCGCGGGAAGCGGCATGCGGACCTTCCAGAGGTTCCCACCCTCAATGAGCGCGAAGGCCTGCCCCTTAGGAAGCCCGACCACGTGGGCGGGCTCAATCATCGGCACGCTCGCCAGCTGCACCTGGTCATGTGAGCTCGAGGTGAATGCTGTTTTTCCGTTGACCGAGTCGTTCGCACTGCTCGCCGGGGTGCTGTTGTAGATCTGCACCTTGGGCAGCTGGTTGGTCAGCAGCTCGGCGGTCGCAGTTTCACGGACGCGCAGCATGAACAGATTGTTGAAGTTACCGATCACCTGGCCGGCCTTGGCTTTTGAGCCAATCTTCGCCTCGATGTCGCTCATGGTCTGGGTGTAGGCGGTGACCTGCATGCCCGCGCCGCCGGCTTTGTTCACCATGGGGATGAACTCGTCCCCGATCAGTTCGTTGAACTCGTCAGCGTGGAGGTTGATGCGAACCTTGCCACCGGCCATATGGCCGGGCAGACCATCATCGATGCCATGCTTGTAAATGTGGCCGGCGACGGAGACCAGGTCGCTGAACATCGAGTTGCCCACCGCCGCAGCGACCTCAGTGTCGGACAGCGCATCGAGGCCGATGTATACGACCGCGCGCTTCCGAATCACTTGCATCCAGTCGAAAATCGGTCGCTGGTCTGCGAGATCCAGGTAGTCGGGCGCGAGTAGCTCAGCGATACGACCAGTGGTGAGTTTCTCCAGAAGCGGCAGCAGGGACGCGACGATCTTGTCGAAATAGGTCTTGTCGTAGCGGACAGCGCTGCGCAGGCCATCCATAACCGAATCGTTGATGCGCTTCTGGGTCAGGTACATGTCGATGGCCACCACGCGCAGCGGGCGGTCTTTCATGGCGAAAGACAGGTTCTTGCGATCGATCTTGCCTTCAAGCTCGACGATGGTTTGCCAGGCCTTCGGATCATGTTCAGCGAAGTACTTCTGTGCGTACTCAATGAACAGCTCGTCGATATTGATGACGTGCCGGCGGATCTGCTCGTAGTCAGGGCGACGGCCGAGCGCGACAAGCGACTGGGCGATGATATTGACGAACCGCCAGGCGAACTCCCGGAATGCTGCAGAGTTACCTTCGCCGGAGAGCTGACCAGCGATGCGAGTGGCCACCTCGCTGATTCGGCCGAAGCGGCCGATGGCGTTGTAGCGAGCGGAGATATCCGGCCATCCCAGATGAAACACGTAGAACTCGTCGAGGCGCCCGGCGCGCTTGCACTCGACGTACATGCGCTTGAGCAGGTCGGCATCGCCCTTCGGATCGAAAACGATCACGACCTCGTGGTCGGCCTGTTCCTCTGCTCGCCGGCGCCGGCTCCATCGATGGGAGGTTTGACTCCGTCGACCCATGCGGACTCGCGGCCCGCGGCGATGCGTTCGGCGAATGTCCTGGGTGATGAACACTTCCGCCAGGCGAGTCTTGCCCACCCGTGTGGTGCCCAGGACCAGAGTGTGGCCCACGCGCTCACCCAGAGGGAGACTGACATTCTGCTCATCTGGTTCGATCCCGTGCAATCTGGGCAGGCCACCCACCGGTGGGAGAGGTCGAGCGGGGTTCCAGTTGGAATCCCAACCAGTGAGTTTTGTGATCAGTTTCAGTGGGAAGGGGGCGAACTCTAGGCGTTCCTCCAGCCAGCGCGCCCGTTCATAAAGGTTCGTTGGTTCGACGTATGCCGCGAACTGAGGGAAGTAGGTGTCGGCCAGGCGCTGTGTGTGCTTCTGAGTCCACCGGAACCCGCGGCCGATGAACAGGCGCTCGTTGCTGATCGGCATTTCAGCGCTGGTCATGGTGTAGTGGGGAAGCCGCCTGAGGTTCGCCTGGTACCGTAGGACCCTCCGCGCCTGCAGCAGCCGAATGGTGCCCAGGTAGATAAAACCCAGCGCGGCGACAATTCCGAATAGTGGGGTCAGCGCAAAAGCCCAGGGCGCGCCAATGCAAAGCGAAGCTGCCACATAGCAGACCGCAGTGGTGAAAAGCTCTACCGGCGGCCGGAGCAGAGATTCAAGGGTGTATGTCGCCATCTCAGGTCCTCGCGGTGAATGTCATGGCGTCGACTTCCGCACGCGCTTGCTCAACCTGGTCCGGTGTCAGCTGTTCGGCCAGGCGCTGGGCGAATGCGTGTTTGTTGAGCTCGGAGATTCCTGTCAAGCGAGCACCGTACAGCTCGCTCACATGGCGAACCTGCTCGATCATTTGCTCCCGGCCGGGGCGGTGTAGTGGATGGCTGATGATCAGTGTGAACACTGGCGATAGTCGTGGCGGGCGCATACCGGTTCTCACTGCTGAAGGGTTGTAGCTGTGATCAGCACCGGGTAGTGCTGCAGCCCCAGGCGACCAGCAATATCGCTGGCAGGTACAGGCATCACCTGCAACCCAGGTGCCCAGCGGCGGATTTCTTGCAGTCGTGCAGAGTTGCTGACATTCACGGCGAGTCCCACTGCCTGCAGGCCTTGAAGTGCCGATAGTTTCTGTCTGAGCCAGGCCCGCGACGTTGGATCATCCCCAACGATGAACATCGGCTGCAGGCCTGCTGCGTTGATCACTCGTCCCTGTACTGGGCCCGGGCTCAATTCTGGAGTCGACACCGGGAACGCCCCGCCCGCGCGGACGCCAGATACAACCGGGGGAGTGTGCGTAGGCTCGGGCTCAATGTCCTGGTAGTAGGGCAGGGCGGATGATCCGCCCCGGTCCTCCACCACTGAGAGCACCGCTTGCTGGTCAGCATTGGTGGGCAGGGCCAGGCTGGTCACGATCGCGAAGGCAAGGGCTTGCACGACGTGTGACCGCCAGGCATGGGGATAAATCATGGGGACCGTACCTCGAATTTGATGCCGGTGACCCGGCTAAGATGTTTCGTGAAGTAGCTACGGTACTTCGCGGCCGGCGCGCCCCCAGCAGGGCGGTGATACCGCCCGGCAGCATCGATCCAGGTCCCACCCTTGGCCTTTTGTTCAGCCAGGATCTGAGCGGTAACCGCCAGGTTTTTGTATGGGTCCAAGCCTTCGCAGGGGTAGCTGTAGCGATGCCCGTTGAAGCGAATATTGGTCTGTCCCAGCCCCACGTCGACCCGAGCGGGCCCAGCCTTAGCAATTGCGATCATAAGAGCTTGGCAAGCATCTGCTCGTGTGGCGAAGCGATAGCCGGTACCGGCAACATTCAATGTCCATGGCCAAGGCACAAGGTGCCCGCGCAGTTGTGTGCCGCTTTCCTGCAGCGCCACCGAATAGAGAACAACGGGCGGAACCCCGTGCCTGATGGCGATCGCTTTGTAAGCTGGTGGCGGATCTTCTACGCCCCATGCGTTGCCAGCGAGCAGCACCGGCAGAAGGCAGAGCCGCCACCCGCTCATTGACGACGCCATGATCCATTCACCTGTGTCACAGCGGCTGGCAGCGAGCCGCCGAGCCCGAGACGAACCCAGCGGCCCTGGTCATGATTGAGTGTGATGAGTCGACTTTTAACGCTGGAAGGGTCAATACCCGCGAGAATTGCCCAGCGGCGGATCCGTTCATCATCTTGCTGGCTGCCGACGAAATACAGGTCAAATGGCGCCTGGGACGCCTGCAGCCTTTTGACTTGGTCGATGCAGGGCAGGCAGTCGTCTTTGACGAAGAGTGCCATCCGCCCGTTGCCCTCCAGAGCTGGGCCGCTTCCAGATCCGGCATGGGCCGAAGGGGTGGTCGAAATTTCGATGGTTTTGATGCCTGGGAACAGGCGCTGGTACGCCTCATCGTAGGCTCGCTGATAGGCGAGCTCCCTATCGACTCGCTGACGCTCTGCTTGGACCTGCAGCTCGGCGAACCGGCGCCGTTCGCTATCTGATCGGGCTTCGATTCCAAGCGCCGTGAGTGGGTCAAGTCCTGGCGAATACACTCCCCGGGGCCCCTGCATCACCTTTTGATATCGCTCATACTCCTTGGAGGTCAGGCCCCATTCCTGCGCGGCTTTATCATGAAGCTTTTTCTGCGACAGGCTGCTTTCGCTAGTGAGCTGTTGAACACTGGAGGTGGCCCCTCCTGGTGCGGAAGGCAGCGGTGCGGCCTCAATGCCCACTGCAGTAAATGCGCAGGCGCAGGCGATGGCTCGAACGATCGGACGATTCATGATGCTGTACTCATGGCTGGATGTTCAGGGTTCTGGTTGTCCCGCCGGCGTCGAAGGTTGCGGTTCGTTCATCTACAGCCTTGAGTCGCCATGTGCTGCCGCTGACCACTTCGCCAGGCCGAATCAGGTAGATCTGGCTCAGTCGCGTGCTACCGGTGGGGGCAACAGACAGGAAGCGTTCTCCACCCCGGTATTCGAGGCCGACCATCTGAAAGGGCGGAGGATCTTGCGGGATTGGTGGGGCTTTAACCGGTGCGGGCTTCGTCTTCGGTTTGGAGGAGGCTTTTGAGGCTGGTGCAGTCGCCTGAGCCTTGCTCATTTTCTGCAGTTTGCCGTCAAGAGACTCAAGGTCGGCTTTCAGTACCAGAAGATCGCCCGCAGTCGCGGATGAGCGAAAGACTTCAGCTGCAGCTTCGTGGGCCTGCGTTGCCGTGGCTTGCACAGCATCGATCCGGCTCGAGAGCGCTTGCTGGCTGACACGGAAGTCTTCCATCGTGACCAGGGGGTTGCCTGACACAGTGTCGAGTCGATCGTCGATCGCGCTCACCCTGTTCTGGAGTGCATCGATGGAGACCTTCTCTGCTGCTCCATTCACGGTGCGAGACAGAGTCGACAGCTGGTACTGCTGGAATACAATGATGACGCCCAGGATGAGCAGTCCCGTAACAATGGGCAGATGTTTTCGGATCGGCAGTTTCATGGGGGTCCTCTCGAAGCCGAGAACACCCTCGCGCAACCATGATCTTGTTTCAGCAGAAAATACTTAGCCCGCCCGCGTGGAATTTCTTGGCGGGGCTTTTTGCTTTTGGGGATACTGGTCGTCCCCGCGCCTGCGGTGGGAGCAGCTGCGACCTTGTAGGCACCCCACAAGTAAGCGGTGTCCGGTGCAACGTTTTTGGTTCGTGAGTTCCAAAGACATACGAGTGCCGAGCCTCTGGGGTTGGAAGAATGGGCTGTTGGGACCATGCCCTTTACACAGGTGGCTCAACAGCCTTACTTGCTACCGGGGGACGGTCCAACAAGCCACATTCATCGCCTTTTCCGCTTACAGCAAAGGACGTTGAGGCCTTCAAGGCTGAGTGCAAGCAGAAGCAACGAGGAAAACGCTAATGAGCAAGCGTGTTTGGATAATCGAAGGTTGGCAAGGTCAGGCTTCAATCTGGTCGAAAGAAATTCCCTGCAGCGATCTTCCTCAGAGCAGAGTAGAAGAGGTACTCAGGTGTTTAGTGGCCAAACATGGTCTTTCGGAGGACGAGATTGTGAGTGCGTTCGCTCGGACAAGCGCTGCGCGTTTTACACCCCATTTAGAAATTACCAAGTCGCGGGCGAATGAGCCTTGGTCCCTGTCGTGCGGTGGCAACCCGTTCTTCACCGCAAGAGTAGGCGAGCAGTCGGATTAAAGAGGAAAACCGGGCAGCGTCCCTTCATGCATACGCCCCGCCCAGCAACCGCACTGGAAGTGTGGGCAAGTGCTAAATAGGGGGTGTGGAGCGATAGGATCTGGTGATTCAACCGATCCGGTGCCAACGTGAAGCCGTCAATTCTTAAAGTCAACGCTTTTCCAGTACATAACCGACCCCTCGTAACGTATGAATCAGTTTGCTCTCGAAGGGCTCATCTATTTTTGACCTAAGGCGACGTATCGAAACCTCGACGACATTTGTATCACAGTCAAAATTCATATCCCACACTTGAGAAATAATCTGCGTACGACTCAACACCACTCCAGTATTGCGCATTAAATAGTGAAGAAGAGCGAATTCCTTTGTCGTCAAATCAATACGTTTCCCGTCTCTGAAGGCTCGGTGGCGGCTTTGGTCAAGTTCTAAATCTGCTACGCGAATGATCTCCACCGAACCAGGGTGATCGGATCTTCGCAGAAGTGCCCTAACCCGGGCGAGTAATTCTGGAAACTCAAATGGCTTGATCAGATAGTCATCTGCACCGTTTTCCAAACCCCTTACCTTGTCTGCCAGACGACTTCGAGCAGTCAGCATCATGATGCGGGATATACAGCTTTTACGTCGTAACAAATCAAGAACTTGCCACCCATCCATGTCAGGTAGATTGATGTCCAAGAGGATGAGTTCGTATTCATGCTGCTTTGCCAAAAACAATCCATCTGGGCCGGTATGTACACAATCCACAACGTAACCGCACTCCGTGAGTCCTTGGCGTACATATTCTGCAGTTTTTACTTCATCCTCGATCACAAGAATTCGCATGAGATTTTGTCTCGATACCTCTGAGCAATGCACCGCGCACGGGCGCCGGAGTTAGTGAGAGCAATGGTAAAACAAAATTCACTATCCGGGGTCTAAATAACGGATTTGTAATTTACAGGTAATTCGTTTGATAGTTTGGAGGTGTGTTTCGCAACTGGGCAGGTAAGTCAAGGTCTACTCTGTGTCGAGTGGGGCTTATAGGCTATTGGGTTTTATTTTTGTTGTGGCCTTGTTTCGCTCTGACGATGGCGAGGGTGGACGTATTGAGGCTCCTGGGAATTAGTGTTGATATGGCCTCTATCGTAACGGAATGCATACGATAATAAGCTGATTGAGCTCAAAAAAAAGGCGCCCAGAGGGCGCCAAAATATCCACCTTTTACCAAAGGAGCACTTAAGCTACTCAAGGTGAATTCGTTGAACTCAAGATGTTCGTATATATCTAAAAATTCACAGAACCGATAGCGGGTACTCAACAATCAGGCGTACTTCATCCAAGTCCGATTCGAATGCTGTGGCCCTGGTAGTTGCCTGGCGCACTCGGAATGAGAGGTCTTTTGCTGCACCTGTTTGTACGACATATTTGACTTCTATATCACGCTCCCAACGCTTCTGATTGGTGAGCGGGTCGCCATTCTCGTCGGTACGCATATAGAACTGGTTTGCGTTCGAGTAGTCCGCACCAGAACCTCTGGCATAGCGAGTCATGAACGACAGGCCAGGAATACCGTAGCTGGTCATGTTCAAGTCATAGCGCAGCATCCAGGAGCGTTCCTTCGGCGAGTTGAAATCGCTGTACTGGATCGAGTTGTCGACGAAGATAGCATCTGACTGGCGCAGATAGTCGAAATCATCATCGCCGTTGTTCCGCTGGTGCGAAAGCGCCAGGGTATGCGCACCATAACGAACGCCTACCTTGGCACTCCAGATGTTGTTGTCAAATTCGCCGAGGCGCTGCTTCCCTTCGTCAACGGCTTTATAATAGTTAAATCCACCGATCAGCGCTAAGTCATCGTTCAGCGGATAAGCGAAGCTGGTCCCGGCGTAATACTGATTCCAGACTTCTTTCAGTTGACTGGCGTAGAGGCTTACGGTGAAGTTATCATTAATTTGATAGTCTCCGCCACCGTAGCCAACCCAAGGAGAGTTGACCGGGCCGGCATAGAACGTGGCGAAGTTGTCGTTCAGGTTACTGGAGACTGGTTGGCTCATAGCGTGCAGTCGACCGCCCTGCAGAGTGAGGCGTTCAATACTGGTGTTTTCCACCGTTACGCCACGGAAGCTCTCAGGCAGCAGACGTGAGTCACCCGCCGCAACAACTGGGTTCGATGGGAAGACGTCACCCACTTTTACGACGGTATCAAACAGCCTGACCTTAGCCGCCCCACCGACCTTTGTGTATTCATCGCGGGCTTCGCTGTTGCTTTCTACAGGCAAAACATCGAAGGAGCTACGGCCGCCGTTGCGACCGTCACCCGTGTCGAGCTTTATGCCGACCATGGCAAAGGCATCAATACCGAATCCTACAGTACCTTGAGTGAAACCGGAATTGAACTTCGTGATAATCGCGTGGGCCCAGGCTTCGGAGTAGCCGTTTGTATTGCCCTTGCCACTGTTATAAGTGGGGGCGGAGCTGTCACGATTGTCACGGTTGAAATAGAAGTTTCGGTTTAGAACGGTGAGACTGCTGCCTTCAATAAACCCCTCCGGCTTATCTTCAGCTTGCGCCGATATGGCATAGCTTCCAGAAAGCGCAGAAACTGCTGCCAAATACAGCGGTACTTTAATTCGCATTCGATGCTCCTTTGATTCACGGCAGCTTTTATTATGTATTACCGACGCGGGTGTCGTTGATTGTTCTTACCCGGCGGCGCACCCAGCGTAGCGCCCAGCTCATATTTGCAGGCCCAAGATAACGGGAGGGTGATAGAACAATTACAATTTCGTCATGTTTACGTTATCTGAGTGGTTTGCTTCAATTGACTGAGTAGGTATTCTTCGCAACGAAATCCAAAAGGTCTGCTGGAAATCTAGGGTTTGCGGGCGCGGCCGAGATTTATTACAAAATTGTAATTTTCTAGCCACCCCCCTGATAGCTACCGCTGATTAGAGTGCCATCACCTTATCCAGTGGGGCTTGGCAGCTGTATAGGTGTTCTGGCCAAGCTTTCTCAAAGTTTGTGCACGAGGACCATAAAGTGCCCCCGTATAACCGAAATATCTTTCCCAAGACCGCCATCTCTCCCTGGAAGATCGCCGCACTCTGTACGCTCATCTCGGGGCTGATGGCACCTACCGCATTTGCCCAAAGCATGAGCCTGTCCGAGGCGCTTTCGATTGCAATAGATGCTAACCCTGATTTGGCTGCTTCCCGTCAGGAGATTGGTATAGCGGAGGGTGTGCGCAAGCAGGCGGGGCTTATTCCAAATCCCGAAATTTCTTACGAAGTTGAGGACACCAGAAGGGATACCAGCACGACAACCGTCACCCTAAGTCAGCCTTTGGAACTGGGTGGTAAGCGGGGGGCTCGCGTCGAAGTGGCTACATATGGTCAGACAGTCGCCCAACTGGAGTTGGACCGTCGGATGAACGGCTTGCGTGCAGACGTTGTGCAGGCATTCTACGCTGCCCTACGCGCTCAGACGGGCTTGGATCTTGCCAAACAATCTCTCGAGCTCACCGAACGTGGTCTGCGTATTGTCGATGGTCGAGTTCGCGCGGGTAAGTCCTCACCCGTAGAAGCCACCCGTGCTCAGGTACAGCTGGCAGAAGCGATGCTGCAAGTGCGTCGCGCCGAAACTGAGAAAGCTATTGCCTACCAACAATTGGCCCAGGTGACCGGCAGTCCTGTTACCGTTTTCGATCGTTTGGATTCCTCCTCCCTGTCTCCGGGTATGCCACCCCGCACTGAAGAGTTGTTGGCGAAGCTCGATCAAACCGCAGAAATGCGCCAAGCAGTTGCTCAGATTGATAAGAGTGATGCCTCGCTTGGATCGGAAAAAGCCCAACGCATTCCGAATCTCACCGTGAGTGTGGGTAGCCAGTACGATCGCTCGGTTCGTGAACGGGTAAATGTGGTGGGACTGTCGATGCCTTTGCCGCTGTTTGATCGCAATCAAGGCAACATTCTTTCTGCTTCTCGCCGTGCAGATCAGGCTCGAGACCAACGAAACGCTGTGGAGCTAAGGCTACGCACCGAAACGCAAACCGCAGTGAATCAGTGGGCCACCGCCATGCAGGAGGTCGAATCTTATGACAAGACAATTCTGCCTTCAGCCCAAAAGGCTGTGGATACCGCTACCCGTGGATTTGAGATGGGTAAGTTCGGCTTCATTGAGGTCCTGGACGCCCAGCGCACATTGATCGTCGCTCGTAGCCAATATCTCGACTCGTTGGCGGCTGCCACAAATGCGCGAGCGCAAGTGGAACGAGTTTATGGCGACGTCGGATCGACTGGAGATGTGCGCTGAACGGGAGCAGCCTTTTTTCTCGCTAAATGGCTTTGAGCAAGCCTGTGCCAACGATCAGCAGGAGTAACAATGGAAAACAAACGTAAGATCGCCCTCGCGGTAGCCGTCGTGGTCGCCCTTGGTTTTGGCAGCCTAGCCTGGAATTCTATTTCCGATCAGCAGGCCACCAATAACGCTGAACATGGATCTGAGGAAGGTCATGGCCACGAAAAGAAGGCAGACCACTCAGAAGAGGAAGACCATGCAGAAGGGGAGGACCACAAGGAGCACGGCGAAGAAGGACATAGCGAAGAACATAGTGATGAAGAAGGCAAGCTGACTCTGAGCGCCGAACAGATCAAGGCCGCAGGAATTGTCCTCGAAGCTGCAGCTCCCCGTGAGCTCGGCACCGTTGCCACCTTCCCAGGCGAAATACGCTTCGACGAGGACCGTACTGCCCACGTTGTACCTAGAGTACCTGGCGTCGTTGAGGTCGTTACGGCCAACTTGGGCGAGAGAGTTAAGAAGGGCCAAGTTCTTGCAGTGATCGCCAGCCAACAAATTTCCGAAATGCGCAGCGAGCAACAAGCTGCACAGCGGCGTGTAGAACTGGCGCGATTAACGTTCGATCGCGAGAAGCAGCTGTGGCAGGACAAGATCTCCGCCCAGCAGGATTATCTCCAGGCGCGCCAAGCGCTGCAGGAAGCAGAGATCTCTCTCGCCAACGCCAAACAAAAGGTTGGAGCGATCGGCGCCTCCGTCAACTCTGTAGGTGGTAACCGTTACGAGCTTCGCGCTCCCTTCGACGCAGTTGTCGTCGAAAAGCACCTGACGGTCGGTGAAGTCGTCAGTGAGGCTACCAACGCCTTCATTCTTTCAGACCTCAACCAAGTTTGGGCAACCTTTGCTGTTCCTCCAACTGCCTTGGGTAAAGTTGCAACCGGCCGCGCAGTTAAGGTTTCTTCACCAGATATGAACGCTGAGGTCGAGGGCAAGGTGGGGTACGTCGGTAGTCTACTGGGTGAGCAGAACCGTGCAGCGACCGTCCGCGTCACCCTTACCAATCCCAATGGAGCCTGGCGACCGGGTCTATTCGTGAATATTGCGGTCACGTCACAGACAGATCGAGTTGCTGTGGCTGTTCCTGAGTCCGCTGTGCAGACCGTTGAGGAAAAGGCGTCGGTATTTGTACGTACGGCCGAGGGTTTTGACACTGTCCCGGTAAAACTTGGTCGCCGTGATGGGGGCTATGTAGAGGTTACCGAAGGCCTCCAATCCGGTGCCCAAGTAGCAGCAAGTGGCAGCTTCACGCTCAAGTCTGAGCTCGGCAAGGCTGCGGCTGAGCATAGTCACTGATGCGCACTGACAGGATGATTCCACATGTTTGAACGTCTCATTAGATTCGCCATCGAGCAGCGCGTCGTTGTAATGATCGCCGTGCTGATCATGGCCGGTATCGGCATCTACAGCTATCAGAAGCTGCCAATTGATGCGGTACCCGATATCACCAACGTCCAGGTTCAGATCAACGCTGCCGCCCCTGGTTATACTCCATTGGAAACAGAGCAGCGGATAACCTTTCCGGTTGAAACTGCGATGGCCGGACTGCCGGGCCTGCAGCAGACCCGTTCCTTGTCTCGTTCTGGCCTGTCTCAGGTCACCGTGATCTTTGAAGACGGCACGGACATCTTCTTTGCGAGGCAACTGGTAAACGAACGTTTGCAAGTAGCGAGAGAACAACTGCCCGCCGGCGTAGAAGCGGTTATGGGACCTATTTCCACAGGTCTCGGTGAAATTTTCTTGTGGACTGTTGAGACCGAGAAAGGCGCTGTAAAAGAGGATGGTACCCCCTACACCTCGACCGATTTGCGGGTAATCCAGGACTGGATCATCAAGCCTCAGTTGCGTAATGTCCCAGGTGTTGCCGAGATCAACACTATTGGCGGCTACGCCAAGCAGTACTTGGTTGCTCCGGATCCGAAGCGTCTGGCCACTTATAGACTCACCCTGAATGATCTGGTGACTGCGTTGGAAAGCAACAATGCCAACGTCGGTGCTGGTTACATTGAGCGCAGTGGCGAGCAACTGCTGATTCGCGCGCCTGGCCAAGTGGGTAGTCTCGAAGACATTGCCAACATTGTGATCACCAATGTCGATGGTGCGCCGATTCGGGTCAGCAATGTCGCGGAAGTCGGCATCGGTAAAGAACTCCGCTCTGGTGCTGCTACTGAGAACGGCCGAGAAGTCGTACTCGGTACCGTGTTCATGTTGATCGGTGAAAATAGCCGCACTGTGTCTCAAGCGGTCGCTGCCAAGCTGGCTGATATCAACCGAACGCTGCCAAAAGGTGTGGTGGCGGTGACTGTTTATGATCGTACCAACCTGGTTGAAAAAGCCATTGCGACGGTCAAGAAGAACCTGATTGAAGGTGCGATTCTCGTCATCGCGATTCTATTCTTGTTCCTAGGCAACATCCGTGCTGCGCTTATCACCGCCATGGTGATACCACTGTCCATGCTGTTTACATTCACTGGCATGTTCAACAACAAGGTCAGTGCAAATTTAATGAGTTTGGGCGCACTTGATTTCGGCATCATCGTCGACGGCGCCGT
>Ga0160439_1000222_pt1 | contig 38573 bp, 30 predicted proteins | sample HID1975M_E0MG_FD_108201 | JGI IMG/M metagenome (GOLD analysis project Ga0160439, IMG submission 108201) | Enriched soil microbial communities from UW Madison campus, WI, USA - HID1975M_E0 MG | ecosystem: Environmental > Terrestrial > Soil > Unclassified | place: USA: Madison, Wisconsin... | reverse complement strand
TGGCGGACCTCGTCGGCCAGGGTCGCCCGGACGTGCGCGGCGCCCTCGCGGTCGGCCCACCACAGGCCGGGCACGCCGGGCAGCGGGGCCGGGCGGGCCGCGAGCCAGTGCAGCGCCGTGAGGCTGAGCCAGCCGTGCGGCTCTCGCAGGGCCTGCTCGCGGGCCTCGTGCCAGGTCGCGCGCTCGGTCGCGGCGTCCGTCTCGGTCAGGGTCGTCATGGCGGTCATTCCTCTCAGGTCAGCACGGTCGGAGCGGGGCGATCAGCCGGCGAGCGCCGCGGGGCGGCGCACCGCGTCGGGGTGGGCGAGACCGAGGTGGTCACGCAGCGTCGGGCCGCTGTACTCGGCGCGGAACGAGCCGCGCTCGACGAGCAGCGGGACGACCCGGTCGAGCACGTCGTCCAGGCCCCCGGGGGTCAGGTGCGGCACGAGGATGAAGCCGTCGGAGGCGTCCTCCTGCACGTGCCGGTCGATCTCGTCGGCGACGTGGTGCGGCGTGCCGACGAAGCCGCCGCGCGAGGTGACGGCGATGACCAGGTCGCGGATCGACCAGCCGTTGGCGGCCGCCTGCTCGCGCCACGCGGCGACCACGGGACGCGGGTCCTTGACGTGCCGGGCGCGGCCGCGCGTGATGTCGGCACCGTCGAAGTCGGGCTCCACGTCGGGCAGCGGGCCGTCGGGGTCGTACGCCGTGAGGTCGCGGCCCCAGACCTGCTCGAGGAACGCGATCGCCGTCGCGCCGGGCACCTGCTGGCTGCGGATGTGCCGCGCGAGCTCGGCGGCCTCGGCCTCGGTGTCGCCGATCACCACGGTCGTGGCGGGCAGGATCTTCAGCGAGCCGGGCTCGCGGCCCGCCGCGGCGAGGCGTGCCTGCACGTCGTCGTAGAAGGTGCGGCCGTCGTCGAACGACGAGTGCAGCGAGAAGATCACGTCCGCGGTGGCGGCCGCGAAGTCGCGGCCGTCGGGCGAGTCGCCGGCCTGGAACAGCACCGGGTGGCCCTGGGGGCCGCGCGGCGTGGGGAACTCTCCCCGCACCTGGAAGTGCTTGCCGACGTGGTCGATGCGGCGCACCGAGCCGGGCCGCAGGTACGCACCCGAGACGGGGTCGGGGCTCACGGCGTCGTCGTCCCACGAGTCCCACAGCTCGCGGGCCACGGCGACGAGCTCGGCGGCGCGCTCGTACCGCTCGGCGTAGGGCAGGAAGCCCCCGCGGCGGAAGTTCTCGCCCGTGAACGCGTCCGAGGAGGTCACCAGGTTCCACGCGGCCCGGCCGCCCGAGAGCACGTCGAGCGACGCGAACTGGCGGGCGATCTCCCACGGCTCGTTGAACGTCGTGTTGATCGTGCCGGCCAGGCCCAGGTGCTGGGTGACGGCGGCGACCGCGGCCAGGACCGGCAGGGTGTCGGGCCGCCCGACGACGTCGAGGTCGTGGATGAGCCCCTTGTGCTCGCGCAGGCGCAGGCCCTCGGCGAGGAAGAAGAAATCGAGCTTGGACTCCTCGGCCCGCCGGGCCAGGTGCTCGAAGGACGCGAAGTCGATCTGGCTGCCGGAGCGCGGGTCGCTCCAGACGGTCGTGCTGTTCACGCCCGGGAAGTGGACGCCCAGGTGGATCTGCTTGCGGGGCTTGCTCGTCATGGGTCCGTGTCCTTGGTGGTGTGGAGGTCAGACGGCGGCGGTCAGACGGCGGCGTAGCGGCTGGCGGGGCGCGGCAGGCCCAGCGAGTCGCGCAGCGTCGAGCCGGTCCTGACGGGGTACGCGGCCGCCGCGAGGCCGGCGGCGCGCAGTGCGGGCAGCACCTGGTCGGCGAGCAGCGGGAGGTCGGCGCGCAGGCTCGCGGGCCGGACGGTGAAGCCGTCGACGACCGGCGCCCAGCGCGCGACGAGCTCGACGAGGCTCGCGGCGTCGCCGACGTGCTGCAGCGTGGCCGGGGCGAACGCCGAGCCCGCGAGCCCGTCGAGCAGGCCGCGCCGGGCCCGCGCCGCGCCGTCGTCGGCGCCGAGGACGACGACCAGGTCGACGAGCACGCGCACGTCCTGCGGGTCGCGACCCGCCTCGGCGGCGGCCGTCCGCACGCGCGCGACGAGCTCGGCCGCACGGTCGACGCCGCGCGCCTCGATCCGGACGACGTCCGCGACGCGACCGGCGAGCTCGACCGACTCGGGCGACCCGACGCGCACGACGACCGGCAGCTGCCCCTGCGGCGACCGCGGCGTGATCGAGGGCCCCTTGACGGTGAACCGCTCCCCCACGTGGTCGACGTAGTGGAGCTTGTCGCGGTCGACGAACCGGCTGGTGGCGGCATCGCGGATCTCCGCGTCGTCCTCCCACGAGTCCCAGAGGTCGCGGACGACGCCGACGACCTCACGCGCCTCGTCGACCGCGTCGGCCTCGTCCTGCACGTCCTTGCGGCCGAAGGCGGCCGCGGCTGCGGGCGTCGTGGACCACGCGACCTGCCAGCCGCCGCGCCCACCGCTCACGTGGTCGAGCGTCTGCAGGGCCTTGGCGACGTGGAACGGCTCGGTGTGGGTGGTGTCGACTGTCGCGACCAGGCCGATGCCCGACGTGACCGGCGCGAGGCGCGAGGCCACCAGCACCGCGTCCAGGGTGCCGCGCACCGCACGGTCGGCGGCGGGGGCCAGCGTGAACGAGTCGTCGAGCAGCGCGAGGTCGAACCCGGCACGGACCGCGGTGCCGACGTGCCCGGTCAAGGTGTCGACGGCCGCCCGGCGCTGATCGGGATCGAGCGTGCGCCACGCGGCGGGATGGGCGCCGGCGCCGGACAGGTCGACGGCGAGGTGCAGGTGAGTCATGGGAGTCCTTCTCCAGGGACGGGCGCCACCGACCCCTGGTCGGGGTGGGGCGGGAGGACGGCGCGGGGCCAGGTCCGAGGCGGCAGGTCGAGGGACGCTGCCGCGGGGAGATCAACAGACCGGACAGGCCCGTCGAGCCGTGCGACCGGCGGCACACGGACACGACGAGGCGGCGCGGCGTGCGCGCTGCTCGTCCGTGCTGGCCTGCCGGCTCATCGGCGTCCCTTCGAATATCCGACTGAGTCAGTCGGCTTATCTGATGGGCGGGAGATTAGGGAGCCCGCCGGGGATCGTCAACCAACGAGACGGACCGTCCGAATCATGAGACGGGCGCAACCGACCCTTGACCCTCCTCCACCGGCTTCCTACCTTCGCGGCGGTCTCGAGTCCCGACGACAAGCCCTGGCTGGTCGGGCAGCAACCCTCCTCACGTGGCGGGGTGCTCCAGGTGACGACCCGGCGCGAACCCTCGCGCAAGCACGCAGTCGAACGCCGCCTCCCGGCGTGTCCCCAGACGAGGAGCTCCTCCATGACCGCAGATCCACGCACCCGCAGCAGGGCGGTGACCCCGTGACCCGGTACCTGGCACGCAGGCTCCTGCTCGCCGTGGGCGTCCTCTGGGCGGCCTACACGGTCACGTTCCTCATCCTGTTCGCGCTCCCGGGCGACCCGGTCTCGATCATGTACGGCGGCGACTCGAGCGACATCACGCCCGAGCAGCTCGACGCGCTGCGCGCCCAGCACGGGCTCGACCAGCTGCTGCCGGTCCAGTACGTGACGCAGCTCGGGCACGCGCTGCAGGGCGACCTCGGCAGCTCGGTCGTCAACGGCCAGCCCGTGACGCGGCTGATCGCCGACGCGCTGCCGCCCACCGCGCAGATCGCCGGCTCGGCGCTCGTGCTCGCGATCCTCGTCGGCGGCGGTCTCGCCGTCATCGCCACCGCGACCCGCAGCCGAAGGCTGTCGGGCTTCCTGCTCTCGCTGCCACCGCTCGGCGTCGCGATCCCCTCGTTCTGGTTCGGCCTCACGCTCGTGCAGTGGTTCTCGTTCGAGATCCCGCTGTTCCCGGCGCTGGGCAACCAGGGGTTCGCCTCGGTGGTCCTGCCCGCGATCACGCTCGCGCTGCCGACGTCGGCGCTCATCGCGCAGATGCTGTCGCGCAGCCTCCTGCACACGCTGCGCGAGCCGTACGTGGACACCGCGCTCGCCAAGGGTGCGGGCCGCACGCGGGTGCACCTGCGCCATGCCCTGCGCAACGCGGCCCTGCCCGCCCTGACGGTCACGGGCCTGGTGATCGGCGGCCTGCTCTCGGGCGCGGTCGTGACCGAGACCGTGTTCTCGCGCGCGGGCCTCGGCCGGCTGACCGCCACCTCGGTCGCCGCGCAGGACATCCCGGTGGTGCAGGGCGTCGTGCTCGTCGCGGCGACCGTGTACGTGCTGGTCAACCTGCTGATCGACGTCATCTACCCGCTGCTCGACCCGCGGATCGTCACGGGCGCACGGCGCCGCGTCGCACCACCGGCGCCGGTCGCTCCCCCGGCGTCGACCCCCGCACCCGACCGCGTCGCCGTCCCCGCCGGAGGTACCCGATGAGCAGCCTCGACGCCCTGACCGCCGGCGAGCGCGGCCCGCAGCCGCCCTCCGAGGCGTTCGTGCCCACCGCACTCGACCCGAACACGCGCGCCGATCAGTTCGCGGCGACCTCGAGCAACCGGTTCGCGGACGCCGTCCTCGAGCGCGAGGACTCGCTGACCCACCGCAGCGCGTGGCGCACGCGCCTCGAGGACCTGGTCCGCAAGCCCGGGCTGGTCCTCGCCCTCGTGTGGTCGCTGACGATCGTCGTCGCCGCGTTCGCGCCGTCGCTGCTGGCCCCGGGCGACCCGCTGACCGGCGTCCCGGCCGACAAGCTCCAGCCACCGTCGTCGGCGCACTGGTTCGGCACCGACCAGCTGGGCCGCGACCTGTACACCCGCGTGGTGCACGGCACGCACCTGACGCTGCAGGCCGCGCTGACGGCCGTGCTCGTGGGGCTGCTCGTCGGCGTGCTGATCGGGCTGGTCGCGGGCTTCGTCGGCGGCGTCGTCGACGACATCGCGATGCGCGTGGTCGACGTGCTGCTCTCGATCCCCGCGCTGCTGCTGTCGCTCGCGCTCATCACCGTGCTCGGCTTCGGCACGATCAACGTGGCGATCGCCGTCGGCCTCGCCAACGTCGCGTCGGTGTCCCGGATCATGCGGTCCGAGGTGCTGCGCGTGCGCACGTCGGTGTTCGTCGAGGCGTCGCACGCCGGCGGCAGCCGCTGGTGGACCACGCTGGGCCGGCACGTGCTGCCCAACGCGATCGGCCCGGTCGTCGTGCTCGCCGCGCTCGAGCTGGGCGCGGCCGTGCTGGCGGTCTCGTCGCTGTCGTTCCTCGGCTACGGCGAGCCGCCGCCCGCACCCGAGTGGGGTGCGCTCGTCGCCGGCGGGCGTGACTACCTGCGCACCTCGTGGTGGCTGACCACGCTGCCCGGCCTGACCATCGTCGCGACCGTGCTGGCCGCCGGCCGCATCTCGCGCGCACTCGACGGCGACCCCGGGAGGAACCGATGACCGCGAACCGACGGCTCCTGACCGTCACCGACCTGGCCGTCTCCTACCGGACCCGCCGCGGCGACGTGCACGCGGTGCGGGACGTCTCGCTGCACGTCGACGAGGGCGAGACCGTGGCCGTCGTCGGCGAGTCCGGCTCCGGCAAGTCGACCACCGCCGCGGCCGTCGTCCGCCTGCTCGCGCCGGCCGCCCGCATCGAGCGCGGCACGATCGACCTGCTGGGCCGCGACGTCGCCGGCGCCTCGCCGCGCGAGCTGCAGGCGGTGCGCGGACTGCTCGTCGGGCTCGTCCCGCAGGACCCGACGGTCTCGCTCAACCCGGTCAAGCGCGTCGGCGACCAGGTGGCGGAGGTGCTGCGCATCCACGGCCTCGCCGAGAGGCGGATCGCCGGCATCGAGGCGGTCGAGGCGTTGCGCCGGGCCGGGCTGCCCGAGCCCGAGGTGCGCGCGCGGCAGTTCCCGCACGAGCTCTCGGGCGGCATGCGCCAGCGCGTCCTGATCGCGATCGCGCTGGTCGCCCAGCCTCGCCTGCTCGTGGCCGACGAGCCGACGAGCGCGCTCGACGTCACCGTCCAGCGCCAGATCCTCGACCACCTCGACACCCTGACCAGCGAGACCGGCACGGGCGTCCTGCTCATCACGCACGACCTGGGCGTCGCGGCCGACCGCGCGGACCGGATCGTCGTGATGTCCCAGGGGCGCGTCGTCGAGGCCGGCACGCCCGACGAGGTCCTCGGCTCCCCCCGCGAGGCGTACACGCGGGCGCTGCTCGCGGCCGCGCCGTCCCTGCGGGGCGCCCGTCGCGCACCCACTCCCGTCGCGGTCGACGCCCCGGCGGCGCTCGAGGTGCGCGGGCTGGTCAAGGACTTCCCGCTGCCGCGGTCCAGCGGCGGTGGCACCCTGCGCGCGGTCGACGACGTGTCGTTCCGCGTGCCGCGGGGGCGCACGCTCGCGATCGTCGGCGAGTCCGGTTCGGGCAAGTCCACGACCGCCCGCCTCGCGCTGCGGCTCGCGGAGCCGACGGCGGGCCAGGTGCTCGTCAACGGGGACGACGTGAGCCATACCCGCGGCTCCGAGCTGCGGGCGCTGCGTCGGCAGATGCAGGTCGTCTACCAGAACCCGTACTCCTCGCTCGACCCGCGCTGGTCCGTCGGGCAGATCATCAGCGAGCCGCTGCGCGCCTTCCGCGTGGGCGACCGCTCCTCGCGCGCCGCGCGCACGGCCGAGCTCCTCGGCCTCGTCGCGCTGCCCGCCTCCGTGGTCCACCGCCGGCCCGCCGAGCTCTCCGGCGGCCAGCGGCAGCGGGTCGCGATCGCGCGGGCACTGTCGGTGCGACCCGACCTCGTCGTGCTCGACGAGCCGGTCTCCGCGCTCGACGTCTCGGTGCAGGCGCAGATCCTCGACCTGCTCGCGGACCTGCAGAGCGAGCTCGGCGTGACCTACCTGTTCATCTCGCACGACCTCGCGGTCGTGCGGCAGGTCGCGCACGAGGTCGTCGTCCTGCAGAACGGGCGCGTCGTGGAGTCCGGCGACGTCGAGGAGGTCTTCGCCCGCCCGCAGCACGCCTACACCGCGGAGCTGCTGGCCGCGATCCCCGGCACGGCTGCGCACCGCCCGCTCGTGTCCGCCTCGTCCGGCTCGTCGGGCACTGCCCGAGGAGGTGAGCGATGACCTCCTGTTGTCCGGGCCGTCGCCTCCCCCGGTCCTGATCCCACCCCTTTCCCTGGAGACCTTCATGTCTGTGCGACCCCTGTCCTCCCGCGCGTTGCGCGTCGCCACCGGCCTCACCGCCCTCGGTCTGGCACTGACCGCGTGCAGCTCGAGCGAGACCCCGGCCGCTGACCCGTCCTCGTCGACCTCGTCGTCCGCCGACGCGGGCACGCCCGTCGACGGCGGCGACCTCACGTTCGCGATCGGCAACGACCCGATCTCCGTCAACCCGGCCGGCATCGGCTCGGGCAACGACACCCTGTACGTCACCCGCCAGATCGTCGACTCGCTCACCTGGCAGGACCCGTCCGACGGTTCGCTCAAGCCGTGGCTCGCCACGACGTGGGAGGCCAACGCGGACCAGACCGAGTTCACCTTCACGCTGCGTGACGGCGTGACCTTCTCGGACGGCACCCCGTTCACCGCGGCGTCCGTCAAGGCCAACTTCGACGACGCCGTCGCCGCAGGTGCCAAGAGCTCGGCCGCCGCGAGCTTCGTCGGCTACCAGGAGACGACGGTCGTCGACGACCACACGGTCAAGGTCACGTTCTCGACGCCCAACGCCGCATTCCCGCAGGCCACGAGCTCGGTCGCGCTCGGCTTCCTCGCGGACTCGACGCTGAAGGTCCCGTTCGACGACCGCGCCTCGGGCACGGGCGTCATCGGCACGGGCCCCTTCGTGCTGGACCACTACACGAAGGACACCGAGACGGTCCTGACCGCGCGCGACGGCTACGCGTGGGGTCCCGCCGACCGCCAGGGCGCCGGCGCGCCGCACCTCGCCACGGTGACGTTCCAGGTGGCCCCCGAGGCGAGCGTCCGCACCGGGTCGCTGACCTCCGGGCAGGTCCAGGCGATCGGCGGCGTGCAGCCGACCGACATCGAGACCCTGCAGGGTGCGGGCCTCGAGCTCGTGTCCCGCGCGAACCCCGGCATCCCGTTCGGGCTGACGTTCAACGAGTCCTCGGACCTCGGCAAGGACCCGGCCGTGCGCGAAGCCATCTCGCTCGCGGTCAACCCGACCGAGATCCGCGACACCGCCCTGAGCGAGGGCTTCAAGGTGGCCGTGGGCCCGCTCGCGAGCACGACTCCCGGCGTGGCCAACGAGTCCTCGCACCTGGTCACCGACCCGGCGAAGGCCGCCACCGTCCTCGAGGCCGACGGCTGGGCCAAGGGTTCGGACGGCATCTACGCCAAGGGCGGCAAGAAGCTGGCCCCGACCCTGGCGTGGATCACCAACTTCTCGCCGAACCAGACCTCCGTCGAGCTCATCCAGTCCGAGCTCAAGGCGGTCGGGATCGACGTGCAGCTGTGGTCGGGCGCCGTCCCGGACTTCCAGGCCAAGCTCACCGACGGCTCGTTCGACCTCGTGTGGGGCAACCTGTCCCGCGCCGACGGTGACGTCCTGCGCACGCAGTACTCCACGAAGGCGACGAACTTCTACCGGATCGACGACCCGACGCTCGAGGACCTGCTGACCAAGCAGCTCGCCACGGGCGACGTCACCGAGCGGAACGCACTGCTCGCGCAGGCCCAGGAGCGACTCGTCACGCAGCACCACGTCATCCCCGTGCACGAGCTGACGACCTACCTGGGCCTGTCGAAGAAGGCGCACGGCATCGAGCTGGGTGCGGACTCGCGCCTCGACCAGCTCACCACCGCCTGGGTCGACTGACCCCGGCCGGCCCGGGTCGCCCGGGCCGGGACGACGCACGCCGAAGGGGCGGGTCCGCAGCACGCGGCCCCGCCCCTTCGCGCTGCCGCGAGCAGCCGTTGTGGGAGGTGGTGCCCCACGCTCTCCTCCTCCCCGAGCCTCCATGCCCGCTGATCAGGCTCGGGCCGGCCCCCGACCGCCGCGGATCACCCCCGGGCGCTGTGGCTGCACGGAACGTTGCAGCGAACGCACCGCACCGCAGCGCGCGCGATGCAACGTTCGCTGCAGCGATCCTCCTGCCTGACCGCGCGGCCGACTCGCCCCGGTCATCCACCCCCGGAGCCGCCCCGGGGTGCGCGTCGGTGTGCGACACGCCGCGCACCACGCGGCGCGCTGCACACCCAGCCGCACACGAGCGGGACACGGAGGCTGATCGCGGTGTGCGGAAGGTGGCTGCACGGAACGTTGCAGCGAATGCACCGCACCGCAGCGCGCGTGATGCAACGTTCCCTGCAGCGATCCCGCAGCCCTGCAGCGATCCCGCCTGCATGCAGCGATCCCCCTGCCCCGCAACGATCCGGCCGGGGCACGCGAGAGGGCCCGCGCGACGGGTGTCGCGCGGGCCCCTCGTTCCGGCTCAGCGGGCGGTCACCTGCCGATCCAGGCGTCGTAGAACACCAGCTTGGTCTCGCCGTCCAGGCGCAGGCCGTGCGAGGTCGGACCGGTGCCGTAGGTCCACGCGCGGTCGACGATCGGGATGAGCCAGGCGTGCTCGACGACGTACCGCTGCACCTCGGCGGCGGCCGCGGCGCGCTCGTCGGGGTCCACCGTCGACTCCTGCGTGGCGAGCAGGTCGTCGAGCTCGGACGGGTTCGCCTTGGCGTACCCGAGCGAGGTCCAGTCCGACGAGAACAGCGCGTTGAGCACGGTCGGGTCGGCGCGCGTCATCGTCCACGCGTAGATGTCGTAGTCGCCGGCGATGGTCGCCTTCGACGCCGCCGCCGGGTCGAGCTGGCGGATCTTGTACTCGATGCCCACCGCCTTGAGCTGCTGCTGGATCAGCTCGAGGTCGGTGTAGCTCGCGATGACGTTGAGGCTCAGCCGCTTGCCGTCCTTGACCCGGATGCCGTCGGCGCCCAGCTTCCACCCGTCGTCCTCGAGCAGCTGCGCGGCCTTGGCCTGGTCGTACGGCAGCTCGGAGCTGAGGTCGACGTAGCCCGGCGTGGTGCTGTTCAACGGCGCGGTGCGGCTGCGGTAGGTGGGGCCGTAGACGGTGTCGACGATCTCCTGGCTGTTGATCGCGTACCGGATGGCTTGCCGCACGGGCTCGTCGTCGGCCAGCCACGACTGCTGGTTGGGGATCCACGACTCGGTCAGGCCCGGCTGGCGCGCCGTGAGCAGCGTGTCACCGGCGGCCTCGAGCGGCTCCTCGTCCTGCCACGTGACCAGCGAGATCGACTGGACCTGGCCCGACGTCAGCGTGCCGGAGCGGACACCGGCCTCGGGGACGAACGTGAACTGCAGCTTGTCGAGGTACGCCTCACCCTGGTGGGCTGCGAGGCTCGACGGCCAGTCGTAGCCGGTGCGCTTGAGCAGCACAGCGTCCTGGTCCTTGGTGTAGCTCTCGAGCGTGAACGGGCCCGAGCCCGCGTAGGTGCCCTTGCACAGCTCCTCGGGCGACTTGCCGGTGTCGGCGGGCGAGATGAGCCCGAACCACGAGCCGGACAGCGCCTGCAGGAACTGCACGTTGGGCCGGTCGAAGGTCACGACGGCCGTCGACGGGTCGACCGCCTGGGTGCTCTGGTAGCCCTGGATCCAGGGGCCCGCGCCGATGGCCTTCGCGCCGAGAGCGACGATCCGGTCGAGGTTCGCCTTGACCGCGGCGGCGTCGACGGGCTTGCCGTCGCTGAACGTCGCGCCGTCGACCAGGTGGAACGTGAACGTCTTGGCGTCGTCGCTGATCTCCCAGCTCTTGGCGAGCCACGGCACGATCTTGCCGGTCGCCGGGTCCTGGTCGACGAGCGAGTCGGCGAGCTGGCGCGTGATGTTCAGTGCGACGTGGAAGCGCTGCTGGGGCGCGTCGAGGCAACCCAGCGGGTCGGCCTCGAGCGCGTGCACGTAGGTGCCGCCCGAGACGGGGGCATCCGACGACGACGCCGACGAGGACGCCTCGCCGCCGGACCCGCCGGAGCTGGAGCACGCCGCGAGCAGCACGACGAGGACGGCAGCGCCGAGCGCGCGCAACGGTGGTCGGCCCGCTCGGAGGCGCGCGGGCACAGAGACATGGCGTGACATGGGTGGGCTCCTCAGCACGAAGGGACACCCCGCGCGACGCAGGGTGGGCGGCGCGCACGGCGCGCCTGCAGATCACGGATCGCGAGTCAGCGACGACAGAGCGCGCGATCGACAGGAGCGGGCACGGGAACGGGGATGGACATCCGGGCCTCTCCTCCTCGCGCTGTCGCCGACCGTCGTGGTCGGCTGCTGACGGGACGGAACCTAGGTATCGCGCTCATCCGGGTCAACGGTTGGACACGGAGTCCCACCATGTGGATGCGTCAGCGTCGGCGGCGCACCAGGACGAGGTCGTCGCGGTGCACGAGGGCGCGGTCGTAGCCGGCGCCGAGCTCGACCCGCAGGTCCGACGTCGAGCGGCCGAGCAGGCGCGGCACCTCGTCGGACCCGTAGGCGACGAGACCCCGCCCGACGACGACACCGTCGGGGCCGACGATCTCGACCGGGTCGCCCGCCTCGAACTCGCCCTCGAACCCGGTGACCCCGGCGGGCAGGAGCGAGGTGCGCCGGTCGACGACGGCCCGGACCGCGCCCTCGTCCAGCACGAGGCGCCCGTGGGCCTTGGCCGCGTGAGCGAGCCAGAGCAGGCGGATGGACGTGCGGCGCCCGGTCGCGGCGAACCACGTGCCGACGTCGTCGCCGGCGAGTGCCGCGGCAGCCTGCCCGGCAGAGGTCAGGACGACGGGGATGCCCGACTGCGTCGCGATCGCGACCGACTCGAGCTTGGTGATCATGCCGCCCGTGCCGACCGCGCTCCCCCGCGACGCGACGTCGATGCCGTCGAGGTCCGCGGGGCCGTCGACCCGCGCGATGCGGCGCGAGCCCGGGCGCGAGGGCGGCCCGGTGTAGAGGGCGTCGACGTCGGTGAGCAGCACGAGCGCGTCGGCGTGCACGAGGTGCGAGACGAGCGCGGCGAGCCGGTCGTTGTCGCCGAACCGGATCTCGTCCGTCGCGACCGCGTCGTTCTCGTTGATGACCGGCACGACGCCGAGGTCGAGCAGGCGGGTCAGGGCCCGGTGCGCGTTGCGGTAATGGCCCCGCCGGACGGTGTCGTCGGCGGTCAGCAGCACCTGCCCCACGCGCAGCCCGTGCTCGGCGAACGCGCGCGTGTAGTGCGCGACGAGCAGTCCCTGCCCGACGGACGCGGCGGCCTGCTGCGTGGCGAGGTCACGGGGGCGGGCAGCCAGGCCGAGCGGGCCGATGGCGGCGGCGATGGCCCCCGAGGAGACGAGGACGATCTGCCCGCCCGCCTCCCGACGGGCCGCGAGGACCTCGACGAGCGCGCGCAGGCGCTCCGGGTCGAGCCGACCGTCAGGGCTGGTGAGCGAGCTCGACCCCACCTTGACGACGACCCGGGCCGCCGCAGGCAGCTGCTGGCGCTCGAGCAGGGCGGCGGCGGTCACGTGGGCATTGTGCCGCGTGCCGCCGCCGAGCCGTGCGTCCATTCACCGACCGGACAGGCCGGCCTCGTGCCGTCGAGCGATCAGCGCTCGTCCGCCGGGTCCGCCCAGTGGCCCTGCTCGCGCTCGGTCCACAGCTCCTCGCGGGCGAGGGCCTTGGCGTCCATGCGGTCCTTGTACTCGATGCGCTTCTCGCCGCGCGTCGGTCGCGACCGCTCCTCGATGCGCTGGTCGGTGCCGCGGGGGCCGCCGAGCAGCTCGGAACCGGTGAGCAGCGTGGGCTCCCAGTCGAAGACCACGGAGTTGTGGTCGGGGCCGATCCGCACCTCGTCGCCCGCGACGGCGCCGGTGGCGAAGAGGCGCTCCTCGACGCCGAGCCGGGCGAGCCGGTCGGCCAGGTAGCCGACGGCCTCGTCGTTGGCGAAGTCCGTCTGGCGCACCCAGCGCTCGGGCTTCTCGCCGCGCAGCGAGAACCAGACCGCGCCGCCGCTCTCGCGCCGCGTGACCGTGAAGCCCGCGTCGTCGACGGCCTTCGGCCGCAGCACCACCCGGGTCGCCTCGGGGACGGGTGCCTCACGACGAGCCTTCTCGACGAGCTCGGCCAGCCCGAACGTCAGCTGGCGCAGACCCTCGTGCGACGCGGTCGAGATCTCGAACACGCGCATCCCGCGCGCCTCCAGCTCGGGCTTGACCATCTCGGCCAGCTCGCGGGCCTCGGGCACGTCGATCTTGTTGAGCGCGACGATGCGGGGACGCTCGGTCAGCGGCACGCGGCCACCCTCGATGCCCAGGTCGCCCGCGTACAGCGCGAGCTCGGCCTCGATGATGTCCAGGTCGGAGATCGGGTCACGGTCCGGCTCGAGCGTCGCGCAGTCGAGCACGTGCACCAGGACGGCGCAGCGCTCGATGTGACGCAGGAACTCCAGGCCGAGGCCCTTGCCCTTCGACGCGCCCGGGATGAGGCCCGGGACGTCGGCGACGGTGTAGCGGGCCGAGCCGGCCTGCACCACACCGAGGTTCGGGATCAGGGTGGTGAACGGGTAGTCGGCGATCTTGGGCCGCGCGGCCGAGATCGACGCGACGAGGCTCGACTTGCCGGCGCTCGGGTAGCCGACGAGGGCCACGTCCGCGATCGACTTGAGCTCGAGGACCACGTCGAGCGCGTTCCCGGGCTCGCCGAGCAGCGCGAAGCCGGGCGCCTTGCGACGCGGCGAGGACAGGGCGGCGTTGCCCAGCCCGCCGCGGCCGCCCTCGGCGACCACGAAGCGCGCGCCGACGCCGATGAGGTCCGCGAGCACCTCGCCGTCCTGCGACTTCACGACGGTCCCGTCGGGGACGCCCAGGATCAGGTCGGCGCCGGTGCTGCCCGCGCGGTGGTCACCCATGCCCTGGGTGCCGCTGGGCGCGTGCCGGTGGGGCAGGTGGTGGAACTCGAGGAGCGTGGTGACCTGCGGGTCCACCTCGAGGATCACCGAGCCGCCGTTGCCGCCGTTGCCGCCGTCGGGACCCGCCAGGGGCTTGAACTTCTCGCGGTGGATGGACGCACAGCCGTGCCCACCGTCACCGCCGGTCGCGTGCAGCACGACCCGGTCGACGAATGTCGCCACAGCTGTCCTCCTTCGTTCCGATCCCGCCCGTGCTCCTGCGGCGCGATCTGGCTACTGCGATGGTCACACGACGAAGGGGCGCACCGCACCGGTGCGCCCCTTCGTACGAGAAATCTGGTGGAGCTCAGGCCTCGACGGCGACGATGTCGATGACCTTGCGGCCACGACGCGTCCCGAAGGTCACGGCACCGGGCTCGAGGGCGAACAGCGTGTCGTCGCCGCCACGGCCGACGTTGACGCCGGGGTGGAAGTGGGTGCCGCGCTGGCGGACGATGATCTCGCCGGCCTTGACGACCTGGCCACCGAAGCGCTTGACGCCCAGGCGCTGGGCGTTCGAGTCGCGGCCGTTGCGCGAGGAGCTCGCGCCCTTCTTGTGTGCCATGACGAACCTGCTTTCGTGCTCAGAGAATGGGGCTCGCAGCCGACCGGCCGCGGCGCGAGATCAGGAGATGCCGGTGACCTTGAGGCGGGTCAGCTGCTGACGGTGACCCTTGCGCACGCGGTAACCGGTCTTGTTCTTGTACTTGAGGATGTCGATCTTGGGACCCTTCTCGTCCCGCACGACCTCCGCCGTCACCGTCACCTTGGCCAGGGCCGCGGCGTCGGTGGTGATCTTGTCACCGTCGACCAGCAGCAGCGCCGGCAGCTCGACCGAGGCGCCAGCCTTGGCGGCGAGGCGGTCGACGACGACGATGTCGCCGACGGCGACCTTCTCCTGGCGGCCGCCAGCCTTCACGATCGCGTACACCACGTTGCTGCTCATCTCTGCTCGTCGAACTGCTTGCTGTCTGCGGGTGCCTCGCCGGCACCCGCGCACGACCCGATCCGCCGGCCTGAGCCGGTGAGGTGCGGGGTTCGCATGGGCGCCGCAGCGGCGGCACGATGATCGGCGCGCACCAGACGCGCCGACAGTCCAGGGTACGGACCCAGCACCCCAGGGTCAAACCTGGACGGCGGTGCCGTGGTCCGTCCGACCCCCGACGTGACCAAGGCCACGCCGGGAGCCGGGTCGATCAGTGCTGCGGCGAGCCCTCGGGCTCGTCGCCCTGCTCGTCGGGCTGCTCGTCGGCCTGCTCGGACTCCACCTCGGCATCGTCCTCGTCGCTCTCGAAGTCGCTCTCGAAGAGCACGGCGTCGACGGGCGTGAGCTCGAGCGGGGCGTCGCTCGTGGGTGGGGGCGTCAGGTCTGCGAACGCGGCCAGCACGTCGAGCACGGGGCGCTCGGCGGCCGGGGCGGCCTCGGGAGCCTCCTCGCCAGGCGCAGCGTCCTCGACGACCTCGGTCACCGCGGGAGCCTCGTCGGCCGCAGCGCCTGCCTCCACGACCTCGAGCTCCTCGAAGGTCTCGACCGAGACGAGGTCGTCGACGACGATCGCGTCGCCGACGGGCGCCTGCTCGTCGTGGTCGTGCTCGTGCTCGTGCTCGTGCGCGTGCGCGGCGGCTGCGGCGATCGTCGCGAGCGTGGCCTTGACGGCCTCGCGGGCCTCGGGCAGCACCGGCACGGGCGTGTGCGGCGCGGTGCCGACGGTCTCCTTGACGGCCGCTCCCCCACGCTTGCGACGAGCCCGCTTGGGCTCCCCACCGGCGGGGCTCTCGGCGCTGACCGGCTGGGCCGCACCGGCCTCGGGCCGACCGTTCTTCTCGATCGGCTCGTCGTGGACGATGAAGCCGCGGCCGTGGCAGTGCTCGCACGTCTCGGAGAACGCCTCGACCAGGCCCTGGCCGACGCGCTTGCGGGTCATCTGCACGAGGCCGAGCGAGGTGACCTCGGCGACCTGGTGCTTGGTGCGGTCGCGACCCAGGCACTCGACCAGGCGGCGGAGCACGAGGTCGCGGTTGGACTCGAGCACCATGTCGATGAAGTCGATGACGATCATGCCGCCGATGTCGCGCAGCCGGAGCTGGCGCACGATCTCCTCGGCCGCCTCGAGGTTGTTGCGCGTGACCGTCTCCTCGAGCGTGCCGCCCGAGCCGGTGAACTTGCCCGTGTTGACGTCGACGACGGTCATCGCCTCGGTGCGGTCGATCACGAGCGAGCCGCCCGAGGGCAGCCAGACCTTGCGGTCCATGCCCTTGGCGAGCTGCTCGTCGATCCGGTGCGCCGCGAAGACGTCTCCCGTCCCGGCGTACTTCGAGATCTTCTGCGCCAGGTCCGGCGCGAGCTCGTCGATGTACGAGGAGATCGTCGACCACGCCTCGTCGCCCTGGACGACGAGCGAGCCGAAGTCGTCGTTGAAGATGTCGCGGACCACGCGGATCGCCATGTCCGGCTCGCCCTGGAGCAGCGCGGGCGCGGAGGCGGTCTTGGACTTCTTCTCGATGGCGTCCCACTGCGACTGCAGGCGCGCGATGTCGGCGCGCAGCTCCTCCTCGGAGGCGCCCTCCGCCGCGGTGCGCACGATGACGCCGGCCGAGTCCGGCACGACCTCGCGCAGGATCTTCTTGAGGCGGTTGCGCTCGATGTCCGGCAGCTTGCGGCTGATGCCGGTCATGCCGCCGCCGGGCACGTAGACCAGGTAGCGACCGGCGAGCGTGACCTGCGAGGTCAGGCGCGCGCCCTTGTGACCGATCGGGTCCTTGGTGACCTGGACCAGCACGGAGTCACCGGACTTGAGCGCCTGCTCGATGCGACGCGCGGAACCGCCCTCGACGTTCGCGGCGTCCCAGTTGACCTCACCGGCGTAGAGCACGGCGTTGCGGCCCTTGCCGACGTCGACGAACGCGGCCTCCATGCTCGGCAGCACGTTCTGGACGCGGCCGAGGTAGACGTTGCCGACCATCGAGACCGACGCCTGGTTGGAGACGTAGTGCTCGACGAGCACGCCGTCCTCGAGCACGGCGATCTGCGTGCGGCCGCCCTTCTCGCGCACGATCATCGACCGGTCGACCGACTCGCGGCGGGCCAGGAACTCGGCCTCGGTGATGATCTGGCGGCGACGACCGGCGTCGCGGCCCTCGCGGCGGCGCTGGCGCTTGGCCTCGAGGCGCGTCGAGCCGCGCAGCGCGGTGACCTCGTCGCTGACGGGGCGCGTGCGCGCGGGGCGGGGCTCGGCCTCGGTCTCGCCCGGGCGGGCGGAACCGCGGCGACGACGGCGTCGACGACGGCTCGACGAGCCGGCCTCACCCTCGCCGTCCTCGTCGGACTCGTCCTCGTCCTGGGCGCCGTCCGCGTCGACCGCACCGGCATCGCCCTCGGGCGTCACCTCGGCGTCGTCGGCGCTCGCGTCGCCCGGCTCGGGCCGACGACGGCCGCGGCCACCCCGGCGACGGCGGCGACGCGGGGCGTTGCCGCCGGCCTCGCCGGACTCCTCGTCGCCGTCCTCGTCCTCGCCCTCGTCGGACTCGTTCTCGTCCTGCGTGTCGTCGGCGGGAACGCCGTCGACGTCCTCGACCTCGTCCGACTCGTCCTCGGCAACGGCGGGCGTCTCCTCGTCCTCGTCGACCGGCTCGTCGGCGGCAGCGCGCGGCGGCTCGCCACCGCGACCTCGACGGCCCCGACGACGCGAGCTGCGGTTGCCGGAGGTGGGGCGCTCCTCGACGACGGGGGCGTCCTCGGTCTCGACGGTCTCGAGCTCGGCGTCCGTGAGCTCGGCCTGCTCCTCGAGCTCGCGCTCGATGCGCGCGGCCTCCGAGATCGCCTCGGGCGAGCCCGCGCTCGACGTGGCCCGACGGCGGCGCTGGCGCGACGCGGTCGGGTCCGGCGCCTGGAACAGCAGCGCGGTGGTGGCCAGTCGCGGCGCGGGCGGCGCGACCTCGGGGGCCGGCGCGGCGCGGGGGGCGTTGCGCGGGGCGCGAGCCGAGCGCGACGAGGTCCGGGGCGCGGACGGCTCGGCAGTGGACGGCTCCGCAGCGGACGGCTCAGCGGACTTCGGCTCGGCGAACGCAGCCAGGACGTCGAGCGCGGGGGGCGCCTCGACGACCGCGGAGGCCTCGACGACCGCGGGGGCCTCGACCGGCGCACCGGGCGCGGCGGCGGGGCGCGAGCTCGCGCGGCGACGACGGGCGGGGGCGGCCGGAGCGGCCTCCGCGGCGGCGGGCGTCGCCTCGACAGGCGCCGACGCGACGGGCTCGGGCGCCGACTCGGGGGCAGCGACCGGCTCGGCGGCCGGCGTGATCGCGTCGGCAGCCGCGGCGGGCCGCGTGGCGCGCTTGCGGGTCTTGGTAGGCGCGGGCGCCTCGACCTCGGGAGCCTCGACCGGTGCGGAAGCCTTGCGGCCGCCACGCGAGCGGGTCGGCGCGGGGGCCTCGGCAGCGGCGGGCTCTGCGGCAGCAGGCGCGGCGGGCTCGTCGGCGGCGGGCGCCGCGACGGCCTTCGTCCGCTTGCGCGCGGGCTTCTTGGCGGCGGGTGCCTCGGTGGCAGCGGCAACGTCGGAACCGGCGGCCGGTGCCTCGGCGGCGGGCGTCAGCACGGCGTCCGGGGCGGCCACGCTGCGCGTGGCGCGGCGGCGTCGCGCCGGTGCCGGCGCTGCCTCACTCCCGGTCGACGTGGTGACTGCGGACTCGGGAGTGTTGTCGGACATCACGCGAGGTGCTCCTGGGTACCACGAACCGCCGTCCACACATCTGGCGGCCCGTAGCGGGTCGGTCGTCGCTCGCGCCTACGCGCTGCGACGGAAGTCGTCGGTCATGGCTGCTGCACCTGGCCGGGGCCATCGCCTGCCTGACGGAATCCCGGCCCCGATCGGGGACCTGGCGGACTGCCGGGCGGCGGCTGGCGCACGCGACGTGGTCGATGCTGCGAGCTCACGGGTTCACGGGGCGGTGTGGACGCCTTGTGGACCGCGGTCAGTATCGCACAGACACCCTCGTCGGGCCCGCCACGGGCCCTCGAGGAAAACGACAGCGTGTCAGTACCCGGGACCTTGGTCCCAGGGGCAGACTGGACCTCGTTCTAGCGTTCCCCCAGGTCCGCAGCGACGTGCAGGCATGTGCAGCCCTGCACCGCCGCGGACTTACGACCACCGGCTCGCACTCCCCCCGCTCGGAGATCTCGTGGACGCCCTAGACCTCGCCCGCTGGCAGTTCGGTATCACCACCGTCTACCACTTCATCTTCGTGCCCCTGACGATCGGCCTCGCGCCGCTCGTCGCGATCATGCAGACCGCGTGGGTGCGCACCGGCAACGCACGCTGGCTCCGCCTGACCAAGTTCTTCGGCAAGCTCCTGCTGATCAACTTCGCGATCGGCGTGGCGACCGGCATCGTGCAGGAGTTCCAGTTCGGCATGGCGTGGAGCGAGTACTCGCGCTTCGTCGGCGACGTGTTCGGGGCGCCGCTGGCCATGGAGGCGCTCGCCGCGTTCTTCGTCGAGTCGACGTTCCTGGGCCTGTGGATCTTCGGCTGGGACAAGCTGCCCAAGAAGATCCACCTCGCGTGCATCTGGGCCGTCGCGATCGCGACGAACCTGTCCGCGTTCTTCATCCTCGCCGCGAACTCCTGGATGCAGCACCCCGTCGGCGCGATCTTCAACGAGAAGACCGGCCGCGCGGAGATGGTCGACATCGGCGCGGTGCTGACCAACCCGACCGTGCTGGCGGCGTTCCCGCACACGATCTCGGCAGCGTTCCTCACGGCCGGCACGTTCGTCGCCGGCATCGCCGCCTGGTGGATGGTCAAGCTCGTGCGTCGGGGCGATGCCGCCACGGCCAAGGACGTCTACCGCCCCGCGGTCATCGTCGGGCTGGTCGCGATGCTCGTCAGCGGCGTCGGTGTCGCGCTGACCGGCGACTGGCAGGCCAAGCTCATGTTCGAGCAGCAGCCCATGAAGATGGCGTCCGCCGAGGCCCTGTGCACCACGTCGTCGAACGTGTCCTTCTCGATCCTCGCGATCGGCAACCTGTCGAACGACTGCGACAACGTCAAGCACGTCATCGAGATCCCCGGCATGCTCTCGTTCCTCGCGACGGGCGACTTCAACGCCACGCTCCAGGGCGTGGACGACCTGCAGGCGCAGTACGAGGAGAAGTTCGGGTTCACCGACGAGAACGGGGACCCGATCTCGTACCAGCCCGACCTCACGGTCACGTACTGGGGCTTCCGCCTGATGATCGGCTTCGGCATCGGCTCCGCCGCGCTGGCGATCGCGGCGCTGTGGCTGACCCGCAAGGACCGGGTCACGGACAAGAAGTGGTTCGGGACGCTCGGCATCGTGGCCCTCGCGACCCCGTTCCTCGCGTCGTCGGCCGGCTGGGTCTTCACGGAGATGGGCCGCCAGCCGTGGGTCGTCGCACCCAACCCGAACCCGTCCGGCGTCGACGGCGTGTGGCTGATCACCGCACGCGGCGTGTCCACCGTGCCCGGCGTCTCCAGCATCGCGATCTCGCTCGCCGCGTTCACGCTGCTCTACGGCGTGCTGGCGGTCCTCTGGTACCGCCTCATGCATCGCTACACGATCGAAGGGGTCGCTCCGTCCGAGAAGGACCCCAGTCCCGAGGCGCGCACCGACGACGACGCCGACGCCCCGCTGTCCTTCGCGTACTGACAGGAGACGACCGTGGAGCTGACCACCGTCTGGTTCATCCTCATCGCCGTCCTGTGGACGGGCTACCTCGTGCTCGAGGGGTTCGACTTCGGCGTCGGCATGCTGCTCGGCTGGCTGCCGCGCAAGCAGGACCGCGAGCGCGAGCGCCGCGTCATGATCAACACCATCGGCCCGGTCTGGGACGGCAACGAGGTGTGGCTGCTCACCGCGGGCGGCGCCACGTTCGCCGCCTTCCCCGAGTGGTACGCGACGCTCTTCTCCGGCTTCTACCTGCCGCTGCTGCTCATCCTGCTCGCGCTGATCGTCCGCGTCGTGGCGTTCGAGTGGCGCGGCAAGATCAACGACGACCGGTGGCGGGCCTGGGCGGACCGGGCGCTGATCGTGGGCTCGTGGGTGCCCGCGGTGCTCTGGGGCGTGGCGTTCGCCAACATCGTGCGCGGCGTCGAGCTCGACGCCGACCACCAGTACGTCGGTGGCTTCTGGGCGCTGCTGAACCCGTTCGCGCTGCTGGGAGGCGCGACGACCGCGCTCGTCTTCCTCACGCACGGAGCCGCGTTCCTCGCGCTGAAGTCGGCCGGGGACATCCGCGACCGGGCCGCGACGCTCGCCGCGCGCCTCGCTCCCGTCACCCTCGTGGTCGCCGCGGCCTGGGCGATCTGGGCGCAGGTCGCCTACTCCGACGCCGCCTGGACGTGGGCGGCGGTGGCGGTCGCCGCCGTGGCGCTCGTCGTGCTCGTGCTGGCGACCCGGACCCGGCGCGAGGGGCTCGCGTTCATCGCCTCGGCCGTGACCATCGTGGCGGCCGTCGTGCTGATCTTCGGCTCGTTGTTCCCCGACGTGATGCCCGCGCTCGACCCGGCCAACTCCCTCACGGTCACCAACGCGTCCTCGACGCACTACACGCTGACCGTGATGACCTGGGTCGCCGTGATCCTCACGCCCGTGGTGCTGCTCTACCAGGGCTGGACCTACTGGGTGTTCCGCAAGCGCGTCTCCACGGCCCACATCCCCGAGTCGATCGGGCTGACGTTCGACCGGACGCCCGCACGCGTCGGCGCGCCCGACGAGGAGCGATGACGGCCCCGGCCGCATGAGGCCCCTCGATCCCCGGCTGCTGCGTCACGCGCACGCGGCACGCGGCTACGTCGCGCTCACCGCATCGCTCGGCATCCTGACCGCCGCGCTCGTGGTCGCCCAGGCGCTGCTGCTCGCGCACGCGCTCGGGCGTGCCGTGCACGACGGGGCCGACCTCGACGGGATCGGCCCGCTGGTCGCGTGGCTCGCGGTGGTGGTCGGCCTGCGCGCGCTCGCGACCGCGGCGCAGGAGCGGTTCGCGCACCGCGCCGCGACCCGCGCCGTGGCCGAGCTGCGCGAGGGCGTCGTCGCGCACGCCGCGGCGCTCGGCCCGCGGTGGCTCGCGACGGGCGAGGGTCCCGGCGTGGCGACGCTCGCGACCCGCGGGCTCGACGCGCTCGAGCCGTACTTCGTCCGGTACCTGCCGCAGCTGGTGCTCGCCGCGACGGTGACCCCGGCAACGCTCCTGGTGGTCCTCGGCCTCGACTGGGTGTCCGCGGCGATCCTCGTCGTCGTCCTGCCGCTCGTGCCGATCTTCATGTGGCTGGTCGGCCGGCTGACGCAGGGTCGTTCCGAGCAGGGGCTGGCCACGATGCGTCGGCTCGGCGCCCAGACGCTCGACCTGCTCGCAGGCCTGCCGACCCTGCGCGCGTTCGGCCGCGAGCGCGGTCCCGCCGCGCGCGTCCAGGCGCTCGGCGACGCGCACCGCCGCGCGACGATGGGAACCCTGCGCATCGCCTTCCTGTCGGGCATGGTGCTCGAGCTGCTCACCACGCTGTCCGTGGCGCTGGTCGCCGTGGGCATCGGCCTGCGACTCGTGGAGGGTCACCTCGACCTCGTGACCGGGCTGGCCGTGCTGGTGCTCGCGCCCGAGGTGTTCAACCCGCTGCGCCAGGTCGGTGCCCAGTTCCACGCGTCGAGCGACGGCGTCGCGGCGGCCGAGCAGGCGTTCGCGGTCCTCGAGACGCCGGTCCCCGCCGACGGCACGGTGCCCGCGCCGGACCTCGCGGACGTCACGGTCCGCCTGCGCGGCGTGAGCGTGACGACGGCTGGCGGCCGGACCCCCGACCGCCTCGACCTCGACATCGCACCCGGCCGCGTGGTCGCGCTCGCCGGCCCGACGGGCGGCGGCAAGTCGACGACGGTCGAGGTCGTGCTCGGGCTGCTGACGCCCGACGAGGGCAGCGTCGAGCTCGTCGGCCCGACCGGCGCCATCGCCCTGGCGGACGTCGTGCGGGCCGGCTACTGGTCGCAGGTCGCGTGGCTGCCGCAGCGCCCGGTGCTGGAGCCGGGCACGCTGCGGTCGGTCGTCGGTGGGCCCGACGAGCCGTCGCGCACCGCCGCGGCCGCGCTGACCGGGCTCGACGCGGTGCTCGCCGATCTCCCCGAGGGCTGGGACACCGCCGTCGGGCGGCTCTCGGTCGGCCAGCGCCAGCGCGTCGCGCTCACCCGCGCGGTGCTGTCCTCCGCGCCGCTCGTCGTGCTCGACGAGCCCACCGCGCACCTCGACGCGGCGGGCGAGCGCGTGGTGCTCGCCACCGTCCGGGCCCTGCGCGCCGAGGGGCGCGCCGTCCTGCTCGTCGCGCACCGGCAGTCGCTGCTCGTGGCGGCCGACGAGGTCGTCACGGTCGCCCCCGCACGAGCGGCGGTCACCCGATGACGCCCCCGCCCCGCGGCACGCTGCGCCGCGCCGTCGCCCTGCTCGAGGTCGACCGGCGCCGGGCGGTCCAGGCCGTCGTCCTCGGCACCCTCGCGCTCGGCTGCGCGGTCGCGCTGGCCGCGGTGGCCGCGTGGCTCATCGCGCGGGCGTCCCAGATGCCGCCCGTGCTCACGCTGAGCGTCGCGACGGTCGCCGTGCGCGCGTTCGGCATCGGGCGCGGCGTCCTGCGGTACTGCGAGCGGCTCGTCTCGCACGACGTCGCGCTGCGCGGCATGACGACGCTGCGTACCACGCTCTACAGCCGGCTCGCGGCCGGCCAGCCCGAGGCCGTGCTGGGCGTGCGCCGAGGCGACCTGCTCGCGCGCGTGGGGGCCGACGTCGACGCGGTGGGCGACGTGGTGGTCCGTGGCCTGCTGCCCGGCGCGGTCGCCGCGGTGCTGGGCGTCGCGACCGTCGGGGCGATGTCGCTCATCTGGCTGCCCGCCGGCGTCGCACTGGCCGTGTGCCTGGTCCTGGCCGGCGTCGTCGCGCCCGCCCTGGCCGCCGCCGGCGCCCGCACCACGCAGGCGCGCGCGACCGACGGCCGTGCCCGCGCGACCGCGAGCGCGCTCGGCATCCTCGACGACGCCGGGCCGCTCGCCGTCGCCGGCCGGACGGCCACCGAGCTCGGGGAGCTGCGTGCGGCGGACCGCGAGGTCGCCGCCGCGACGGACGCGGGTGCGCCCACGGCCGCGCTGGCCGCGGGCATCGGGCAGGTCGCCGTGGGTCTGGCGGTGCTCGCCGCCCTGGTCACGGGCGTGCCGGCCGTGGTGTCGGGCCAGCTGTCCGCCGTCGGGCTCGCCGTCGTCGTCCTCACCCCGCTCGCCGCGTTCGAGGCGACGTCCCTGCTGCCCGCCGCGGCCGTGCAGGTGCAGCGCTCGCGCGCCGCCGCGGCCCGGATCCTCGCGCTGCTCGACGCGGCCGGACCGGGCGCCGCGCCCCGGCCCGCCGTCGCCTCCGGGGCGAGCGCCCTGGTCGCGCGCGACCTCGACTGCGGCTGGCCGGGCGCCGCCCGCGTGGTCCGCGACCTCGACCTCGACGTCTCCCCCGGGCGCGCGATCGCCGTCGTCGGGCCGAGCGGGACGGGCAAGACCACGCTGCTGCTCACGCTCGCGGGCCTGCTCCCCCGCCGCGGCGGGGACCTCGAGCTCGACGGCACGGACCTCGACGACCTCGGGCACCGGGCCGACGCGGTCGTGCACGTCGCCGAGGACGGGCACGTCTTCGGTACGAGCGTCCTCGAGAACCTGCGCGTCGGGCGCGGCGACGTGACGACCGCCGAGGCGCACGAGGCCCTCGCCGAGGTCGGGCTCACCACCTGGCTCGCGGCCCAGCCCGCCGGCCTCGACACGCTGCTGGGCCCCGACGGCCGCACGCTGTCCGGCGGCGAGCGCCGCCGCCTGCTGCTGGCGCGCGGCCTGCTGACCCGGGCTCCCCTGCTGCTCGTCGACGAGCCCGCCGAGCACCTCGACGCGGCCACCGCCGACGAGGTGGTCCGTGGGCTGCTGACCCGGCACCGCGACCGCGGGGTCGTCGTCGTCACGCACCGGCTCACGCCGCTCGCCGACGCCGACGAGGTCATCCGCCTCGACGGCGGCCGGGTCGCGGCGCGCGGGACCCACGCGGACCTCGTGACTCGCGAGGCCCGCTACCGTGAGGACCTCGCCGAGGAGTCCAGGGAGGACGCGTGAGCCCGCACGACGACGGCCCCGGCGCCCCGTTCCGCGGCGGCGTCCTGTCCGAGGTCGACGCGCTGCCCGTGCCGTTCACCGGGGACGCGCTGCACGACCTGCTGGACGCGATCCTCGCGGTGGCCAGCGAGCTCGACCTGCCCGAGGTGCTCAACCGCTTCGTCCAGGTCAGCGCCGAGCTCACGGGCGCGCGGTACGCGGCGATCAACGTCGTGGACGGCCGCGGCACGTCCACCACGTTCGTCTACACGGGCGTCCCCACCGCGGTGGCGCGGATGATGGGCCACGCCCCGCACGCCTTCGGGGTGCTCGGCCAGATCCCCGCCGAGGGCGCGCTGCGCCTGGCCGACCTGCGCGAGCACCCCGCGTTCATCGGCTTCCCGCGCGAGCACCCGCCGATGGGCTCGTTCCTCGGCGCTTCGGTCCGCGTGGGCAACCAGGTGTTCGGCCAGCTCTACCTCTCGGAGAAGGCCGGCGGGTTCACGGCGGCCGACGAGCGCACCGTCATCGCCCTGGCCGCAGCGGCCGGCGTCGCCGTCGCGAACGCCCAGCTCTACGCCGAGGCCGCGCGTCGCGAGCACTGGCTGCGCGCGGGCCAGGACATCGCGACGATGCTGCTCGAGGGCATCGACGAGGAGGAGGCGCTCGAGCACATCGCCGCGACCGCGCGCGAGGTCGCGGGCGCCGACGTCGCGGCGCTCGCCCTGCCGGGCGTCGGCGGCCAGCTGTTCATCGAGCTCGCCACGGGCCACGACTCCGAACGCCTCGTCGGGGCACTGATGCCGGAGGGCGGCCGCGCGTGGACCGTGATGACCGAGGGCCGCGGGCTGCTCACGCCGTCGCTGTCGGAGTCCCGCAGCGTCAAGGTCGAGGTCATGCGCGCGTTCGGTCCCGCGATGTTCGCGCCGCTGCAGACGTCGGGGCGAGGCGTCGGCGTGCTCATCCTGCTGCGTCGGATCGGGGCCTCGCCGTTCGACGAGAGCGACCTGGCCACCGCCGAGTCGTTCGCCGGGCAGGCAGCGCTCGCCTACGTGCTCGCCGAGGCACGCCACGCGCAGGACGTCGCAGCGCTGCTGGACGAGCGTGAGCGCATCGCGCGCGACCTGCACGACCTCGCGATCCAGCAGCTGTTCGCCACCGGCATGCAGCTCGAGACGGTGCGGCGGCGCTCGGCGCGCGGCGTCGACCCGAGCGAGCTGACCTCGATCGTGGAGGAGGCGCTCGACAACGTCGACTCCTCGGTCCGTCAGATCCGCCAGATCGTCTACGCGCTGCGCGACCCCGACGCCGCCACGGGCCTCGTCGAGCGCCTGCGCCGCGAGGCGTCCCTCGCGCGCACCGGGCTCGGATTCGCGCCGTCCATGGTGCTCACCCTCGACGGGCACGCGCTGTCCGACGACGGCATCGACGAGGACCTCGTCGACGAGCGCGCGGGCACCGACCTGACCGACGACGTCGTCGCGGTCGTCCGCGAGGGTCTCGCGAACGCGGCACGGCACGCGCACGCGGCGTCGGTGACCGTGCGGGTCGACGTGCGGGGCACCGGGCCGCTCGGCGTAGTCCTCGTGGAGGTCGAGGACGACGGCGTGGGGCTGCCGGCCACCCGCGACCGCTCGTCGGGCACCGGCAACCTCGCCGCTCGTGCGCGTCAGCACGGCGGCACCTTCACGCTCGGCGCGGCACCCACCGGCACCGGCACGCTCCTGACCTGGCAGTCCCCTTTGTCCTGATCTCTTGCGCCGGGTTCGTCGCGGGACCACGATGCGAAGGACGACAGGGGGCCCTCCATGGCTGAGCAGGCGCCGGCACCAGCCGACGAGTCCCTCCCCGAGCCGAGGCGGGACCTCTCGCAACGGGCCATCTGGACCATCTTCGGCGGCCTCATGCTGGCGATGCTCCTCGCGGCGCTCGACCAGACCATCGTGGCCACCGCGCTGCCCACGATCGTCAGCGACCTCGGCGGCGCCGAGCACCTGTCGTGGGTCGTCACGGCGTACATGCTCGCGACGACCGTCACCACGCCGCTGTGGGGCAAGCTCGGCGACCTCTACGGCCGCAAGATCCTGTTCATCACGTGCATCGTGATCTTCCTCATCGGCTCCGGGCTCGCGGGGACCTCGCAGAACATGGGCCAGCTCATCGCGTGGCGCGCCGTGCAGGGCGTCGGCGGCGGCGGGCTCATGGTGCTCGCGCAGGCGATCATCGCGGACGTCGTCCCGGCGCGGGACCGCGGCCGGTACCAGGGCGCCTTCGGTGCCGTGTTCGGGCTCTCGAGCGTGGCGGGACCGCTGCTCGGCGGCTTCTTCGTGGACACCATCGGATGGCGGTGGGTGTTCTACATCAACCTCCCGATCGGGATCGTCGCGCTCGCCGTGGTCAGCGCCGTGCTGCCGGTCACCAAGGCCCGCACGTCGCCGAAGATCGACTACGTCGGGGTGACCCTGCTCGCGGTGGTCGCGACGTCCATCGTGCTCATCACGAGCCTGGGCGGGAGCACGTGGGACTGGGGCGGCACGCAGGTCATCGGCCTCGCGGTCCTCGGCGTGCTCGCCGCGATCGCGTTCGTCGTCGTCGAGGCGCGGGTCCCGGAGCCGGTGCTCCCGCTGCGGCTGTTCAAGAACCGCGTCTTCGCCACGACGTCGATCGTCGGGTTCGTCGTCGGCTTCGCGATGTTCGGCTCGATCACCTACCTGCCGCTGTACCTGCAGGGCGTGCACGGCGCGTCCGCCACGGAGTCCGGGCTGCAGATGCTGCCGATGATGCTCGGCCTGCTCATCACCTCGATCGGGAGCGGTCAGCTCATCAGCCGGACCGGCCGGTACAAGGCGTACCCGATCGTCGGCACCGCGATCATGACCGTCGGGCTCTACCTGCTCTCGCTCATGGGTCGCGAGACGTCGGGGCTGGAGGCCAGCATCGCGATGTTCGTGCTCGGCGCCGGCCTCGGCCTGGTCATGCAGGTGCTCGTCCTCGCGGTGCAGAACGCGGTCGACTACCGCGACCTGGGCACCGGCACGAGCGGGGCGACGTTCTTCCGCACCATCGGCAGCTGCGTGGGCGTCGCGGTGTTCGGCACGGTGTTCAGCTCGCACCTGTCCTCGACGCTCGCGAGCAGCCCACCGGCGGGCGCCGTGGGGCCTTGCTCGGCGGACGTGCTCACCAAGACCAGCGCGAACATCGACCAGTGCGGCGCCGCCGTCATCAACTGGTTCATCGACGGCTACGCCGACTCGATCCACACGATCTTCCTGCTCGGCGTCCCGATCGGCGTCGTCGCGTTCCTGCTCACGTGGCTCATCCCCGAGCTGCCGCTGCGCACGGGCGCCAGCAGCCCCGAGCAGGGCGAGGCCTTCGCCGCTCCCGCCGGCCGCTCGTCCTACGAGGAGCTGCGGCTCATGCTGTGGCGCGAGGTCGGCCGCCAGGACCCGCTCGCCGCGTACGCGATCCTCAACAAGGACCTCGACATCGATCTCACGCCCGGCCAGTGCTGGATGCTGTCGCGCGTGAGCGGCGAACGCTCACGCACGTTCGCGCGCATGATCGAGCGGTCGGGCGTGGAGATCGACCGGGTGCGGGCCGTCGCCGCCGAGCTCGAGCTGCGCGGCCTGATCGAGGTGCACGACGAGACCGCGACCCCCACCCCGGCGGGCGACGCGGTCGCCGAGCAGCTGCGCGAGAACGAGCGCGAGCAGCTGCGCCAGATCGTCGCGCAGTGGGGCGAGGGCGAGCCCGAGCTCGAAGAGCTCGTCGAGCAGGTCACGGACCGCCTGCGGCAGCAGGACCCGTCGTCGGCCGCGCTGCGAGGCTGATCGAGACCCGTTGGGCCGATCGCCGTCAGTGCCCCGGCTCGGCCCGCCAGCCGGAGTGCTTGCGGGAGGCCACCCACGCGGCCACCTGCGTGCGCCGCTGCAGGCCCATCTTGGCGAGCAGCGACGTGATGTGGTTCTTCACGGTCTTCTCCGCGACGCCCAGCCGCTCGGCGATCTCGCGGTTGGACAGGCCCTCGCCGATCAGGTCGAGGACGCGCAGCTCGCTGGGCGTGAGGTTCTCGGTCGGGTCCTCGTGGCCGGCCTTGCGGCGCGTGATCGTCCGCTCGTCCAGCAGCGTGCGGCCCGCGGCCACGGCGCGGATCACGTCGGTGATCTCGGCGCCGCGCACGGACTTGAGCAGGTAGGCGGAGGCCCCGGCGTCGAGGGCCGCCGCGAGGGCCTCGTCGTCGTCGAACGACGTCAGCACGACGGCCTTCGCCTCGGGCTGCGCCGCGTGCACCTGGCGGATGAGGTCGATCCCCGTGCCGTCGGGCAGCTGCAGGTCGACGAGCATGACCTGCGGCCGGACGAGGCCCGCGCGACGCACGCCGTCGGCGACCGAGCCGGCCTCGGCGCTGACGGTCATCCCCTCGGCGCGCTCGACCACCTCCGCGATGCCGCGGCGCACGACCTCGTGGTCGTCGACGATCATGACGCTGATGGGTCCGGGCTTCGCTGCGGTGGCGGGAATCGGCACGATGGCATCGTATCGAGGTGTGACCACGATTCTCGTCCCCACCACGCTGCACGAGCACCTCACACTTCCCGCCGGCGTGCACGAGGTCCGGTACTCCCCCGACGAGCCCGTGCCCGACCCCGAGGCCGAGGTCCTCGTCGTGTGGGGCAGCGGGCGACGCGTCCTGCGCGACGCGGCGACCCGGCTGCCGCGCCTGCGCTGGGTGGCCGGTCTGGCGGCGGGCGTCGACACGATCCTCGAAGCGGGCTTCGCGCCCGACGTGGTCGTCACCTCGGGCCGCGGCCTCCACGACGGGCCGGTCGCCGAGCACACGCTCGCCCTCGTCCTGGCCTGCGCGCGCCGGCTGCCGGAGCTCGTACGCGCGCAGGACGAGCGCCGCTGGGTCGCCGAGCTCGGCGGCATCCAGGAGATCCGCGCCGACGAGTTCCGCTCCCTGGCCGGGGCGCGGGTCGTGATCTGGGGGTTCGGGTCGATCGCCGCGCGCCTGGCTCCCCTGCTCACCGCGCTCGGCGCGTCGGTGACGGGGGTCGCGACGACGCCGGGGGTGCGCGACGGGTACCACGTGGTGACTCCCGACGAGCTGCCCGGCGTCCTGCCCGCCGCGGACCTGCTGATCTCGCTCCTGCCCGGCACGCCCGCCACCCGGCACGCGGTCGACGCCGACGTCCTGGCCCTCCTGCCGCCCCACGCGTGGGTGGTCAACGTGGGCCGTGGCGCGACGCTCGACCAGGACGCGCTCCTGGCCGCTGTCCGCGGCGGCACCCTCGCCGGCGCGGCCCTGGACGTCTTCGAGCGCGAGCCGCTGCCCGCCGACTCGCCGATCTGGGACGAGCCGCGCATCCTCGTCAGCCCGCACGGCGCCGGTGGCCGACCGATCGGCGCGGGCGCCCTGCTCGAGGAGAACCTCGCCGCCTACCTGGCCGGGCGGCCGCTGCGGAACACCGTGGAGCGCTGAGCGGCTACCAGCGGCCGTGGCGGGGGCGCGGCTGGCAGCGCGGGCACGTGAAGGCCGAGCGGTTCATGAACTCGTCGCGCCGCACGGGCGTCCCGCACCGCGGGCACGGGCGGCCCTCCTGGCCGTAGACGGCGAGCGAGCGGTCGAAGTAGCCGGACGCGCCGTTGACGTTGACGTAGAGCGCGTCGAAGCTCGTGCCGCCCTGCGCGAGCGCCTCGGACATCACGTCGCGCGCGCCGGACAGCGCTCGCTGCGCGTCGGGCCGGCGCATCGTGTCCGTGGCGCGGGCGTAGTGCAGCTGCGCGCGCCACAGGCCCTCGTCGGCGTAGATGTTCCCGACGCCGGAGACCAGCGTCTGGTCGAGGATCGCGCGCTTGATGCCGGTCCGGCGCGCACGCAGCGCGGTGAGCACCGCGGCCTCGTCGAGGAACGGGTCGAGCAGGTCACGCGCGATGTGGCCGACCGGCTCGGGTACGGCGGGGAGCTCGGAACCGGCTCCCCCGGGCGCGCCGTCGGGTGTCGGGACGAGCTCCTGGACGCTGAGGTGGCCGAACGTGCGCTGGTCGACGAAGTCGAGCACCCCGTCGTCGAGCACGAGGCGGACCCGCAGGTGGGGGTGGTCGGCGCTCTCGTCGGCCGACGACCGCACGAGCAGCTGGCCGCTCATGCCCAGGTGCGCCAGCAGGGCCTCGTCGTCCCCCAGCAGCAGCCAGCAGAACTTGCCGCGCCGGACCGCGGCCTCGAGCGTGCGGCCCGTCAGCCGCCCCACGAAGTCGAGCGGGCCGGCCTCGTGGCGCCGCACGCTGTAGTCGCGCCGCACCTCCACCCCGAGGACGGTCCGACCCAGCACGTGGCGGGCCAGGCCGTCACGGACGGTCTCGACCTCGGGCAGCTCGGGCACGCGTCAGGAGCGCCCGGTGCGCGAGCGCAGGGGCTCGAGCGCGAGGTAGGCCGCCTCGGCCGCCTGCTGCTCGGCGACCTTCTTGGCCGAGCCCACGCCACTGCCGCGCGCCTCGCCCGCGATCATCGCGTGCGCGGTGAACGTCCGTGCGTGGTCCGGGCCCTCGCCGGTCACCTCGTAGTGCGGGGCGCCCAGGTCGAGCTCGGCCGAGAGCTCTTGCAGCGACGTCTTCCAGTCGAGCCAGGCGCCCAGGTCCGCGGCGGCCACGAGGGACGGGCCGACGAGCCGCTCGACGACGGTGCGCGCGACCTCGAGGCCGTGCGAGAGGTAGATCGCCCCGAACAGCGCCTCGAGCGTGTCGGACAGGATCGAGTCCTTCTCCGTGCCGCCGGTCGCGAGCTCGCCCTTGCCGAGCAGGACGTAGGAGCCCAGGTCGAGGTCGCGTGCGACCACCGCCAGCGCCCGCTGGGAGACCGTCGCGGCGCGCATCTTGGCCAGCGCGCCCTCGGGCTCGGTGGCGTGCGCGCGGAAGAGCGACTCGGTCACCACGAGGCCCAGCACCGTGTCGCCGAGGAACTCGAGGCGCTCGTTGGTGGGGATGCCACCGGCCTCGTGGGCGAACGACCGGTGGGTCAAGGCAAGCACGAGAAGCTCGGGGTCCAGAGGGACCCCGAGCTTCTCGAGAAGTTCAGTTGCCGCGGCGCTCACGCCGTCTCCGGCTGACGCGTCACGGTACGAGGACGCAGGCGTCAGCCGGCGAGCTCGGTGCGCTGCGCCTCGGCGTACGTGCGGCCGTTGTAGGCACCGCACGACGGGCACGCCGTGTGGGGCTTCTTGTCGGCCTTGCACTGCGGGCACGACATGAGCGTCGTGGCAGTGGTCTTCCACTGCGACCGACGCGCACGGGTGTTGCTGCGCGACATCTTGCGCTTCGGAACCGCCACGGCTAGCTCTCTTCTCTCTCGTCTTGCACACCTGCCAGTCCGCTCAGTGCGGACCAGCGCGGGTCAAGGATCTCATGCGAATGGTCAGGGTCGTCCGCCAGGCGAGCTCCGCACTCGGAGCACAGACCCGGGCAGTCGGGTTGGCACAACGGCTGGAACGGCAGAGCCGGCACGACCGCGTCCCGCAGCGCGGGCTCGAGGTCGATCAGGTCGCCCTCCAGCTCGCGCACGTCCTCGTCCTCGTCGCCGTCGTCCGCTGCAGCCTTCGCACGCTCGGGGTAGACGTACAGCTCGGTGAGGTGGAGGTCGACTTCCTCGACCGTCTCGCCCAAGCAGCGCACGCACTCCCCGATCGCCCGACCGCGCACGGTTCCGGAGACCAGGACCCCCTCCATGACCGCCTCGAGCCGGAGATCCAGCTCGACGTCGGTCCCGGTGGGGATGCCGATCACGTCCGTCCCGAGATCCTCAGGAGCACCGACGGTCCGCTGCACGGTCCGCGTCGATCCCGGACGTCGGCCGAGCTCGTGGGTATCGAGCACGAACGGCGAGCGGGGATCGAGGTGGGCAGGGCGCTGCACGGCCGGGTCCCCTCGTTGATCTCGGTCCGTGCCATGACCGGCAGGACCAACCGACAACAGTACGGCACTCGCGCGCGCCGCCCAAATCAGCCGGGCTGGTCACCGGTCAGCCGGCCGGCGAGCTTGGCCCGGCCCGCCTGCACCTGGGCGAGCACCTTGCCGAGGTCGATCTCGAAGTCGGCCAGCCGGCGGTCGCAGTAGTCGTCCGCGTCGCGGCGCAGGCCGTCCGCGGTCTCCTGCGCGTCCGCCACGACCAGCGCGGCACGCTCGTGCGCCGCGACGACGACCGCCTCGGACTCGACGAGCCGCGCTGCCTCCTGGCGCGCGGCGTCGAGCACCGCGTCCGCCTCCGCCTGAGCCGCGCTGCGTGCCGCGTCCGCGTCCGCCAGCACCTCGTCGGCCTGGCTGAGCTGCGTGGGCAGCACGTCGCGGGCCTGCAGGACCAGGTCCAGCAGCTCGGCCCGGTTGACCAGCACCGAGGAGGACATCGGCATCGCCCGCGCGGCGACCACCGCGCTCTCGATCGCGTCGAGCACGCCCGTGAGCCCCTCGGGCCTCGTCGTCGGTTCGCTCATCGAGCACTCCCTCCCAGCGCCTCGCGCACGGCCGCGGCGACGCCGTCCGGCACGAGGTCGTCGATCGGCCCGCCGAAGCGCGCCACGTCCTTGACCAGCGATGACGCGATGTGCGCCAGGCCGGGGTCTGCCACCACGAACACGGTCTCCACACCGGTCAGGTGGCGGTTCATGAGGGCCATCGGCAGCTCGGCGTCGAAGTCGGCGCCGCCGCGCAGGCCCTTGACCAGCGCATCCGCACCCACGTCGCGCACGAAGTCCGCGAGCAGGCCGTCCACGACCTCCACGCGCACGCCGTCCTCACCCGCGAGCGCCGCGCGTGCGAGCTCCACGCGCGTCGCGACGTCGAGCAGCGCCGACTTGGAGGAGTTGCGGGCGACGCCCACGATCACCTCGTCGAACAGGGTGCGCGCGCGCCGCACGACGTCGACGTGGCCGAGCGTGAGCGGGTCGAACGAGCCGGGGCACACCGCGATGGTCACCGGGCCAGGGTAGGCCAGGGCGCCTCGTAGGCTCGGCTCATGGACGAGGTGCGCGCGGCCCGCTCGACGGACCTGACCGTGATCGGCACCCTGCTCGCACGCGCCTACGACGCGAACCCGCTGATCCGGTGGGTGTTCCCGGACGACGAGACGCTAGCCTCGTCGACCGCAGCCTGGCTCCGGCCGTCGATCGCGCAGTACCTCGCCGTCGGTGTCGTGCACGTCGCGGTGGCCGACGCCGCCGTGGTGGGCGTGGCCGCGTGGCGGCCGGTCGGCGCGCGCGTCCCCCCTGCCTCGCTGCCCTCGCCCGCGGACGCGCTGCGCCGCCTCGTCGGGCGTGCGCGCGCCGAGGCCGTGCTCGAGACGCTGGCCGGTACCCGTGCCCTGGCACCTGCGACCCCTAGGGCCTACCTCAACTACCTCGCGGTCGACCCCGGCCACCAGGGCCGGGGGCACGGCACGCGGCTCGTCGGCGCGGGACCCGCGGGCGACACGTGGCTCGGCACCACCGACCCGGCGAACGTGCCGTTCTACGAGCGGCTGGGATACCGGACGTTCGCGCCCCGCACGCTCGGCGACGGCCCGCTGCTCAGGCTCATGGCGCGCGCGGGTCAGGACGGCTCGGCGAACCAGACGACCGTCTCGCCGTAGGCGCGCCGGTCGAACCGCGTCACGCCGTCGGGCCAGGCCGGCTCGGGGGCGCGCGACGAGCGCTCGACGGCCAGCACCGCCCCGGGGGCGAGCGCGCGGCCCGCGCCGGCGACCACGGCCTCGAGGTCGGGCTCGGGCAGGTCGTACGGCGGGTCGACGAGCACGAGGTCCCACGGCACGGCCACGGGGCGCTCGACGAACTTCTCCGCCCGCTCGGCCACGACGACCACGCCGGGCAGCCCGAGCGCGGCCACGTTGCGGCGGCAGACCTCGGCGGCCTCCTTGGCGGACTCGACGAGCGTCACGGCGACCGCGCCGCGGCTGGCTGCCTCGAGACCAAGGGCCCCGGAGCCCGCGAACAGGTCGAGCACGCGGGCTCCGTCGACGACGTCGAGGTGCTCGAGGCGCGAGAACAGCGCCTCGCGGACCCGCTCGCTCGTGGGGCGGGTCCCCTTGCGCGGCACGCTCAGCGTGCGTCCTCCGGCCGTGCCGGCCACGATCCGCGTCACCGCTTCGCCTTCTTCTCCATCTCCTCCTGGCTCGCCAGCATGCGCTCCATGAAGGTGCCCGTCGCGATCGACGAGGCGATGCCGAAGGCGATCGCGGACAGCCCGGCCTGGACGACGATCATCGTCTCGTTCACGGTGCGGAGCAGGACCGCGATCCACACGGGCAGCAGGCCCAGAACGACGAGGTCCGGGCCGCGGGCCAGCACCGCGCCGACGCCGGTGGGCAGGGCGCCCATGGGCGTCGAGACGAGCGGCCCGGCCCAGTCGGGCGCGGGGCGGTACGACGAGCGCACCGCGGCCGCCGCCCACACCGGGGTCGCCGCGATGCCGAGCACGATCCAGGCCGTCATGTCACCGGTCCAGCGGCCCACGGCACCGAAGGCGACGACCGACCACGCGAGCATCGCGATCGCCGGGACGACCATCCGCAGCCGCCGGATCGTCTTGGCGTCCAGCGGCAGCAACCGGTCCAGGATCGGCGCCATCTGCGCGCGGCGCGCGCCCTCGCCGGTCGCGCTCATCGCCACGTAGCCCGCCACCAGCAGCGCGAGCAGCACTCCCGCGGAGCTCGCGAGCTGCGGCACGGTGCTCACCAGCACGGGCACGAGCGCGGCCACCACGAGCTGCACCATGTGGCGCAGCGAGCGTCGCAGGACCACGAGGTCGGCCGTGACGACCGCGGACGCCGGCCCGCGCGCGGTGCGCAGGCGGGAGATCCGGCGGCGCGTGGTCCGGGCGGCGCCGTCGGTCAGCGCGCGGCCGAGCTCGCGGGAGTCGAGCGAGACGGCCGCGCCCACGGCCTGCGTCGCGACCGATCCGCTCTCGCGCAGCGAGCGCGTCGGGATGCGGTGCAGGCGGCGGTCGACGAGCACGCCCGCGCCGGCCAGCAGCAGCGCCGCGACCACCGCGCCGTACCAGGGCAGCGTCGGCACCTCGTCGAGCGACCACTCGCTCAGCGCGAGCCCGACGGCCGCGACCGGCGCGGCGCCCAGGATCAGGTCGCCTGTGAGCGCGGTGGCGCTGCGGCTCACGCCGCGCGACTGCGCGAGCGCGGCGAGCAGCACGATCCCGGCGCCCACGAGCGCGGACGTGACGACCACGTGCACGACGCGCGGGCCCGAGTCGGCCAGCAGCCCGGCGTCGAGGAGGCCGACGAGGATCGCGGAGACCAGCGCCGCGACGAGCGGCAGCCGGCGCGCGGCAGGCCGGAGCAGGCCGCGCCGGTCGACGGGCAGCGGCAGCCACCAGGCGGCCTCGGCGCCACCCGCACCGACCGGTCCGAGCCGGCCCGCGAGCGAGACGAGCGTCCCGGCGAGCGCCACGATGATGACGACGACGAGCGTCGCCAGGCTCAGGCTCAACGGTGACTGCACGTCGGGCTCGGGCGGCAGCGCGACGCGCATCGCCTGCGCGAAGCCCAGCGCCATGCCGATCGCGATGCCGATCGTGATGACCGCGTAGTAGACGCTCGCGAGCAGCGAGCCCAGGCTCGCGCCGCCGCGCGCGTTCGCGGCCTCGGCGGTGTACCGGCGGATGTCGCGCGCAGCCGGGACCTCGCCGAGGCCGCCGGGGTGCACGGCCGGCTCGGTCACGGGTTCTCCTTGCTGATGAGCGTCGCGGCCTCGGCGGGCGCGAGGACGCGCGTCACGTCGTCGGCGACGTGCACCGCGCGGTCGGCGACGGCGAGCACGAGGTCCGGGTCGTGGGTCGCGAGCAGCACCGCGCCGCCCGCGCGCTTCTCGGCGACGAGGCGCTCGGCGAGGCGGTCGCGCATCGCGCGGTCGAGCCGCTGCTCGGGCTCGTCGAGCACCAGCAGCGAGCGCGGCCGCACGAAGCCCGCCGCGAGCAGCAGTCGGCGGCGCTGGCCGGACGAGAGCGCGACGGGCAGCGAGCGGGAGTGCTCGGTGAGCCCGAACTCCTCGAGCAGCCCCGTCACCACGCCGTCCGCGCCGATGACGCCGTGGCCGCGGGCCGTGAGGTAGAGGTGCTCGTAGACGGTGAGCGCCGGGAAGTAGGCGTCGTCGTCGAGCACGCTGGCGACCTGCGTCCGGAAGGCGATCTCGCGCTCGTCGACCTCCTCGCCGAACACAGCGAGCTTGCCGCCCGACGGCTCCAGCAGGCCGATCACGGCGCGCAGCACGGTCGACTTGCCCGAGCCGTTCGCGCCGACGAGCGCGACCGCCTTGCCGGGCGAGAGCGTGAACGTCACGGGGGCGCACACGGGGGCACCGCCGTAACCGACGAGCAGGTCCTGGGCGCGCACGGCAGGCTTCGACACGCCCGCCAGGGTATCCGCGCCAGCCCGGTGCTCGGGCACGCCCGGTCCGCGGGCTCCGCGCGTCAGGTGCGGTCGAGGAACTCGTCGCGACGGTCGGCGAGGCGGGCGTCGATCGCGGCCCGCAGCGCGGGCCAGGCCGCGAGCTCGGGGTCCTGCTCGACGAGCGCGCGGGCGTCGGCGCGGGCGTCGTCGATGAGGTCCCCGTCGCGCGTGACCCGCAGCAGCCGCAGCGACGTGGCCGCGCCCCACTGGGAGGCGCCGAGCACGTCGCCCTCGCCGCGCTGCTCGAGGTCGAAGCTCGCGAGCGCGAACCCGTCGCGCGTGGCGGCGACGGTGGCGACCCTGTCCGCCGCGGGCGTCTCGGGCGGCGCGGAGCTGACGAGCAGGCAGACACCGGGCGCGGCGCCACGCCCGATCCGGCCCCGCAGCTGGTGCAGCTGGGAGACGCCGAACCGGTCCGCGTCGAGGATGACCATGACGGTCGCCGCGGGGACGTCGACGCCGACCTCGACGACGGTCGTCGAGACGAGCACCGGCACGGCGCCGGAGGCGAAGTCCGCGAGCGCGCGCTCCTTCTCGTCCGGTGCCATCCGACCGTGCAGGATGCCCACGCCGACGCCCTCGAGAACGGGCAGGCCGCGCAGCTCCTCGGCCACCTCGACCACGGCGCGCAGCGGCCGGCGCGGGGCGACGCCCGAGTCGCCGAGCGTGACGGGCTCGGCGGCGACCAGGTCGGCGCCGTCCTCGTCGTCCCCCTCGATGCGCGCGCACACCACGTACGCACGCCCGCCCTTGTCGACCTCCTCGCGCACCCTCTGCCAGGTGCGGGCGACCCAGGGCAGGTTGTCCGCGGGCACGACGTGCGTGCTCACGCCGCTGCGCCCCGCGGGCACCTCGGTCAGCACAGAGGTCTCGAGATCGCCGAACACGGTCATCGCGACGGTGCGCGGGATCGGGGTCGCGGTCATGACCAGGAGGTGCGGGCTCGCCGCTGCCTTGGCACGCAGGGTGTCACGCTGCTCGACGCCGAACTTGTGCTGCTCGTCGACGACCACGAGACCGAGGTCGGCGAACTGGACGTTCTTCGACAGCAGCGCGTGCGTGCCGACGACGATGCCTGCGGCCCCGCTCGCGGCGTCCAGGAGCGCGTCGCGGCGCGCGGCCGCCGACAGCGAGCCGGTG
>Ga0160439_1000219_pt1 | contig 38965 bp, 32 predicted proteins | sample HID1975M_E0MG_FD_108201 | JGI IMG/M metagenome (GOLD analysis project Ga0160439, IMG submission 108201) | Enriched soil microbial communities from UW Madison campus, WI, USA - HID1975M_E0 MG | ecosystem: Environmental > Terrestrial > Soil > Unclassified | place: USA: Madison, Wisconsin... | reverse complement strand
CTCGACGCCCGCGGCACCGACGATGACGATGGGCACCGCGAACTGCACCGCCGCCGTCCCGATGTTGCCGCCCGCGGCGTTCAGACCCAGCGCCTTGCCCTTCTCCTTCTCCGGGTAGAAGAACGAGATGTTGGCCATCGACGACGCGAAGTTGCCGCCCCCGAAGCCGGCCAGCGCGGCGACGCCGAGCAGCACGCCGAACGACGTCGACGAGTCCTGCACGGCCAGTGCGAGTGCGATCGTCGGGATCAGCAGCAGGCACGCGGACACGATGGTCCAGTTGCGGCCGCCGAACACCGGCACCGCGAACGTGTACGGGATGCGCAGGGTGGCGCCCACCAGGCTGGGGACGGCGATGAGCCAGAACATCTGGTCGACGGTGAGGTCGAAGCCCGCGGCGGGAAGCTGCGGCACGACGATGCTCCACAACGCCCAGACGGCGAAGCCGAGGAACTCGGCGAACACCGACAGGCCGAGGTTGCGGCGGGCGATCGGCCGGCCGACGCTCGCCCACTGGGCGGCGTCCTGCGGGTTCCAGCCGTCGATCCATCGCCCGGGTCGCCGGGTGAGCGGCGCGCCGGACGAGGGTGCGGGTGCGAGGGGGGACGCGTCGGTCTCGACGCCTTGGGTGTCGACGAGCGGCGTTGCCATGAGGGCCTCCGGGAGCGGATGGGTTGCTCGGATGCGACGACGCTACGAACGCGATGTTTCCGCCCCGGACGCGCCGGTGTTGCACCTTGCGAACCATTCGCGCACCGCGCGCGTCGGGCCGCTGTGAGGTTGGTGGTGCCGGCCCGACGGGTGCCGACGGTGCTCAGGCGTCCGGCAGGGTGCGCAGCCGCGCAGCCGACGGGGCCACGGCGAGGCGCAGCGGTGCGCCGAGCCGCAGGTCGAGCGCCGCCGCGTCGGCCGGGGCGAGGTCGACGAGCACGTCCCCGGTGGTGCGGACACGGACGGCCGCGGGACCGGGTTCGACGTCGACGACGACGGAGTCCCACCCACGATCGGCCGCGCCGACGACGCTCACCGCGGCGGGCGGGAACGTCAGCTGGGCGCGGGCCCCCGGCACGGGCTCGCCGCCCGCTGCCGTGACGACGCCGGCGAGCGGCAGCCGCGGCCCGTCGTCGCCGACCAGGACGCGCTCGCCGTCGTCGACCACCGTCCCGGCCATCAGGTTCAGGCCCGCGAGCGCGGCGGTGAACGCGTGCACCGGGTCCGTGAGCACGTCGAGCGGCGTGCCCTCCTCGACGACCACGCCGTCGTGCAGCACCAGCACGTGGTCGGCGAGGGTCAGCGCGTCCACCACGTCGTGCGTCACGAGCACCGCCGCCGCCCCGCTCCCCCGGACCTGCTCGCGCACCAGGTCACGCAGCTCGGCCGCGGTGCGGACGTCGAGCTGCGCGAACGGCTCGTCGAGCAGCAGCACCGATGGCCGGGCCGCCAGCGCGCGGGCCAGTGCGACCCGTTGGCGCTGGCCACCCGAGAGCTGACCGGGGCGCCGGTCCGCGAACCCGTCGAGCCCCACGGCGGCGAGCCACTCGTCGGCCGACCGCCGCGCCTGCGCCCGACGGACACCCGCGGCGCGCGGCGCGAACGCGACGTTCTCCCGGACCGACAGGTGGGGGAAGACCAGCGCATCCTGCCCGAGCAGCACCGCCGAGCGGCGTTCCGCGCCCACGTGCACACCGCTGGACGTGTCCGTCAGGACGCGGTCGCCGCTCACGATGCGGGCGTCGTCGACCGCCAGCAGACCGGCCAGCGCACCGAGCAACGTCGACTTGCCCGCACCGTTGGGGCCGACGACCGCGACGATGCCACCCGGTCGGGCTTCGATAGCCACGTCCAGCGCGAAGTCGCCACGCCGGACGCGCACACGTCCCCGGAGGATCTCGCCGCCGCTCATCCGACCCTCCCGGGCCGCGTCGCTCATCCGACCCTCCCGGGCCGCCATGCCCGCGCGACCAGCAGCACGACGATCGCCGCGGCCACCAGCAGCAACGACAGCGCGACGGCTGCACCCTGCGTGACACCGGCGCCGTTGAACGCGGAGTAGATGGCGAGCGGCATCGTCTGCGTGACGCCGGGGGTGTTGCCGGCGAACAGGGCCGTGGCGCCGAACTCGCCCAGGGCGCGGGCGAAGCACAGCACCGTGCCGCTCACGAGGCCGGGTGCCACGAGCGGGAGCGTGATGCGCCGCAGCACGGTCCACCGGCTCGCGCCCAGGGTCGCGGCGACCACCTCGTACTGCGTCCCGGCGGTGCGCAGTGCGCCCTCGAGCCCGAGCACCAGGAACGGCATCGCCACGAAGGCGCCGGCGATCACCACGGCAGCCGTCGTGAACGGCAGCCGGATCCCGAACCAGGCGTCGAGCGACTGGCCGAGCAGCCCTCGACGGCCCAGCAGGTACAGCAGCGCGATGCCACCGACGGTCGGCGGCAGCACGAGCGGCAGCGTGACCAGCGCCCGCAGGACCTCGGACAACCACCCGCTGGCGCGCGCGAGCAGCACGGCGAGCGGGACGCCGAGCACGACGCAGATCGCGGTCGCCGCGAGCGACGTGAGCAGGGAGAGCCGCAGCGCGGCGAGGGCCGCCGGCGACGTGATGTCGGACAGCAACGACGACCAGTCCGCGCGCACGACGAGCGCGACGACGGGCAGCACGAGCAGGCCGACGGCGAGCGCCGCAGGAGCCCACAGCAGGCGGGGTGCGCCCCACCCACCGACGTCGCCGGGCCCGGTGCGCACGGCGCGGACCGCGCCGGGTGTGCTCGTCACGCCGGGCCGACCCGAACCGCGACCGTCGTCACGGCGCGGCGAATCCCTTGCTCTCCAGCACCTTGCGCCCCTCGTCGGACAGCACGAGGTCGACGAACGCATGCGCGGTCGCCTCGTCGTGGCCGGACGCGCGGGTGTCGTCCCCGAGCACGGCGATCGGGTACTGGTTGACCACCTTCGCGGCCTCGGCGAACTCGACGCCTTCGACGGAGTCCCCCGCGCGCAGCACGTCCGTCTTGTAGACCAGACCCGCGTCGGCCTCGCCGGACTCCACCTTGGTCAGGACGGCCGTGACGTTCTGCTCCTGGCTGGAGGGCTTGAGCGTCACCCCGGCGGCGTCGAGCACCTGCTTCGACGCCGCGCCGCACGGTACCTCGGCGGCGCAGACGACCACGGCGCCGCCGTCGGACGCGACCGTGGCGAGGTCGGCGAGCGACGTGATCTTCTTCGGGTTGCCGGGCGCGACGACGATCTCGAGCGTGTTGGTGGTGAAGACCGTGGGGTCGCCCGCGACGAGCTTCGCGTCGACGACGGTGGTCATGTTCTTCTCGTCGGCCGACGCGAACACGTCCGCGTTCCCGCCGCCCACGAGCTGCGTCGCGAGCGTCGACGAGCCGTCGTAGGTCACCGGGTCGACCTTCACACCGGGGTGGTCCTTCGCGAACGTGGCGGTCAGCTCGTCGAACGCAGGCTGCAGCGACGCGGCCGCGAAGACGGTCAGGCCGCCGGTGAGGGAGTCGCCGCTCGTCGTCGGCGACGTGGACGAGGCGGCGTCGTCGTCGGACGACGAGCAGCCGGCGAGCAGCAGGACGGCGGCGAGCGCGAGGCCGGTGGCGGTCCGGGCGGGGGTCATGGTCGTCATCCAGGTGGTGGGGTGCATCAGATGGGGGGTGCGTGACGTCATCGGGTGCCGCCCGTGGTCTCGACGACGACGGTGGTGGCCTTGACGACGGCGGCGGCACGCGAGCCGACCTCGAGGCCCAGCTCGCGGACGGCCTCGCTGGACATCAACGACACGACGCGGAACGGCCCGCACTGCAGCTCGACCTGCGCCATGACGGTGTCGGCCGTGATCGCGGTGACCAGGCCGACGAACCGGTTCCGGGCCGAGCTGTGGCCCGCGTCGGGGTCGTCGGGCCGGCGCGCGCGCTCGACGGCGAAGGCCGCGAGGTCGGCGCCGGCGATCGTCGTGCGCGACGACGAGGTGTCAGCCGCGAGCGCACCGGCGTCGATCCAGCGACGCACGGTGTCGTCGCTGACGCCCAGCAACGAGGCGGCCTCGGAGATCCGGAACTGAGTCACGCGAGCGATCCTAGTGCCGCATCTGCGGCACGACGCGCACGTCCGACCCGTATCTCCGGATCCTCGGCGGACACGGCCCCGGAAGCGGTACGTTCCCGTCATGGCGAAGAAGCACGCGACCAAGAAGCTGAAGAACTCCGTCTACGAGGCCGAGCTGTACCGGCTCCAGGCAGAGCTGGTGAAGGTCCAGGAGTGGACCAAGGCCACGGGCGCCCGGATGATCATCATCTTCGAGGGGCGTGACGCCGCCGGGAAGGGCGGCACGATCAAGCGCCTGACCGAGTACCTCAGCTCGCGCACCGCCCGCGTCACCGCACTGCCGGCCCCGACCGAGCGCGAGCGGTCGCAGTGGTACTACCAGCGCTACATCGCCCACCTTCCGGCGGCCGGCGAGATCGTCATCTTCGACCGCTCCTGGTACAACCGCGCCGGCGTCGAGCGCGTCATGGGCTTCTGCACGCCGCAGGAGTACGCGCGGTTCATGCGCCAGACGCCCATGTTCGAGGAGATGCTCATCGAGGACGGCATCCTGCTGCGCAAGTACTGGTTCAGCGTCTCCGACAAAGAACAGCTCAAGCGGTTCCGGTCGCGCCTCAAGGACCCGCTGCGGCAGTGGAAGCTGTCCTCGATGGACCTCGAGTCGATCTCCCGCTGGGAGGACTACTCACGCGCCAAGGACGAGATGCTGGTGCACACCGACATCCCGTCGAGCCCGTGGTTCGTCGTCGAGTCGGACATCAAGAAGAACGCGCGGATCAACATGCTCGCGCACCTGCTGTCCACCATCCCGTACACGGACGTGCCGGAGGAGAAGATCGAGCTCCCGGACCGGCCCTCGGCCTCCAGCGGCTACCAGCGTCCCCCGCGAGAGATGTCGACGTACGTCCCCGACCACGCCGCCGTGCTGATGGGTGACCGCGAGAAGGACCTCTGACCCCGTTGCGTCGGGCGGCCTGACCTGCGACGTTGAGGGCATGACCTCGTCACCCGGACCCGCGCTGCGCGTCCGGGTGCCGGGCGTGTCGCCGTCGGTGCGCGACTTCCTGGCCACCGAGGCCGGCTCGGCGGTGTTCCTGCTGGGCGCCACCGTGCTGGCCCTCGTGTGGGCCAACGTCGCTGCCGACTCCTACGAGACGTTCTGGACGACGGACGCGGGCATCCACGTCGGGTCGTGGTCGCTCGACCTGGACCTCGAGCACTGGGTCAACGACGCCGCGATGGCCATGTTCTTCGCCGTCGTCGGGCTGGAGATCTCCCGCGAGGTGACCCGGGGCGAGCTGCGCGACCGCCGCACGGTGGCCGTCCCCGCGCTCGGTGCCCTGGGCGGCGTGCTCGTCCCCGTCCTGATCTACCTGGCGTTCACGGCCGGCACCGACGCCGCGCACGGCTGGGGCGTCGTCATGTCGACCGACACCGCGTTCCTGGTCGGCATCCTCGCCCTGTTCGGCCCCGCCTGCCCCGACCGGCTGCGCCTGTTCCTGCTGACGCTGGCGATCGTCGACGACATCGTCGCGATCACGGCGATGGCGGTCTTCTACTCCGAGTCGGTGTCCCTGGCTGCGCTCGGGCTCGCCGCGCTGTGCGTGGTCGCGATGCTCGTGCTGCGCTGGCTGCGCGTGTGGCAGCTGCTCCCCTACGTCGTCGTCGGGGTGCTGCTGTGGCTCGCGGTGCAGGCCTCCGGCGTCCACCCGACGCTCGCCGGCGTGCTCGTCGGGCTGCTGGTCCCCGCGTCCGTGCCGCGGCGCGAGCACGTCGAGGCCGTCACCGGCTACGCGGGCGACCTGGTGCAGGAGACGACGGCCGAGCGCGAGCACCTGGCCGAGCTCGCGGCCCGAGCCGCGGTCCCGACGAGCGACCGGCTGCAGCGCATGCTGCACCCCTGGAGCGCCTACGTGGTGGTGCCGCTGTTCGGCCTGGCCAACGCGGGCATCACGCTCGACGGCGACGTCCTCGCCGACGCCGCGCGGTCGCGGCTGAGCATCGGCGTCGCGGTCGCGCTGGTGATCGGCAACGCGGTCGGCATCTCGGGTGCCGCCACGATCGCCATCCGCGCCGGTCTCGGCGAGCTGCCGGGCCGTGTGCGGTACGGACACCTGCTGGGCGGCGCCGTGCTGGCCGGCATCGGGTTCACCATCTCGCTGTTCATCGCCCAGCTCGCGTTCGACGACCCGCACCAGCTCGCCGAGGTCAAGATCGGGATCCTGGCGGGCTCGCTGGTCGCCGCCGTGCTCGGCTCGATCCTGCTGCGCTGGCTGGGCGAGCGGCTGCCCTTGTGCTCACCGGGCGCGGACGGCCCGCCCCCGACCCTCCCGCCGCTGCCGTGGGGCGTTCAGGTGTAGCGCTCAGGTGATCGGGTCGTCGTCGCCGTACCGCGGCAGGCTCAGGGTGCGTGCAGCGCCGGCCGTGATGCGGTCCGAGGCGGCCAGCAGCGAGTCCACGGTGTCCGTGCCGGCGCGGACCAGCCGGCCGGACAACGCGTCGAGCGTCCCCTCGCCGAAGGCGCGCACGAGCGCGACGACGTCGTCGAGCGAGGTCCACTCCTGCCGGCCGGCGTGCAGAGGCATCGCGGCCGTCATGTCCGTCCGCACGTGACCCGGTGCGAGGTCGAGCACGCGGATGCCGCGGTCGCGGTACTGCGCGTCGAGCATCGTGGTCAAGCGGGCCACCGCACCCTTGCTGATCGAGTAACCCGTGTACGCCGGACCGGGACGGTAGCCGGCACCCGAGTTGAGCGTGAGGACGCGGCCGACGCCGGCGGCGAGCATCCCGGGCAGTACCGCGTGCGTCACCAGCAGCGGGCCGCGCACGTTGGTCTCGATCACCCGCCACGCGTCCTCGACGTCGTCGTCGACGAAGTCGGTCTCCCGACGCTCGATGACGCCCGCGTTGTTGACCAGCAGACCGATGCTGTCCCCGTCCGACAGCTCGGCCAGGTCCGCCTCGGCGCGGGCGACCGCCTCGGCGACCGCCGTCCCGTCGACGAGGTCCGCGGCCGCGCACGTCGCCCGGCCGCCCTCGGCGTGGACCTGCGCGGCGACGTCGTCGAGGTGGGCGCGCGTGCGACCGACGAGCGCCACGACGAACCCGGCCCGTGCGAGCCCGAGCGCGATGCCGCGGCCGATCCCCCGCCCCGCGCCCGTGACCAGGGCCGTCCGCGGCGCCGCCCCGCCCGTCACCGCGACGCCTCCGCGACGGCCGCGCGCAGCACGTCCAGGGTCGGTTCACCCGAGACGCGGGTGCCGGCAACGAAGATCGTCGGCGTCCCTGCCACGCCCGCCGAGATGCCCGCGAGGTAGTCCGCCTCCACCGCGGGGGCGAACTGCTGCGCCGCCGCCCCCGCGAACGGCCCCGGGTCGAGCCCCAGCGCCGCCGCCCGCCGCCGCAGGTCCGGGTCCGCCAGGTGATCCTGGTCCGCGAACGCCAGGTCGTGGAAGTCCCAGAACCTGCCCGCGACAGCCGCGGCCTCCGCGGCGAGCGCCGCGGTCAGCGCGTGCGGGTGCACCTCGAACAACGGGAAGTGCCGCCACACCAGACGGACGCCGCCCTGCGACTCGTCGACGAGGAGTCGGAGCACGGGCGCCGCCGCGCGGCAGTACGGGCACTCGAGATCGCCGTACTCGACGACCGTGACGGGTGCGTCGGGGTCGCCGTACACGTGTCGGTCGAGGTCGAGGAGGTCGTAGCCGTCGGTCATGGTTCGAGCATGCCCTGTCCGGGCGGTCGGGACGAGCACGCTCAGAACAGCAGCGCGCTCTCGAGGTCCAGCAGGTACCGCTTGCGCTCGATCCCGCCCGCGTACCCGGTGAGGCTGCCGTCCGCACCGATGACGCGGTGGCACGGCACGACGATCGCGAGCGGGTTGCGCCCGTTCGCGGCACCGACGGCCCGCGAGCTGGTGCGCGGGTCCACGCCGATCTCCAGTGCGAGCTCGCCGTAGGACCGGGTCTGCCCGTACGGGATCCGTAGCAGGCCCTCCCAGACCAGCCGCTGGAAGGGCGTCCCGTCCAGGTGCAGCGCCAGGTCGAACGCGGTGCGCTGGCCCGCCAGGTACTCGCCGAGCTGCTCGGCGGCCGCCTCGAGCCCGGTCGGGTCCGGCAGCCCGTGCTCGCCTCGCGCCGGCGTGCCGTCGAGCTCGGGCAGCAGCACCGCGCTGAGCACGCCCGACGTCGCGACGAGCGTGATCGGCCCGAGCCGCGAGTCGATCACCGTGCTGGTCCGCGAGCTGGTCCGCGTGCGGGCCCCGGTGCTGGTCTGCATCGTCATGCCGGTCTCCTGGTCGTCGGGCGGTCCGTCCGCCCTCCCTGGTGCAGACGCTCCCGGGAGGGCGGATGTGAGGTCAGCGCTTCTCGTCGTCGTCCGGACGCCCCGCGGGGTCGTCGTCCGTCCGGTCCGTGACCTCGACGTGCTCCGCGTGCTCCTCGCGCTCGTCGATGGCGTCCTGCCCGGGGCCCTGGAAGCTGCGCGAACGCTCCATGGCCTCGATGCTCCCGGTGAACAGGCGCGAGTCCGAGCCGGTACGCCGGATCGCCTGCGTGTCGTCGGGAGAGACCGCCGGCAGCACACGCGTGTCGTCGACGGCGGACCGCCCCGCGCGCTCCAGCACCGCGACGCGTTCCGGCGCACCACGTTCCTCGGACGCCCGTTCCTCCTCCGGCGCCGGTCGCCGGGCGGCCCGCGGTGCCACCTGGTCGCGAGGCTGGGCGGGCTCGGGCGCGGCGCCCTGCTCGAGGCGCACCTTGGGCATGGCCTGGGGTGCCTCCCGCTGCGCCCACTCGACCAGCCCCTCACGCACGTAGCAACGCAGGTCGAACAGGGTCGGTGCGTCGACGGCGCTGGCGAGCGCGCGCACGCGCACGTGCCCGCCCACGGCGTCCACGACCTGGAGGATCCCGACGCGGCGGTCCCACAGGTCGGTGTCGTCGAGCAGGCGCGTCAGCTCGTCGCGCATGTCCTGGACGGGGACGTGCCAGTCGACGTCCAGCTCGACCGTGCCGAGCAGGTCTGCGGCGCGCCGCGTCCAGTTCTCGAAGGGCGTCGTCGTGAAGTACGTCGACGGCAGGATCAGACGCCGGTCGTCCCAGGCGTGCACCACGACGTAGGTGAGCGTGAGCTCCTCGATCCGGCCCCACTGCCCGTCGACCACCACGACGTCGTCGACGCGGATGGCGTCGGTGAACGCGAGCTGCATGCCCGCGAAGACGTTGGCCAGCGACGACTGCGCCGCGAGGCCGGCGACGATCGACAGCACGCCCGCCGAGGCCAGCAGGCTGGCCCCGAAGGCTCGGGCGGACGGGAACGTCAGCGCGATCCCTGCCGCGGCGCACACGACGAGGACCGCGACGGTCACGCGCCGCAGCACCTGGACCTGCGTGCGGACGCGGCGGGCGTGCCGGTTGTCCTGCACGTCGGTGCGGTACCGCACCAGGGCGGCGTCCTCGAGCACGAAGGCGAGGCTGCCGATGAGCCACGTCAGCGCCACGATCAGCGCGATGAGCAGCACGTGCTCGAGCACCCGCACCCAGTGCGCGTCGTCGGTCCCGGCGCGCAGCCCCAGCCAGAGCCCGACGATCACGAGGACCGACCGCATCGGCAGCCGGGACCGCTTGGTGAGGTCGGCCGCCACGAGCGAGCGGCGCGCGATGCGCCGCACCACGGCGCCGATCACGACCGACAGGGCCAGCGCGACCACCACCCCGACGACGAGGGACACGACGAGGAGGAGCACGTCGACCGCACCCTCGGTCGCCTGGTCGGCATCGGCGGCCCACGGAGCCGCGGACCACAGGTCAGAAACACGGAGAGATCCCATCACCGCGCCACCGTACGTGCCGGGCCTGACAGGACCGCCCAGGTCGCCACCGGCCCCGCAAGGCTTCACAAGCCCTCCTCGCGCGGCGCATACCGACGACGCATGCAGCGGTCGCGACGAGGCAGACTCACCGGCATGGACGTCGCGCTCGATCCCGGTCCCATCCTCGGCTCGCTCGTCGCCCACGCGGTGCCGGGCGTGGAGGTGGTCGACGCCTCCGCCGGCACGGTCCGGCGCGCGGTGCGGTTCAGCACCGGCCCCGCCGTCGTCGAGGTGCGCGTGGGCACGGACCGCGTCGTCGTCGACGCGCCGGGCGCGCCCGGGGCGGAGGTCGCCGCGCTCGTCGAGCGATGGTTCGGCCTGCGCGACGACCTCGCCGAGGTCCGGGCGCACCTGGGCCGCAACGCGCGCCTCGCTCCCCTGGTCGCCGCCCGGCCGCACCTGCGTGTGCTCGGGCACCCCGACGGGTTCGAGGCCGCGGTTCAGACCGTGCTGGGGCAGCAGGTCTCGCTCGCCGCCGCGCGCACGTTCACCGGTCGGTTCGCGGCCGCGTACGGCGAACCGGGGCCGGGTGGGTTGACGCTCTTCCCGATGCCGGCCGCCGTGGCGGGGCGCTCGCCCGACGAGCTGCAGGCCGCTGTCCGGGTCACGCACGCCCGCGCCCGCACCCTCGCCTCCCTGGCCGAGGCGTGCGCGGACGGTCTGGAGCTGCGACCCGGAGCCGACCACGCCGACGTCCGCGCGCGGCTGCTGGCGCTGCCGGGCATCGGGCCGTGGACCGTCGACTACCTGGCGCTGCGGGTGCTGGGTGATCGCGACGCCTTCCCGAGCGGCGACCTGGTGCTGCGGCGCGCCCTGGGCGTCGACCACTCCCGTGACGTCGTCGCCGCGGGCACGGCCTGGGCCCCGCTGCGCGCGTTCGCCGCCCAGCACCTGTGGACGGCGACCGCGTACGCGATCTGACCCGGCCCGGCTCCGTGACCTGCGCGAACGCGCAAGCAACCGATCGGTTGACAGCGCGACGGTCCCGATCTGGTGACGGCGCGGTCACCGTTGCGCGGCGAATGCGCGAAACCTGACCCAGCCGGGCCCCCACACACCTAGCGTCACCTGCATGACGACCACGACGCCACGACGCAGCACCCGGCGCGCGACCGGGATCACCGTTCTGCTCGCCACCGGAGCGCTGACCCTCGGCCTGCTGGCCGGCTGCTCCGCGAGTTCCGACGATGCGGGGTCGTCGGCCGACACCGGGGTGCGCGCCCCTGCGCAGGGCTTCGCCGACGAGGCGGCGGACGGCTCAGCCGCCTCGAAGGCCGACTCGCCGGCCGCGGAGTCCGCGGCGCAGGAGCGCCAGGTCGTCCAGACCGGGACGGTGTCGATGCGTGTCAAGGACGCCGCGAAGTCCACCCAGGCGGTCGTGACCCTCGTCGAGACGTCCGGCGGCCGCATCGACGACCGGTCCGAGCAGGCGACGACCGACGAGTCGGGCGGCAGCGCGAACCTCGTCGTCCGCGTCCCGGCGGACAAGGTGGACGCGACCATCAAGGCCCTCAAGGACCTCGGCACGGTCGACTCGGTGGACCTCAAGGCCACGGACGTCACCGGCGCCGCGCAGGATCTCGACGCCCGCATCCACGCGCTGCAGATCTCCGTGACCCGGATGGAGGACCTGCTCGCCAAGGCGACCACCAGCAAGGACGTCATCGATGCGGAGAGCGCGCTGACCGAGCGCCAGTCCAGCCTCGAGGAGCTGCAGTCCGAGCGCGCCCGCCTCGCGGACCAGGTGTCGCTGTCCACGCTGACCATCGACATCTACGGCCCGGACGTCGCGCCGCCCGTCCAGACCGAGGGACCGAGCAACTTCTTCGACGCCCTCGCGGTGGGCTGGAGCTCGCTCGTCGACGTGGTCAAGGGCGCCGTCATCGTCCTGGGCGTCCTGCTCCCGTGGCTCGTGCTCGCCGGGGCCGTCGCGGCGGGTGTCGTCGCCTTCGTCCGTTGGCGTCGTACCCGCCGACCGGCGCGCCCCGCCCGCGGCGGCCCGGTGCCGGCGTACGCACTGCCCGGCGTGCTGCCGACGTCCGCCCCGCAAGCCCCCGAGCGGCCGGCCGGTCCGCCCGCGGCACCGCCCGCCTCCGCCGACGACGTCAAGGACTGACGCGGCTCACCCGACCGGTGCGGACCCTCCAGGAAGCGCGCTGTCGAGGCCGCCGATCCGTCAGCCGAACGTGAACGAGAAGGCCTGGATACCCGGGGAGACCTGCAGCTCCACGCTGCCCTCGGCGACCGCGTCGTTCTTGACCATCGGGTACGAGCGCGGTGAACCGTCCACCGCGAACGTGTCCCGCCCGGTCTCGTCGCCCGCCGCATCGCGCCGGATCACCGTCACCTTGCCCGTGCCACCCAGCACGGACTCGACGACCGCGGCGTGGTAGTCCATCCGCAGCACGGCGTCCTTGCCAGCCGTCGCGCCCTGGTAGTCCGTCTTCCACGACCCGCCGAAGGCCACCGTGTCCGGCTTCTGCTGGGCCGGCAGCGTCGCGGTGAAGTCCCCCTCCTCGTACGCGCCGTCGACGTTGCGGTGCTTGCTCACGGACAAGAAGGTCTCCGGGGTGATGTCCGCGTCGGGCGTGGTGTCGCCGACGTTCGTCTCGCCCGCTAGCCGGACGGACGGGTTCGCGTCCTTCAGGAGCTCACGGATCAGCTTCTCCGTCTGCGCGTAGCCGCCCTCCCCCTGCGACACCTGCCGCACCTGGCCCGTGGCGTCGATGAGGTAGTGCGCGGGCCAGTACCGGTTCCGGTAGGCGGTCCACGTGGCGTAGGAGTTGTCCTGCGCCACGGGGTAGGTGATGCCCAGCCGCTTCGCGCCGTCGACGACGTTGCGGGTCTCCCGCTCGAACGCGTACTCGGGCGTGTGGACGCCGATCACCACGAGGCCGTCGTCGGCGTACGCCTTGTCCCAGGCGGTGACGTGCGGGACGGAACGCTGGCAGTTGATGCAGGAGTAGGCCCAGAAGTCGAGCAGGACGACCTTGCCCTTCAGGTCGGCCAGGTCGAGCGCCTTCCCGTCGGGGGTGTTGAGCCAGGTGGAGATGCCGCGGATCTTCGGGGCCGGCCCGCAGTCCTCGAGCGTCGCGGAGTTGTTGTGGCAGCGCGACAGGCCCTCGTTCTCGGCCGTCGTCAGGCCGCCCAGGTTCAGCTTCTCCTGCACGGTCTTGCTGGCGGCGACCTTCGTCTGCAGGGCGTCGGTGTAGCCGGGCAGCGCGCGCTGGATCGCGTCGGTGACGTTGAACGAGAGCGCCAGGGCCAGCGCGAGCATCAGAGCGCCGCCGATCTTGCGGACCGTGGCCTGGTGGGAGCGGAAGGCCGCGATGCGCTCCGCGACACGGCGGCCCGCGAGCGCGAGAATGAGCAGCGGGATCGCCGCACCGAGCGCGAAGGCGACGGTGAGGACCACGGTCCCCAGACCGATGGTTCCCGTCGCCCCGGCGACCGTGATGGCCGCGAGGACCGGCCCGGCGCACGGCACGTAGACGGCGCCGAGGCCGAGGCCCAGCACGAAGCCGCCCCGCCCCTGGCCGGGTGCCCGCTTGGGGGTCAGTCGCTGGAACGGCCGCTCGATGATCTCCTCGAAGCGAGGCACCAGCAGCCCGATCCCGAGGATCGCGAGCACCGCGATCCCCGCCCACCGCAGCAGGTCCTGCGGCAGCCCGAGCAGGTTCAGCACCAGCGTGCCGACGAGCGTGACCAGCGTGAAGCTCGTGACCAGACCCGCGATGACGAGGTACGGGCGGGCGGACTCGCGCCGCGAGACCGGCGCGAGCGACGACTCGGGACGTTCGGCGACGGTGACGCCCAACGAGCCGTCCCCGACGGCCGTCGTCGCGCCCACGCCCGCACCACGCGACAGGAACGACGGCTGCGCCATCGCACCCACGCCGGCGGCAGCGCCCGTGCCGGACGCGACCTTCATGCCCGAGCGCGCGGGGCGCGCGTTCTCGACGCCGCCGGCGAAGAAGACGACGGGCAGCACCGGCAGGATGCACGGCGAGATCCCCGTGATGAGGCCTCCGACGAGGCCGATGAGCGCGAGCGTGAGCAGGTCCATGGCGCAGGTTCGCGGCCGACGACCGTGCGGATGGGTCGTGGCCCGGTGCGGCCGCCCGGGAGAACTCGTCGGGCATCGCACCCATCCACCCCGACGTGGGCGCCGAACCCCGCTCGACAGTGGACGCCGGGACCACCCGGGGTCACGACCAGATCGAGGGAGACCCACCATGCGTACCACCGCTCGCACCCGCATCGCCGCCGTCCTGCTCGCCGGCGTCACCGGCATCGCACTGACGGCCTGCAGCTCGGACAGCGACAGCTCGAGCGACGCCGGCGCCTCGTCGCCCGCCGCGATGGAGACGCCCATGGACACGTCGTCGCCCATGGCGTCCGACAGCATGGGCACGATGGACCCGGCCGCGGACCTCGTCGGCAGCGGCTGTGCCGCCTACGCCGCGCAGGTCCCCGACGGCGCCGGCTCCGTGCAGGGCATGTCCACCGACCCGGTGGCCGTGGCCGCGTCCAACAACCCGCTGCTCACCACGCTGACGGCGGCCGTGTCCGGCAAGCTCAACCCGGACGTGAACCTCGTCGACACGCTGAACGGTGGGGAGTTCACGGTCTTCGCGCCCGTCGACGACGCCTTCAAGAAGATCGACGCCGCGACCATCGACGGCCTCAAGACCGACAGCGACACCCTGACCAAGATCCTGACCTACCACGTGGTCCCCGGTCAGATCTCGCCGTCGGACATCGACGGTGAGCACAAGACCGTCGAGGGCGGCACCGTGAAGGTCACCGGCTCCGGCGACGACATCATGGTCGACGGCGCCAAGGTCATCTGCGGAGGCGTCCACACCGCCAACGCGACCGTCTACCTCATCGACTCGGTGCTGATGCCCAAGATGTGACCCCTGCCGACGAAGCCCTCGCACCCTCCCACCGGGTGCGAGGGCTTCGTCATGCCCCGCGACGTCGGGCTGCCGCACGTCGAGATCGACATCGTTCACGCGTCCCGGAGCGGAGCCATGAACGATGTCGATCTCGACGATGTCTCGCCTGGACCGACGTGCGGTGCCGGACGGTCAGCTGGCGCTGAGGATCACCAGGGGCGTCGTCGTCGGCTGCTGCGAGCCACCTGCGGGCTCGACCGTCATGGCCAGGGCGTCGCCCGACGAGAAGTCGCCGGCGAGCTGACGCACGCTCCCGCCGTCGGCACTGAGCACGCCGGCCGAGGCCGCCGCCTCCTTGCTCACCACCCACAGCTGGTACACCTTGCCGTCGCTCAGCGACGGGAGCCCGGTGGCGCTGAACAGCGCGTCGTCGTCGGTCAGCACGGCCGTGGCCGACCCGCCGCCCTGGACCTCACCGTGGGCAAGAACCGCGGACGGGTCACGCAGGACGTCGGCGAGGGCCTGCTGCTGCGTGGTCGCGTGCTCCGCACGCTGGTGCTGCTGGATCGCGATCGCGCTGGGCACGGCGGCGCCGACGACGACGGCCGCGGCGAGCGACCACCACCGCTGCGCACCGCGGGGGCGGTGGGTGACGGGCGCAGGGCGTGACACCTGCTCGTCGGATGTCGGACGGGCCTCGGTCGACGAGGCGCCCGGCTGGTCCGTCGCGGGCTCGGCGGCGTGGCGCGGTGTGCGGGACTGGCCCGCAGCCTCCGCGGCGATCGCGCCGAGCACGGACGCCCGCAGCGCGGCGGGCGGCTCGGCGCGGACGGACTCCCCCAGCCGCGCGGCGACGGCCTGCAGCGAGCGCAGCTCGTCGGCGGCCTCGTCGTCGGACGCGACCAGACGCTCGACCGCCTGACGCTCGAGGTCGTCGACGGCGTCGAGCGCGTAGGCGCCCAGCAGGGAGCGCGTCTCGTCGTTCTCGCTCATGCCGCCACCCCCAAGCAGTCCTTGAGGCGGAGCAACCCGTCACGGATCCGGGACTTCACGGTCGGCAGGGCGGCGCCGAGCGTGTCCGCGACCTCGCGGTACGTCTTGCCGCCGTAATAGGCGAGCACCACCGCGCGGTGCTGGGTCTCTGTGAGCGTCTGCAGGCAGTCGCGCACGCGGACCTGCTCGAGCATGGTCTCGACCTCGTCGGCGACGACGTCGAACGGTCGCTCGCCGCTCTCGTCGAGCACGCGCTGGTCCCGGTCGCGCTGCGCCTGGACGGACCGGACGCGGTCGACGGCCCGGCGATGGGCCAGCGTGACCACCCACGTGCGGGCCGAGCCGCGCGCGGCGTCGAACCGGTCGGCCGTGCGCCATACCTCGACCCAGACCTCCTGCGCGACCTCGGCGGCGTGGTCGGGATCACGGAGGACGCCGACGCAGGTGCCGAACACCGGCCGCTCGAGCTGGTCGTACAGGCGCGCGAACGCGTCCTGGTCACCCGCCGCGACAGCGGCGAGCAGCTCAGGGGCGTCGCTCATCGATTCGGAAGCCTGCACCACGCGCGCCAGTGTGCCGTACGGGCGCACACCTCGCCCGACCGGCACGCGGCGCGCGCCGGAAGAGGCGAGCAGCAGCAGCACGGAGAACCTTCGCTCGTTCGTCGAAAACTTCAGGTCGAGCGTGGTTCGGAACGGTACGACGAGCGGATGGGTCGCCCGCCAATATCACCCCACCACCCGACGCGCCATCGGGAGCCGCGAGCGCGTGAGCACGTACGCGCCCCCCATCGCCAGCACCGGCACGCCGACGACGATCGCCGCGATCGTCGGCCACGGGACGACGAGGTGCTCGAGGGGGACGTCACCTGTGCTGTGCCTCTTTGCGAGGACCAGGACCTGCCCCATGAGCAGCCCCGCGAGGGTACCGAGACCGACCCCGATGATCACGACGACGCCGGCCTGCGCCGCAGCGACCCTCCGGCGCATGCGAGGGCTGGCCCCGATGGCGCCCAGCGTCGCGAGGTCGGGTCGGAACTCAGCAGCCGCGAGCGCCATCGCCAGGGCAGTCGAACCGAGCCCGACGACGACGGCGGCAGCGACGAGGATCAGCAGCGTGAGCGACGTCTGCCCCTGGTAGCCCCGCTCGACGAACAGGTTCCCGATGCCGCTCAGCGCAGCGTCGGCGGCACCCTGCTCGGCACGACTGGGCGTGCGGCTGGTGGTCGCCACGATCCCGGCATCAACGGATCTGAGCCCCAGCTGCCGGACGACCGCGGGCGGTAGCACACGCGAGAACTGTCCCGAGCGTGGGCCGAGCACGGCGGGCGCGACGACGTTCTTCGCGTCCGCCTCAGCCTCGTTCTCCGTGTAGCTGAGGAGGCGCAGGTGCACGGTCCCGTCGGGCCACAGGTCGTCGGGGTCGGAGACCATGACGGCACCGTCCCGCACGGCGCGGAGGGTCGCCGCATCGGTCATCCCGAGCGCGGCCAGCGTCGTGCCGTCGTCGACGAGCTCGGCGGCTGACATGGAGCCGGCCGAGTAGAGATGCTCGAACGTTCCGAACGCCCCGTCCGCATAGCACCGCGTGTCACGGTCACCGTCCGGTCCGGCGTCGGGCGTCTGGGGGCATGAGCGTCCCGGCGCGGGGACGGCGGTGATCTCCTGCATGTCGCCGAGGGCGGGCACGGTGATGTGAGCAGTCGCCGTGACCGGAAGCGTCCGCCGGAGGGCTGCCTCCAGCCCGGCCGCGTCGGGCGCCGGCGGACTGCTCAGAGGTTCACCGAACGCGTCGGAAGACTCGGCGTAGGACGCAAGCACCGTGCCGGGTGCCGCGCTGAGGTCGTACGCCGCACGCCGCGCCGCGTCCGTCGACTGCACGAAGATCGCGCCCGCGACGATGCCCGCCATGGCCGCGATCACCGCCGCCACGGCGGGCGCCGTCCGGCCGCGCTGCCGCGCGGCGTCCCGCGTGGCGATACGGCCCGCGACGCCCAGGCGCGGCGCAAGGCGCCCGACGAGGGTCACCAAACCTCCTGAGGTGGCGACCACCCCCAGCTGCAGCGAGACGACGCCGACGACGAGGACCACGACCTGACGGTTGACCGCACCGAAGACCGCTGCGGCGATTCCGACCAGAGCCAAGCCGAGGCCGATCACCGGGATCCGGCGGCGGGGCCGTGCCTCGCTCCGCCGGCCGGCCAGCGCGGCGACGACGTCGGCACTCGCAGCTCTGCGAGCGGGGAGCCACGCCGCGGCCGTCGACACCACGACACCAAGGACGACGAATGCCACGCAGACCTGCCACGGGACGCTGAAGGCGACGAAGGCGTCGGTACGCCGGTTGACCGTCTCGACCACGACGAGTGCCACGAGCAGACCGACGAGCGCGCCGAGCACGGACGCCCCCACCCCGATCACCACGCCGCCCATCAGCACGATGTGCCGCAGAGCGCGCCGTTCTCCCCCGGCCGCCGCCACCAGCGCGAGCGCGCGGCTGTTGCGGCGGGCACCGACGGCGAAAGCGGGTCCGACGAGCAGGACGCCCTCGATGATCCCCATCGCGACACCAGCCGCGACGAGGGTGACTGCCTGTGACTTGCTCGGATCCCCGAAGTCCACCTCGGGCGGAGTGGGCGGAGGGTCGGCGACCACCGAACGGCTGATGACCGACAACCCCAGGCCGTTCAGGGTCTGGACGCCCTGCCAGTCGACGGGCGTCTGACCGACCACATACCAACCCGCGGTGGTGGCATCGCCCGCGACGGCGCCCACCGCGGTCGCCTGTCCCGCGGAGCGGTCGATCCCGACCACCGTGAGGTCCGTCGTGCCGCCGTCGCTCGAGGTCGCCTGCACCACGTTGCCCACCCCGGCACCCAGCGACTCGGCCACTTCCCGGGGGAGCAAGACCTCGCCGTACGCAGCCGGCAGCCGACCCGCGGCCAGGTGTCCGCGCACGAGGTCGGCATCTTGCGGGCTGAACGCCTGGATCTCACGGGCATCGTGCAGCGACCGGCTGTCGATCGAGAAGAGGACCGCGACGGAGCGGACGGCGGCGACGCGGTCACCGGGAGCCAGCGTCTGGATCGCGGCCTCGCGCGTCGAGGAGGAAGGAGCGGCCTCACCGTCGTCGCCGTCGGTCGACGACATCGAGTCGGCGAAGCCGTCCTGCACCACCGTGCCCGTCGACGCGACGCGCACCCATGCCTGCGCGACGTCGCCGAGCTCGGCGAGCGCGCGATCGGCGGGCGTTCCCTGCGCCGACTGCACCAGCACCGCTCCCCCGACCCCCACGAGCACCGGCAGCCCGATCATCGCCGCCACCAACGCCGTCCGGCCCCTGCTCCGGACGGCGTCGCGGCGTGCGATGCGGGCGGCGGGGCGCAGGGTGCGCCACCAGTGCCTCACCGACGGGTCCCCGCGAGCAGGGACTCGGGTCCCCCGCGGGTGCCGGTGCCGTCGACGACGACCCCGTCCCGCAGGAAGATCGTGCGGTCTGCCCAGGCGGCGAACCGCGGCTCGTGGGTGACCAGGAGGCCCGCGGCTCCGGCGTCGATGCGGGCGCGCAGCACGCGCATGATGTCCTCGCCGGTCGCGGAGTCGAGCGCGCCGGTGGGTTCGTCGGCCAGGACCAGGCGGCGCGGCCCGACGAGGGCGCGGGCGATCGCGACGCGCTGCTGCTGGCCGCCCGACATCTCGTCGGGGAACCGGTCCGCGAGAGCCTCGACACCGACCTCCCGCAGCGCCGCGCGGGCCTCGCGGCGGGCGGTGCGGCCGGAGATGCCGTCGAGCTCGCGGGGCAGCGCGGCGTTCTCGGCCGCCGTGAGCGCGGGGATGAGGTTGAAGTCCTGGAAGACGTAGCCGACGCTGCGGCGCCGCAGCCGGGCGCGGGCCTTGAGGTCGAGCGCGTGCAGCTCGTCGCCCGCCAGGGTCACGGTCCCGTCGGTGGGGCTGTCGAGGCCGCCGGCGATGTTGAGCAGCGTGGACTTGCCGGAGCCCGACGAGCCCATCACGGCCACCAGCTCGCCGAGCCGGACGTCCAGGTCGACGCCGGCCAGCGCGCGGACCGCCGTCGGGCCGCTGCCGTGCACGCGCGTGACGCCGCGCAGGCTCAGGACCACCGGGCCCAGCGCGCGGGCGCTCATCGGTGGGCCTCCGTCCGGGTCTCGCTGGGCGCGGGCGCCACGCCCGCGGTCCGGACCGCACGGGCGACGCGGGCCTCGACGTGGTCGAGCCAGCGCACCTCGGCCTCGGCGGCGAAGACGAGGTTGTCGAGCACGAGCGACCACGCGAGGTCGTCGGGCGCGGGACCGGCGGCGGGGATGTCGGCCTTGAGGCGCGTCAGGTCGACGAGCGCCCGCATCGTCTCTGTTCGCTGCGCCTGCACCAGCGCGGTCACGTCGACGCCGGGCGCGGTGACCGCGAGGGCCAGCTTGATGCTGAGCTCGTCGCGCGCGGGGCTCGTGCGCTCGACGGGCGTGGCCCACCAGCGCGCGAGCTCGTCGTGCCCGGCGGTCGTGGCGCGGTAGGCCGCCGGCTCGTCGTCGTGCTCCGCGAGCGGTTCGACGAGGCCGTCGCGGACCAGGCGGTCGAGCGTCGTCGAGACCTGGCCCATGTTGAGCGGCCAGGTGCCGCCCGTGCGGTGCTCGAACTGCTGGCGCAGCTGGTACGCGTGCATCGGCTGCTCGGCGAGCAGCGCGAGCATCCCCTGACGGACGGACATCGGGACCTCCTCGGTTACCGGGTAACCGCAAGTTACTGAGTAACCGCGTCGAGGTCAATCACCGGCGCGCGGCGCGTCGGCGACGTACGGTGCGGCCATGGGATCCCTCCGCCGCCACGGCCCCGCGCTCGCGCTCGCCGCCCTGCTCGCCACGTCCGGCACCATCCACCTGGTCCGCCCGAAGGTGTTCCGCCCGCTCATCCCCCGCACGCTCGGCGACCCCGACCCGTGGGTGCTCGGCAGCGGCGTCGCCGAGCTGGCGTGCGCGGGCGCGCTGGCCGTGCCCGCAACTCGCCGCGCGGGCGGCCTCGCGTCCGCCGCGCTGCTCGTCGCCGTGTTCCCCGGCAACGTGACGATGGCCGTCCGCTCGCGCCCCGACGCCCGCTCCTGGGCCGGCAAGCCAGCCGTCGCCTGGGCGCGCCTGCCGCTGCAGGTGCCGCTGGTCGCGTGGGCCTGGTCGGTGGCGAGCAAGGCTCGCTAGCTCGAGGCGTGCCCGACGACTTTTCCCTCGCTGGTGTCGGCGGTGTGCGACAGACTGCCGCGATGGATGACAAGGCGAACCTGCACGACTACCTGCGCACTGCCCGCTCCGACCTGCTCGGCAAGCTCGACGGCCTGAGCGAGTACGACGCCCGACGACCACTCACGCCCACGGGCACCAACCTGCTGGGCCTGGTGCGGCACGTCGCCACCACGCAGCTCGGGTACTTCACGGACACGTTCGGGCGCCCGGCGGGTGTCGAGCAGCCGTGGGCGGACTTCGACGCCGACCCGGATGGCGACATGTGGGTGCGCGCCGACGAGTCGCGCGCGTCGGTCGTCGAGTTCCACCACCTGTCGGCGCGGCTGTCCGACGAGGCCATCGACGCCCTCCCGCTCGATGCACCCGGCGAGGTGCCGTGGTGGTCACCCGAGAAGCGCGCCGTAACCCTCCAGCAGATCCTCGTCCACATGCTGGCCGAGACGGCTCGGCACGCAGGCCACGCGGACATCCTGCGTGAGCTCATCGACGAGCAGATCGGCCGACGGGCGGACGACCCGAACATCCCCGACCGGACCGCCGCCGACTGGAGCGCCTACCGCGACCGCCTCGAGCGGGCCGCCCGGGAGGCGGCCGAGGTCTGACCGGACGGCTCGGGCTGCGCCCGGAGCCGACCGGCGGGAGCATGGCGGGATGACCGAGTCGAACGAGGGACGACCGAGCCAGGCGCAGATCAACGCGCACGTGATCGAGCAGTTCCGCGCGGGCAGCGAGGTGGATGGCATGCACCGCGACCGCCTGCTGCTGCTGACGACGACGGGGCGCTCGTCGGGCGAGGAGCGGACCGCACCGATGATGTTCCACGTCGACCCCGGCCCCCCGCAGCGGCACGTCGTGATCGCGTCGAACATGGGCGCACCGCAGCATCCGGGTTGGTACCGGAACCTGACGGCGGACCCGCAGGTGCACGTCGAGGTGGCCGACGAGGAGTACGACGCGACCGCCGTCGTGCTCGACGGCGAGGAGTACGACCGCTTGTGGTCCGACATCACGACGGCGAACCCGTTCTTCCTGGACCACCAGGCCAAGACCGACCGCACCATCCCACTGGTCGCGTTCGAGCGGCGCTGACACGCACGGACGGCGGTGCCGCAGGGATGAACCTGCGGCACCGCCGTCGTCATGCGTGCTCGCTGCCAGCCGTCAGCGGGCGTGGACCTTCACCTTCGCCGAGGACTTCGACGAGATCACGGACGACTTCGTCGGGACGAAGACCGCCCTGACCGTCACCGACGACCGCCACGTGCGCGGCAGGACCACCCGGACCGACGAGTGCTTCGAGGACAGCTTGACCGACGTGACCTTCTTGCCGTTCACGTAGACCTTCACGGTGCCCGAGGCCCGCTTGCCGTTGTCGAGCTTGCCGACCTTGACCGTGGCCACCGGGTGCTTGCCCTTGACGTACGTCGACGCGGACACCTTCACCCAGGTGACCTTCGCCTTGGTGACCTTGACCGTCACCGCCGGCGAGGTCGCCTTCGCGTAGGTGCCGGACCCCGCGTAGACGGCCTTGAGCTTGTGCGTGCCGACCTTCAGCGTCGAGCTCGACACCCGCGCCACACCCGCCGACAGCTTCACCGGCTTGCCCAGCTTCTTCGACCCGTCGAAGAACTGCACCGAACCCGACGGCCGACCCGCCGAGCCGCTGACCGTCACCTTGACCGTCAGCTTCTTGCCGTAGGGCACCTTGGCCGCCGAGACCTTCACGGCCGCGCGCGCCGACGCCTTCGAGACCGTCACCGCACGCTTGACGGTCACCTTCGAGACCGCACCCCGCGCCGTCAGGCTCTGCAGACCGACGTTCGTCGCCTTCACGGACGCCGACACCGAACCGGAGGACGACGCCGTCACCGTCACCGCCGACGAACCCAACGACACCGAGACGCGCTCCCCCTTGGCGAACCCCGAACCCGTCACCTTCAACGAGGCGCCGAGGACCACAGATGCAGCTGCCGACACCGTCGGGTGGTAGACCACCGGCGTCGTGCCGGGGTCGGTTCCCGGGTCGGTTCCGGGCACCGTGCTCGGGTTGGTGATCGGGTCGTCCGCCTGCTGCTGCGGGGCGGTGCCCTGCTCGTCGGTGCCCGGGATCGGGTACTCGGCGATGAACGACGGCACCGTGTCGGTGGAGAACTGCTTGTCACCCAGACCGTTGATCACGTGGTCGTAGATGCCCTGGCCGCCCAGCGAGACGGTCGCCAGGTGGTGCATCTTCACGCCCGTCGTGATCGGGACCTCGAAGCCGTTGCTCACGGCGATCTCGTCCTGGCCGTTCTCGTCGTCGGACGTGAAGTTCGAGTAGGTGCCCAGACCCCACGCCTCGTGCTTCGCCACCGAGTTGGCGACCTTGTAGGCGACGAAGCCCTTCGTGGTGCCGTTCTGCCACGCGGCCTGGCTCGGGACGTCGTACGGCAGCTCGTTCTGGAAGAAGATCGTGCGGCCGTTCTCGCCCTTCCAGTACACGTTGTACTTCTGGTAGTGCTCGACGAACAGGCCGTAGGCCGAGACGTCGTCGCCGTTCACGACGAAGCCGTAGTCGGACGTGTTCTTGTCCCAGCCGACGCCCTCGCCGTGGTCGGCACGCCACGACCAGACGTGGTCGACGATCGTGTCGTCGGCGTTGACCACCATGGCGGCCTTCACCTTGCCGGCCACCGCGCCGCCGACGCGCATGAACACGTCGTTCAGCACGATCGGGTCGGCGGAGTGGTCGACGTGCGTGTCCTTGTCGCCGACGACGAACAGGGCGGGCGACTCGGTGACCGCGGCGTCGAACAGCAGACCCGCGACGCGGATGCCGGCGGCGTCCTTGACGTGCATGCCGATTCCGCCGCCCGTCGGGATGATCGTCGCCATGCCCAGGCCCAGCACGACCGTGTCGGGGTTGTTCACCTGGATCGTCTTGGCGAGCCGGTAGACGCCCGGCGTCAGGAGCAGGTTCTTGCCCGCCGCGAGCTGGGTGTTGATCTCGTCGGCCGTGACACCCGGCTTCGCGACGAAGAAGTCGCTCAACGGGACCGAGCGACCGGCCGTGTGACCGTCGGCCCACGTGGTGCCGGTGGTGCCCGAGCGCACGGACGGGACGAAGACCGACCACGACGAGGCCGCCTCGACGCCACCCTCGGGCGACGACATGTAGAGGTAGGGCTTCTCGGCCACCTGACCGGTCGTCGGGACCACCGTCATCGCCGGGTCCGGATACGTTCCCGGCGTCTCGGGGAGGGTCGACTGCTGCGTGTCGGAGGAGAAGAGCCTCCCGTCGACGCCCGAGAACACCATGTTCCAGAGGCTGCCGTCCCACTCGCCGACGGAGCTGTCACGCGTGTACCACTGCTGCTGGGTCCACGAGATGACCTTGCCGGTCACGTTCGAGTCGGCGATGTAGCCGCCCGACGCCCAGCCCCAGGCCGACGAATTGAGGTGCAGGTCGCCGTTCACCTGGATGCGACGGAACGGGGCGGCCTGCGCGACGGCCCAGCGGGCACCGTCCGCCGCCTTGCTCGGAGTGATCGACAGGTTCTCCGCCGAGCGCCAGAAGTTCTGCGTCGCGTTGCCGCCGAACCACTTGGCGTCGACCCAGTCGCCGCCCGTGATCTGCACGTCGGTGGGGTCCTGACCCACACCGGACAGCGAGGTGTAGAAACCGACCTTCGCGTCGACGTCGTAGCTGCCCGGCCGGAACAGGTACTGGTAGCGGCCCTCACCGAACTGGGCCTGCTCCTGCTGGTCGTACACGGTGTCCAGCTGCTCCTGGATCTTCGCGTCCGGCATCGACGGGTCGAACACCATGACGTTCGGGCCGAACAGGTCGGTGGTCGGGTCGATGCCCGGGACCGCGTCCGCCAGGCCCATGGCGCGCAGCTCGTAGAAGCTGTAGCCCCACTGCGTGCCGCGGTGGATGCCGACCCACTTCACGTATCGGGCCTCGTAGACCTTGCCGAACCCGTCGTTCGCGGTACCGGCCTTGGCGCGGTCACGCACCTGCGCGGCCGTGGTCCAGTGCGCGGCGTCGTTCGAGACGAGGATGTCGTAGTCCTTGCCGTACGCGCCCTCCCAGAGGATCTGCACACCGCAGAGCGCCTTCGTCGACTTCAGGTCCACCTGGAACCACTCGTCGTCCTGGCCGGCCCAGGTGCCCTGCTCCAGCGCGCTGCCCCACCGGGTGCTCGTGTCGCCGTCCACCGACTGGCCCGGGTTGTCGCCCGACGACGCGGTCGCCGTCACGCCCGCACCGGTCACGTCCTGCGTGCACTCCTTGCCCGCGGGGATGTCGGTGCCCGTCGGCGCCTCAGCGCCAGGATCGGTGCCGGGGTCCGTCCCCGGGTCCGTTCCGGGGTCGGTGCCGGGGTCCGTCGTCTGGCCGTCGGGCCCGTAGACCTCGAACTCCCAGAGCGAGTAGCCGTAGTCCATCTCGCGCGCCGTGCCGTCCATGCGGACGTAGCGTGCGGTCGTCGGCTCGTCGAGCGTGACCGTCCGACGGAAGTGCGAGGTGCTCGACTCCGGGTCGGCGGTCTCCGTCTCGAACACCTTCGTCCACGTGACGTCGTCGGTGGACACGGAAACCGAGTACGCCGATGCCCGCGCCGCCTCCCAGTCGAGGACGACGCTGTCGACCTGCTTCGCGCCGCCGAGGTCGACCTCGAGCCACGCGGGGTCGACGCCGTGCTTGCTCTCCCAGCGGGTATCGAGCTTCCCGTCGACGGCCGCAGCCGGGAGGCCGCCGTTCGTCGCGTTCGTCTCCGACGACGTCACCGTCTTGCCCTGCGAGAGCACGACGTCGTCGGCGGCGCCGGCAGCACCGGCGCTGGCGACCAGCCCGGCGGTGACCAGCGAGATCGTCCCGACGGCGGCCGTGGCCGCTCGCCAGTGCGGCGCCAGGCGCCGCCCGATCGTGGGGGTGGGGGACATCGAACCTCCTGTCGCGCGGTCGTCGTCGACCGGGCTGTACTCGTCCTTGAGCGGGGCACGTGCAGACACTGAGGCAGAGAGCGCTCTCTGGTGTCGTCCGAAGTATGGAGAGCGCGCAAACCCTTGCGCAAGAGAGCGCTCTACGACGTTGCTGAAATGTCACCCGATCAGGGGGACGACTCGGTCAGAACCCGCACCGATCCCGCGCCCGCGTCGCCGTGTGCAGCGTTCTGCGCGCAGAGCGAGAAGAACGCTGCACTCGACGCAACGCGAGGCGGTGGGCCCACATCCAGGCGCCGGCCGAGCGGGATCAGCCGGCGCCCGAACGCGTCAGCGCGAGCGGACCGTCGTCGTCTTCGAGCTCTTCGAAGAGACGACCGTCGATTTCTTGGGCACGAACGTGGCCCTGACCTTGACCGACGAGAGCGACGTGCGGGGCAGCGTCACCTTGACCGACGAGCGTGTCGAGGACAGCCTGACCGACGCGACCTTCTTGCCGTTCACGTAAACCTTCACCGTGCCCGAGGCCCGCTTGCCGTTGTCGAGCCTGCCGACCTTGACGGTCACGACCGGGTGCGCGCCCTTGACGTACTTCTTCGCCGAGACCTTCACCGAGGTGACCTTCGCCTTGGCCACCTTGACGGTCACCGCCGCAGACGTCACCTTCGCGTACGTCCCCGAGCCTGCGTAGGTCGCCTTCAGCCGGTGCGTACCGACCTTGAGGGTCGACGACGACATCCGCGCCACCCCGCCCGCCAGCTTCACCGGCTTGCCGAGCTTCCTCGCACCGTCGAAGAACTGCACCGACCCCGACGGCACACCCGCCGGACCGGCCACCGTCACCTTCACGGTCAGCTTCTTGCCATACGGCACCTTCGCCGACGACACCTTCACCGTCGCCCTCGCGGCAGCCTTCGACACCGTCACCGACCGCTTCACGGCCACCTTCGAGACCGCACCACGCACCGACAACGACTGCAGCCCCACGTCGGCAGCCTTCACCGACGCCGATACCGCACCGGTCGACGAGGCCGTCACCGTCGCCGTCGACGAGCCCAACGACACCGAGACCCGCTCCCCCTTCGCGAACCCCGACCCCGTCACCTTCAACGACGACCCGATCACCGCCGACGCAGCCGCGGACACCGTCGGGTGATACACCACCGGGCCCGCCCCCGGGTCGGTACCCGGATCCGTCGTGCTCGTGCCGGCGAGGACGCGCATCTCGAAGATCGACCACCCGTACGCGGTGCCGCGAGTGATGCCCTTCATGCGGACGTACTGGGCGGTGACCGGTGCGAACGGGTGCGTGACGGTCGCCGGGAACTGCGTCAGGAGCTGGTCACGGACCGCGGCGGCGGTCGTCCATGACTGGCCGTCCGACGACACCTCGATGTCGTACGACCTGCCGTAGGCAGCCTCCCACTGGAGCTTCACGGCGCACACGGTCTGCCGCTGGGCCAGCTTCACCTGCAGCCACTCGTCGTCGGTGCCCGCGTAGTTCTTGGTCGGGTCCAGAGCGCTGCCCCAGCGGGGCGTGTTGTCGTCCTGCTGGTAGACGCCGTCGACGGCGAAGAGGGCCTGACGGTCGTGGTTGACCGCGTCCTGCTCGCTCGAGGCGGTGGCGGTCGCACCCGCCGTGACGTCCGTCGAGCAGCCGTCGGTCTCGGTCGGCGGCTGGTCACCGTCGCCCGTGCCGAAGACCTGGAACTCGTAGAACGAGTAGCCGTAGGCGGTGCCGCGCGCGATCCCCTGGAGCCGCACATAGCGGGCGTCGACCGGCGTGAACGTGTGCTCGACCCACGCCGGGAAGGACGTCAGGGTCTGCGCCCGCACCTGGTCGGCCGTGGTCCAGTGCGTGCCGTCGGTGGACGTCTGGATGTCGTAGGACTTGCCGTAGGCACCCTCCCAGGCGATCTTCACGCGGTCGATGGACGTGGTCTGGCCCAGGTCGACCTGGAACCACTCGTCGTCGCGCCCCTTCCAGCCGTTGTCGCCGTCCACGTACGACCCGTACTTGGTGCCGGCGTTGCCGTCGACCGCGTTCGCGGCCGGGAACTGGGCATCGGGCGACGAGGTCGCGGGCCGGTGCAGCGCGAGGTTGGTCGCCGTGTCCGCGACGTTCACCGAGCGCGTCTCGATGCCGACGTTGCCGTGCCCGTCGCGAGCCAGCACGTAGGCCTTCCACACGCCGGGCGCCTGGGGGGCGGTCACCTGGAACGTCCCGTTGCCCTTGTCGACGGCGTTCGCGGCGACCAGCTGGCTGTTCCCGTTCGCGTACGCACCGGACAGGTCGACCTCGTAGGAGATGTCGTCGCCGTCAGGATCCGTCGCCGCGGCCGAGACCGTGAACGTCGACCCCGGCGCGACCTTGCCGGACGGGACCGTCATCGACGAGATCACGGGCGGCTGGTCGTCGTGCGCCGCCGTGCCGCCGTACGCCTGCGCGATCGCGTAGTACCCGAGTCGCTTCTCCCCGCCGGTCAGGGCGTTGAGCCACACGCCGCCCAGGTCCTTCTCGACCCCGAAGTGGAACATGGTGGCACCGAGCGCCTGGCCCGGGTGGTCGGTGACCTGCTGCCAGGCACGCGTGTAGCCCGCGGCCTTCCCCACGTCCGACGGCTCGGTGGGCACGCCGTTGGCGTCGTCGGGCACCTCCCACTCCCCGTCGGGCCCGGCCTCCGTGACGACGTACGGCTTGCCGTAGTCGCCCGCCGCCCACGCGTCATGGACACCGTCGATCGCACCGTAGGAGTTCACGGCCAGCAGGTCGAGCGACGGGGTGTGCGCCTTGTAGTACTTCCACGCGCCGACGTAGGCGTCCGTCGAGGTGACGGGGTGCGTCGTGTCGACCGACTTCGCGGCCTGGACGGCGGTCTCGATGAACGCCGCGTACGCGTCGCGCTCGTCCTCGAGCTTCTGGGCCGAACCGCCGGCGACGCCGGGCCCGTAGCAGCTGTTCAGGCCGTTGATCGACTCGTTGCCGATGTCCCACATCAGGACGCCGGGGTTGTCCTTGTACATCGCCACGTACTTCTTGACGTCGCTGATCACGGCGTTCAGGTAGGTCGTGTCCGACGCGCTCGGAATCACGAAGTCTGGGCATCCGCCGCTCCCGGGGCCACCGCCGGGCTGCACCCAGAAGCCGGCGATGACCTTGATCCCCTTGACCGCAGCGTGCGTGAGGAGGCGCTCGGAGGACGCGTCGGTCCCCCACGTGCGGATCGTGTTGACGCCGGCCGCGACGAGCTGGTCGAGGTACGCGTCGAGCTGGGCGTCCGTGATCGACGACGACGGGCCCCACGTCAGGCCCTTGACGAGCCACGGCTTGCCGCCGACCTGGAGCTGCCACGTGTCGTCGCCGGTTCTGACCACGGCGACCGGCTCGGCGTCGGGGACGTCGGCGCCGCGGCCGTAGACCTGGAGCTCGTACAGCGAGTAGTTCCACGGCGTCTCGCGAGCGGTCGCGTCCATCCGCACGTAGCGGGCGGTGACGGCGTCGGCCAGGTCGACGACGCGGCGGTAGTGCCCGCCGCCGCTGTCGGCATCGGCACTCGTCGCGGTGTAGACGCTGGTCCACGTCGAGCCGTCCGTGGACACGTCGACCGTGTACGCCTTGGCGCGAGCCGTCTCCCAGTCCAGGACCACGCGGCTGACCTGTTGCGCGGAGCCCAGGTCGACCTGCAGCCACTGCGGGTCGCCGTCACTGCTCTGCCAGCGCGAGCCGGCGTTCCCGTCCACAGCCTCGCTCGCCAGGTAGCTGGTGACGCCCGCGGTGCTGGACGCCGTCGCGGTCCTGCCCTGGGACAGGATGACGTAGGACGGTGCGGCGGAGGCGACGCTCGCGCCCGTCCCGGCGACGAGGCCGGCGGCGACGAACGACGCGGCGACGGCTGCGGCCGTCCACCGGCGCCGTGCGGACGGCCGCCACGTGGTGGTGGTCAGGGACATCGAACCTCCTGGGGTGCGGTCGTCGTCGACCGGCTCGCGCGCTCGTCGTCGAGCGGAACCTGACCAGAGAGCGCTCTCTGGCTTCGTCGGAAGTATGGGGACCGCCATGGCCCCACGGCAAGGACGAGATCGGGACGTTGCCGAAACGTCACCCGAAGATCGGACGAACCGGACGAGGCCGAGCGGCACAGCCCTCCGACCAGCCAGGACGGCTGACGCGCGGGCCCTCGCGGCGATACCGTGCCACGGTGCCCGACGACTCCCCCACCCCCCGCGTGAGCACGCTCGAGGACGTCGCGGCGGTCGCCGGGGTGTCCCGGGCGTCCGTGTCGCGCGTCGTCAACGGCAAGGCCGGCGTGGCCGCGCACATCGTCGAGGCGGTCAACGACGCCATCGCGAAGACGGGGTACGTGCCCAACCGTGCGGCACGGGCGCTCGTGACGCGCCGGTCGGACACGGTGCTCGTCGTCGTCTCCGGCAGCGACACCAGCCACTCCGGCCCGTGGGGGCCGGGCGAGGTGCTGGCCGACCCGTTCTTCGGCCGCGTCGCCGGGGGCCTCATGAGCTCGCTGCGGCCGCGCGACGTGCACCCGGTGCTGATGCTCGCCGTCACCGACGAGGAGCGCAGCCGCGTCGTGTCGTACGTGCGCGAGGGCAGCGCCGACGGCGTCCTGCTCGTCTCGGCGCAGGCCGGCGACCCGCTCCCCCAGCTGCTCACCGACGCGGGGATCCCCGTCGTCCTGTTCTCCCGCCCCGACCACCCGCTGCCGCTCAGCTACGTCGACGTCGACAACCTCGCTGGTGGCGCGCTGGCCGCGGACCGGCTCGTGGCGCGCGGGTGTCGCAGCGTCGGCATCGTCACCGGCCCGCTCGACATCCCGGGCGCGGAGGACCGCCTCGTCGGCTTCCGTGAGGCGATGGCTCGCCACGGCGTGGCCTACGTCCCGTCGGTCGCCGGCACGTTCTCGGTCGAGAGCGGGTCCGCGGCCATGGCCCGCCTGCTGACCGAGCACCACGTCGACGGGGTGTTCGCGTCGAACGACAACATGGCGGTGGGCGCGATCCTCGCGGCACAGGAGCGCGGGCTGACCGTGCCCGACGACGTCGCGGTGGTGGGTTTCGACGACAGCACGTCGGCGCTCATGTGCCGCCCGACGCTCACGACGGTCCGCCAGCCGATCGAGACGATGGCCGCGGAGATGGCGCGCCTGCTGCTGGCCCAGCTGGACGAGCCCGGCGGGCGCCCCAGCGCGGCGATCTTCGACCCGACGCTGGTGGAGCGCGGCTCGGCCTGACCGCTAGTTGCTATCGATATTCGTTCTCGTTTAGAGTGGCGGCACGCCGCTGATCCCGTCGGCGTCCCCTATCGCTAGGACGCGCACCGCCATGACGAGGACCACCACGCTGCTCGCAGCCACCACCGCGGTCGGGCTCGCGCTCGGGCTCGCGGGCTGCTCGTCGGGCGACGGCACCGCGACCGACGGCGGCGACGGGACCGTCGCCGTCGTGACCTCCACCAACGTGTACGGCGACATCGCATCCCGGGTGGGCGGTGACCTGGTGAGCGTGACGTCCATCGTCGACGACCCCGCCGCGGACCCCCATTCGTTCGAGCCGAGCGCGCACACCCAGCTGCTGCTGTCCAAGGCGGCGCTGGTGGTCGAGAACGGCGGCGGGTACGACGACTTCGTCGACACGATGCTCGACGCGGTGAGCACGGACCCCGTCGTGGTGAACGCGGTCGACGTCTCCGGCAAGACCGCCGCCGCGGGCGAGGAGCTCAACGAGCACGTCTGGTACGACTTCGGCTCGATGGCCAAGGTGGCCGACGCGATCGCCGACGAGCTCGCCACGATCGACCCGGACCACGCCGCGACGTACACGAAGAACGCCGCGTCGTTCGGTACCGACATCGACACGCTCGTCGCGGGCAGCGACGCGATCAAGGCCGCGCACGGCGGCGAGGGCGTCGCGATCACCGAGCCCGTGCCGCTCTACCTGCTGGAGAACGCCGGGCTGGTCGACAAGACGCCCGAGGCGTTCTCCGAGGCGATCGAGGAGGAGACCGACGTCCCGCCCACGGTCCTGCGGGAGACTCTCGCTCTGTTCACCGACCACGCCGTCAGTGCGCTGGTCTACAACGAGCAGACCACCGGATCCCAGACCGAGCTCGTGCTCGCGGCGGCCAAGAAGTCCGGCACGCCCGTGGTCCCTGTCACCGAGACGATGCCGGAGGGCACAGACTACGTCTCGTGGATGACGGCGAACCTCGACGCGGTGAGCAGCGCGCTGGCGTCGTGAGCACCCCCGCCCCCCTCGCCCTGACGGGCGCCGGGCTCGCGTACGGCGAACGCAGCGTGTGGTCCGGCCTGGACCTCACCGTCGGCGTCGGCGAGTTCCTCACCGTGCTCGGCCCCAACGGGTCCGGCAAGACGAGCCTGCTGCGCGCGATCCTGGGCCTGCAGCCGCTGACCGACGGCCGCCTCGAGATCCTCGGCCGACCGGCCCGACGTGGCAGCAAGTCCGTCGGCTACATCCCGCAGCAGCGGCTCATCGACCCTGCGACGCCCGTGCGCGCCCGTGACCTGGTCCGGATGGGGATCGACGGAGACCGGTGGGGGCCTGGCCTGCGCTCGCACCGGGCGCGGGTCGACGAGCTGCTCGCGGCCGTCGGTGCGACGTCGTACGCCGACGTCCCCCTCGGGCTGCTCTCGGGCGGGGAGCAGCAGCGCGTCCGCATCGCGCAGGCGCTCGGCACGAGCCCCGCGCTGCTGCTGTGCGACGAGCCCCTGCTGTCCCTGGACCTGCGTCACCAGCACGAGGTCACGGCGCTCATCCACGAGACCCGCGAGGCGACGGGGACGGCGATCGTCTTCGTCACGCACGAGATCAACCCGGTCCTGCCGTGGACGGACCGCGTGCTCTACCTCGCCCCCGCCGGCCACGCGATCGGCGCGCCCGACGACGTACTGACCTCAGCCAACCTCACCGCGCTGTACGGCACGCCGGTCGAGGTGCTGCGCTCGCAGGGCCGCGTCCTGATCGTGGGCGGCGACGAGCACACCCACCACGTCGACGAGGCCCACGAATGATCGCCCAGCTCGCCGCCTCCACCGTGGCCACCTCCACCCTCACCGCCTCCGGTGACGACTGGTGGAGCCGCATGTTCAACTTCGACGACTACGGCGAGCTGCTCTCGCTCGTGCACAACTCGATCATCGCCGGCGCGGTCCTGGGGCTCGTCGGCGGACTGATCGGCGTCTTCGTCATGCAGCGCGACCTGGCGTTCGCCGTGCACGGCATCAGCGAGCTGTCGTTCGCGGGGGCCGCCGCGGCACTCTTGTTCGGGATCGACGTGGTCCTCGGCTCGGTGCTCGGCTCGGTGCTGGCGGCGCTGCTCATCGGCGTGCTGGGCACCCGGGCGCGCGATCGGAACTCGATCATCGGCGTCCTCATGCCCTTCGGGCTGGGGCTCGGCGTGCTGTTCCTGTCCCTGTACCCCGGCCGCGCCGCCAACAAGTTCGGCCTGCTCACGGGTCAGATCGTGGCCGTCGACGACGCCCGCCTGGGCGTGCTCGTCGCCATCTCCGCGGTCGTCATCGCGGGGCTGCTCGTGATCTGGCGGCCGCTCACGTTCGCCTCCGTCGACCCGGACGTGGCCGCCGCCCGCGGCGTCCCGACGCGCGCCCTGTCCTTCGTCTTCATGCTGCTGCTCGGCCTGGCCGTCGCGATGGCCGTGCAGGTGGTCGGCGCGCTGTTGGTGCTGTCGCTGCTCATCACGCCCGCGGCGGCCGCGACGCAGATCAGCGCGTCGCGTCTGATGGTGCCGGTGCTCAGCGTGGTCTTCGCCGTCACCAGCGCCGTCGGCGGCATCCTGCTGGCCCTCGGCGGCAACGTGCCCATCAGCCCGTACGTCACGACCATCTCGTTCGTGATCTACGTGGTGTGCCGCCTCGTCGGCCGCCGCCGGTCCAAGCGCGGCTGGACGCGCCGCCCCGCGACGCCCGCCGCAGCCCGGGCCTGACGACGCTGCCCTACGCTCGGGCCGTGGACGATCGACGGCCGGCACGACGAGGGGTGCGTGGCTGGAGCCCCTACGCGTGGGCGCTGGTGGTCACGCTCGTGCTGCCCGCTCTCGCGGTCGGGATCGGGTGGCTCGTGCTGCCGCACCACGTGGAGTCCGGGCAGTGCGAGGGCATTGGGTTCGGCTGCGTCCCGAACCCCGCCGACGGTCTGCTCATCGTGGCGATGATCATCGGCATCCCGGTGTGCCTCGCAGCGGCGGCGATCTCCTGCATCGTCATCGCGATCGCGCAGGCCGCCCGCCGCCACCGCGAGCGCCGCGTCGAGGCCTAGGCGAGGTGCCTGCGGGCCGCCCAGTCGCTGGCGACCATCTGGGTCAGGTCGTGGCGCATCTGCCAGTCCAGGTCGCGGGCGGCGAGCTCTCCGGACGCGACGATGCGCGCCGGGTCCCCCGGGCGCCGGGGCGCGATCTCCGGCGTGAAGTCGACCGCCGTGACCTCGGCGACCGCGGCCATGATCTGCTTCACCGAGACCCCGTCGCCGCTGCCGAGGTTGTAGGCGGGCTCGAGCGTGCGGCCCGCCTCGAGGGCGCGCGCGGCCGCGACGTGCGCGGCGGCGACGTCGGCCACGTGCACGTAGTCACGAACGCAGGAGCCGTCGGGCGTGTCGTAGTCGTCGCCGAAGACCTTGGGCGTGCGCCCCTGAGCGACCGCGTTCAGCGCCAGCGGGAACAGGTTGTGCGGGCTCGTGTCCACGACGGACTCGTCGCCGGAGCCCACGACGTTGAAGTACCGCAGGCTCGTGTGCCGCAGCGGCACGTCGGCGTCGGCGGTCGCACGCGCCTGGTCGCGCAGCAGCCACTCACCGATCAGCTTGCTCTCGCCGTAGGGCGACTCGGGCGTCGTCGGCGTGGCCTCCGTGACCTGGGCGACGTCGGGCGTCCCGTAGACCGCGGCCGACGACGAGAACACGAGCGAGCCCACGCCCGCCTCCGCCATGGCCGCGAGCACGGAGGCTGTCCCCGCCACGTTCTGCTCGTAGGTGTGCAGCGGGCGCTGGACGCTGACGCCGGCGTACTTGAACCCGGCCAGGTGCACCACGCCGGCGACCTCGTGCTCGCGCATCGCGGCCGTCAGCGCGGCGGTGTCGAGGATCGTCGTGCGCACGAACGGCACACCGTCGGGGACGAAGGACTCGTGCCCGCTGGACAGGTCGTCGACGACCACGACGTCCAGGCCCTGGGCGACGAACGCCCGCACGATGTGCGCGCCGATGTAGCCCGCTCCGCCGGTGACCAACCAGGTGCTCACGTCACTCCTCCGTCTCGACGCGGGCCGCAGCCCCGTCGCCCGTCGCAGCCAGGAACCCCGGCTCCGTCCATCCTCGCTCCGCGAACGCGGCGCTCACGGCCGCGCTGACGGCGTCCACCGCGTCGGCCTCCACCAGCGCGATCGCCGACCCGCCGAACCCGCCGCCCGTCATGCGGGCACCGTAGGCGCCGGCGGCGCGCGCCGTCTCGACCGCCACGTCCAGCTCGGGGACCGTGACCTCGTAGTCGTCGCGCAGCGAGACGTGCGACGCGTCCATCACGGGTCCGACCTCGCGCACACGACCGTCGCGCAGCAGGCCGACGAACTCCTCGACGCGCGCGATCTCGGTCACGACGTGCCGCACGCGGCGGCGCACGACGTCGGCGTCCACGTCCGTCCCGTCCGGGAGCGTGACGCCGTCGAGGTCGTGCAGAGCGTCCTCGAGCCGGTCGGGCGCGATCTCGCGCAGCGTCGGGACGCCGAGGCGCTGCGCCGCTGCCTCGCACGTCGCGCGGCGCTGGCCGTACTGGCCGTCGACGAGCTGGTGTGGCGCGCGCGTGTCGATGACGAGCAGCGCGAGGCCGTCCGCGGCGAGGTCGAACGGGATGTGGGTGCGGCTGCCGTCGCGCATGTCGAGCAGCAGTGCCGTGCCGTCGTGCGAGAGCAGCGCCGCGGACTGGTCCATGCCGCCGGTGTTGGCGCCCGCGACCTCGTTCTCGGCACGGATGCACGCCGCGACGAGCGACGCGCGGGCGTCGTCGTCGGCCCCCAGACCCAGGTCGAAGACGTCGTCGAACGCGACCGCGAACGCGGACTCGAGCGCGGCTGAGGACGACAGGCCGGCGCCGTACGGGACGCACGAGTCGACCGCGGCGCGGTACCCGCCCAGGGCGCGACCGTCCTGCGCGAGCGCCCACGAGACGCCGGCGGCGTAGCCGGGCCAGCCGTCGACGCTCCCGGGGCCGACCTCGTCGACCGCGGCCGTCCACACGCCGTCCTCCTGACGCGAGGTCAACGCGATCTGCGCGTCGTCCACCGGCGACAGCGCGACATACGTGCGGTGCGCGAGCGCGATGGGCAGGCACAGGCCGCCGTTGTAGTCGGTGTGCTCGCCGATGAGGTTCACGCGGCCGGGCGCGGCCCACACGCCGGCCGGCTCGGCGTCGAACGCGTCGCGGAAGGCGGCCCGGGCACGCTCGGCGCCCTCGGCGGTGGTCCAGGCGGGGATCTGGTTCATGCGAGCTCCTGCAGACGGGCGGCGATGCGCTCGGGCGTCGTGTCACTGATCCATGCGGCCATGCCGGACTCGACACCGGCCAAGTACTTCAGCTTCCCGGGCGCGCGCAGCACCGAGAAGATCTGCAGGTGCAGGCGGCCGAGCTCGCGGCCCTCGCCGACGACGGCCTGGTGCCAACCGGAGATGTAGGGCAGCGGGATGGTCTCGCCGCTGTCCGGGTCGACGAAGAAGCGGTCGAGCCGGCCCAGCAGCGCGGCGTACGTCGCGGCGAGGTCGTCGCGCTCGTCGTCGGTGAGCGCCGGCAGGTCCGGCACGTCGCGGCGCGGCGCCAGGTGGACCTCCACCGGCCACTTCGCGGCGGCGGGGACGTAGGCGACCCAGTGCTCGGACTCGAGGACGACGCGCACGCCGGCGCGCAGCTCGGCGGCCAGGACGTCGCCCAGCAGCTTCCCGCCCGTGCGGTCCTTGTAGGCCCTGGCCTGGCGCAGCATCGCGGTGGTCCGAGGGGTCACGTACGGCAGCGCGTAGATCTGGCCGTGCGGGTGCGGCAGCGTCACGCCGATCTCGCGGCCACGGTTCTCGAAGACGAAGACCTGCTCGATCCCGGGCAGCTCCTGCAGCGCCTGCGTGCGCTGGGCCCACGTGTCGACGATGGTGCGCACGCGCTCGACCGGGAGGTCGGTGAACGACGAGTCGTGGTCGCTGGAGAAGACGACGACCTCGCACCGCCCGGCCGCGGGCCGCACCTGCCACAGGTCGTCCCCGTCGAGCGCGACCGGCTCGAGCGACTCCCCCGGCACCTGCATGAGCGCGGCGAAGCGGTTCTCGAAGACGGCCACGTCGTACGCCGTGTCCGGGATCTCGCCGTCGCTGTAGGCGGCCCCGGGCTTGGCGGGGCACAGGGGGCACGAGTCGGCCGCGGGCAGGAACGTGCGGTTCATGCGGTGCGACGCCATGGGGATCCACTCGCCCGTGAGCGGGTCCAGGCGCATCTGCGGTCCGACGAAGGGCGTCGTCGTGCCGTCCGGGCCCTCGACCGGCGCGAACCGGTCACCCAGCGGGCGGGGGTCGTCGAGGCGGCGGGTCTGCTCGCCCGACAGGTAGGGCTCGCTGTCGTCGACGTAGATGAGCTCGCGGCCGTCGGCCATGCGGGTGGAGGTGAAGCGAGGGCCGTCGCCGCGGCGTCCGTCGACCACCGTCGACCCCTTCCCGGCGTCGGCGGGAACTGCGTCCTGCGCCTCGTCGCGCTGTGCGCCTGCCACGGTGGACCTCCTGCGTGTTAACGTCAACATGCCTGCGCGTCGGAGAGTGTCACGACGACGCATCCAGTGTCAATCGCGAGCGCGTGACCTGCAAGTTGACCGAGACAGTACGAGAGCGTGCGCGCGATTCCTCGCATGTCGACGTCAACATGACCTAGGCTCCCCACATGGCAACGCCCGCGTCCTCAGCCTCGAGCAGCCGGTCCGGCGGTCGCCGCACGGGCGCCTCGATCGGGGACGTCGCGCGGCTCGCCGGGGTGTCGTCCCAGACCGTGTCACGCGTCTCCAACGATGCCACCAACGTGCTGCCCGAGACCCGCCGACGCGTCCTCGACGCGATGGAGCGGCTCGGCTACGCCCCCAACCACGCCGCCCGGGCGCTGCGCACCGGCAGCTTCGCGGCCATCGGCGTCGTGGTCCACCGCCTGGCCCGCACCGGCGAGTCGAGCACGGTCGACGCGATCGTCGACGCCGCCCGCCGCGAGGGCTACACCGTCAACCTCGTCGACGTCGCTTCCCCGTCGCCCGACGACGTGACCGCGGCCCTGCAGCGCCTGAGCAACCAGAGCGTCGACGGGCTCATCATCGTGCGCGCCGAGACGGCGACGCCCACCAGCCTGTCGCTGCCGGCCCGCACGCCCGTCGTCGTCGCGGACTCGCGCTTCGTCGGCCACCACCCCGCCGTCGGCGCGGATCAGGTGACCGGTGCGGCCGCGGCCGTCCAGCACCTGCTGGACCTCGGTCACGCGACCGTGCACCTGCTGGCGGGGCCGCCCGAGTCCGGCCCCGCACAGCTGCGCGCCCAGGCGTGGCGCACGACGCTCGCGCAGTCGGGCCGGCGGATCCCCGAGCCCGTCCAGGGCGACTGGTCCGCGGAGTCCGGCTACGTCGCCGGGCGCCTGCTGGCGGCGAACGACGAGGTCACCGTCGTCTTCAGCGCCAACGACGAGATGGCCACCGGCCTGCTGCACGCGCTGCACGAGGCCGGCCGTCGCGTGCCCGACGACGTGTCCGTGGTCGGCTTCGACGACATCCCCCTCGCCTCGCACCTGTGGCCGCCGCTGACCACCGTCCGGCAGGACTTCACGCAGGTGGGCGAGGAGCTCGTGCGCCTGCTCCTCGAGCAGATCCGCAGCCGCGCGACGCTCGTCGACCGGACGGTCGTCGTGCCGGCACCCCTGGTGCTCCG
>Ga0160439_1000218_pt1 | contig 39139 bp, 34 predicted proteins | sample HID1975M_E0MG_FD_108201 | JGI IMG/M metagenome (GOLD analysis project Ga0160439, IMG submission 108201) | Enriched soil microbial communities from UW Madison campus, WI, USA - HID1975M_E0 MG | ecosystem: Environmental > Terrestrial > Soil > Unclassified | place: USA: Madison, Wisconsin... | reverse complement strand
CGGCAGCACCGCACCCGACGCGCCCCCCACCCCGGTCGGCCCACCGCGACGGTGCGCCGACACGCCTGGGCCCGACCGGGATGACGCACCGCGCGAGGCCGTGCTCACCGCGGTCGTCCCGCCCGCGGCCGCGGCTGCTCCCCGCGTGCGGCTCCTGGCGCCCAGCCCGACGGTCGCAGCGCCCACCGCGACCGGGCCCGCGGCCCCGGTGCCACCCACGCTCGCCGCGCGCCTCACGGTGCTCCGCGCGACCGACCGCTCCCCCGTCCTCGAGGCCGTCGACGAGGACCGCGGGCCCGAGCCGGCCGCCGACCCCGCGCACGTCGCCCGCGCGATCGCCCACGCCGTCGTCGAGGTGCTGCTCGGGCGTCGTCCGGTGACGCAGCTCGCGCGGTGGATGACCCCCGGCGTGTACGAGACGTTGCAGGGCCGCGCCGCCCTCACCGCCCGGGTCCTCGGGCCGCGAGCGGCCGGGCGCGGCGCGGCCGTGCGCCGGGTGCGGGTGTGCGCGGTCGAGCCGCACGTGTGCGAGGCGGGCGTGGTGGTCGACGACGGGGTGCGCGTGCGCGCGGTCGCGCTCCGGCTCGAGACCCACCGGGGGACGTGGCGCACCACGTCTCTCGAGGTCGGCTGAGGGATCGGACGGCGCGCCGGGCGCGGGGACGACGAAGGCCGCACCCGACGAACGGGGGCGGCCTTCGGTCGATCGATCAGCGGCGCTTGGCCTGCTTCGCGGCCTTGCGTCGCGCCTCGCGGTTGTCGCCGTCGGCGGCGACCGGCTTGGCGGCGGCACCGGGGCCGTCGCCGCGCGTCACGACCGCACCGTCACCGTCGGCCGAGGGAGCCGTGTACTGCAGCGGCACGCGCTCGGACGGCCCGTCGATGCCCTTGGCGATGAGGCGCTGCGCGGCGGCGCCGGACTGCATCGCGACCTGGGCGGCGGACGAGGCCGTGACCGGGGCCTCCGCCTCCTCCTCGACCTTGACCTCGAGGTTGAACAGGAAGCCGATCGTCTCTTCCTTGATCGCGTCGGTCATCGCGTTGAACAGCTGGTAGCCCTCGCGCTGGTACTCGACGAGCGGGTCACGCTGGGCCATCGCGCGCAGGCCGATGCCCTCCTTGAGGTAGTCCATCTCGTAGAGGTGCTCGCGCCACTTGCGGTCCAGCACGGACAGCGTCACGCGCCGCTCGAGCTGGCGCATGTTCTCCGAGCCGATCTGCTCCTCGCGCTCGCCGTAGGCGTGCTCGGCGTCCGAGAGGACCTCGCGCGTCAGCAGCTCGGCCGACAGACGCGTCGGGCCACCGGCCTGCTCCACGACCTCCTCGGACGTGATGCTCACGGGGTAGACGGCCCGCAGCGCGGTCCACAGCGCCTCGAGGTCCCACTCCTCCGGACGTCCCTCGGCGGTGGCCGCGTCCACGTAGGCGGACAGCACGTCGGCGCGGAAGTGGCCGACCTGCTCGTGCAGGTCCTCGCCCTCCAGGACGCGTCGGCGCTGCTCGTAGATGACCACGCGCTGGCGGGACATGACGTCGTCGTACTTCAGGACGTTCTTGCGGATCTCGAAGTTGCGCGCCTCGACCTGCGACTGCGCGGACTGGATCCCGCGCGTGACGATCTTGGACTCGAGCGGCATGTCCTCGGGGAAGCCCGCGCGCGTCATCATCGACTCGGCCAGGCCCGAGTTGAACAGGCGCATGAGGTCGTCCTGCATCGACAGGTAGAACCGGGACTCGCCCGGGTCTCCCTGGCGGCCGGAACGACCACGCAGCTGGTTGTCGATGCGGCGTGACTCGTGCCGCTCGGTGCCCAGGACGTACAGGCCGCCGAGCTCGACGACCTCGTCGTGCTCGGACTGCACGGCCTCCTTGGCCTTCTCGAGCGCGTCGGGCCACGCGGCCTCGTACTCGTCGGGGTTCTCGGCCGGGTCCAGACCGCGCGCGGCGAGGTCGGCGACGGCCATGAACTCGGCGTTGCCGCCGAGCATGATGTCGGTGCCACGGCCGGCCATGTTGGTGGCGACCGTGACGGCGCCCTTGCGGCCGGCCTGCGCGACGACAGCGGCCTCGCGCTGGTGCTGCTTGGCGTTGAGGACCTCGTGCGGCACGCCCTGCTTCTTGAGCTTGGCGGACAGCAGCTCGCTCTTCTCGACGCTCGTCGTGCCGACCAGGACGGGCTGGCCCGCGGCGTGGCGCTCGACGATGTCGGCGACGACGGCGTCGAACTTGCCGTCCTCGCTCTTGTAGACGAAGTCGCGCTGGTCGATGCGCTGCATCCCCCGGTTGGTGGGGATGGGCACGACGCCCAGCTCGTACGTGCCCTGGAACTCGGCGGCCTCGGTCTCGGCCGTACCGGTCATGCCCGAGAGCTTGGAGTAGAGGCGGAAGTAGTTCTGCAGGGTGATCGTGGCGAGCGTCTGGTTCTCGGCCTTGATGGCCACGCCCTCCTTGGCCTCGATCGCCTGGTGCATGCCCTCGTTGTAGCGACGGCCCGGCAGGATGCGGCCGGTGTGCTCGTCGACGATGAGCACCTCGCCGTTCATCACGACGTAGTCCTTGTCGCGCTTGAACAGCTCCTGCGCCTTGATGGCGTTGTTGAGGAAGCCAATCAGCGGCGTGTTGAGGGACTCGTAGAGGTTGTCGATGCCGAGGTAGTCCTCGACGCGCTCGATGCCGGGCTCCAGGACGCCGACGGTGCGCTTCTTCTCGTCGACCTCGTAGTCCTGCTCGACCTTGAGGCGGCGCACGACCTTGGCGAACTCCGCGTACCAGCGGTTGGTGTCGCCCGACGCGGGGCCGGAGATGATCAGCGGCGTGCGGGCCTCGTCGATGAGGATCGAGTCGACCTCGTCGACGATCGCGAAGTTGTGGCCGCGCTGGACGAGCTCGTCCGTGCTCCACGCCATGTTGTCGCGCAAAAAGTCGAAGCCGAACTCGTTGTTCGTGCCGTACGTGATGTCGGCGGCGTACTGCTCGCGGCGCTCGCTCGGCGTCTGGTTCGACAGGATCACGCCGCTGGTCAGGCCCAGGAAGCGGAACACGCGCCCCATGAGCTCGGACTGGTAGCTGGCGAGGTAGTCGTTGACCGTGACGACGTGCACGCCCTTGCCGGACAGCGCGTTGAGGTAGGCGGGCGCGGTGGCGACCAGCGTCTTGCCCTCACCGGTCTTCATCTCGGCGATGTTGCCCAGGTGCAGGGCGGCGCCGCCCATGAGCTGGACGTCGAAGTGCCGCTGGCCCAGGGTCCGGCGCGAGGCCTCGCGGACGGCCGCGAACGCCTCGGCGAGGATGTCGTCCAGCGTCTCGCCCTCGGCGAGGCGGGCCTTGAAGCGGTCCGTCTCCTCGCGCAGCTCGGCGTCGGAGAGCGACGTGAAGCTGTCTTCCAGTGCGTTGACCTGCTGGGCGATGCCCGACAGCTTCTTGAGGATCCGGCCCTCACCGAGACGGAGGACCTTCTCGAGGATCGCTGGCACGCATGACTCCCGACGTGTTCACACCCCGGGCGCCAACGGCGTCGGGGCGGCTTCGATGACCGACCGCACGGCCGGGCCCGACCATCGTAGGCGAGGCCGGGACGCCTGCGGGCGCATCGGCCACACCTCGGCGGGATTCCGCCACACGTGAACGCGTCAGGCGGTCTGCACGGCCGCGTGCAGCGCGGGAGCCAGGTCGCCGACGAGCGTCCCGCTCGCATCCGCCACGACCACCTGCTCGAGCCCCAGCCACTGCGCCATGAGCCGGAGCTCGCCCACGAGAGCCTCGACGACGCTCGCGTCGCTCGCCGCGGAGCGCGCCGGCGCAGGCGCGCGGTGCACCCCGTGCACGCGCAGCACCTTGTCCTTGCGGTCGGCCTTGAGGTCGACGAGTGCCTCGAGGTGCTCGCCGATCAGGAACGGCAGCACGTAGTAGCCCCACACACGCAGGTGCGCCGGGACGTAGATCTCGATGCGGTACCGCAGCCCGTACAGCTCCTCGAGGCGGCGGCGCTCGAAGACCAGCGGGTCGAACGGGCTCAGCAGGGCCGAGCCCGTGGCCCGGCGCGGCAGCGTCGCGTCACGGTGCCGGAACACGTGCCGCGGCCATCCCTCGACCTTCACCGGGACGAGGACCTCCGCGTCGACGAGGTCCGCCACCGCCGGCTCCACGCGCGCCTGCTTGATGCGGAAGTAGTCCCCCAGGCACCGCTGCGACCCGATCCCGTGCGCACGGGCGGAGATCGCCACCAGCTCGCGCACGGCGTCCGCGTCGTCCGGGAGCGGCTGCGCCATGACCTCCGGCGGGAGCACGCGGGACGTCAGGTCGTAGCGGCGCTCGAACGCGCCGTTGCGGCCCGCGGAGGTCACCTCGCCGACGAAGAACAGGTACTCGAGAGCCTGCTTGGCCACGGTCCAGTTCCAGCCCCACTCGGTGGTGCTGCGTGGCGGCGAGGACTCCATGAGGTCGTGCACCTTGGCCGCAGAGATCGGCCCGTGCTCGGTGACCAGCGCCCGGACCTCGTCGAGCGCCGCGCTGCGCTCGCTGGGCATCGCCGCGATGCCGCCCCACGCCTCGGTGCGGTAGGCCCGGCGCCGCCACTCGAGCAGCCGGAAGGTCGCCGGCGGGACGAACGAGGCCTCGTGCGCCCACGACTCGACCAGCCGCCGGGGCGCGGTGCCCGAGGCGCGGTCGAGCAGCGTGATGTCGTACGGGCCGAGCCGCGAGTACGCGGGCATGAGATGGGCGCGCGCGAGCACGTTGACCGAGTCGATCTGCAGCAGCCCGAGCCGGTCGACGACCTGCTGGAACCCGCGCATCGTCACCGGTCCGGCGCGCGACGGACGCGGGCCTGCCAGGCCCTGGGCGCGCAGCGCGATCCGGCGGGCCTGGGACAACGAGTAGCGCTCGACAGCGACCATGCGCGCCATCCTGCCGTCGTCCACCGACACGACAGCAGAGGCGCGAAGAGATGACCCCGGGCAGAGCGACGCCCGGCCGGGGCGTGGCACCGGCCGGGCGTCGGTCAGGGGTGTCAGCGAGCGGCCGCCGGCACGGCCACGGGCGTGTCGAGCTTGATGACTCCGTAGCTCCAGCCTCGACGGCGGTACGCGACCGACGGCTGGGCCGTCTCGGCGTCGACGAAGAGGAAGAAGTCGTGCCCGACGAGCTCCATCTCGTACAGCGCGTCGTCGATGGTCATGGGCTGCGCCTCGTGCAGCTTCTCGCGGATGAGCACGGGCGAGTCGCCCAGCATGTGCTCCGTCACGGAGCCGTCGCCCTGCGGCGCGTCCTCGGCCACCGGCGCAGGCTCGGGCGGGCGGACGTCCACGGGCGTCAGCGGAGTGTGGTTGCGATGGTCCTTGCGCCGGTCCCGCGTGCGACGCAGGCGCTCGAGCAGCTTGGCGAGCGCCAGGTCGAGGGCGGCGTACCGGTCGTCGGCGCACGCCTCGGCGCGGATCACGGGCCCCTTGTCGACGACGGTCAGCTCGACGCGCTCGCTGCTGTCGGCCTGTCGGGGGTTGACCTCGTGCGAGACGAGGACGTCGATCCGCTGCGCGCGGGGGGCCAGCTGTTCGACCTTGGCGAGCTTCTGCTCGACGAAGGCGCGGTACTTGGGCAGTACCTCGGTGTGCCGGCCGGCAACCACAATCTCCATGTGAGCCTCCTGGGAGGTGAGGGCGGGACGCATCCCGCCGCGGGTCTCGTGCGTTCGTCGCCCCGGTCGGGGCGCCTTGGCGGCATCACCTCCTCCCACACCTCGCTCACGTGGCCCCCGCGGGGGCGCGTGCCGGGATGTCGTCGGCTCGGACCACCACGCTAGCCCTCGGAACGCGTCGGCGACCACTCACGCAGCAGATCCACAGCGAATGTCCGGTTCGTCCCCAGCCAGGGCACCCGGGGGCGGGGTCGACGCAAGCGTGAACGCCGCCGCGACGTGCGCTCCTGCGGTCTCGAGCGCGACGCGGCAGGCGACGAGCGTGGCCCCGGTCGTCAGCACGTCGTCGACCAGGAGTACGCGGCTGCCCGCCACCCGCGCGAGGGCGCGACGCCGGACCCGGACGTGCCCGGTGAGGTTGAGCCACCGTGCCCGTGCGCCCAGGCCGACCTGGTCGCCACCCCGGCGAGCGAGCACCGGCGACGACCGGGCGGCGGTCCCCCCGGCCCGGAGCCCGGCCGCGAGCGCGGCGGCGAGATCGTCGACGAGGTTGCCGCCACGCCTGCGACGCGAGGCGGGCGTGGAGGGCGCTGCGACGACGAGCACCTCGCCCGGACCGAGCACCGGCGCGAGCGCCTGCCCCGCCGCTGCGACCGCGGCCGCGAACGGCCGCGTGAGATCGAGCCGCCCGTGGTCCTTCCAGGCGAGCACCGCGGCCCGCACGGGCCCGACGCAGTCGGCCACGGTCCACACCGGCAGTCCGCCGGACGCACCCAGGAGGTCGAGCCGGCCGGCGCGATGCTCGCAGCGCCACGGCGGACCCAGCAGCGCGTCGCACGTGCCGCACCACGGCACGTCGTCGAGGCCGCACCCGCCGCACGCCACGGGCAGCACGAGGCGGCTCAGCTCGGTCCACCACGTCCGCACGTCCACGGGTCCCAGCGTCACCGACCGACGGCGCCCATGGGGTCGTCGGCCGACATCTGTGGACGACGGCTACCCGGGGAAGCTCGGGTCCATGACTCCCTCGACGCTGGGCACGGCGGCCCAGCTCGACGCAGTGTACCGACGCAGCGTGCCGTCGGTGGTCGTCACGTACGGCACGCTCCCGCCGGCGAGCGCGTCGACGTCGGCGACCTCGGGCAGGGCGGAGGTCGGACCCGACACCGGCACGAGGTGGACCGCGAGCGTCCCGGCGCTGCGCCCGATGACCGCGAGCGTCGACTCGTCCTTCCAGACGAGCGAGGTCGCGTCGGTGAGCAGCGAGCCGGCGCGGACGACCTCGCCGATCTGCTGCGGCGCGCCGTTGGCGTCCCGGACGACCGCGCCCACGTCGACCGCGACGCCGTCGGCACCCGAGGAGATGACCGCGACGCGCGTCCCGTCGCGCGCCACCCGGACGGAGCGCACCTGCCGGCCCTGGAGGAAGTCGGCCGTGATGCTCACGGGCTTGGCGCCGGCGCGGCCCGCGACGAGGCCGTCCGCGGTGGTCGCGGTCCACGCCCACCCGAAGCGGTCGACGGACGGCGCGACGAGGTCGGACCCCGTCAGCAGCGTCGTTCCTGCCTTGCCCCCCAGCGGCAGGGTCACGAGCGACGAGCCGCCGGACACCCCGACGCGGACGTCGCCGTCCTCGTCCCGCGCCGGGTAGCGGATCCCGAGACCCTCGAGCGACCCGATGCCGTCGACCGGCTTGACCCCGTTGCCGGCGAGCGCGACGAGCTTGCCCGCCTGGAGCATCTCGATCGGGACGTCCGGCGTCGGCCCCTGGTCGAGCGTCGCGGCACCCTCGAGGATCACGCCGTTCACGCCGCCGGCGGTCACCTGGACCGAGCCCACTCCCGGCAGCGGCCGCAGGCTCGCGTTGATCTGGGCGAGGAACAGCTTGCGCTGGGCCGCGAGCACGGTCGCCGCCGGCTCGACCCCGACCTCGGCGACGCCGGCCCCGGTGACGACGATCGCCTCGGGCTTGAGCTGCGTGCCGTCCGGGATCGCGGTGACCACCGCGTCCCGCAACCACGGCGACGGGCCGGCGAGCAGGGCCTTCATCACGTGGGTCGGCAGCTTGTCCTCGGGGAGCCAGCGCGTCTCGGGCACCAGGAAGGTCTCGTCGGCCGACAGGAAGTAGATCGACGCGCTGCGGAACCGGGCGTCGAACACGGGCTTGGCCAGCACGAGCCCGTCGGGCACGCCGGAGATGCGCCACTCGCCCTCCGCGTTGCGCACGAGGTCGTAGGTCACCGACTCGCGCGCGTCCGGCGGCGCCTCGGTGTACCGGCCGTCGCCGTCGACGCGCGCCAGCACCGGGACGTCGACCGTCACCTGTGTCTCGGAGGTCGTCGAGTAGGTCAGCGCACCGGCGACGACGACGCCCGCGAGCGGCTTCCACGACTGGCGCGCGTCGCCCGCGAGGTACTCCCGGGCGGTGACGAACTCGCCCTGGAACCCGTTGGCCCCCGCGATGAGGAAGCTCTGCACGATGTCGACGGGCCCGGCGCCCGCCTGCGGCCCCTCGGGCAGCGGGTCGGCACGCCCCTCGTCGCTCACGACGACGTCGCTGCGGACCACCGGCCCGGACGTGGGCATCGACGTGCACGCGGCCAGCAGCAGCACGACGAGGGCCAGCGCGGCACCGCGGACCCGGGCGCTCATCGGACCTCCTGGCGGGCGTCGGAGTGGCTGTCGTCGTCGAGCTCGGGCAGCGCTGCGGGGTCCGTGCGCGGCCGCACCACGGGGGCGAGGACCGGCGGCGGGTCGGCGTCGTCCGGGACGAGCGGCAGCGGCGAGTCGGTCAGCCGGATGCCGGCGCGGCGCGGCAGCGTCAGGCGGAAGCACGCGCCGCGTCCGGGGCGGCCCCACGCCTCGAGCCACCCGCCGTGCAGGTGGGCGTCCTCGAGCGAGATCGCCAGGCCGAGGCCCGTGCCGCCGGTCGTGCGGGCTCGGGCCGGGTCGGCGCGCCAGAACCGGTCGAAGACGTGCGCGGTCTCGACGGTCGACATCCCGACCCCGTGGTCGCGCACGGTGACGGCCACGGCGTACTCGTCGGCCCCGACCGTGACCTCGACGGACGTGCCCTCGGCGTGCTCGATCGCGTTGACGAGCAGGTTGCGCAGCACGCGCTCGACGCGGCGCGGGTCGATGTCGGCCTGCGCGCGCTTCTCGGGGAGCGTGACGCGCAGCCACGTCCCGCGGCGCTCGGCGAGCGGGAACGCGTGGTCGGCGGCAGCGATGACCACGTCGCGCACGTCACGGCCCTCGGCGTCGAGGACGGCCGCTCCCGCGTCGAACCGGCTGATCTCGAGCAGGTCGGCGAGCAGGTCCTCGAACCGGTCGAGCTGGGTCTGCAGCAGCTCGGCCGAGCGCTTGACCGCGGGCTCGAAGTCCGCGCGCGACGCGTGGATGACCTCGCCGGCCATGCGGATGGTCGTCAGGGGGGTGCGCAGCTCGTGCGACACGTCCGAGACGAACCGGCGCTGCAGCGCGGACAGGTCCTCCATGCGGCTGATCTGGTCCTGCAGCCCCGCGGCCATCTCGTTGAACGAGCGCGCGAGCCGCGCCATCTCGTCCTCGCCCTTGACCGGCATGCGCTCGGACAGGTGCCCGTCCGCGAGCCGCTCGGCCACCTGAGCCGCGCGGCGCACCGGGCGCACGGCCTGGCGCGTGACGAGCCAGGTCATCGAGCCGAGCAGCGCGACGAGCGCCACGGCCGCGAGCGCCAGCGTGCGCTGCAGGAAGTCGAGCCGCTCCTGCTCGGCCTGGAGGCTGTAGAGGAAGAAGAGCTGGAACGTCCCGGCGACCGGGACGTCGACGTTCTGGCCGACCATCACGGCGGGCTCGTCGCCCAGCTCCGTCGGCCACGCGACCGACTGCCAGTGCTGGCCCCCCACGGCCGTCGCCACCTGCAGCTGCTTGGTGACGATCCCGGACCGGCCGAGGGCGAAGTCCGAGGCCGCGGCGCCGACCGACACCGTCGAGCGCTGGCCCGGCGAACGCAGCAGGAAGACCTCGCGCTCCCCCGACCCGCCCGAGCTCTGCGCCTTGACGACGTCCTCGAGGAGCCGCGACACGTCGGGCCCCTGGGTCGCGGTGGAGAAGTCGAACGTCGCCTGTGCCTGCACCGTGCTGCGGGCGCTCTCCTCGAGCACCTGCTCGACGCGACCGTCGAACAGGCTGTCGCGCATGCGCTCGCCGACGTACAGGCCGACCAGCACGAGGGTGACCAGGCCGATCGCGGTGGTCGTCGTGATGACGCGCACCTGCAGCGACGAGCGCCAGGCGTGCCCACCGGAGCGCACCCGCCGGGCCGTACGGGCCCGGACGAGGCGCCACGTGCCGGCGACCCGCATCACGTCGAGGTCACGCCCGCCTTGTAGCCGACGCCGCGCACGGTGACGACGATCTCGGGCTGCTCGGGGTCGTTCTCGATCTTGGAGCGCAGGCGCTGGACGTGGACGTTGACCAGGCGCGTGTCCGCCGCGTGGCGGTAGCCCCACACCTTCTCGAGCAGGATCTCGCGCGTGAAGACCTGCCAGGGCTTGCGCGCGAGGGCGACGAGCAGGTCGAACTCGAGCGGGGTGAGCGAGATCGGCCGGCCGGCGCGGACCACCCGGTGGCCGGGCACGTCAATGCTCACGTCGCCGATCGAGAGGTGCTCGGGCGCGGGCTCGTCGCTACGGCGCAGGCGCGCACGCACGCGGGCGACGAGCTCCTTGGGCTTGAACGGCTTGGAGATGTAGTCGTCGGCCCCCGACTCCAGGCCGAGGACCACGTCGACCGTGTCGCTCTTGGCCGTGAGCATGACGATCGGCACGCCCGACTCGCCGCGGATCTGCCGGCACACCTCGTTGCCGTCCTTGCCCGGCAGCATGAGGTCGAGCAGCACGAGGTCCGGCTGGGTGGCCCGGAAGACCCCCAGCGCCTCGTCGCCGTCCTCGCAGAACACCGGGTCGAAACCCTCCGAGCGCAGCACGATCCCGATCATCTCTGCCAGCGCGGTGTCGTCGTCGACCACCAGCACGCGTCCCCTCATGGCGGACATTCTCGCATCGGATCGTGTGCGTTCCGGCGCGCCTGTGCACGGATCACCCGTGTGCGTCCCGAACGGGTGTGCCGCGTGGCACGATGGGCGTTCGCCAGGGGGCGGCGCTGCCGCCGCGATGCCCCTCCCGGCGCCGTCACCGCCCGACGAGAGCCGAGGAGCAGAGCTCGTATGACGAGCCCGCACGACGACGCACCGCAGCCCACGTGGACTGCCCCGGGATCTGCCGTGCCCCCTCCCCCTGTGCCGCCCGCACCGCCTGTGGCGCCGCCCGACGTGACCAAGCCCGTGCCCCCCGGCGCGCCCCCGGTCGCGCCGCCCGTGCCCGTGCAGGGCTGGGGCGGCCAGCCCGCGTGGAACGGCCAGCCCGGCTGGGGTGCGCCCGCGCCGACCGCGTGGCGCCCGCCGGCGCTGCAGCCCGGCATCGTGCCGCTGCGTCCGCTCGGGCTCGGCGAGATCCTCGACGGCGCCTTCAAGGCCGTGCGCGCCAACCCGCGCGTGATGTTCGGGCTGTCCGCCATCGTCGTGACGATCGCCGTGGCGATCGAGTCGGTGCTCACCTGGTACGTCTCGGGCCTCATCGACGGCGCGATCGCCGACGCCGCGGCGTCCTCGGACGTGCTCACCGAGTCCGACACCGACGGCCTCGGTGCGGTCCTCAGCCAGACCGTCGCGGCACCGATCACCGTGATCGTCACGACGATCCTCACCGGCTGGCTGATCATCTCGGTGAGCAGGTCCGTCATCGGCCAGAAGGTCAGCCCCAGCGAGGTGCTCCGCAGCAAGCGCATCTGGCTCGTGGTCGGCTTCACCGCGCTGCTCGGCGTGGCGATCACCCTCGTCGTCGCCGCGTACGTCGGCCTGATCGTGCTGCTCGCCACGCAGGACCAGGTCGGACTCGCGGTCACGTTCGGCCTGCTCGGCGGCCTCGCGCTCGTCGTGCTGCTCGTGCTCGTCTCGGTGCGCACCCTGCTCGTGCCGCCCGCGCTCATGCTCGAGGGCAAGAGGTTCGGCCCGACCGTGGGCCGTGCGTGGCGACTCACGCGCGGCAGCTTCTGGCGCCTGCTCGGCATCTACCTGCTCGTGAGCCTCTTGGTCGGGGTCATCACCCAGGTCGTCGTGACGCCCGCGGCGATCCTGTCCGCGCTCGTGTTCTCCGACCCCACGGGCCAGGAGTTCGCGTCGATCGTCGTCACCGGCATCGCCACCGTCATCGCGCTCACCCTGAGCACGACGTACCTCGCCTCGGTCGTCGCGCTGCTCTACATCGACGTGCGGATCCGCCGCGAGGGGCTCGACATCGAGCTCGCGCGTGCGGCCGAGCCGGCCGCCGCGGCCCGGTGACCTCAGGCGTGCGCACCGACGTCCCCGTGACGCCCGACGGGCCGACCGGACGCCGCTGGGCGCTCGAGGAGCTGAGCCACCCGGAGTACCACGAGAAGAAGTCGCTGCTCGCCCGGTTCATCGAGTGGGTGCTCGACCGGTTCGACGGGCTCGGCGGCCACGGCTTCTCCGGGCTCCAGTCGGCACTCGTCGTCGTGGGGATCACGGCGCTCGTCATCGCCATCGCCTTCGTCGTCGCCGGACCCGTCCGGCGCTCGCGGCGCGTGCGCTCCGCGGGCGCGGTGCTCGCGCAGGACGACACCCGCACGGCCGAGCAGATGCGTGCCGCGGCGGACGCCGCGGCACGCGCCGGGGACTTCTCGCTCGCGGTCGTCGAGCGGTTCCGTGCGCTCGTGCGCGGCCTCGAGGAGCGCCTCGTGCTCGACGAGCGCGCCGGGCGCACCGCGCACGAGGCCAGCCTCGACGCGGGCCGGCGGCTGCCCGCGCTCGCACCCGACCTCGCGTCGGCGGGGGCCCTGTTCGACGACGTCGCGTACGGCGGGCGCACCGCGAGCGCCGAGGACGACCAGCGGCTGCGGGCGCTCGAGGAGCGGTCCCGCCACGAGCGCCCGGCCCTCGCCGAGGCGGCGCGATGACGACGACCGCCCACGCCCCCGTCGTCGGCGACGGGACGACCGCCCGATCCCGCGCGACCAGCCGCTGGCGCAGGTGGCGCGGCCCCGTGGCGATCCTGTCGTTGCTGTGCGTCGTCGGGCTGCTCGCCGCGCTCCCCGAGCCGCGCACGTCGTCGGTGCCCCTCGCGCCGGACAGCACCGCGCCGACCGGCGCACGTGCCCTCGCGCAGATCCTCAAGGGGCAGGGCGTCGAGGTCACCTTCGTGCGCCGCGCGGCCGCCGCGCGCGCCGCGGTGACCCCCGGCTCGACCGTGCTGCTCGCGGGCGAGCGCAACCTGTTCGACCAGTCGCAGTTCGACTTCCTGGCGGACGTGGACGCCGACCTCGTGCTCGTCGACGCGTCCTGGCCGGCGTCCGTCCTGGCCGGGGTCGACTCCTCGTGGTCGGACAGCTCGGCCTCCGCGGACGTCGCACCCGGCTGCGACGACCCCGACGCGGTCGCCGCCGGGGCGCTGCGGGCCGCCGGTCGTCTGATCGCCTCGACGCCCGACACCGTCGTCTGCTTCCGCGGTCCGGACGAGAGCGCCGACCAGGGGGCGTACGCGGTCCGGACCGTCGACGGGCAGCGCATCGCGATGCTCGCCGACGCGGCGCCGCTGACCAACGCCCACCTCGCCGACGCCGGCAACGCCGCACTCGTGCTGCGCATGCTCGGGCGGCACGACCACCTCGTCTGGTACCTGCCCAGCCCGTACGACACCGGGTCCGACGAGGGCGTCGGCGGCCCCGGTCTCGGCGACCTCGTCCCGCCGGTCGTCGGCGTCCTCGCGCTGCAGCTGCTGCTCGTGGTCCTCGTCGTGGCCGTGTGGCGTGGGCGCCGCCTGGGCCGGCTCGTGACCGAGCCCCTGCCCGTCGTCGTACCCGCCGCCGAGGCCACGCGCGGCCGCGGCCGCCTGTACCGGCGCTCGCGCTCGCACGGGCACGCCGCGGCGGCGCTGCGTGCCGGCGCCGCCAGCCGTTGCGCGCGCCGGCTCGGGCTCCCGGCGTCCACGGCGGCGCCTCAGCTGATCGACGCGGTCGCCCGGGCGACCGGGCGACGCATCCCCGACGTGGCGGCCCTGTTCTACGGGCCGCCCCCCACCGACGACTCCGCGCTGGCCAGGCTGGCGCGGGACCTGGACGACATCGAGAGCGAGGTCCGATCATCGTGAGCGACCACCCCGAAGTGACCGTCGACACCGACAAGGCCGTCGACCCTTCCCCGGAGCTGCGCACCGCGCTCGCGGGCGTGCGCGCGGAGGTCGCCAAGGCCGTCGTCGGTCAGGACGCCGCCGTGTCCGGGCTGATCATCGCGCTGCTGTGCCGCGGGCACGTGCTGCTCGAGGGCGTGCCCGGGGTCGCCAAGACGCTGCTCGTGCGAACCCTGTCGGCCTCGCTGCACCTCGACACCAAGCGCGTGCAGTTCACGCCGGACCTCATGCCCGGCGACGTGACGGGCTCGCTCGTCTACGACGCGCGTACGGCGGAGTTCTCGTTCCGCGAGGGCCCGGTGTTCACCAACCTCCTGCTGGCCGACGAGATCAACCGCACGCCACCCAAGACGCAGGCCTCGCTGCTCGAGGCGATGGAGGAGCGGCAGGTCTCGGTGGACGGCACGCCGCGGCCGCTGCCGGACCCGTTCCTGGTCATCGCGACCCAGAACCCGGTCGAGTACGAGGGCACCTACTCGCTGCCCGAGGCGCAGCTCGACCGGTTCCTGCTCAAGCTCACGCTGCCCCTGCCCGAGCGGGAGGACGAGGTCGAGGTGCTCGCGCGGCACGCCGCCGGGTTCGACCCGCGCGACCTGGCCGCCGCGGGTGTGCGGCCTGTCGCCGACGCCGACGTGCTCGCGCGGGCACGGGCCGAGGTCGCGCGCGTGCAGGTCTCGCGCGAGGTGCTCGCCTACGCCGTCGACGTGTGCCGCGCGACCCGGACGTCGCCGTCGCTCTCGCTCGGCGTCTCCCCCCGTGGTGCGACCGCGCTGCTCGCGACGTCGCGGGCCTGGGCCTGGCTGTCGGGCCGCGGCTACGTGACGCCCGACGACGTCAAGGCGCTCGCGCACCCGACGCTGCGGCACCGCGTGCAGCTGCGCGCCGAGGCCGAGCTCGAGGGCGTCACGACCGAGTCCGTGCTCGACACCGTCCTGGCCTCCGTGCCCGTCCCGCGCTGACCGCCGTGGCCCTCACCTGGCGCGCGGTCGTCCTCGCCGCGCTCGGCATCCCCGCGGTGCTCGTCGTGCCCGTGCCCGGGACCGTGCTGCTGTGGGCTCTCGTGGTCGCGGTCGTGTGCGTCGTCGACGCCGCGCTGGCCGCGTCGCCGCGCCAGGTCGCCGTGGTGCGCCGCGTGCCCTCGTCGGTCCGGCTCGGCGAGCCGGCAGCGAGCGATCTCGAGGTCACCAACGTGTCGTCGCGGCGGCTGCGCGGGCTCGTGCGCGACGCCTGGCCGCCCTCCTCGGGGGCGACCTCTCCTCGGCACCCGGTCGACCTGCCGCCCGGTGACGGGCGGCGGCTGCGCACGACGCTCGTCCCGACGCGGCGCGGCGACGCGCACGCGGACCGCGTGACGATCCGCAGCATCGGGCCGCTCGGCGTCGCAGCCCGGCAGGCGTCGATCGAGGTGCCCGCGCGGCTGCGCGTGCTGCCCGAGTTCGCCTCGCGCCGCCACCTGCCGAGCCGGCTGGCCCGGCTGCGCGAGCTCGACGGTCGCGCAGCCGTGCAGGTCCGCGGCGCCGGGACCGAGTTCGACTCGCTGCGCGAGTACGTGATCGGGGACGACGTGCGCTCGATCGACTGGCGCGCCTCGGCCCGCCGCTCCGACGTCGTCGTGCGCACCTGGCGTCCCGAACGCGACCGGCGCGTGCTCGTCGTGCTCGACACGGGCCGCACGTCTGCGGTCCGGGTGCTCGACGCCCCCCGGATCGACGCGTCCATCGAGGCGGCCCTCCTGCTCGCCGCGCTGGCCACGCGTGCGGGTGACCGCGTCGAGCTGCTCGCCTACGACCGGCGGGTGCGGGCCCGCGTCGCGGGGACCGGTGGCCCGCGCCTCATGCCCGCCCTCGCGGATGCGCTCGCCACCGCGCACCCCGAGCTCATCGAGACGGACTGGGCGGGGGTCGTCAGCCAGGTGCGCGAGCGGCTCAGCCAGCGTGCCCTCGTCGTGCTGCTCACCGCGCTGGACCCCGCGGTCGTCGAGCAGGGCCTGCTCCCCGTGGTCGACCAGCTCACGTCGCGGCACCAGGTGGTCCTCGCGTCCGTCGCCGACCCGGAGCTGCACGAGCTGTCGCGGCAGCGCGGGTCCGCGGCCGAGGTGTTCGACGCCGCGGCGGCCGAGCGCGTCGGGCTCGAGCGCGCGGCGGTCGGCGTACGGCTGCGGCAGCGCGGCGTCGAGGTGGTCGAGGCCCTGCCCGACGACCTCGCTCCACGCCTCGCCGACACGTACCTCGCGCTCAAGGCGGCCGGCCGGCTGTAGGCGGCAGACTGGTACCCACGGATCGATCGGAGGGCCGCTGTGGCAGGGCACCGCATCTTCGCCATGAGCTTCGCGAGCATCTACCCGCTGTACGTGACCAAGGTGGAGCGCAAGGACCACACCCAGGGCGAGGTCGACGAGGTCATCACGTGGCTCACGGGGTACACCGACGCCGGGCTCCGGGAGGCCATCGACACCGGGATCGACCTCGAGACGTTCTTCGCCCGGGCTCCGGCGATGAACCCGAACGCCGCGCTGATCACGGGCGTGATCTGCGGGCACCGGGTCGAGGAGATCGACGACCCCCTCATGCAGAAGATCCGGTACATGGACAAGCTCGTCGACGAGGTCGCGCGCGGCAAGCGGATGACCTCGATCCTGCGCTCCTGACGCGTCAGGCGTGGCCAGGTGCGGCTGGGAACGCTCGCCGGGCGATCAGCACCACCAGCAGCGCGAGGGCGACGAGCCCGGCGCCCCAGTACGGCAGCGAGCCGAGGCCCGGCCCGGCGAGCACCCAGGCGCCGAGCGCCGCGCCTCCCCCGATGCCGATGTTCGCCGTCGCGTTCACCAGCGCGCCGATGACGTCCGGCGACGCTCCCGAGGTGCGGATCGCCGCCGTCTGGAACACCGACGCGACCGCGCCGAACCCCGCGGTCCAGACCGCCGCCGCGGCGAGCACGCCGAGCTGCGCGGGGAACAGCACCCCGAGGGCGAGCAGACCGAGCGCCACGGTCGCGAGGACGACGATCGTGCCGCGCCGCGGGTGCCGGTCGAGCGAGGTCGCCGCGTACGCGGTGCCCACGAGGCCGAGGGCGCCCAGCACGAGCAGCGCCGGGCCGACGGACGACCGGGTGAGCCCTGCACCCAGGAGCAGGAGCGCCACGTAGGTGTAGACGGTGTACTGCCCGAGGTAGGTGAGCGCGTTGGCCACCGAGACGATGCCCAGGCGCACGCGGTTCGTGCGCCGGGCGCCGTCGGGCGCCGGGGCTGCGCCCGTGGCGACCGCGGGCAGCAGCGCGGCGACGAGCGCGGCCGCGAGCGCACAGGCGATCGCGAGCGCGACGAACGCTGCGCGCCACCCGACGGCGTTACCGAGCGCGGTCGAGAGCGGGACTCCGAGCACGAACCCTGCCGAGGCGCCGGCCGTGACGAGCGCGAGCGCGCGCCCCGTGAACTGCGGGCCGACGAGCCGCGACGCGTACCCGATCGCCACGGAGAAGAACACCGCGTGCGCGACGCCGCCCAGGGCCCGGGCGGCGGCGACGACGCCGAACGCCGGTGCGAGCGCGACGAGCGTGTTGCTGGCCGTGTACGCCACGAGGGTGCCGAGGAGCAGGGGCTTGCGGGGCAGCCGCCGCGTCGCGAGCGTCAGGGGCACCGCGAGCGCCGCGACCATGACCGCGTAGACCGTGACCAGCAGGCCCGCGACCGACCTGCTCACGTCCAGGTCGTCGCTGATCTGCGGCAGGAGGCCCACGGGCAGGAGCTCGGTCGTGATCGCGGCGAAGGTCGCGAGCGCGAGGGCCACGATGCCGCCGGCCGCCGCGCGCACCGTGCCGGTCTGCGCGCGTCGGTCGGTGGTCGCGTCGGTCACGACCGCATGCTCGCACGCAGCCCGGACACGTGTCGGACGGCAGCGGTAGGTTCGCGTCCGACACCTGACGAGGGAGCGCCGTGCCGGACGAGAGACTGACCGCCGACGAGCTCTCGCGCGCCCTGCTCGCGCGCCAGCACCTGCTCGAGCGGACCGCGGCGCCGATCCACGACGTCGTCAGCCACCTCGTCGGCCTGCAGGCGCAGAACGCCTGGTCGCCCTACCTGGCGCTGGCCAGCCGGGTGCAGGGGTTCACGCACGCGCAGCTCGGTGACGCCCTCGTCGGCCGCTCCGTGGCCCGCATCGCGGTCATGCGCGGCACGATCCACCTGGTCACGGCCGCCGACGCCCTGCTGCTACCCGTGCTGACGGCGCCGATCTTCACGCGCGACCTGCTGGTCAACGCGCTGCACGGCGCCGCGCTGCGCTCGGTGGACGTCGCACAGGTGACCGCCGCGGCCCGGGCACTGGTCGAGGCCGAGCCCCGGGTGACGACCGTCCTGGGAGCGCTGCTCGCCGAGCGGTGGCCGGAGGCGCCGCCGGGCACGCTCGCCTACGCGGCGCGCGGCACGCTCCCGCTCGTCCAGGTCCCGCCGCGGGGCGTGTGGGGGCGCTCGGGCGCGACGACGTGGACCACGGCGTGGCACTGGCTCGGCTCTCCTGCCCCGGACCTGTCCGACCCGGACGCGCACGCCGCGGCCCTCGAGGACCTCCTGCTGCGCTACCTCGCCGCGTTCGGCCCCGCCAGCGTCGCCGACGCGCAGGCGTGGTCCGGGCTGACGGGCCTGCGGGCCGTCGCGGACAGGCTCGGTGACCGCGTGGTCCGGCTCGTCGCCGAGCCGTCTCCCGGCAAGGTGCGCCCGCGCGAGCTGCTCGACCTGCCCGACGCACCGCGCCCGCCGGGCGACACCCCGGCGCCTGTGCGATTCCTGCCCGACTTCGACAACGTGCTGCTCGGGCACGCGGACCGCACGCGGCTGATCAGCGACGATCGGCGGCGCTCCCTGCAGTCGTCCAACGGCGTGCTGCCGGGCACGTTCCTGCTGGACGGGCGGGTCGGCGGCACGTGGCGGATCGACCGATCCGCGCGCGGGCGGGCGACGATCGTCGTCGTGCCCTTCGCCGCGCTGTCACGGGCCGCGGTCGACGCCGTGAGCGCCGAGGCCGAGGGCGTCGTCGGGTTCGTCGCGGACGACGCCGCCGAGCACCACGTCCAGGTGGATCAGCCGACGGTCGCGAGCGCGTAGCCCGCGCGGTCCGCCTCGAGGTCGCCCGTCTCGCCGTCGCGCACACCGCGCCGGCCGAGCACGAGCACGTAGGCCCAGAAGCCCGCGAGCGCGATCGCACCGATGACGATCTTGAGCCACCACGGCAGGCTCGAGCCGGTCACGAAGCCCTCGATCAGCCCCGAGACGGCCAGGACGCCGACGAGTCCGATCGCCACCGTGAACAGTGCCCGCGCCTCCTCCGCCAGGGCACGGGACCGGGTCCGCGGCCCCGGCACGATCCAGGTCCAGAAGATGCGCAGACCCGCGGCCCCGGCGACGAACACGGCGGTCAGCTCGAGCATCCCGTGCGGGGCGATGAGCTGCAGGAAGACGTCGAGCTTGCCTGCCTCGGCCATCACGCCGCCAGCAGCGCCGACCATGATCGAGTTGTTGGCGAGGAAGTAGACCGGGCCGATCCCGGTGATGCCGGTCGCGACGCACACGGCCGTGAGCCACGCGTTGTTCGTCCAGACCGTCGCGGCGAAGCCCGCGCCCGGGTCGTAGTACTCCGCGAACGCGCGGTCGACGTAGTCCTGGCGCTCGGCCGGGCTGCCCATCGCCGCGAGCGCGTCGGGCTGCGTGGCCACCCAGGCCCCCGCCACGACCGCGAGCAGCACGAACACCGCGCCCACCGTGACGGTCCACCAGCGGATCCGGTACATCGCGACCGGAAGCGTCACGGCCACGAAGCGGGTGACGTCGCGCCACGCGGGTTCGTGCGTGCCCGCGATCGCCGACCGGGCGCGCGCGAGCGTCTGCGACAGCCGGGTCACCATCTCCGGGTCGGGGGCCGCCGACCGGATCACGGACAGGTCCGTGGCGGTTGCCTGGTACAGGCGCACGAGCTCGTCGGCCTCGGCCCCCGTGCGGCGACGCTGCTTGGTCAAGGCGTCCAGGCGCTGCCACGCGGGACCGTGCACGAGCTGGTAGGCGTCCAGGTCCATGGTGCACAGGATGCCATCCGCGAGGGCTCCGCAGCGGTTAGTCTGCCCAGGTCGGCGGCAGGTCGGCGGCAGGTCGGCGACTCAGCGCTGGAGGTGTGGTGGACGGCATCGTCACGGGCGAGGGTGTCCTCCTCGACTCGCAGGCCGCCTCGGTCGCGTCCCGGCTGCTGGCCGGGCTCATCGACGTGGCCGTGCTCGCGGTCGTCATCGTCGTGCTCAGCCTGGCGACCGTCGGGATCGCGAGCAACGTCCAGTCCGACGCCGCGCCCGCCGTCGCCGTGATCCTGCTGCTCGTCGTCCTGATGCTCGTGCTGCCGATCACGGTCGACACCCTCACGCGCGGCCGCTCGCTCGGCAAGGCCGCCGTCGGCATCCGCGTCGTGCGCGACGACGGCGGCCCGATCGTGTTCCGGCAGGCGTTCGTGCGCGCGCTGACCGGCATCGTCGAGCTGTGGCTCACGTTCGGGATCCTGGCGACGATCTGCTCGATGGTGCACCCCCAGGGCAAGCGCATCGGCGACATCCTGGCCGGCACGTACGCCGTGCGCGTGCGCGGCGCGACCAAGGCGCGCATCCCGGTCACCGCGCCGCCCTACCTCGTCGGCTGGGCGCACCAGGCCGAGGTGGCGCGGCTGCCCGACGGCCTCGCGCTGACCGTCCGCCAGTTCCTCAACCGCGCCACGCAGCTGCACCCGACCTCACGCGTCGAGCTGGGTGGCCGGCTGACCGCCGAGGTCGCGCAGTACGTGCAGCCGCTGCCCCCCGCGGGCACGCACCCGGAGGACTTCCTCGCCGCCGTGCTGGCCGAGCGCCGTCGTCGCGAGATCGACGTGCTCTCCCGCAACGCGACCCGCACCGCACAGGACGCGCAGGGCCTGCACCGGCTCCCGCACGGCGTGCCGGACCCGGTCGACTGATCCGTCAGTCGCGGCGCAGGTCCGGCTCGAGATAGATCACGCGCGCGATCGGCACGGCCTCGCGCACGCGCTGCTCGGCGGCGTCGATCGCGGCCGCCACGTCCGCGGCCGTCGTCGCCGCCGGCACCTCGATCTTCGCGGCCACCAGCACCTCCTCGGGTCCGAGGTGCAGCGTGCGCAGGTGGATGACCGACGAGACGCCGGGGCCGACGAGCGCGCTCTTGATCGCGGCGACGTCGGACTTGGTCGCCGACTCACCCAGCAGGAGCGACTTGGTCTCCAGGGCCAGGACGATCGCGATGAGGACGAGCAGGACGCCGATCCCCGCGGTGCCGACCGCGTCCCACTCGCCGTTGCCGGTCGCGAGCGTCAGCCCGACGCCGAGCAGGGCCAGCACCAGGCCGATGAGGGCACCGAAGTCCTCGAGCAGCACGACCGGCAGCTCGGGCGCCTTCGCGGTGCGGACGAACGACACCCACGACTGCTTGCCGCGGACCAGGTTCGACTCGTGGATCGCGGTGCGGAACGAGAAGCCCTCGAGCCCGATCGCCGCGACGAGCACCACCACGGGCACCCACTTCCACGACTCGATCGGGTGCGGGTCCTCCCACTTGTGCCACGCCTCGTACAGCGCGAAGAGGCCGCCGAGCGAGAACAGCACGATCGAGACGACGAACGCGAAGACGTACCGCTCGCGGCCGTAGCCGAACGGGTGCTCGTCGTCGGCCGCGCGCCGCGCACGCTTGCCGCCGACGAGCAGCAGCAGCTGGTTGCCGGAGTCCGCGAGCGAGTGCACCGACTCGGCCAGCATCGAGCTCGAGCTGGTCAGCAGGTACGCGATGAACTTGGTGACCGCGATGCCGAGGTTCGCCGCGAGCGCGGCGACGATCGCCCTGTTCCCCCCACCGTGCGACATCTAGCGGGCCTCGTCGGCGAGCAGGATGGGGATACCGTCGCGGACCGGGTAGGTGCGCGGGTCGGTCGGGTGCGTCGAGACGAGCACGGGCCGGCCGGCCTCGTCGACGCCGTCGACGAGGGTCGCCCCCGTCACGGGGCAGCGCAGCAGGTCACGCGCCCACTGCTCGAGGCTCACGCCGGACTCGCTCATGCCTGTGGCTCCTGTCGCACCAGCGCGAGCACGTCGTCGCGCACCTTCTCCATGATGTCCTCGTCGGCCGCCTCGACGTTGAGCCGCAGCAGCGGCTCCGTGTTCGACGCGCGCAGGTTGAACCACCACTGCGGGTGGCCGTCCCAGTGCGAGACCGTCAGGCCGTCGAGCTCGTCGACGCTGACCGGACCCGCGCCCTGCTGGGTCACGTACGCCTCGACGACGCGCGCCCGCGCCTCGTCGACGGACGACACCACCGAGTTGATCTCGCCCGACGCCGAGTAGGGCTGGTAGAGCTCGGCGAGCACGGACAGCGGGTGCGGCTGCTCGCCGAGCGCCGCCAGCACGTGCAGCGCCGCGAGCATGCCCGTGTCGGCGAAGAAGAAGTCGCGGAAGTAGTAGTGCGCGCTGTGCTCGCCGCCGAACACCGCGTCGTTCGCGGCCATCTCGGCCTTGATGAACGAGTGGCCCACGCGCGTGCGGACCGTCGTCGCGCCCGCGGCCGCGAGCAGGTCCGGGACGACCTTGGAGGTGATGAGGTTGTAGATCACCGTCGGCGTGCGGCCGGCGGCGCGCTCGCGCGCGACCTCCCGCAGGCCCACCAGCGCGGTGATCGCCGACGGCGAGACGGGGTCGCCGTGCTGGTCGATGACGAAGCAGCGGTCCGCGTCGCCGTCGAAGGCGAGGCCCAGGTCCGCGTCGTGCTCGACGACGGCCGCCTGCAGGTCGCGCAGGTTCTCCGGGTCCAGCGGGTTGGCCTCGTGGTTCGGGAACGTGCCGTCCAGCTCGAAGTAGAGCGGGATGACCTCGAGCGGCAGGGCGGGCAGCCCCGCTCCGGTGCCGAGCACGGCCGGCGCGGTGAAGCCGCCCATGCCGTTGCCGGCGTCGACCACGACCTTGAGCGGGCGGATGCCGGACAGGTCGACGAGGGAGCGCAGGAAGGCCGCGTACTCGGCGAGCATGTCGCGCGAGGAGATCTCACCGACGGCGTCCGCCGCGGGGATCCCGTCGGCCAGGTAGGCACCCGCGAGGTCGCGCACCGCCGCCAGACCGGAGGCCTGCCCCACGGGACGCGCGCCGGCCCGGCACAGCTTGATGCCGTTGTACTGCGCCGGGTTGTGGCTCGCGGTGAACATCGCACCGGGGATGTCGAGCGCGCCGGAGGCGAAGTAGAGGCCGTCGGTGGAGGCGAGGCCGATCGTGATCACGTCGACGCCGCGCATCGCGAGGCCGTCGGCGAAGGCGGCGACCAACGAGGGACCGGACGGGCGCATGTCGTTGGCGATCACGACCTGGGGGCGCTCGCCCCCGCGTGCCTCGGGCAGGACGACGACGTCGGCGAACGCCGCACCGATCGCCCGGGCGACGGGCTCGTTCAGCTCGCTCGGCACGACGCCGCGCACGTCGTAGGCCTTGATGAAGGCGGACAGGTCCACGGGCTCGGGCAAGGTGACCCCTCAGTGAGTCGGCAGGAACGCCGCCACTCTAGTTGCCGAGGACCTCGGAGCGGTCCAGCGGGACGCCGTCACCCTCGAGGGCGAACCAGTTGGTCTGCTCGCACGCGGGGCACGAGACGAACACCGCCGGGCGTCCGTCGGTCAGCGTCATGCGGATGCGGGTGAGCTCGGTGGCTCCGCACCTGAGGCACGACTCCGTGCCCGCGACGAGCGGGCCGGTCGGCTGGCTCATCGATCCGAGCGGCTCGACCGGCTGGCCGGCACGCCCGGCGCCGCGCCGGCGGGCCATCAGCCCTCACCGCGCAGCACGCGCAGGTGGCCGCGGCGGGGCGCCTCGGCCAGCTCGGTGGGCTCCACGACGACGGCCGCCGCGGCGGCGGCCCGCGGACGGCCCGCCTCCCGCACGGCGTCGGCGAGCGCGAGCAGGTCGTCGTGGCTGGGGGCAGCGGGCTCGAAGTCGGGGGTGAGGCGGACGACCTCCCAGCCGCGCGGCGCGGTGAGGCGCGAGGCGTGCTCCGCGCACAGGTCGTACGAGTGGGGCTCGGCGCTCTGCGCGAGCGGCCCGAGCACGGCCGTCGAGTCGGCGTAGACGTAGGTCAGCGTGGCGACGGCGGCACGGCCGCAGGCCGAGCGGGAGCACTGCCGGACGGATCTCACCCGCAGAAGGTACTCCCGCGCGCCGACACCACGCTCCCCCCACGCCGTGGTGCCCGAACTACGATGCAGGCGTGACGACCGACCCGTACGCCCCTCGCGGGTTGACCGCGAGCCGCGGAGCCTCGCCCAGCGCCGCTCCCGTCCGTCGCCGCGACCGTCGGGGGCGCGGTCCGCGCGGTCCTCTGATGCCGAGCTCGATGCCCGCCTACCGCACGCGCGCGCAGCGGTTCGACGACTACGTCCTCGACGCCGTCGAGCGCCTCGAGCGCCGCTGGTCGCGCCAGCTCGAGGGCACCGAGTTCGCGGTCGAGGACGTGCCGCCGTCGAACCCCGCGCCGTGGGAGCACGGCGGCGTCCCGCTCGGCCGCTACTTCCCCGCCGACGCCGGCCAGGCCGCGCGCATCGTCATCTACCGCCGTCCCGTCGAGTCGCGTGCGAACGACGCCCTCGACCTGGCGGACCTGGTCCGCGAGGTCGTCGTCGAGCAGGTCGCGCACATGATCGGCCGCGCGCCGGAGGAGATCGACCCCGAGCTGCGGGACTGACCTCAGCGCGTGCCGACGCGCGGGTCCTGGCGCACCGTCACCGCGGTGCTGGCCGGGTCGGCGGGGACGGGGCTCAGCACCGAGACCAGCGTCCCGTCCGGTCGGCCGACGTCGGCGACGAGCGCCCACGCGAGCCGCGTCGCGCCCTCGTCGGGCACGAGCTCGAGCGCGGCGACCCGGACTCCGGGTGTCGCGGTGCCCTGCCTGCCGGGCACGACGGGTCCGGTCCCGACGAGCGTGTCGGCGAACCACGAGCCGGTCGTCCCTGCGGGCACCGTGACGGTCCGCTCGGCGAGCACCCGGCCGTCGGTGCCGATCGCCCGCAGCGTGCCGGTCGCGTCGCCCGTGTCGCCCACCGCGGTCGCGACCAGCATGCCCCGCGTACCGGCCGGGACGGCCGCGATGCCGCTGACGCCCGGCGCGGTCGAGGCGACCCAGGCGCGCTCCATGCTCGGAGCGGGGTCCACCGCGGTCGCGGCACCGGCGCGCGTGACGAGCCCGGACGCGACGATGGCGCGGTCCGCGTCGACGACGGCGGTGTAGGCGCCCGCGGGCAGGCCTCCCAGCGGCACGTCCGTCACCTCGCCGGGTTCGAGCTCGATCTCCTGAGCGCCCGGCAGGTCCTCCTCGCCGTGGGCTCCGAGCAGGCGGATGTGCGCCGTCGTCGCCTTCTTGCCGGTGACCATGAGCCGCAGCGCGCCGGCGAGCGGGCTGTCGACGCCTGCCGCGATCACCGACAGGCCGGGCACGACCAGGTGCTTCGCGGGCGCGGAGCCGGGAACCACGAGGTCCGTGCCCTGCGGCGTGAAGCCGTCGAGCACCGAGTCCTGGATGTAGGTGGTGACCGCGCCGCCGGTCGCGGTGACGCGCACCGCGACCCGCCGCTGCTCGGGTGCGACCGCACCGAGGACGACCACCCGCTGCGCACCCGGCGCGACGAGGTAGTGCGACGCCGACACGTCGACCTTGCCCGACGGCCCGTAGACCGCGACCGTGACCTCGGCGGGCGTCGACCCCGCGGCGGAGATCACGAGCTGCGCGGTGCTGGACAGGTCGGTCGCGCCGCCGACGAGCCACGCGTCGGTCGTCGGGCGCTGGCACGACGCGGCGGACAGCCCGCGCAGGTCCCCCGCGGTGACGATCGACCCGACGGACGCGGCGACGCGCGCGACGGCCTCGGTGGGCTCGGCGCGTACGACCAGCGGCGCGGTCGGGGTGACCCGGGCCGCGGCCGACCCGGCGGCGAGCGTCGCGACGGCGTCCCCTCCTGCGGCGGGCGCGACGGACCCGCCCGCCGACGAGGCAGACGCAGCCACCAGCGCGATGGCCGGCGCCACGGGAGTGGGGTCGAACGCCTTGTCGCCCGAGCTCTCGGGCAGGATCAGCGGGCCGGGGCACGTCAGCGTCACGGTGCCGGGCGGCACGTCGACCACGGTGCCGTCCGCCGGCGCGGCGACGTCCTGGTCGGGCAGCCGGACCCCGCCGGCGACGATGGCCGCGACGAGCGCCACGACCCCGAGACCGGAGACCGCCCGGACCGAGCGCCCGAGCCAGACCGTGCGGCGCGCGCTCATGCGCGGACCCCCCGTCGGCGCCGCACGGGCACGGCCAGCAGCACCGTCACCAGCAGGACGAGACCCTGCGCGACGAGCCACGGCGCGCGCTGCGGCGCGTCGTAGTGCACCGTCAGGTGGCCCCCGGCGGCGCCCACCTGGAAGACCTGCCGCCAGCCGTCGTCGACCGCGCGCAGCGAACGGCCGTCGAGGCGCGCCTGCCAGTGTGGGTCGGCACGCTCGGCCAGGACGAGCAGCCGCTCGCCGCTGCCGGCGGGGATCGTGGTGTCGACGCTGCGCTGGTTCGACGCGACGGCGACCGCGGCGGTCGCGGCGTCCGTGAGGTCGGCTCCCTGCGACGCGATCCGCGCCCACGCGGTCACGGCGGCGTCGGCGTCCTCGGTCAGCGGCTGCACACGCCACAGCGTCCCCTGCGCGCTCTGGGTCACGCGCTCGAGGCCCGCGGTCGAGTCCAGGGTCGCGACAAGCCGCTCGCGCGCGGTCCGGGCGGCGCTCGCGTCGCCCGTGTCGCTCGCGATCCGCGGGACGAGCACGTCGCTGACCGCGAGCGCGCCGAGCGGTCCGGCGACGTCGCCCGAGGCGCCACCGACGAGCCGCGCGACCAGGTCCTCGACCTCGGCCGCGGCGTCGTCGGGACCACGCACCGTGGCGTCGGTCAGCCCGCCGACGAGCACGCGCGTGCTCACGGCCGCCGCCTGGTCCACGAGCAGGGGTCCGTCGCCCCGTAGGAGCTGCCAGGTCACGTCCGGTCCGCGCTCCGAGCCGGCCGGCGCGGCAGCGAGCGCGAGGACGCGCGAGGCGTCGGGCGAGGCCTGCGACTGGCGGCCGACGGCCGGGACGATCTCGTCCTCGACCGCGCGCAGCGCCACGGCGTCCCCGGTCCGCGCCTGCCACGTCCAGCCGCCCAGCCAGGCGACCGGCGCCGCGACGGCGACCACGGTGACGAGCGCGACCAGGGGCTGGCGCCAGCCGAAGCTCTGGTGCGCGAGCCGCGCCTGCAGGCGATCGGCACCGAGAACGGCCGCGGTCAGCAGGCCGAGGCCCGCGAGCGAGAGGAGCGGGCCGGTCCACCCGTACGCGGTGACACCGTCCTGGACGCCCACCGGGATGCGCGCGACGACGGTCGCGGCGGCGAGCCCGAGGGCGGTCACGACCCATCCGGCGCGCACCGCTCGGGCGGCAGGTGCACCGCGCAGGAGCGCGAGCAGGGCGAGCAGCACGACCGCGCCGCCCACGAGCAGGGGCCAGACGTCGGCCACGGGCTGCGCCCACGTCGGCACGAGCGCGCTCGCGTCGGCCGGCAGGCCGAGCAGTCGCTCGACGGGCGTCGTCGGCGCTTCCGCGACGGGCAGCCCGGGGCCGGCGACCAGGAGCCGCCAGCCGGGCGCGCCTCGTCGGGCCACCTCGACCAGCGTCGGGCCGAGCAGCACGAGCGCGGGCGCGAGCACGAGGAGCAGGCGCGCGCGGGAGCGCGGGACGCACAGGGCGAGGACCAGGAGCGCGAGGGCGCCCGGGACGAGCAGGACAGGCGCGCCGGCGACGACGACCGCGAACGCGAGTGCCGCGGCCGCGGCCGCGGTCAGCGAGCCCGTGGGGTCGGGGGCGCCGACGAGCTCGCCGCTGACGCGCTGCGTCGGGATGGTCGGGTTGCCGCGCACCGGCGTGTCGATGTCGGCCTCGTCGGCCGTGTCCTCGCCCTCGTGGCTCGCCGTCACGATGCCGGAGAGCACCTGGTCCACGCGCTGGACACCGACCGCGCGGGCGACGCCGAGCACGACCCACGGCAGAGCGGCGTGCGCGAGGACCGCGCCGAGCCTGCCCTCCCCCAGCCCGAGCAGCAGGCTGGGTGCCCCGGCCCACACGATCGCGGCCCAGGCGCGCACGCCGACCGACCGGGTCGCCGCACCGGCGGCGGCCCAGGCACCGAGGCCCGCGAGCAGGACCGAGCCGAGCAGCAGCACGGACACCGCGCCCGTGAGCTGGCCGCCGGTGACGAGCGTGGGAGCGGCGAGCACGTCGAGCAGCGCGTCGGCCGGACCGGGCGCGCCGAGCCCGCCCGCGACCCAGCCGGACGTCGCGGCGGACCAGAGCTGGCCGAGGTCGGAGGCGGCCGGGGCGAGCGCGGCGCCGACGAGCCGCGCGCCGCCCGCAGCGGCACCGACGAGCGGGCCGAGTGCGACCGCGACCACGAGCACGAGGACCGCGGTCAGGCCGCCGAGCGTGACCCGGCGCCGCGTGGTGAGCTGCGCGAGCTCACGCAGCTCGAGCTCGCTGGGCGCCTGCACCACGCGACGCGCCTCGGCGCGCGCGAGCCGGCGGTCCTGGGTCTGGCGCCACACGTCCTGCCAGGTCGCCTGCAGGGGCCGCAGCGTGCGCCGGCTGACGGCGCGGGTGCGGCGCGCGGTCGTGCGGGCCCGGGCGACGGCGACGGGACGGGCGAGCGCCTCGAGCGGCGCGCGCAGCTCGTCGACCGCGAGGCCCGGCTGCTTGGCGGCGAGCTGCGCGAGGCTGCGGACCACGCCGAGCACGAGCGCGAGGACCGCGATGACGGGCACGAGCAGGAGCGGCGCGGAGCTCAGTCGCTGGTGGACGAGGGCGCGGCGGCGGGCCGCGTGCGAACGCCGCGCGTCGGGCTCGTCGTGCTCGTCGCGCAGGCCGAGGAACCCCGCCTGCGCGTGCCGGACCACGGCCTCGGGGACGACGATCACGCGGTGGCCCGCGAGGCGCGCGCGCCGGGACAGGTCGAGCCCGTCGCCGAACGGACCGAGCACGGGGTCGGTGCCGCGCAGGGCGTCCCACACGTCGCGCCGCACGAGCGCACCCGCGAGGCCGACCCCGAGCACGTCGTCACGCGCGTCGTGCTGGCCCTGGTCCAGCTCGCCGGGCTCGACGTCGGTCATGCGGCGCCCGGAGCGCGACGTGCGCAGGCCCGCCTCGAGCAGCCGCTCGGGGTCGGACCAGGTGCGCTGCTTGGCGCCCGCCACGCCCACCGAGCGGGCTCGGGTCACGGCGCGCGCGAGCTCGGCCAGCGCGCCGGGTGCGGGTGCGCTGTCGTCGTGCAGGAGCCACAGCCACGTGGCCGGGAGCCCGGAGCCCTCGGCCCCGTCGGCCAGCGCGCGCCGGACGGCGTCGCCGAACGTCCGGGCACCGGGCGCGGCGATCGTCGTGAGTGCCGGCTGGGGCGCTCCGCCCGCGGCGGCGACCGTCTGCTCGAGGAGTGCGGCGAGCCGCTGGTCGGGGCTCTCGCCCGCGTCGACCAGCACGATCCGCAGGGGGCGACGCGTCTGCGCGGCCAGCGCGGCGAGCGTCGTCGGGAGGTACGTCGTCAGGCCTCGGGTGACGACGACTGCCGTCACCGGCGCGGTCGCCGGTGTCGAGGATGTCGTCGCGGGCGGGCCCGCGGGAAGGAGCGTCTCAGTCATGCTGCGGCCCATGATTGCCCGGGGAGCGCGCGCTGCTCGGCAGCGACACTCGCCCGGCTCACACAGGTTGTCCTCAGACGACGCGGCGCTTGAGCTTGCGACGCTCTCGCTCGGACAGCCCGCCCCAGATGCCGAACCGCTCGTCGTTCTCGAGCGCGTACTCGAGGCACTCGGCCTTGACGTCGCAGCCGGTGCAGACCTTCTTGGCCTCCCGCGTCGAGCCGCCCTTCTCGGGGAAGAAGGCCTCAGGGTCGGTCTGGGCGCACAGCGCGCGCTCCTGCCATCCCATGAGCCCGTCGTCCTCGGGCGTGCCGAACAGGGGCAGGACGTTGTCGGGCTGCGACGGTGCAGCCGTCCGTGCGTCGGAGGGGAAGCTCCCGTCGCCGTCGAGCAGATTCCACATGCGTGCCTCCGTGCGGCTCGTTGCTCGTTCTTGCTTCGGTGATCGTCCGTGAGCGGTTGGTCCCGGGTGGGACGGCTCCGCGTAGCGTGCAGCACCGGCCTGAACCGGTTGACATGAATTACACGCGTGTCGTTCACCCGCGTCAAGCGGGGCCGTGGTAGTTGTCCGGGTTTGCCGGGTGAACTTCGTGCCGATACGCCCTTCGGCGTGTCGCGCCTAGGCTGACCGGGTGCCTCCCACCACCGTCTCCGCCTTGCTCAGCCAGCTGACCCGCGACCCGGGCCGCCCCCGCATCACGTGGTACGGCGCGGACCACGAGCGCGTCGAGCTCTCCGGGGCTGTGCTGGACAACTGGGTGAGCAAGACCACCAACCTGCTCGTCGAGGAGTTCGACGCGGCTCCCGGCGTGCGCATCCTGCTCGACCTGCCGCCGCACTGGCGCACGCTCGTGTGGGCGCTGGCGGCATGGCGGACGGGAGCGACCGTGGTGCTGTCCGGGCCGGCCGCCGTCGTCGTGACGACGCAGCCCGCGTCGCACGCCGGCGATGCCGTCGTCGCGGTGTCCCTGCCCGCGCTCGCCCGCCGGTTCGACGGCGCCCTGCCCCGCGGGGCCGTCGACGCCGCAGCGGCCGTCATGACCTACGGCGACGTGATCGGCTGGCTCCCGCCCACGGACGCGGCCTCGGCTGCTCTCGACGGTGTGCCGTACGCGGCGCTGGCTGGGTGGTGGGCGGCGGCCGACGACGCGCGCGTGGCGCTCGACGCGGGCGACGACACCGAGGCGTTCCTGCGCCGCGTCGTCGGCTCCCTGGCCGGCGACGGATCCGTCGTGGCGATCGCGTCGGCCCGTGCCGCCGAGCTGGACGCGAACGACGGCGCGCGCGGTCGCCTGCTGGAGACCGAGCGCGCCGTCGAGGCGTGAGGCGTCAGTTGACGGCCAGGTACTCCGTGAAGTTGTTGCTCGTGTCGGTGACCTTCCACACGGCACCCTTGAGCGCGCTCGTGGGCACCAGGGCGACCGAGCCGAGCTCCTTGGACTCTCCCGACTCGATGAGGACCGGGTCCGAGTCGACGAGCGCGGGGTCGCCCTCGGCGTAGGTCTTGCCGTCGCCACCGACGAGGACGACCTTCAGGCCCGTCTGCGCGTTGCCCGTGCCCTCACCGATGTAGTAGACGCGCGTGCTCAGCGCGTAGTAGCCCCAGCCCGCGGGCGGGGTGTGCGCGCCCGCGCTCACGGCGCCGGCCGTGACCTCGTCGGTGCCGAACGATGCGAGGGCCCACTCGGTCAGCTCCGCGTACTGCCCGATCGCGAACGGGTCGGCGACCGAGGAGCGGACCCACAGCGTCGCCGCCTTGCTCGCGACCTTGCCGGCCTTGTTGCTCACGACGACCCGGTAGTCGGTCCCGTCGAGGGCGGTCCTCGTGCTCACGGCGATGCTCGTGTTCGTCCTGCCCGAGACGTTCGTCCAGGCGCCACCGTCGACCGACTTCTGCCACTGGTAGTGCAGCGCGTGGCCCGCAGCCTTCACGGTGAACGTGGCCTTGGTGCCCGTCTTCACGAGAACCGTGTGGGGCTGCGTGGTCACCTTGGGCTTCGAGACGACGACGAGCTTCGCGGTCTTCGACGTGACCTTGCCCTTCGTCCCCTTGACCACCACGCGGTAGCGCGCGCCGTCGAGCTTGGCCGAGGTCTTCACGGAGTACGAGGACTTCGTCGCGCCCGAGACCTTGACGAACGACGTCTTGCCGGGCTTGCTCACGTACCACTGGTAGGTGAGCTTGGTGCCCTTGACGCCGACCTTGAAGGTCGCCTTCTTGCCGGCGACGACGGTCAGCGACTTCGGCGCGGCGGTGACCTTCGTCGCGACCGCCTTCGCGGCAGCGTGGTGGGTGACGACCGCGGAGGTCACGGGGGCCGCGTTCGCGGGGGCGACGAGGCCGAGGGCGAGGGCTCCGCCGAGCACGGCGGCGATGCCGGCTCGCAGGGCCAGGGGACGAGCAGACATGTGCTTCCTCTTTCCGGGTGTGCTGGCGCGATCGGCGCCGTCGGAGAATCGGTTGCAGCAGGCGCCGACTTGAGCCGGACGGCGCACCGTCCGGTGCGCCGTCCGTCACACCTCAGGCGGCCGTCGCCGCCCAGTAGGACGTGGAGGCGGGCGTGTACCGCGTGGCCGGGCCGGTCGCGGCCCAGACGGCGCCGGCGATCACCGAGTCCGGTGCGAGCGCACCGACCGTGGAGAGCGAGCAGCCGAACTCGGCGGCGTCGCTGTACTTCTTCGCCATCGCCGCGGGAACCGGCGGCAGCGTGACTCCGGTGGTCGTGTAGAACGCACCGTCCGTGCCTCGCAGGCGGATGGTGGCGGGGTCGGGCGTCCCCTCGTCCGAGAAGTTGCACGCGACGACCGTCGTCGTGACGTACGTCGAGCCGGCCGGCGCCGCGGGGTTGGCCGGCGACGCTGCGGCGACCTCGGCGTCGGCGTCGAGGTCCGAGTGCTCGACGGCCAGCGGCCACTCCCCCGCGACCCCCATCGTCCCGGGCGTGTAGGGGTCCGATGCCGTCGAGGCCACGTCGAGGAACGCCGGCAGGCTCTCGGTCTTGCCCGCCTTGTTCTTCACGACGACCTCGACGAGGCTGCCGTTGAGCGCCGACCGCGCCGTGAGCGTGACGGACCGGCCCGTGCCAGGAAGGGTCTGCCAGTCCAGGCTCTCCATGCTGGCGATCCGCCAGGTGTACGTCAGGCCGTGCCCGACAGCCTTGACCGAGAAGGTGACCTTGTCCCCGCTCCTCGCCTGCCGGTCGGCCGGGTCCGTGACGATCTTCGGCTTCGAGACCACGACCAGCGCGGCGGACTTCGACGTCACCGTGCCCTTGGCGCCCTTGACGACCACGCGGTAGCGCGCGCCGTCGATCCTGCTCATCGCCGTCACGCCGTAGGTCCGCGTCTTGGCGCCGGCGACCTTCGCGTACGAGGACTTGCCGGGCTTGCGGACGTACCACTGGTAGCTGAGCTTGCTGCCCTTCGCGCTCACGGAGAACTTCGCCCGCTTCCCGGCGATCACGCTGACCGACTTCGGGGAGGCGGTGACCTTGGTCCTGACCGCCTTCGCGGCCGCCTCGTGCGACACGACGGTCGACGTCTGCGGGGCCGCGTTCGCGGGAGCGACGAAGCCGAGGGCAAGGGCACCGCCGAGAACGGCAGCGATGCCGGCTCGCAGGACCGTCGGACGCACAGGCATGGGTTCCTCTTCCTCGCAGACTCGCGCGCCGGTCGGCACAGCCGGGAATCGGTTGCCGCGGGGACCAACTTGAGGGACGAAGGTCCGCGACCGCGCCACATCGGCAAGGATGGGCCCATGCGAGGCATCATCCTGGCCGGTGGATCCGGCACGCGACTGCACCCCATCACCCTCGGTGTGAGCAAGCAGCTCGTCCCGGTCTACGACAAGCCGATGATCTACTACCCGCTGTCCACGCTGATCCTCGCGGGCATCCGCGACGTGCTGATCATCACGACGCCGCACGACGCGGACCAGTTCCGCCGGCTCCTGGGCGACGGCTCGCAGTTCGGGATCTCCATCGAGTACACCGTGCAGGCGGAGCCGAACGGCCTCGCGCAGGCGTTCGTGCTGGGTGCGAGCTTCCTCGGCTCCGAGCCCGCGGCGCTCGTGCTCGGCGACAACATCTTCTACGGCCCGGGCCTGGGCAACCAGCTGCAGCGCTTCGCGCACGTCGACGGCGGGGCCGTGTTCGCGTACCGCGTCGCCGACCCGACCGCCTACGGCGTCGTCGAGTTCGACGAGGACGGCCGCGCGCTGTCCATCGAGGAGAAGCCGGCGCGCCCCAAGAGCAACTACGCCGTGCCGGGCCTGTACTTCTACGACAACGACGTCGTCGCGATCGCCCGGGACCTGCAGCCCTCCCCGCGCGGCGAGTACGAGATCACGGACGTCAACCGCACCTACCTCGAGCAGGGCCGCCTGCAGGTGGGCGTCCTGCCCCGCGGCACCGCGTGGCTCGACACCGGGACGTTCGACTCGCTCATCGAGGCGTCCGACTACGTCCGCACGGTCGAGCACCGCCAGGGCATGAAGATCGGCTCCCCCGAGGAGGTCGCCTGGCGACGCGGGTTCCTGACGGACGACGAGCTGCGCGTGCGCGCCGAGGCGCTCGTGAAGTCCGGCTACGGCACCTACCTGCTCGGGCTGCTCGACGACGCGCTCTGACCGAGCACCTCGTCGGCCGCGAGCGCCCAGCGCTCGTCCCAGGGGCCGATCGGCTCGACCCCGGCCGCGCGCAGCGCGCCGTGGCCCAGCACGGAGTAGGCGGGGCGGGGCGCCGGGCGGACGAAGGCCTCGCTCGTCGTGGGCGCGACGATCGCCGGGTCGAGCCCGGCGGCGCCGACCACTGCCCGCGCGAAGCCGTGCCACGAGGTCTGGCCCGACGACGTGCCGTGGTACGTCCCGGCGGGCGCGTCCGCAGCGACGAGCCGCACGACGAGGTCGGCGAGGTCCCGCGTCCACGTCGGCTGGCCCACCTGGTCGGCGACGACGTCGAGCCCGCCGCGCTCCGCCGCGACCCGCGCGATCGTCTTGGGGAAGCACGGGCCGCCGGCCCCGTACAGCCACGCGGTCCGCACGACGAGTGCACCCGGGTGCTCGGCCCGGACCGCCCACTCCCCCGCGGCCTTGGTCCGCCCGTAGGCGGAGCGCGGGGCGATCGGCGCGTCCTCGGCGTACGGCGCCGTCGCATGACCGTCGAACACGTAGTCCGTGCTGATCTGGACCAGGCGCGCACCCGCTCGGGACGCCGCCCGCGCGACGACCTGGGCACCGACGCCGTTCACGCCGAAGGCCGCGGCCTCGTCGGACTCCGCGGCGTCGACCGCGGTGTAGGCCGCGCAGTTCACGACGACGTCGGCGCCGTCGAGCAGGCGCGTCGCCGCGTCGAGGTCGAGGACGTCGAGGTCGGCCCGTCCGAGCCCGACGGCGTCGGCTCCGAGCATGCCCACCAGGTCCCGGCCCAGCATCCCGTTCGCCCCGGTGACCACCCAGCGCACGTCGACCTCCGTCCCGTCCCACCCCGGTGGCGCGACGACGGTCCAGCGTAGTCAGCGCACTACCCTGGCGCAGACGCGTGCGCCGAGAGACGAGGAACCCATGGAGTATCGAGAGCTGTCCGTCCCCGGTGCGTGGGAGATCACGCCGCGCCAGTTCGGCGACCCGCGCGGGGTGTTCCTCGAGTGGTTCAAGGAGGCGCCGTTCGCCGAGAGCGCGGGCCACGCCCTGAACCTCGCGCAGGCCAACCTGTCCGTCTCGGCCGCCGGGGTCCTGCGCGGCATCCACTTCGCCGACGTGCCGCCGGGCCAGGCCAAGTACGTGACGTGCGCGCGCGGCGCGGTGCTCGACGTCGTGGTCGACATCCGGGTCGGGTCGCCGACGTTCGGCCAGTGGGACTCGGTGCTGCTCGACGACGTCGACCGGCGCGCGATCTACCTCGCCGAGGGTCTGGGGCACGCCTTCATGTCGCTCGAGGACGACTCGACCGTGCTCTACCTGTGCTCGACCGGGTACGCGCCGGGGCGTGAGCACGGCATCCACCCGCTCGACCCGGCAGTCGGCATCGACTGGCCGCGCACCGCGCGCGACGGCACCCCGCTCGAGCCCCTGCTCTCGGACAAGGACCGCGACGCGCCCACGCTCGCCGAGGCGGAGGCCCAGGGCCTGCTCCCGCGCGCCGACGAGGTAGCTGCCTACCTCGCGTCGCTCGGCTGACTGGACGCGGCGGGCGGGGAGGACAGGACCACCCCGTCGGCCGCGACCTTGAGCACGTACTTCGTCCGACGCAGCTCGCCGGCGCGCAGGGCGTAGATGCGGTGCTGACCGGGCGCGAGCGCCACGGTGCCGACCTCGATCCGCGCACCGCCGGTGTCGGCCACGAGCCGTGCGCCGAGATCGGTGCCCGCCTCGATCGCCAGGTGGTCGCCGTCCTCAGGCGCCGCGATGGCGTACAGGTGGGCCGGGCGGTCCGTGGCTCCGACGACCGAGATGTGGTCGAGCGGGATGAGGAGCCCATCGCCCTTGTCCACCCTCCCGAGACGCGGGTGCGCGTCGATCGCGACCGTGCGCAGCTCCCCCGACGAGTCGATGGTCAGCGCGTGCTTGCCGTTGCGATACGCGGTCGCGGCCGTACCGGAGAGCGTCGCGGGCTTCACGGGCAGGTCGTAGGCGACGGCGCCGATGCGCTCCATCCCCCCGAAGATCATCGACCAGCGGAAGTCCCAGACGCCGGGCTCGAGCGCGGCGCCCAGCTGCGCGCGAGCGAAGTCCAGCGCGACGGTCGCCTCGCCGTACACCTCGGCCACGCCCGCGACCTCACGGCACTCGACGTTCTCCACCGTCACGGGGAGCTCCCACGACAGGTAGCGCGAGCGTTCGCGCGCGACCACCCGGACCTGCATCTTCCGCACGTCGTCGGTCACGTCCCACTCGCGGTCGCGCAGCGCCTGCTTCAGCGGCTCGGGGACCTCGACCAGGATGCGGTCGCCGGCCTTGCGGAACACCGGGGTGACCTTGTCGCGCGACGTCCAACGGAACTGGACGCTGATCTTCGCCGTCGTGCCGCTCCACTGGATCCCCGTCGCCTCGAGCTGCGCCGTGCGTGCGAGGTCCGACTGGTGGTGAAGGGCGAACAGCTCGGGCTGGTTCTTGCGCAGGAGCGCGGCCTGCACGCGGTGCTTCTGCGGCAGGCCCTTCTCGAGGCTGCGTGTGCTGTGACGCAGGAGCAGGCGTCGCGCGTAGTCGAACGCGCGCACCTTCTCCTCCTCGGGCGCGTCACCCACGAGGAGGCGGGCCGTGCGGTCGATGATCCGGACGCGCACCTGCTGCGCGCGCATGAACTCCCGCTCGGTCTTGAACGCCCGACCCGACAGCGTCTGGTCGGTGAAGTCGAGCAGCTTCTCGAGCATCGTCCAGAAGTCCTCGCGGGACGGGTCGAACGTGTGCGAGCTGTTCGTGGCCGACGAGTGCCAGAGGTAGGTCGGGTGGTCGGCCTGGACGGAGACGACCTTCGCGTGCCGGTAGACCGCGATGTTGAAGAACTGGTCCTCCCACAGCACGCGCTCGCCCTCGGGGAAGGCGATCTGGTGGTCGACCAGGAGCTGGCGACGGTACAGCTTGTGGGGAACCATCGGGATGATCGACTGGATGCCGTACCCGTCGCGCGCGTTGGCGAGGTTCGTCGACGAGGCGGGCGCCGACGGCCACCACGTGTAGTTGAGACCCCACCAGGCGTCGTTGGTCTTCGACTCCTTGGGGCTCACCATGTCCGAGCCGTTCGCGTGCGCGAACTCCCACAGGCCGCGCAGCGCGTCCGGGTAGAGCGAGTCGTCGTGGTCCATGTACAGCGTGTACTCGCCCACGGCATGCCGCGTGCCCTCGTTGCGCGGGGCGCTGCCCCAGCCCGAGTTCGGGATCGTGAAGACCCGCATCCAGGGGCGGGTCTCAGCGAGAGCCCGCAGCCGCTCGAGCGTGTCGTCGGGCGAACCGTCGTCGACGAAGATCGCCTCGAACTCGTCCGTCGGCAGCGTCTGAGCCTCGAGCGAGGAGATGACGCGATCGAGACCGTCCTGCGGCGTCGCGTACGCGGCGATGACGACACTGACCTTGATCACGCAGGCAACCTCCTGTGGAAGACATGGCCGGTGGAGTCTACCGGGGCGCGCGTCCCCGGCCACCGGCGGCGAGCCTCACCGGAGCCGCTACGGCTTGCCGTCCTGCGCCTTGACGAAGGCCTTGTACGCCGCACACACCTCGGCGGACGGGCCGTCCATGACGAGCTTGCCGCGGTTGATCCACAGCGTCCGCGAGCAGATGCTCTCCACGGTCGCGAGCGAGTGGCTCACGAGGAACACCGTGCCCGCCTGGTCGCGGATCGCGTCGATGCGGTCCTTGCTCTTGCGGCGGAACGCGGCGTCGCCCGTGGCCAGGGCCTCGTCGATCATCAGGACGTCCGGGACCGCGGCCGCGCTGATGGCGAACCGCAGCCGGGCGCTCATGCCCGACGAGTACGCCTTCATCGGGAGGTAGACGGCGTCACCGATCCCGGAGAACTCGACGATGTCGTCGAACTTCTCCCGGACCTCGTCGGGCGACAGGCCGAGCGCGAGCGCGCCGATCATGATGTTGCGCTCGCCGGTGAGCGAGCCCATCAGCACCGCGTTCACGCCGAGCAGCGACGGGTCGCCGGCGACGTACACCGAGCCCTTCGTCGGCGGGATCAGGCCCGCGATGGCCCGCATGAGCGTGCTCTTGCCCGACCCGTTGGTGCCGACGATGCCGATCGACTCACCGTGCCGGGCCACGAACGAGATGCCCTGCACGGCCTCGACCTGCGTGAGCCCGCCGACGTGCGCTCGCCCGCGGCTGAGCACCCGCTTGAGCAGGTTCGGCGGCGTCCCGGAGCCGTTGCCGACGCGCTTGCCGCCGAACACCCGGTAGGTGATGTACAGGTCGTCGACGACGAGCGACGGCGGGCCGAGCTGCTTCGTCGACTCGACGAGCGGCGTCAGGTCGTCGACGTCGACCTCGAAGTCGATCTCCTCGGGGATGCTCATGTCAGTCCCGTCCGTAACGTTCTTCGCCGCGCCAGAAGACGAGGAAGCCGGCCACCAGGGTGACCAGCGCCCACCCCACCGCGGCGAGCCACATCTTCGGGTCCAGCGGGATCGTGGGCTCGTCCAGCACCGTCGACCGCGCGATGTCGAGGAAGACCGCGATCGGCTGGTAGCTCAGCACGGCCGCGAGGAGCTCGTTCTTGATGAGGTTGTCGATGCTGAACAGCACGCCGGAGGCGTAGAACACGAACCTCAGGGCGAACGGGATGACGTTGTTGAGGTCCGGCGTGATCGCGACCCAGCGCGCGACGAAGAACGCGCAGCCGGTGTTGAACAGCCACATGAGGCCCACCGCGACCGGCAGCAGCAGCAGGCGCCAGGTGATCGGCACGTCGCCCTGCATGGGCAGGAGCCCGGAGGCCCACGAGACCACGCACATCACGGCGAGCGCCGGGCCGAGCGTCGTGAGCTCGGTGATCGTCGTGGAGATCGGGAGCACGGCG